>Ga0209575_10000044_pt1 | contig 162581 bp, 143 predicted proteins | sample Medcelwee11metaG_FD_187172 | JGI IMG/M metagenome (GOLD analysis project Ga0209575, IMG submission 187172) | Freshwater pond sediment microbial communities from the University of Edinburgh, under environmental carbon perturbations - Medium... | ecosystem: Environmental > Aquatic > Freshwater... | reverse complement strand
ATTGCAAACTCACAAGCATCTGTATCAAGATTGTTTGATGCAGATATGGCAACGGAGCAATTGAACGCCACCAAAAGTTCAATCGGTGGACAAGCAGCAACAGCAATGTTAGCACAACTTAATTTTGCACCACAAGCAGTGTTGCAGTTATTAGGATAGTTTAGCAAAAATGAAAAATTTCAAAGTCCGCATTCATTTTGAGTGCGGACATTGAAAACAAACAAAGTAAACAAGTTTAAGAAATATAAGTTTTGTGGCACGGAAGCCATAATTAAACAACAACATACATGGAGGTAATATCATGGGATTTCAAATTAACACAAACATCGGTGCTTTAAAGGCTTATAATGCACTATCTAGTTTGAATGCCAAAACACAAAAAGCTCAGTTACGTCTTGCAACTCAAAAGAGAATCAATTCTGTATCTGACGACACATCTGGTTTTAATGTTGGAAAATCATTAGATCAGAAAGTAAAACTAATGCAATCAGCACAAGGTAACGTAGGAAGTGCAAAAGATATGCTTGCAACCGCTGAAAGTCAGTTAATATCAATTAAAGATATGATTACTCAAATTAAATCTAAAGTTGCAGATGCTTCAAACCCAGCAGCTGACAAAGCTTCAATTGTAAATGATATTAAAGCAATTGGTGAAGAAATAGCAAGTGCATTTGAAACTACTAAATTCAACGATACTTCTCTATTGGTATCTTCTGGTGGTTCGGCTCCAAGTTTCTCATTCCAAACAGGTGCAGCTTCCACTGATACACTAACAGTTAATTATGCAACTAGTACTGGTGGTGGTGATTTATCTGGAACTACTACTTTAACAACTGCTGGTAGTAATGCTGTTGCGGGTGTTTCTGATAAAGTTAACAATGCACTCGGAACTGATGCTGGTTCAAATATTGGTATAGCTGAATTAACTACTTCCAATATTTCAGATTTATTAACAAATCTTGATTTATTTGAAACAGAAGTTGATGATTCACTAGGTGCAATTGGTAACTTTGTTCAACGACTCGATGCAAAAGATGATTTCTTAACATCGGCTATTGCAAACTCACAAGCATCTGTATCAAGATTGTTTGATGCAGATATGGCAACGGAGCAATTGAACGCCACTAAAAGTTCAATCGGTGGACAAGCAGCAACAGCAATGTTAGCTCAGTTGAATTTCGCCCCCCAGGCGGTACTTCAGCTATTAGGTTAATTTAATAGCTGAGCAAGTTGATTAATTCGAATGGTTAGGATTGGTACTCGCTAACTATCCCTTGGGCCCCATACGTGGGGTCCTTTTTGTTTTCCTTTAGTTGAAACTTAAATTCGATTATACTTATTAAAGGTCTTCTATTTGTAATGTGGAAACGTCATCCAAAATGATGGTTGTTAAAAATTCATCTTTCAAATTATAGAGTAGAGAAATTCTTTCTTCCTGATTACTTATTGCTTTGAAGAGAATTTGCTCAGCAAGTCTAATATTTTGATATTTTGTGTAATTGGTACTTTTTGCTTTTGAAAAAAGATCTAAAAGTAATTGAAGTGCGCCTTCATCTAGTGTGTAATTATTATTCTTTGCTAAATTTGCTGTTATTAAAAGCAATTCGCGAGGTGAAAAATCATCGAATAAGTAAGTTTTATTAAATTTAATTTTGGCACTTTGATTAAAATGTAAAATTTCCTCCATTTCCGTGCGTATTCCTGAAACTATAATTACAATTCTACCTAAATATTTTTCAGAGAAATAAGCAATATTATCAAAAATAATTTCACCAATGTCCTCTTTTTCAAAAAGAGGTGCTGGATTTTCGATAAACAAAATTCCATCAATTGCATTATTTACAAAGTTTTCAATTTTACTACGAGCTTGTTCCCTATTTGCAACTAAAAGTTCACTTCCTTTAACTTCCACAACATTACTTGTGTTTAGTAAGTGTAATTCCTTGTAAATTTGTCCTAAAATTTTTGCAATTGTGGATGTTCCTGAACCAGGATTTCCAATAAAAATGGAATTCAAATTTTTGCTAATCGATTTTAATCCACGTTCAACACGTATGTTACTAATTTGCAGACTTTTTATTTGATTAAATATTTGTTCTTTTATGGAATCGTGTCCAACCAAATTATTTAAATCATTAAGAATTAATTGTAATTTGTTATCTTTTTTGGGCTCAAATTTCTGTGCAACTTTTTCCTTTTCCAAAAACTCAGTTACATCATTAAGAATTATTTTGTCTTTGTCATTTTCATTTGATTCGTCAGCAATCCGCAAAAGTTGTTTTTTTCTAATATTTTCAACCAAAGTTCTAACAATACGTGCATTTCCAAAATGTTTATCGCGTTTGGAATAAATAATATTAAAATGAGTTTTAATTGCGTTTTCAGCTTCAGCAGAAAATTCCAACTTCAATTTTTTGATGCTAAAATTTGCAATTTTTAGCAGTTCATCTGGAGTGTAATCTTCAAAAAAGAATGTTTTTGTAAATCGTGATTTCATTCCGGGATTGCTTTCAATAAAATTTTTCATCTCGTTGGTATATCCAGCGGCAATTACAAGAAATTTTCCTCTGTCATCTTCCATTCGTTTTAGAAGAGTATCAACGGCTTCCTTTCCGAAATCACTGCTGCTTTGACCAGAAGTTAAAGCATAAGCTTCGTCAATAAAAAGCGTTCCACCCATTGCTGAGCCGACAATTATTGTGGTTTTTTGAGCTGTTTCGCCAACATGCGAACCAACTAAGCCCGAACGATCAACTTCAATTAATTGTCCATTTGGCAAAATTCCAAGAGCCGAATAAATATTACTCAAAATACGCGCAACAGTAGTTTTTCCAGTTCCTGGATTTCCAAGAAAAAGAATGTGATCGCCAAATTTATCCTTTACGTTTACGCCTTGTTTAATAAAATATTTTACAAGTTTAACTAAATCGGCAACTTCATTTTTTATCGATTTTAAGCCAAACAAATTATTTAACTCATTTAAAGCAGCTGTTAAGGCTTCTTGGTCAATTGGAAGTTGAACGTCAAAATTATCTTTGCTTTGGAGTGCGTTAACAATATCTTCCATTATAAATGTTGAAAGCATTTCGTTAGTTTTTTCGCTATCATCAATATTTACAAGACGTTTGCTAATCTGAATTTTCAATTTTTCAAAAATTTGCATTATTAAACGAGCATTTCCAAAAGAAGCATCGCGTTTGCGATAAAGGCGAGTAAATTCTTTTTTTAGTTCATTTGACGAATTTTCATCAATTTGGTACTGCTCTTTTGCAATTGCATTTTTGAAAATTTCGAAAAGCTCGTCGGGATTGTAATCATCAAAAGTAAAAGTGTGATTGAAACGCGATTTTAGTCCAGGATTTGACGAAACAAAATCGTCCATTTCTTTTGGATAGCCAGCAACTATAACAACAAATTCACCTTTTTTGTCTTCCATTCTTTTAAGAAGAATATCAATTGCTTCTTGACCAAAATCTTGTCCGCTTCCACCTTTTTTTACAAGTGTGTAGGCTTCGTCAATAAATAAAATTCCGCCCATTGCATCTTGAATTAATTTGTCGGTTTTTTGAGCTGTTTCGCCAACATACTGTCCAACAAGACTTGAGCGGTCAACTTCAACAACGTGACCCTTTTCAACAATTCCCATTGCTCTAAAAATTTCGCCAAGTAAACGAGCAATTGTGGTTTTTCCAGTTCCAGGATTTCCATTAAAAATTGCATTAATCGAAAACGATTTTCCTCTATTTAAGCCTTTTTTCTCGCGTTCTTTTTGGAATTTGAGATAATCTATAAACTCTTTAATGGCGTGTTTTATACTTTTTAATCCAACAAAACCATTCAATTCTTCTAAAAGTTCCTCAAGCGGTCTAATTGGTGGAAGTTCTGCGATGCTACTTTCTTTAGTTTCACGGGCTGGAATTTCTTTATCGGCAAATTCTTTTGTTGTAGCAGAAGTTTCGGATGATTCTTCCTTTTTTTGATTGCTTTGCAATTTAACAGAATTTTGTCCAATAGTGAACCATTTTTCGCAGACTTTGAAATTTTCTATGTAAAGATCAACTTTACCTTGTCCAACTTTCCACTCAGTTTCGGCTATTTGAGTAAAAATTACCGTATCCCAATCTTTAGGAACGTGCAGAATTAACTTATTTTTATAAACTTCAAAATCATTTAAATACCAAATTGTGTAAGCGTTATATTCATTTTCACTTTTTTCAAATTGGAGATTTTCAAAAATTATTTCTAATCCAATTTGAGATAAATTATTTATTTCGAGCTGCTCGTAATAATTCCGTTTTCCTTTTGCTTCTTCTTCTGTTTTATTAAATATTTTTAGCGAAAAAACATCCGCTTTGTTGTTTTCAAAAAAGACGGAATCAACTCTCTGTTTTTTATTAGTAAAAGGACTTTTGCTCGAATTTAATTCAAATGAGGTGCTTTTTAATATTTCGCTAGTTTCAGAATCCTTAAATTCTGTTTCCAATTCTAAAGCAATTTCTTGTTGAGCTTTTTGCTTTTTTAGAATTTTTTCATAAATACTTTTGAATTGCTCATTGTCGCTTAGTTTTTTCTCTAATTTTTTTGCCTTTTCGAGTGCAGGTTTAAATTGATATGAACGTAGCAAACCTTCCAAAATTATTAACTCGGCATCGGTGTGATATTCACTTAATTTTTTATTACTTAAAATAAAATCCGCAATTATGTTAACAAACCAAATATCTTTACTTTTTAACGCAAATGCGGATTTATCAAAATATTTCTGCAATTGCTTTGCATCTGGTTCATTTTTGCTGTTTTTTAGTTCAAGAGCTAATATTATAAGCTCTTTTGCATTTTTTATCTCTTCGCCAAGTTCGGAATTAGTGATAAGAGCCTTCTCAACTAAATTTAATGCTTTTAATAAATCGCCTTTGCTCGCTTCCAAACGGGCATATTGCAAATACGAATTTCCTAAAAATATTTTTTGATTTTTTATCGAAACAAGAAAATCATCAGTTGCGCCATCCAATATGTTAAGCCGAAGTAAAATTTGAGCTCGCACCATTTTCGATTTTGTGCTACTTCCGTTTAATTGAAGAGATAAATCTGCATATTCGAGAGCTTTAATTGGATATCCATTTTCGAGCAAAGCCCACGCAAGAATTATTGCGGATTCGCCATTGTTTGGTTGATGCTTAAACAATTTTTTAGCATTGGTTAAAGCCAATCGGCTTCTTCCGTTCCAAAGATGGTTGTAGGTTTCATCAAGTAATTTATTAAAATCTAATTGGCTCAAATTTTATCCAAAATAATATGAATTGGCTTTTCTTTTCAAAAGATAAAAAATTTTATAAATAATAATTGAAATTTATGTGTGCAATTTAATAGTTTCTTAGTTAGGTTAAAATTATTATTTATAATTGGTAAGCAAAATGACAAAAAATATTGTTTTTTTAGAAAGCGAAAATAGAATTAAAAATCTGTTTGGAATAAAATATCCAATAATTCAGGGTGGAATGGTTTGGGTTTCGGGCTGGAAACTTGCTTCGGCGGTTTCTAATAATGGCGGACTTGGACTTATTGGCGCCGGCTCAATGAAGCCAGATTTACTTTACGAGCATTTGCGAAAGTGTAAAAATGCAACAAAAAATCCAGTTGGAGTAAATATTCCTTTATTGCGAAAGGATTCTGATGATTTGGTGAAAACCACAATTGATGAAGATGTTAAAATTGTGTTTACTTCGGCTGGAAATCCTGCAAAATACATTAGTTTGCTAAAAGACAACAATATTAAAGTCGTTCACGTAGTTTCAAATCTTAAACAGGCGTTAAAAGCCGAATCAGTTGGTTGCGATGCAATTGTAGCCGAAGGAGTTGAAGCTGGTGGACATAATGGCGCCGATGAAATTCCATTAGCCAATTTAATAACTCAATTAGTAAACGAGATAAAAATTCCAATAATTGCTGCTGGAGGAATTGTTGATAAATCTGGAATTGAAAAAGCAATTTCACTTGGTGCTTGTGGCGTTCAAATAGGAACGTTGTTTGCCGCTTCGGTGGAATCTTCCGCACACATAAATTACAAACAAGCAGTAGTTAATGCTGGTGAAAACGACACCACTTTAATCTTTAAATCGATTGGTTTAACAAGAGGAATTATAAATCCATTTATTGAAAAAGCAATTGCTCTCGAAAAACGAAATGCTTTAAATGAAGAGTTGTTAGAATTATTAGGTTCAAAAAGAGAAATGTTAGGAATCTTTAACGGAAATTGCGAGGATGGAATTTTAGAAGCCGGCACCGGAGTTGGAAAGATTACAAGCGTAAAATCAGTTGAGGAAATTTTTAGAGATTTAGTTGGTTAGGTTTTGTAAATAAGCAATAAATTTTATCATCTACAAAAAACCAACTGCACAATATTAGCCAAATACATCTAATGTTATTTGCGTTTATAGCCCAAAATGGAAGAAATTAGGGTTTTATTAATGGCATATCAATTGAATAAGCCATTAAAAAAATCTTAAGAGAAAAATAATGGCTGAAGCAAATAATGAAGTAAAAGTTGAAAAAGGATCATCACCAATAACAAAAATTATTCTTTTTGGTATTCCTGCATTTATTGTTCAATTAATATTGGTCTATTTTGTAACTGCAAACATTTTAATGAACAAAGTTAGCAGTTCGGCAGGTTCAGAACATGAAACTGAAGTTGCAACACAAGATACATCAAAACATGAAGGCGGCGCTGAAGGTGAAGCTACTGGTCAATTTCTATATACAATTGATGAATTTGTAGTAAATCCAGCAAATTCTTATGGAAGACAGTTGCTACTAACTTCCATTGCAATCGATATTTCAAGTGAAGAAGCAAAGACTAAATTAACAAGCAAAGATTTAATTATTAAAGATATGATAATTTCAGTTTTATCCAGCAAATCAGTTAAAGATTTGAGCAATTTGGAAATTAGAGATTCGTTAAAAACTGAAATTGGGTTAAAAATTGAAGGAGTTCTTCCAGAAGTGAAAATTAACAAAGTGTATTTTAGCAAATTTATATTACAATAAGAAAATAAAACAAAATGGCAGAATTACTATCACAATCCGAAATAGATGCGTTACTTAATAATGTTAAAGACGGTGACACAGATGAGCAGATAGAAGCGCGTAAATCCACTCGTGAGGTTATTCCTTTCGATTTTAGATTGCCAAACCGAATTTCCAAAAACCAATTGCGAACAATGCGAAACGTTCACGAAAACTTTGCCGAAAGTTTTAGCTCGTTTTTGGTTTCTAAATTGCAGACAATTGTAAACATTAATATTATAAGCGTTGACCAAATTTATTACTCCGAATACGTTTTATCTGTTTCAAATCCTTCTTTTGTATATACTTTTGACATAGTTGATACAGATATAAAAGCCATTTTGGAAATAAGTCCAGAGTTTGGAAGCACACTTGTTGAACGTTTATTGGGCGGTTCTGGAAGTGGAAAAAAGAGCAACGAAACAATAACAGCAATTGAAGAAAAAGTAATGGATGTTGTTGTTGATAGAATAATGTTGGATTTGAAAAAATCGTGGGCATCGTTTGCAAATTATGAGTTTAAAGTTGATAAATTTGAACCAAATATAGATTTTGCTCAAATTACAAGTCCTAACGAATCTGTTTTAATCATTTCGTTTGAAGTAGTTTTAGAAGAAAAAAGATTTATGATGAACTTCTGCTTTGCAACTTATGCCTTCGATTCTGTAATGGCTAAGTTAACATCGCAATCACTTTCATCAATAAGACCATATAAATATAAAGGAACAACAGCTCAAGAAATAATTGCTGAAAATTTGAAATTAGCCGAAATTCCAGTAAAAGTTGAGTTTGGAAGGTCAAAAATTACGTTCAACGAATTAACAAGCCTTCAAATTGGCGATATAATTAAACTTGATACCAAAATTGAAACTGAAAATATAATTAGCTTTGCAGGAAAACCACTTTACGCCGGTCGTCCAGGCGTTATTCACAATAAAAAAGCTATTAAAATAACAAGAAAATTAAATTAAAATTTTAGAATAACGGGAATAAAATTATGAAAAATGATGACTTTGATTTGGATGGTTTTAGTGACGAACCAGCAGCGTTTTCAAATCCAGATGAAGCACCAAATAAAACAAAAGTGCTAACAAATTTAGCCGATTTTGACGACTTGGATGAAACTCAATATGGTGCCGAAGGAGTAAATGACTCATTTGAATTTTTACAAGATCTTGAAATGAATGTTTACATTGAGCTTGGAAGAACAAAAATGCCAATTAAAGATATTCTTGAATTAGAAAGAGGATATGTTATTGAACTAAATAAATTGGCAAGTGAACCGGTTGATATTTTTGTAAACAATAAAAAAATTGCCGAAGGCGAAGTTGTAGTTGTTGATAAACATTTTGGAATTAGAATTACAACACTTAATAAACTAAATAGTATAAAAGAGATGTATTAATGAGTATTTGGGATGTTTTAATAGCTATTTTACCTCTAATTCTAATTTTGGGTCTGCTTTATGCAACTCTAATTTTTGTTAGAAAAACTGGATTTACGGTTGGAAAAAACACTAACTCGCTATCACAAATTAGAGTTGTTTCAACTCAAGCAATTATGCACAAAAAGTTAATTTCAATCGTAAAAGTTCAAAATTCGTATTTGGTTTTAGGAATTTCGGAAAATTCGATAACACTTCTTAAAGAATTAGACTCAATTAATGAAGAAATAAATGAAAATGAGCAAAAACTTAAACCAAAATTTTCAGAACTACTTAAACAAAACTTAGGAATAAAGTGAAACAACGTTTTTTTATATTAGCAATAATTTCGTTTTTTTTAATAAGTACAGCTAATTTATATGCACAAGGACAAACTATTCCTTTTCCAAAAATAGGAATTGATGTTGGCGCAGCAAGCACTCCAGAAGATGTTTCAACTACATTGCAAATTTTGCTTTTAATGACAATTCTTTCGCTTGCACCATCAATTTTAATTATGACTACTTCATATTTAAGATTAATTATAGTATTTCACTTTCTAAAAACTGCACTTGGAACTCAATCAATGCCTCCAAGTCAGTTGCTTGCGGGAATTGCATTATTTGTCACTTTTTTTGTTATGGCTCCAACTTTTTCAAAAATTAATGACGAAGCACTTCAACCACTTATGAACGGACAAATGAAAATTGAAGAAGCGTTGGACAAAGGCGTTGAACCTCTTCGCGTTTTTATGTTGCAAAATGTTCGTGATGAAGATATTGCCCTTTTTATTGATATGGCAAAAATTGAACTTCCAGAAACAAAAGCAGATGTGCCTACTTATATTCTGCTTCCAGCATTTGCAATTAGCGAACTTAGAGCGGGATTTATAATCGGATTTTTTATCTTCATTCCATTTATTATGGTGGATATGATTATTGCAAGTATTTTATTATCAATGGGAATGATGATGATTCCACCAATGATGATTTCTCTTCCATTCAAAATATTACTTTTTATCTTAATTGATGGTTGGGGTTTAATAATTGGTTCAGTAATTAGGAGTTTTGGATAAATGACAGAAGAATTAGTAATAGAAGTTTTAACGGAAGTTTTTTTAACTGTTTTTACAATTTTAACTCCAATTCTTGGGGTTTCGTTAGTTGTGGGAATTATAATCTCTGTTTTTCAAGCCGCAACGTCAATACAGGAAATGACATTAACGTTTGTTCCAAAAATTATTTTTACGGCAGTTGCAATAATATTTTTAATACCTTGGATGATTGACAAAATGGTGAATATTACTCTTAAGCTCTTTTCATTATTAAGTACAGTAGTTTAAGCTATGAATATTTTAGTAACTGATTTTGTTCTTGTTTTGCTAATTTTCATTAGAATTTTATCAGCTTTTGTGTCCGCACCAATTTTTGGACACGCAAGCATTCCTTCGCAAGTTAAAGTATTTCTATCATTTGTTATCGCTTATATAATTTTTAGCGTGACAAGCCCAGCAAATATTGCAGTCGATTTCAATGTTTGGTGGTTGTTTTTTATGGCAATAAAAGAAATAGTTGTTGGATTGATAATTGGGTTTTCCATAAATCTTGTTTTTTATGGATTTAATTTTGCTGGAACATTTATAGGATTTGATATGGGTTTGGCTATGGCACAAGTTATGAACCCAGTTGAAGAAACTGATGGAAATGTTATTGGCGAAATTATTTACTTTTTGGCGCTAATGATATTTTTTATAATTAACGGACATCAATATGTAATTAGAGCACTTGCTTTTTCGTTTCAAGTTGTTCCGCTTGGCGAGTTTCAGCTAAACGAATCACTATTTAATTTAATTGTTAACTATTCTGGAATGGTTTTTGTAATAGCAGTTAAAATTGCTGCTCCAATTTTGGTGTCTTTTTTTCTAATTCATATTGCCGAAGGAATTTTAGCACGAATGATTCCACAAATGCAAGTGTTTTTTGTTACGCAACCATTAAAAATTGGAATTGGATTAGTCCTTTTAGCAACATTAGTTCCAGTTTATTTTTACGTAATTAAAAATTTGTTGCAAGATTTTGAAAACAAACTTTATACTTTAGTTAGAACAATGGCTTAGCCCAAATAGAATGAAAATGGACAAACTAAATAAAAATATAATTTCAGCACTTTTTAGGTTATCTAATGGCAGCTAACGAAGGTCAAGAAAAAACCGAAGACGCAACCTCGAAGAAACTTGAAGATAGTAGAAAAGAAGGACAGGTTGCCAAAAGTCAAGAACTTGGCTCTTTTGCCGTTTTTAGCGGTGGTTTGTTTATTCTTTATGCCTTTAAAGGTTTTATTTCTGACCAAATTGGCGGAATGTCCACTTACATTTTTTCATCCCTTGATGTGCTTACAATTAACTCCTCGTTAATACAATTATATTTTATGAAAGCATTTGCTTTCTTTGCAATAACAACAGCTCCAATTTTATTGGGACTTATGGCAATTGGTTTTGTTGCAAATGTTGGTCAAATTGGATTCAAAATTTCATTCAAAGCACTTAAACCCAAAGCAAGTAAATTTAATCCAATTTCTGGAATTAAAAGAATTTTCTTTTCTACTCGTTCACTTGTTGAAGTTGCAAAATCACTTGCTAAACTTTTTATAATCGGACTTTTCACATACAATGTTTTGAAAGATATGGTGAAAGAATCCGTTGAGCTTGTTGATAAATCAATTATTGAAATAACAATGTTTATGATAGATTCTTCTGTTACTCTAATTTGGAAATTAACTCTCGTTTTTGCCGTTATTGCCATTATTGATTTCATTTTCCAAAAGTACAAATACAAAAAAGATTTGAAAATGAGTAAACAAGAAGTGAAAGACGAAAATAAACAACAAGAAGGTGACCCAGAAGTAAAAGCCCGTATTAAATCAATTCAGTTTGAAACTGCTCGTAAAAGAATGATGCAAGATGTACCAAAAGCCGATGTAGTTATTACAAACCCAACTCACTTTGCCGTTGCATTAAAATACGACCCAGAAAAATTTGCTGCTCCAAAAGTTGTTGCAAAAGGAATGGATACTTTAGCTCAAAAAATTAAGCAAGTTGCTATCGAAAATGGCGTTCCATTACACGAAGATGTACAATTAGCGAGAGCATTGTATAAAGTTGCTGATGTTGGTGATGAAATTCCAACCGAATTATTCCAAGCGGTTGCTCAAATTTTGGCACAAATATTTAAAGCTCGTAGCACGAGTAAGAGTATAGTTTGATGATGAGCTTAGGTAAAAATAGCGATATAGTTTTAGCTTTTGGACTCATATTTATGTTGGGTTTAATGCTTATTCCTCTTCCTCCATACTTTTTGGATTTTTTCTTAGCACTTAATATCACGCTAGCTATTTTGGTTTTAATTGTCTCTTTATATATTACTTCTCCGCTTGATATTTCGGTCTTTCCAGGACTTTTGCTTGTTTTAACTTTATTCCGTTTAGGATTAAACATAAGCTCAACTCGTTTAATTTTAATTGATGGCTATGCCGGCGAAGTTATTGAATCTTTTGGTTCGTTTGTAGTTAGCGGAAATTATGTTGTTGGATTTATAATTTTCATAATTCTTGTAGTTATACAATTTATAGTAATTGTTAAAGGTTCTGGAAGAATTTCGGAAGTTGCCGCACGCTTTACTTTGGACGCAATGCCCGGTAAACAAATGGCAATTGATGCCGATTTGAACACGGGCTTAATTTCTGAACCTGATGCAAGAAAAAGACGCGACCAAATATCACGCGAAGCTGAGTTTTATGGTGCAATGGATGGTGCAAGCAAGTTTGTTAAAGGAGATGCGGTTGCTGGACTTTTAATTAATGGAATTAATATTATTGGCGGCTTTATAATCGGAATTGCAATGCGTGGAATGACTTTTACGGATGCTCTTTCTGAATATACAATGCTAACAATTGGTGATGGATTGGTTTCACAAATTCCAGCACTTATAATTTCAATTGCTGCTGGTTTGGTTGTTACTCGTAGCGCCGCCGGAACTGCTCTCGATGTTCAAATTAAAAGCCAATTGCTCAATAATCCTCGTGTTTTAGGCACTGTTTCTGGAGTTGTAGTTTTGTTTTCCTTTATCCCTGGAATGCCAACAATTCCTTTCTTAATTATTGGAATTGTACTTGGCGTTAGCGCATATTTGAAAAACAAAAAAGGAACCGAAGAAGTTATTGAAGCAGTTGAAGAAACTAAAACAGAAGAAACAGAAGAAAATTTTGAAAAATATTTACAAGTTGACCCAATAGAAGTTGAAATTGGCTACGGACTTATTTCGCTTGTGGATGAAGACCAAGGTGGTGATTTATTCCAAAAAATTGCCGCAACCCGCAAGTTTATTGCTCTCGAATATGGCGTGCTTATTCCTCCAGTTAGAGTTAGAGATAATCTTCAATTAGAACCAAATAGCTACATAATTAAAATTAAAGGAAATCTTGTTTCTAATGGTGTAATTCACACCGATAGATTTTTGGCTATGAATCCCGGCGAGGTTGATGAACCTCTTAACGGAATTGAAACAACCGACCCAGCGTTTGGAATGCAAAGCTATTGGATTACAAAGGAAGAAAAAGATAAAGCCGATTTAATTGGTTACACAATTGTTGATGGAATTTCTGTTTTATCAACTCATTTACAAGAAACATTAAAGAACAATTTTGATAAAATTCTTTCGCGTCAATCGGTTAAACAGTTGTTGGAAAATCTTAAAAAGAACTATCCAGCAGTTATTAACGATATTGATGCCGATGCTTTGCCTCTTGGAACAATTGAAAAAGTATTGCAAAATCTATTAAGAGAGTTCATTCCAATAAAAGATTTGGTTCAAATTCTTGAAGCATTAATCGATTATTCTAAAGTAACTAAAAATATTGATGTACTTACTGAATATGCCCGTCATTCAATTGGCGATACTATTGCAAGCATTGTAAAAGATGCAAATGGAATAATTCACGCAATGGTTATTGGCGAAAATTTAGAAACCCTATTTACCACAACATTACAAAATCAAAAAGAGGCAACTTTAACTCTTGGACTAGACCCAATTACATTAAACAAAGTTAATGCAAGTTTGCAAGCGGGCATTAATAAATTTTATGCTTTAGGATATAATCCAGTTATAATTACATCTGCTACAATTCGTCCTTATTTTTATAGATTAATAACATCTTCATTCCCAGATGTTATTGTGTTATCTTATTCAGAATTACCACCAAACGTTGAAATAGAATTTATTAGCAAATTGGAGATTGGCCGTGAAAGTTAAAAAGTTTGTTGCCGCAACTTTAAAAGAAGCTACTGCTTTAATGAAAAAAGAACTTGGAAGCGATGCGTTTATTTTAAGCACACGAGTTATTAATAAAAAAACCGATTTCGGTATTCAAAAGCACTTTGAAATTACTTCTGGAATTGAAGAAGAGCTTGATTCAGTTTTGGCCGAAGTTGATAATCAAATTCCTAAAGCAACTTCATTTAGTGACGAATTAAGAAGTTTGCAAAAAAAGGTAATTGGAAATCCCACAAAAACTAACTCAAAAGAAGAAAGTATTATAATTGCTCCAATCTCAAAGAAGAGAGAGCAAATAAATGCCGAACAATTAAAGCAATATGTCGATAAATTGATTTATCAAGAGGTTTCCAAACCAATTATTAAGCTAATTGTTAATCAAATAAAAAAATCGATGGAATTTATAAATCCTTCAAATATTGAGGATTATGTTATAACCGCACTTTCTTCCTTAATTTCTACAACAAATTTTGAAATTAAAAAGCGTGGCAAACAAAAAATTGTAGCTGTTGTTGGTCCAACTGGAGTTGGAAAAACAACTTGCATTGCAAAGTTAGCGGCTATTTCCAAAATACTAAATAATCTCAAAATTGGAATTATTTCAATTGACACTTACCGACTTGGTGCAATTGACCAACTTCGCATATTTTCTGAAGTGAGCAATATTGATATGTTGGTGGCTTACGAACCAAGCGAAATGCCAGCGCTAATTAAAAAATTTAGCGACAAAGACTTAATTTTTATAGATACCGCCGGCAGAGCTCAGCGAAATGTTAAAGAATTGGAAAAAACAAAAGAGTTTCTAAACATTGCCAAAGTGGATGAAATTTATCTCGCACTTAGTGCCACAAATTCTACAAAAAATTTGGTTGATGTGGCTAAAAAGTTTGAGTTGTTTAATTATAGTGCAATTGTTGTCACTAAAATTGATGAAGGTGTTGTTTTTGGAAATATTTTGAACGTAATTGTTAATTCGCAAAAACCTCTTATTTACTTAACAAACGGACAAGTAATTCCAGATGATATTATTGCTGCGGATTCTGACTTTGTTGCAAAAATGGTTATAACAGGAAATATTTAATAATGATTGGGCAGGCAAAAAGATTATCCGAGTTATTAAACAAAGAGACTCAAAATTTTGCTGCCTCCAACAAGACAATTGCAGTTGCTTCGGGAAAAGGTGGAACAGGGAAATCCTTTTTTGTACTAAATTTGGCATTCCATTTAGCTTCTTTAGGAAAAAAAATTTTGTTGGTCGATTTGGATTCAAATCTTGCCAATATTGATATTATGTTAAATGTTTCGGTTGAAAAATCCATTAGCGATTTTCTTCAAAATAGAGTTCTAATTAAAGAACTTCCGCAAAATGTTAGACCAAATTTGGATGTAATTTTTGGTGATTCTGGAAAGATAAATATTCCAGAAAAAAGAAGAGAAATTACAGACTATCTTATTTCGGGATTGGAAAAATTAAAAAAAAATTATGATAAAATTTTAATCGACACTGGAGCTGGGGTTCAATCCGAAACTTTATATTTGCTTTCCAAAATTGATGTAATTGCTCTTATAATCAATCCCGACCCAACTTCTGTTATGGATGGATACGCTCTCACAAAATTATTGCTAAACAAATACGGAAATAAGGAAATTGGTGTAGTTGTAAACAAATGCGACTCACGCGAAGAAGGCGATATTTCATTCAAAAACCTAAATACAGCCACAACTCACTTTCTTAAAGCGGAGTTAAATTATTTGGGAGCGGTAAATTTTAGCAATGAGGTTTACAAATCAATTAAAGAACAAGTCATTTTTATTGAAGAATATCACTATAATGAAATTGTAACCCAAATAAGCGAAATTGCACAAAACTCATTGCTAAATAAAATGTAAATAGCGACTTCATATTAGTGAAGTCGCATAAAAGTTAGTCAATTATTGTAAAGCCGGTGTATTTTTGAAGTGCTTTTGGAACAATAATTTTGCCTTCTGGAGTTTGGTAATTTTCCATAATTGAAACCATTAAACGACTTGTTGCAAGTCCAGAGCCATTTAATGTGTGAACAAATTCGGTTCCTTTAATGTCTTTTCCTTTAAATCTAATTTTTGCACGTCTTGCTTGGAAACTTTCAAAGTTACTACAAGATGAAGCTTCGAGCCATTTTTGTTCAGCAGGCGACCAAGTTTCGATATCAAAACATTTTGCAGCTCCAAAACTTAAATCGCCGGTGCATAATTCTAAAACTCTGTATGGCACTTGCAATTCTTGTAAAATATCTTCAACATCGCTTACCAAATTGCTTAATTCGTTATAAGAAGTTTCTGGTTTTACAAATTTAACCATTTCAACTTTGTTAAATTGATGAACTCGTAAAAATCCTTTTGAATCTTTTCCGTAAGAACCGGCTTCTCTTCTAAAACAAGGAGTGTAGCCAGTGTAATTAATTGGGAGTTGCTCTTCGTTCAAAATTTCATCGCGGTGCATATTTGTAATAGGAACTTCTGCTGTTGGAATTGCATATAAATCGTCTTTTTCAGCGTAATACATATCTTCCTGCATTTTTGGCAACTGTCCGGTTCCAATCATTGACTCGCGGTTTACAAAAAGAGGAGGCATAATTTCGGTATATCCGTGTTTATCAATGTGATAATCAATCATAAAAGTAATTAATGCTCTTTCAAGTCGGGCTCCTTTTCCAACATAAACAGGAAATCCAGAACCAGTAATTTTTGCACCACGCTCAAAATCGAGAATGTTCAATTTTTTGCCAAGTTCAATGTGATCAAGAACTGGGTTGCTGTTTTCAAACGAAAATCCTTCTGGAAGCCATCTTTTTGCTTCAACATTATCGGCGGCACTTTTACCAACTGGAACAGAAGAATGTGGTAAATTTGGAATCCACATTAAAAGGTTATCCAGTTTTTCTTCCACAACTCTAACTTCGTCATCCAATTCTTTAATAGAATCGCCAACTTGTTTCATTTCGGCAATAATTGCGTCAGCATTTTCGCCCAATTTTTTAAGTCTTCCAACTTCGGCAGAAACTTTGTTTTTAATAGCTTTTTGCTCTTCCACTTTTGTAAGAAGATTTCTCTTTCTTACATCCAATTCAAGAATTTCATCAACGTTTGTCTTGTCGTTTTTGTTTTGAATGCCTTTTTTTACAAAATCTGGATTTTCTCTAATAAACTTAATGTCTAACATTTTTTTTCCTCCTGTGGAAATGGGACGCTGATTTTTTTGATTTATCATGAAAAAACATGATTGAACCTTTAATTAACACTTATTCCACCTTTGAATTCATTATTAAAAACTTTACGTTTTATTTCGGTTTTGTTCCAAAATTTAACAATAATCCTACTATTCTCTTTAAACGTGGTTCAGTAAATCAAAATGAGATTCCCGATAAAATCCGCCGCGGCGGAGGGAATGACAATTATTTTAAATCATATCATTTCATGACCAATCACGAAAATCAGTGTCCTATCGTTATCTAACAACAATATTATAAATTTTATTTTTTATATAAATTTCTTTAACTATTACTTTTTCGCTTGTGTGAGTTTTAACTTTATCATCACTCCAAGCTAATTCTTTTACTTTTGTTTCTTCAACATCTATTGGTAAATCAAATTTTGCTCTTACTTTGCCATTTACTTGAACAATAATTGTAACTGATTCTTGAACAAGTGCTTTTTCATCAATTTCAAACCAAACTGGATTATCAAATAATCCAACTTCATTTCCAATAATTGACCAGCATTCTTCAGCCATGTGAGGAGCAAGTGGTGCAAGCATTGTAGCAAATCTTTCCAAAGCAAAACGTTTTATCTCGTCAGAGCATTCTGTAAGTTCTTTCAATCCGTTATTTAGCTCCATTAAAGACGCAACAGCAGTGTTGAATCGGAAATTATCAATCTCATTTTCAAATTTAGAAAGAGTTTTGTTAACCAATTGATAAATACTTTTCTCAATTGGGGAAAGTGATTCAATATCAAATTGATTTTTAGCGGTAACTTTTTTGCTAATATTTTCGTTACTTTCAAATAATGAATAAGCACGTTGAACAAATCTATCAACACCAACAATTCCTTTATCGCTCCAATCGCCACCAAGTTCGTATGGACCCATAAACATTAGATACATTCTAAAAACATCTGAGCCATATTCTTCAATAAAACTGCCTGGATTAACAACATTTCCTTTAGATTTACTCATTTTGGCACCATTGTTAGTAATTGTGCCTTGATGAATTAAGCGTTTAAATGGCTCATCCGAATTTACTAATCCAATATCGCGTAAGAATTTATGTATAAATCTGGAATAAAGTAAATGCATTGTTGCATGTTCTGCACCGCCAACGTACATATCAACTGGAGTCCAGTCATTTCCAAGTTTTGTGTCAAACATTCCATCAGAAAATTTTGGATTTAAATAACGCAAATAATACCAGGACGAATCCATAAAAGTATCCATTGTGTCAACATCACGAGTTGCTGGTCCGCCACATTTTGGACAAGTGGTATTTACAAATTCCAAATTTCCAACAAGAGGCGAAGCGCCATCGTGTTTAAAATTAACTTCGTAAGGTAATTTTACTGGAAGTTGCTCTTCTGGAACGGTCATTTCTCCACATTTTTCGCAATAAATTACCGGAATTGGAGTTCCCCAATATCTTTGACGCGAAATTAACCAATCGCGTAATCGGTAATTAATTTTCTTTTCACCAACATTGTTTTCTGAAAGCCATTCTGTAATTGTTGATTTTCCATCAACTGAATCAGTACCATTAAATTGACCAGAATTTATCATAATTCCAGAATTGGTGAACGCTTCTGTCAATTCTGCATTTTCATCAGTTCCTTGTTCAAGAATAACTTTTTTAATTGGCAAATTAAATTTAATTGCAAATTCAAAATCGCGTTCATCGTGAGCAGGAACTGCCATAACAGAACCAGTTCCATAAGTTGCAAGTGCATAATCGGCAATCCAAATTGGCACTTTTTCGCCGTTAACTGGATTTATAGCAAAAGCTCCTGTAAAAACTCCAGTTTTTTCTTTCACGGTTGAAGTTCGTTCAATTTCGGAAAGTGATTTTATGGAATCGATATATTTATCAACGCCAGCTTTGTATTCTTCGGTTGTTAATTCTTGAACTAAATCAAGTTCGGGTGCAAGAACTACATAAGTAACTCCAAAAAGTGTATCTGGACGAGTTGTAAAAACGCGTATTTCTTTATCTTCGTGACCAACAACGCCAAATTTTACTTCGGTTCCAAAACTTTTTCCGATCCAATTTTCTTGCATTGTTTTAGTTTTTTCGGGCCAATCAATTGTTTTTAATCCATCCAAAAGCTCATCGGCATAATCAGTAATTTTGAAAAACCATTGTGTAAGATTTTTTCGTTCAACCATTGTGTCACATCTTTCGCATGTTCCAGATGATTGAACTTGCTCGTTTGCAAGCACTGTTTGACAAGAAGGGCACCAATTTACGGGAGCGTTTTTTCTGTAAGCCAATCCTTTTTTATAAAGTTCAATAAAAAGCCATTGATTCCATTTGTAATATTCAGGAACGCATGTCATTAATTCTGCATCCCAATCGTACATACAGCCCATAGTTTTTAGCTGTTCGCGTATGTCATCAATATTCTGAAAAGTGCTATCTTGAGGATGAATTCCAGTTTTTATGGCGTAATTTTCAGCAGGAAGTCCAAAAGCATCGTAACCCATTGGTTCAAAAACATTGTAACCACGCAGTTTTTTATAACGTGCCCAGCTATCAGTTGGGGCATAATTGTACCAATGACCAATATGCAATTTTGAACCAGATGGATAAATGAACATAACAAGAGTATATAACGCTTTTTCCAAATTGGTTAAATCAGTTTTGTAGGTTTTGTTATCTTCCCACCGTTTTTTCCATTTTTTTTCAACTTCCGTGAAAGGGTATTTCATAATTTGTAAATCCTTTTTGCAATGTTAATTTTTTAAAGCAACTTGTAAAAATAGCCAAATAGGAAAGGTTAAGCAAGATAGCAAAGGCTTATATTTAGCTAATACTTTGCGGATCCATGTCAATTATTGGTTTTATATCGCTAAATTTTGATTTTTGATTAAACTCAATAAGTGTTTCAAGAACAGCATTGCGAAGAAATTTTCCGCTATTATCAATCGATTTTTTACTTTTTATCACAATTTTGAATCTATATTTGCCTTTTAATCGGGCAATCATTGCGGGTTGTGGAACCGAAATTGAAAGCGACGCTTCTTTTTTAATTAAAATGTTATAAAAATCGTTCAAAGCACCGCGAGCTTTTTGCTCGGTTTCGTCTTTTGTTTCAACCGTACAAATGCGCGTAAAAGGGGGATAGCCGTTTTCTTCGCGGAGTTTAATTTCGCTTTCGTAAAATCCTTTGTAATCATTTGCTTTAACTCTTTGCAAAACAAAATGCGACTTATTTTGAGTTTGGATTAAAACTTCACCTTCTGTAGCGCTTCTTCCAGCTCTGCCCGAAACTTGAGTTAGTAGCTGAAAAGTGCGTTCATCGGCTCTAAAATCTGGAATCCACAAAGTAGTTTCGGCAGAAATTACGCCAACCAAAGTAACATTCGAAAAATCCAAGCCTTTGGAAACAATTTGGGTTCCAACAAGAATTTGAGTTTCACCACTTTTGAAACGATTCAAAATTTCGCCCAATTTACCTTTTTTGTTTAAGGAATCGGAATCAATTCGTTCAATTTTTACATCTGGAAAGTTGTAAATTAGTTCGTCTTCCACACGTTGGGTTCCTGTTCCAAAAAATTTTAGCGACAAAGAACCACATTTTACACACGCTTTGGGAACTGGTTTTGTGTTTCCGCAATAATGACATTGCAAAAAGTTTTTATTAATGTGATGAACCATTGAAACTGAGCAATTTTCGCACATTTCAATTTCGCCACAATCCTCGCAATAAATTTGAGTTGCAAATCCACGCCTATTTTGGAGTATAATTATGGATTCTTTTTTTTGCAGTCGGTCGTTTATTTTATCAATTAATACTTTTGAAAATGCTCCATCCATCTTTTTTTGCTTGTTTTCGTAGGTAACATCAACAAGTTGAACTTTTGGAAGTTTTGCGTTATCAATCCGTTCTTTTAATTGCAACAAAACATATTTTTGATTTAATGCGTTATACATACTTTCAATAGATGGCGTTGCCGAGCCTAAAATAATTGGTGCATTGCTCATTTGTGCTTTTACAACCGCCGCATCGCGTGCATTATATTTTGGAATAATATCATATTGCTTGTAACTAGCATCGTGTTCTTCGTCAATTATTATAATTCCAATGTTGTTTAAAGGAGCAAAAAGTGCGGAACGAGGTCCAATTACAACATTATATTTACCTGAAACAATTCCTCGCCAAGCATCATAACGTTCGCCAAGCGACATTCGGCTGTGCATAACCGATATTGAATTGCCAAGTTCGTTGTAAAATCGCGTTGTTATTTGCGGAGTTAGCGAAATTTCGGGAACAAGAACAATCGCATTTCTGCCACTTTTTAGTGTTTTTCGAACCAATTCGATATAAACTTGAGTTTTTCCGCTTCCAGTTACTCCATGAAGCAAATATGGTTTAAAGGTTTTTGACTCAATATTTTTTGAAACCAAATCAATTATCGATTTTTGGTCAGAAGTTAGCTTAATTTTTTTCATTTCTTCTGCGTAAGTCTCAATAAACTTGCGTTCAACTTCTTTATAAAAAAGACTTATTAAATCCTTTTTAAATAGCGAATCAACTGACGATAAATTTGCGTTTGTTTTTTTCAAAAGCTGAGCTAACGGAAATTCTTCTTCAGGCGATGATAAAAGCTCGAGCAAAACCATCACTTGCTTTGTCGATTTTTTTTCTATTTCGGGCAATTCTGCATAAATATAATCTACGCTTTTGCTCAATTTTATGTGTTTTACTTTTTTAACTTTTACTTTTGCATCATCAATTTCGGTTAAAAGTGTAACGGCACCTTTTCTTTCAAGCGTATTCAAAATTGAGTAAATTGATTTCTTTTTAACCATTGTCTGCAAAAGTGAAATTGAATAAACCTCTTTTTGGCTAAGTAAATCCAAAATTTTTCCACGAGTTGAATTTTTGTTGCTTTCCTCTTTGTATAACGAAAAGCAAAATTCCATGTCGGCAACTACTTTTTTCTTCGATTCAATATCCAATCCATAAGGCACAGAATTTCGCAAAGCTTCACCAAGCGAGCTTATGTAATATTCGCTTACCCATTCGTAAAATTTCAATTCATCTTTTCCAAATGTTGGAACTAAATCAAGCACATCGCGAATTGGTTTTACTTCGTATTTTGAATCCTTTTCATCAATTTCATCAATTTCACCTATTAAATCAATAACAAAACCGGTAAGCGTTCGCTTTCCAAAAGGAACAACTACGCGAATGCCAATTGCAATAAGTTCCTCAAATTCTTCTGGAACAGAATAAGTAAACGAATTACGGAACGGAAGCGGAAAAACTACTTTAGCAAACATGGCAGGCTTTTAGAGGTGAAAAGAGACGTGAGACGTGAAAAGTAAGACGTGAGACACAAGATTTGAGACGAAAGACGAGAATCGTAAGTCGTAAGTCGAAAGTCAAGAATCGAGAATCGTAAGTCGAAAATCGTGAATCGAAAATCGAGAATCGTAAGTTAAAAGAATCCAGTCTCCAGCATCCAGCATCCAGCATCAAGTCTCCAGAATCAAAAATCCCGCAACCCGCAACTCGCAACTCGCATCCAGCACCTAGTCTCCAGCATCCAGAATCCAGCATCCAGAATCCAGAATCCAGTCTCCAGTCTCCCGCATCTCTAATCTTCAAATTTTTCACAAAACCGCCTTTTCGGTCAAAATTAAAGTCTGATTTTGAACATCAAGTTCAGCATTTATTCCAAAAGGGATCGTGTATTTATTTTCTATATGACCAAAAGATAAGCCATAAATTACTGGAATTCCTAAATTGTAAAGCTTGTCGTAAAGTACTTCCTGCAAAGAAAGCGATCTTTCGCCTTGAGCTGAGCCTACTTTTGAATCACAATCGCTAAAAACGCCCAAAGCAATTCCCGAAACTTCTTCCAATTTACCAGCTTGATAAAGATGCGTTAACATTCTATCAACTCTGTAAGGCTTTTCATCAACTTCTTCGAGGTAAAGGATTTTATTTTTGTAATCAACGTCATATTTTGTTCCAAGAAAAGTAACCGCAATGCTAAGATTTCCGCCAACCAATTCACCTTTTGCCTTGCCTTCTCTAATCACGTAAGTTCTGTAATCGCTACCTTTTCCGCTTTCATCCGCTGGTGAAAATATTGTTTTTTCTTCTGGATTTACAACGGTTTTCATGAAATTATCAACGGAAAACTCATTAAAAGTTGAGGTTGCAACTGGTCCGTGAAAAGTAACCAATCCAGTTTGCGAATAAATTGCATAATGCAACGCCGTAATATCGCTATATCCAATTAGCACTTTTGGATTTGCTCTAATTGCGTCGTAATTAATTTGACGCAACATCCTCGCAACGCCATAACCACCGCGAATGCAAAAAATGCTATCAACTTTGTCATTTTCAAACATGTGATTTAAGTCAGCAGCACGCACTTCATCTTCACCAGCAAGATAGCCGTATTTGGATTTTACGCTTTCTGTATAATAAGTCTTAAATCCGAGCTTCTCAATGTTTTCAATTGATTCACGCAAAGCCTTTTCGGAAACGTAGCCTGCTGGAGCAATTAATCCAATAGTATCGCCAAGCTTTAAACGATTTGGTTTAATTTTTGAAATTTGTGATTCCAAGTTGTTTTCTTTTGCCGAAATTTGGCTAATTCCAACTAACGAAATTGAACCAGTTAGCAATGTGCTGTTTTTAATAAAATTTCTTCTGTTCATATACTTTACATTTGCAAATTAAGATAATAGCTCTTATTTTTATTTTCATAAAATTATTTATTAAAAATACTAAAGGAAGAATTAGAATGCAGAAATATCTTATAATCTTTGTTATGTTAATTGTTGCTGTGTCAAATTTATTGGCAAAAGATGTAAAAAAATACGGCAAAGAAATTACCTTAAAGGAAAAAGTTAAAGTTTCAAAAATTTTGGAAGCACCACAAAATTATGTTGGCAAAAAAGTGCTTATTGAAGGAACTGTTTTAAATGTTTGCGACAAAAGAGGATGTTGGATTGAACTTGCTAGCGATAAAGAGTTTGAATCAATTCGCGTAAAAGTTGAAGATGGCGTAATTGTTTTTCCTATGGAAGCAAAAGGACAAAAAGCATTAGTTGAAGGCGAAGTTTATTCGTTTACAGTTGAAGCCGGTGAATCCGATTGCGGCGGAACAAAATGTAGCGACGACAAAAAAGAATCAAAAGACGATTGCAAACATGGCGAAAAAGTTAAAAAGACAGTTTATCAAATACAAGGTTCTGGCGCTGAAATTTAATTAAAAACTTGATATTTACTCTAAAAGCCCAATTTACTTAAAGTCAATTGGGCTTTTTTATATCCAAACTCACCGTAAAAGTAACCACTTAAAAACTCCCGCAATTTTTAAACAATAAGCCATATTATTACAAACGCAATACTTTTAGATGTGGAAATTGCGGGAGTTTATCTTTGCTTATTTCCATTTTAGAATTCTTATTTGATTTAATATGAATCTTTAATTAACTTCTAAAAGTTCTTTTAATAATTTTGATAGTAGAGTGGCATTTTGAAAGATTACTCTTGCTTTGCCACTAAAATTTTTTTTTATAACATAAGGCCTAATATATACAATGTATTTCAACCGAAATATTGCGGAATATGCACATTGTGTGTATTGAGACGTTGGCGGTAATTTTAAATGACCAAAAAATGAGAACATTAATATTGACAATAATTTTTCTGACTACTGCTTTTCAAGATAGCTTTTCTCAGCAAATTGTATTCAGACAACCATCTTCATATGTTTTAGGTTTTATAGGGAATGATTCTATCTCTCTATCCTCAGTCAACTATAAATCGTTTAGAATATATTTTAAAGACAGCTCATACACTGCAAATCACCTTGTCGACATTAAACAAGAATTAGATATTGCCTACAGTAAAATTCTATCTGTATTGAATATCCCATCTTATAATAATGGAATTTATTTGTTAGCAGTTGACAGTAAGGAAGAGATGCAGAAAGTAATGGGTTACAAAATAAAAGGAGGAGCCGCTCAAGGACACGACTTGGTTTTCTTTGTTTACAATCAAAATATCCGCCCACAATTTAAACACGAAATTTTTCACTTAATATCCTATGAAACTTGGGGACCGACAAATTATCGCCTTTTAGATGAAGGCGGTGCAACTTATACCGACAATTATTGCTACTATGACAATCCGATGTATTGTATCAATGCATATTTTCTGCAACAAAAAAAACTTTTCCCGCTTGACAGTTTAGTTAACAGCTTCGACAGTCAAGCGAAAAAAAGTGATGTAATTGCATATATACAAAGTGCAGGAATTTTCAAATATCTGTATGAGAAATACGGAGTAGAAAAAATGAAATTACTTTGGACTGGAGGATTTGAGAACTTCAAATCAATATATGGATTCTCAATTGAACAACTTGAAACAGATTGGCTTAATTTTATCAAGACTGTTCCTATTCCGAAAGACTTTGACATTAATAAATTAAAAGAAGGTTGTGGATAGAAAAACAACTGCTCACAGCACCTAATACCCAATAGCCTATGAACCAGAAACTTGAAACATCAGTAACACGCAAAAAGTTCTTAACGGTTGACAGAAATGAAGCCCGCATAACTGCTACTGGGTTTAGCTGCCGAACGTTGTGCAACATTTAAGAAAAACTGTGAGAACAATGAACAAAGAAGTAGATAAATATCTGAACGGACTTGAAAAATGGCAGGATGAATTAAAAAATCTTCGTGAGATTATTGTGGCTTGCGGATTAGAAGAAGATTTTAAGTGGATGCATCCGAGTTATTCGCATAACGGAAAAAATATAGTTCTGATTCACGAATTTAAAAACTATTGTGCTATACTTTTTCAAAAAGGAGTTCTTCTAAAAGACTCGAAAAATATTTTAGTTCAGCAAACCGAAAATACTCAATCAGCTCGACAAATAAGATTTACGAACATAGAACAAATTACAGAACTCGAAAAGACAATTAAAGAATACATAAAAGAAGCTGTCGAAATAGAAAAATCGGGAAAGAAAGTGGAAATGGAAAAGGTTTCCGATTATGAAACACCAGAAGAATTGGAACAAAAATTTGCCAAAAATCCTGATTTTGAAAAGGCATTTAAAAAACTGACAGCAGGTAGACAAAAAGGGTATTTGTTGCATTTTTCAGAGCCAAAACAAACAAAAACTAAAATATCACGGATTGAAAACAATATTCAACGCATAATGGATGGATATGGACTTAATGATTGTATTTGTGGACTTTCAAAACGAAAACCGAATTGTGACGGCTCACATAAACAATTGGAAAAATGAGCAAAATGGTAGTTAATTCAACGGTTGTTGCCCGCTCAAACAGCGTAACAGTTTTATAAGTTTGAAGCACGCAATCGCCTACTCTACATATACATTCGTTAAAATATAAACCTTTCAAAACTCATTTGCGAGTATTCCGTTTTTTTATTTGCACAGACACAGCACCAAAAGTGGCAATTGTCATACCCCCAATGTTACCACTAACCACACAAATCATTTTCACATTACTGAAACTCTCTTTATCTTTGCTTCATGGAAACACAGTCCAAATATAGAACAGCCATTTTTGCTGAAATTACCGTGAAAGATTCTTTATCAAACAATTTGTAAAGGTTAAAAGTAAAACTTGGTAGCGATATTTTTAGAATATTATGTTTTTATAACAAAGAAAATAATTGATAAAATAGAGATTAAGTGATATGGAAGAGAATAAATCACAAATAATTATATACCAAACCGAAAACGGAGAAACAAAATTAGATGTTCATTTTCAAGACGAAACAGTTTGGCTTTCGCAAGAGCAAATGGCTACTTTATTTGAACGTGACAGGAGTGTAATTGTAAAACATATCTCTAATATATTCACGGAAGGAGAATTGGAACAAAAAAGCAATGTGCAATTTTTGCACATTGCAAATTCTGATAAACCAGTGAAGTTCTACAATTTAAATGTAATAATTTCTGTCGGGTATCGTGTAAAATCTATAAGTGTAACACAGTTTCGTATTTGGGCAACCAAGCGACTTAATGAATATATTCTCAAACGGTTTCAAATTACCAAGTAAAAATCCACCCAAAAACAAAGTAATTGAGTCAATTCCAAATTCATTCCAATTTGAAATAAAATTGCTTTCAAAGTTTGCAACAATCTTTTCGGTTTCCTCAAGACGATAATTTCCACTACTTTTAATTTCAAAAATTGAGTCATAGCCCAAAAAGACGGTTTTTTTTGCTTAATTGATTTGTATAAAAATAGGTTTTTCTTTTGTTTTGGACGTTATTCAATAATGACGAAAAATCAATTTCATCTATCCCCAAAAATTAAACACGTTAAAGTTTTATCCGAAATGGTGTTAACGCTTTTAATATTTTATTTTTTCTTGGTAATTTTTCAAATAATCAGCATAAATCAGATTTAATAGGTTGTAAATATGAAAGATTGTTTCATTTATCCATACTTTCAATTTGTTGCATCAATATGTAATAAGTTGACTTAGCAAGGATAAGATTTTAATTTAATTCAGAACGTTGCGGCTTTAAATGCAATTGAAGTTGCAGCAAGAACTAAAGCTATTCCAATCATTATTTTAAGAGTTTTTTCGGTAATATTTGTGTTAATAAAGTTTCCTAAAAAAGCACCAATTGTAAACCCTAAAACTACTGGAATTGCATTTTCGAAAACAATATGACCAAGAAAATAATGACTTGCGCTACCGGTTATGCTTGTAAATAAAATCATAAATAATGCAGTTGATGAAGCGGTAAAAATTGGCATTAAAAATATCTCTGTCATTACTGGAACTTTAATAAATCCGCCACCAATTCCTAAAAATCCAGCAATTGAACCAGAAAGAAGTCCAAAAATTGAGCTTAAAAATATGTTAATTTTATAAACCCCAAATCTTGTTTTTCTAATAACAGATGGTCCAATAGTATTCAATTTATATAGAACCGAATCTTTGCTGAATTTCTTTTTCATTTCTTTTGATTTTGAAATCATTCTGTAACCAATAATTCCAACAATTGTTGAAAAAACAATTTCAACAGCTTTTACTGGAAGAATGTTTGTTAAATAAGCACCTAATACAGTTCCAAAAATTGTTGGAATTTCGAGAATAAATGCAGTTTTATAGTCAATATTTTTATTATTAGCATTAAAAATTGAGGAAATAATTGCCGCAGGGAGCAGTGAAATCATAACGCAGCCAATAGCAATTTTAATTGGATAGCCAAAAACCAAAGTTAGAATTGGAATCATAAAAACGCCACCGCCAAACCCGACAATAGAACCAAATCCGCTGACTAATATTGAAAATAGAAAAATGAGAGTAAATTCCATAATATGTGCTTTTATCAATTGTTAAAATAATTTATACCCTCAAATTTAATATTTTCGGCGAATAAATATGTTATAAAACGGTGCAATGTTTATTACAATAACATTTGGTTAAAGTTAAAAAATCAAAAGAATTCACAATTTATAAAAAGTGTTAAAATTCTATGCTCACAAATTAGTATCAAATAATTGTTCAATAACTTATATTTTAATATTTTGCAATTGTAAATACTCTAAATTTAAGAGGAATAAATGGAAACACTTGAAGTAAAAAATATTTCAAAATCATTTGGAAAGTTAAAGGCGGTTGATAATGCGTCGTTTTCTGTTCCAAAAGGCTCAATTTTTGGACTTTTAGGTAGAAATGGAGCTGGAAAAACGACAACTATTAGAATGATAATGGACATTTACATGCCAGATAGTGGCGAAGTTACTTATCAAGGAATAAAAGCGGGTCCTGATTTTAATAGTAAAGTTGGATATTTACCCGAAGAACGTGGACTTTATAAAAAAATGAAAGTGCTTGAAACGCTTCTCTTTTTTGCGGAAATAAAAGGTAAAAAAGGAAAAGCAATTACAAAACTTGCAAAAGATTATCTCGAAAAATTTGACCTTGCCGATAGAATGAATTCCAAAATTGAGGATTTATCAAAAGGAAATCAGCAAAAAGTACAGTTTATCTCAACGCTTTTACACAATCCCGAAGTTTTAATATTGGATGAGTTGTTTTCGGGGCTTGATCCAATAAACACAAACATAATGAAAAACATAATTCTTGAATTGAAACAGCAAGGCAAAATTATTCTCTTTTCAACTCACGTTATGTCGTTTGCCGAAAAAATGTGCGATAACATTGCAATAATTGACCACGGCAAAATTAAAATAAACGGCTCGCTTGCATCAATAAAAGCAGAACGTTCGCAGCGAAATGTAAGTCTTAATTACGAAGGCGATATTTCGTTTTTACGTAATAATCCAATAATTGAAAACATTTCGGATTACGGAAATAGCGTTGGAATAAAAGTTAGAGAAGAAAAACACATTCAACAACTACTAAAACTGTTAATTGATAACAATGTTGAAGTGAAAAAATTTGACGCAAATGAAATTTCGTTAGAAGAAATTTTTATTGATACGGTTGGTCACGAATCAGAGGAGGTACGAAATGCTTAATTACAGAGTAATTGCCTTAATAAAAAGAGAGCTTCGCGAAAAACTTCTTTCAAAAGCATTTATTTTAATGACAATTTTGCTTCCCGTTTTTATGTTTGGAATTATTGGAGTTCAAACATTTATAATGAGTTTCGATTCTGAAAAAAGTATTGTGGAAATAATTGCTGAATCGGAAGTAATTGCAAATAATTTGCAAAACGTTATTGGCGAATCAAACTTTATTAAAGATAGCACAGTAATTCCAATGATAAACTCAATGTCGCAATTGCAGTTTAATGATTATGTTAAAGCCAAACAAAGCGAATTGTTAAGCGAAAAAATTACTGGAATTATTTTTATTCCAAATTCTGCTTTAGTTGATAAAAAAATTCAATATTATTCCAAAACTCCTAAAAATATGCGATTGCTTGAAAGGATTGATAATCCAATAAATCGCGTTTTGGTCGAAGAATATTTTCAATCCAAAAATATTCCAACAGAAGAATTGGAATACGCACGCACTTCGGTTGATATTTCGAGTTTTAAAATAACAGAAGGCGAAGAAATTAAAGAAGAAGGTTACGGAAATTTAATTTTGTCATATTTATTTTCGTTTTTGCTTTATATAAGTCTGCTTATGATGGGCTCAATGGTAATGCAAACCGTAATTCAAGAAAAATCCAACAGAATTGTTGAAGTACTTCTTTCATCGGTAACAAGTAAAGAGCTAATGATAGGAAAAATACTTGGAGCTGCAATTACTGGATTAATGCAAATGGCAATTTGGATAAGTCCAGTTATTCTTGTAGCATCAACTTCGTGGTTTATGTTGCCAAGTGAAGTAACTATTGATATTACATTTTTACAAGTTGCTTATTTGTTGGTTAATTTCTTTTTAGGACTTTTAATTTTTGTCGGATTATTTGCAACAGTTGGGTCAATTTTCGAAAATCCACAAGACGCACAATCTGGGATGTGGCCTATAATGATGTTAATTATGATTCCATTTTTTATTGCAATGTCAATGATTGAAAATCCAAGTAATCCAGTAGCATCGGTTGCTTCAATGTTACCGTTTGCCGCAGTAATTGTAATGCCAGCCAAAATGGCGCTTGTAGATGTGCCTTTGTGGCAAGTTATTCTTTCAACTTTGATAAACATTGCAACTGTATTTGCAATATTTCCTATTGCAGGCAAAATTTATCGTATTGGAATTATGATGACAGGCAAACGTCCATCTTGGATTGAAGTTATAAAATGGTTAAAATATAAATATTAGTTTGTAAAAAGTTAGCCCACGACTTGAGTCGTGGGTTTTCAAAAACAAAAATTTCAAATTTTGGAGAAAATAATTATGGAACAGAAAGAAAAAATATTTTCGCAATTTGGAGTTAAGTTTTGGATTATTTCAGCAGCAATTGTTGTCGTAATTTCGGGTGTTAAAGAAGCTGCGGATATTGTAACACAGTTATTTTTATCAATATTTATTGCAGCAATTTTTTATGCACCTTTTAATTGGCTTCAGAAAAAAGGATTGCACATTTCACTCGCTTTATCAATTATTATTTTAGGAATTACCTTAATTACAATTGCAATTGTTGGATTATTAGCTGCATCAGTTGCAAGTTTTAACGAGAAAATCCCTTTTTACGAAGAAAGGTTTTTCGTGGTTTGGAATGGATTTAACCAATTTGTTAATGAAACTGGAATAATTAAAACGCAATTTAGTATTTCGGATTACATAAATGCTGGACTTATAATGAAGTTTGCTGGAAACGTTTTTTCTGGCTTTGGCGGATTTTTAAGCAACTCGTTTGTTATTCTTTTGTTTGTTATTTTCTTGCTTCTTGAAATATCCGCATTTGAAAGAAAAATTAACTTAATTAATAGAAGATCGTTAACAAGAATTAATAAGATTATTAAAAGTTTAAATGCATATTTTGGAACAAAGGCAATTATCAGTCTGATAACTGGAGTTTTGGTGTCAATTTCTTTGGCAATTATTGGCGTTGATTTTCCAATACTTTGGGGGTTTTTAGCATTTTTGCTAAATTTTATTCCAAACATTGGTTCAATAATTGCCGCAATTCCCGCCGTTTTATTAAGTTTGGTTCAAATTGGAGTTCCATCTGCAATTGCAACCGCAATCGCTTTTTTGATAATAAATATTGTTATTGGAAATATTGTTGAACCAAGTTTAATGGGCAGAAATTTAGGCCTTTCGCCATTAATTGTTTTTGTTTCGCTAATTTTTTGGGGTTGGCTTTTGGGAACAGTTGGAATGCTTTTGGCAACTCCATTAACAATGGCAATTAAAATAATTTTTGATAATATGGACGAAACAAAGCATATTGGATTAATGCTCGGAGATGAATCTTCGATTAAAAATTATAAGAAATAGCTAAATTTCTTTTGGAAGTGTAATATAAAAAGTAGTTCCAAATTCTTTTGTAGAAAAAAACGACGCTTCGCCTTGCAAGTATTTTTCAGTTAACAACTTTACACTGTAAGTTCCAATTCCACGTCCATTACCTTTTGTAGAAAATGACCTCTGAAATATTTGATGTTGAATATCTTTTGGCATAAACGAATTATTGTTCACACTAAAAACAATGGTAGAATCAAATTCTTCAATAGAAAGTGTAATTTCGCCATCTTTGTTACTTGCTTCTAATGCGTTTTTAGTCAAATTTCCAAGAACTCGTTTAAGTAAAGTCTTGTCGGTTTTAATTATTACTTCACCCAAATTATTATTAACTAAAACAAGTTTTTTGCTTTCGCGAATTATGCTATTGTTGTATGCATTTAATATTTCTTTAAAAGCAGAATAAGCATCAAATTCAGTAACATCCAACATAAGCTTTGAATCTTCGGCTAAGCCGAGCATTCTTTGTCCTTTTAATTCGTCAATTAATGTATTGGAAATTTCCAGCGAAAGTTTTGAAAATTCGGCAATTTCATCAGGAGGAGCGTCTTGCATAAGTTCCAAAAAGTTTCTTAAACTTCCTGCTGTGTTTAAAACATCGTGGAAAAATAATCTTTCCAACACTTTTTTCCTTTTTTCACTACTGATATCAGTTACTGAGACCAAAGTGTAATCAGAATTTTCAATGCTAATTTTTTTTGCCCAAATATCTAAATCGTAAACGCTATTATTTGTGGAAGTGATTCGGCATTCTTTTTTATCCATTTCAATTTTTTGACTGTTAAGAATTGCCAAATTTGCCCCACATTCAACACAACTTTCGCTTGCACCACATCCAAGAATGCTTTCTGTTGAGTGAATGCAAAAAATAGCTTCACCAATTCGTTGTCCAAGTAATCTGTCGTTTTTGAAAAATTCTTTTGCCAATTTATTTAAATAGACAATCTGTCGTTGCTTATTTAAAACCAAAAACATGTGATTTACATCGTCAATAAATGGTTTTACTAATAAAAATGAATCAACCAATTCGCTTTGCAAAACGATAGTTTCGTAATCTTCACGTTCGTTTACCGAGCATATTTTCGAAATGTTGTCAATTAAGGCTTCCATTACTTCTCTTTATTCAATTGTGAACACCTTTTTTAAATATATTAGATATTTCCTAAATTATTACTGCTTTTGTCATAACACTTTCTTTGTTAAATTATATTCGAAAAAAAATAAAAAAGATTAAGGAATAAGTTGAACTTCAAAAAATTATTATTTGCAAATGAAAAAGAAGTAATTTTTGATGAAATTGGGAAAATTGTATTAAAGAAAAATAAACGAGCCAAACGATTATCTATTAGAATTAAGCCAAATGAAGGAGTTTTTGTAACAATTCCTAATCGCTTTTCTTTTTTGGTGGCGGAACAATTTGTAATTAGTAAAAAAGAATGGATTATTTCGCATTTAGAAAAAATTGAAGTAATTGAAAAACGAAAAATAGTTTTTGATGCTTTAACCAATTTTGAGACAAAAAATCACAAATTGTTAATCACTCAAAGTCTGGTTAAAAAGAGTTGTGTAAAAATTGCTAATTCACTAATTCATGTTCAAATTGCAAACAATCAGGATGTTTATTCCGACGAAATTCAAAAAATAATTATTTCTGGAATAATAGAAACATTAAGAATTGAGGCAAAAGATTATATTCCAAACAGAGTTGCTGAGTTAGCCGCGGAGTTTGAATTTAGCTACAATAATGTGTTTTTGAAAAATATTCGCACTCGTTGGGGAAGTTGTTCATCAAAAAACAACTTAAATTTTAACATCCATTTAATGAAAATTACTTACGAATTAATAGATTATGTAATTTTGCACGAGTTGGTTCACACTATTCATAAAAATCACGGAAAATATTTTTGGTCAAATTTAGAGCGAGTTTGTCCAAATTCCAAAAAATTGGACAAAGAATTGAAACGCTATTCACCAAAATACTTTTAATTTTGGAACAAAATTTATTTAATACTTTAGAACCGATTTACCTTTAAATCATCTAACAATTACTAATTTGAAAAAATGGAGTAAATATGTCGTCAGAAGTAATGAATCTTTCAATTGAGCAAATTGAAGAAAGAACTTTTATTGGAAAAGTTTATAGATGGATGGGAATTGGACTTTTTTTAACAGCAATTACGGCTTATTTTGTTGTAAGTACTGAATCTTTGGTTTATGCTTTGGCTTCAAACAGCATTTTATTTTATGGATTGTTAATTGGCGAGGTTGGAATTGTAATTTACCTTTCTGCAAGAATTCAAAAAATGAGTGCCGAAGCTGCAACAGCGGCTTTTATAATTTACTCAGTTCTTAATGGAGTAACATTATCGCTCTTATTGTTGCTATACACTGGCGCTTCGGTAGCTTCAACATTTTTTACAACCGCGGCTACTTTTGGCGTAATGAGTGCTTATGGATATTTCACAAAACGCGATTTAACCACAATGGGTAGTTATTTGCAAATGGCTTTAATAGGATTTATTATAGCATCTGTTGTTAATATTTTTTGGGCAAATAGCACAATGTATTGGATTATTTCATACGTTGGCGTTTTGTTGTTTGTTGGATTAACAGCTTACGACACTCAAAAAATAAAAAAAATGAGTGCTTATGCCGATGGAACTCAAATAACTCAAAAAATGGCAATTTTAGGAGCTTTAACACTTTATCTTGATTTTATAAATCTATTTTTAATGCTTTTAAGAATTCTTGGCGATAGAAAATAATAAGCTAAAATTGAATGAAAAAATACATTGTTAAAGATTTAGCAAACGGAATTTTTGAATTTATCACTTTAAATGAAGCTGAAGATAGATTTAATAACTTCCTAAATTCAACTGAAATTATTGAAAAAGATGAACTTGGTGAGGAAGAAATAATTAAGAACAGAGTTCATAAAGAAGTTGGAATTATTGAAATAAATAATAAATGCGTCTATTTGAAAGTTCCTTTTTATCAACTTTCGGATAAACCAGAAATTAAAATTTCCAAAATAGGCGAAACACCAGAAAAGCTACGAAGCAAAATGGATGTAATTGACGAAAAATGGAATTAAAATTTATACTAACAACTAATTATATTGATTACTATATTTGAAACCAATTTATAAATACTAATACAAAGGAGTTTATGTGAAAAAAATATCATTATTAATTGTTGCAACATTTATACTATTTGGATGTGCAAACAACAACCAAGCCAGTGACGATTCATCAAAAAATGGATTAGTTTGGTACACAGATGTTGAAAAAGCTGTTGAAATTGCAAAAAAGGAAAACAAGCAAGTGCTTGTCCAATTTTCAGGTTCAGATTGGTGTAAATGGTGTATTAAATTAAATGAGGAAGTTCTAAATACAAAAGAGTTCGCAAATTTTGCAAAGGATAATCTTGTATTAGTTAATTTGGATTTTCCACGTACAATTGCTCAAACTGATTTTGTGAAAAACTATAACAGAATGCAAATGAACAAATATGGCGTTCAAGGATTTCCAACCGTTCTTTTATTGGATAAAACTGGAAAATTAGTGCTTCAAACAGGTTATTTGCCAGGCGGACCAAAACCATATGTTCAACATATTAAAGAAGCTTACGGTATGAAATAGTTTTTTTATAAAGATTAAAAAGCCCAACTTAAATCACAAAGTTGGGCTTTTTTATTTTATTGCAATATAGTTTTAATCAATTTGGGTTTTTCAACCGCTTCTGTGCTAAAAATTAAAGCTTTTTCAATTCTATTTTTAACCGCATCAATTTCTTTTTTCTTGTCCGTGTAAAATTTAGCAATTACATCACCTTTTTTAATTTTATCACCAATTTTTGGATTGAAAATAATTCCGGCTTTTGGTTCAATAATATCGTCTTTTGTTAATCTACCAGCTCCGAGTTGCAACGCCGCCATTCCAATTTCGTAATTATCCACTGCTTTTAAGTATCCATTTTTTGAAGCAACAATTTCTTCGGAATATTTTGATTTTGGATATTTTGACAAATTAGTAAGAACGGAAGTATCGCCATTTTGCAATTTCACTACTTCCAAGAATTTATCAAACGCCTTTCCACTCTTAACAATATCTTGCGAAATTTGAACACCTTCATCAATTGAAGAAGCTTTTCCGCCAAGATAAATCATTGCCCCAGAAAGTTTATGAGTAACTGTCATCAAATCTGGAATATCTTTTCCTTGCAAAGCCTCAACTGATTCAACAACTTCGAGCCAATTTCCAATATAATTCCCGAGTGGTTGGTTCATGTCTGTAATAATTCCAATAACTTTTTTGTCAAATGCCTTTGCGGTATTTATTAACGACATTGCAAGTGCTTTTGCATCTTTCAACTCTTTCATAAAAGCGCCGCTTCCAGTTTTAATATCAAGCACGAGACCGTCAATTCCTTCGGCTAATTTTTTGCTCATTATGCTTCCAGTAATTAATGGAATTGATTCAACAGTTGCGGTAACATCGCGGAGAGCATAAATTAATTTATCGGCGGGAGCAATATTTTTTGTCTGACCAATTAAAACCGTTCCACATTTTTTAATCACTTTTTTGTATTCGGCTAAACTTAAATCGGTTCTAAATCCTGGAATTGCTTCAAGTTTATCAAGAGTTCCGCCAGTGTGACCCAAACCGCGACCAGAAATCATTGGAACATTTACGCCAGCAACTGCAACAATTGGAGCAAGAATTAGCGATGTTTTGTCACCAACTCCACCAGTTGAATGTTTATCAACTTTTGCACCCAAAATAGAATCTAAATTTATCACAATTCCACTATAAAGCATTGCTTCAGTAAGTGCTGCGGTTTCGTCAACATTCATTCCATTTAAGTATGTTGCCATCAAAAAAGCAGAAAACTGGTAATCTGGAATTTTTCCATTTGTGTAGTTATTTATTAGAAAAATTATCTCATCTTTTGATAAAACATTTTTTTCACGTTTCTTTTTAATTAATTCAATAGCGTTCATCTAAACTCCAATTATATTTTAACGGTTTAACATATAAAAATTATTCATAATATAAAACTAATTGCAAAATAATGTTTACAATTAGCTCAATTTTATGTCCAAAATAGAGAAATAGAGAAAAATTAGACAATTGTTACTTCAATTATTAAACAAAAGTAAATTAATAATTATGGTTTAAAGATATATTTACATATCTTTGCACCTGTACGACGGTAAGTTTAAGAAATAGAAGTAGTTGTAAATTAATTTTATCCCTCCCTATCACTCAAAGTTCTGTCAAATTTTTATTTATTTATTTAGGAGTCTGTATCATGGCAGATCGCAAACAAGGAACCGTAAAATGGTTTAACAGTTCAAAAGGTTTTGGTTTTATTTCACAACCAAGTGGAGATGATGTTTTTGTTCATTTCGATTCAATAGTAAGTGATGGTTATAAAACCTTAGAAGAAGGTCAAAAAGTAGAATTTTCTGTGACTCAAGGTCAAAAGGGATTACAAGCAAGCGACGTTAGAGTAATCTAATTTTGTTTGAATATATTTGATCTAATCAAAAAAGCTCCAATTTGGAGCTTTTTTGATTTTAAATTGAAATTTCTAAAAGCGGAAAAGCTATTTATTAAATTTTTGAATTGCCTTTTTTGACGGAAATATTAAATAAATATTTGCAAATGCTCTTCCAGTAATGTAAGCAATAGTTGCAGCCAAAACGCCAACAAAATCGAAATATTTAATTCCAATAAAAAGAACAATTAGAATTACGGAAACTTCAATAATTGTAGCAATTGTTAATGACGAAGTTTTGCGTGTGTAAATTAAAACCGCACGTTGAATAGAAATTAGAAAAGTAAGTGGTGGAATTATTGATAAAACAATTGCCGGTAAAATGGAAAGGTGAGTCAATTCTTGCGATAATCCCGCGACTTTTTGAAACCAAATATAAGCAAGTGGAGTTGTGGTAATACTTAACAAAATAATTATTGAAAGCGAAGCTGCAATAAATCCAAACTTTTTAAGCACTTTGAAACCTTCTCCATTTTCACCAAGAAGAGCAAGAAATGCCTCGTGGAACGAAAGTCCGACAGCTCTAAAAATAAAAACCAATCCATTAATTACTGGAAGAACAGCGAGTGATTCTACCGACATTCGGCTTTGACCAATTAAAAATGTTACAATTGGATGAATTCCGAGCGAAATAATAGAAGTTAAAGCTAAAGGATAATAAAAAATTAAAATTCCTTTATAAGTCAAATTATTACTTAAATCATCACTTTTTGTTTGTTCAATCTTGGCTAATGTTTTATTTGCAAACAATTTGCTTGCAATAGCTTCAAACACAACTCCGATAGAAAGAGCAATAGATGCCACAATAGCACCATTTAATTTTAATGAAAAATACAATAAAAATGTTGCGGATAGCATTGTTGTTAATCTAATGGCGGTTCCAAATGTAACAAAACGGGTTAAATTGTTTCTAATTAAAATGCCCTGATAAAACCGACGGTAGCCAATTGCTGAGGGCCAAGGCAAAAGCGCAACAAAAGCCCAATAAGTGATTTTTACAACTTCTGTTGGAAGTGCTATTAAATCTATTGCAATAAAATCAAAAATTGTTGGAATTAGCAAAACAAGCATAAAAAGTGTAATTATTCCATTTAATGAATAAGTAAAATTTCTTAGCTTTTTGAATGAATTGTAATCTTTTGCCAAAGCGGTTGCGGCGCTCATTAGCATAATTACAGGAGCTTCAACTATTAAAGCAAACGAAAATGCAACTCCATAAGCTGCAAGATTAAATTTTGGTTCCGCCATTCTTGCAATAACTGAAGCTAAAAACGGTCCTTCAACCGACATAAGTAACCAAGTTGCTGCAAGCGGAAGCCAAAAAATGAGAATTGTTTTATTTGTTAAATCTTTAGTGTTTGGCATATTCTTTTAAATTTTATGTGCTAACATACAAAAGAAGTTAGATAATTGGATTTTTTGTTAGTTGCTTTGGAAGAAAAGCTCTAATTCAAAAATATTCTGGGATTTTGGGCAAATTATTAAGCAATTGGTTTATTCGTTTTTGATTTTATAAATATTTTGTTAACTTATTAGAAGTAAAATCAAAATTTATAGATGCTATGATTGAAATAAGAATTCCGACAAGTGCAGCTGTTCTTCTCTTAAAAGAAAAGATTATAGTTGAATTTAAAGCTCTTCAAAAAGCAAATGTTTTTCCAGAATTAATGCAAATTGATGATTTATCGGATAACGAATTGCTTGTTATTACCGAAACGGCGACTCAAGATTTGATTTTTACTCTTCCAGCAGAAATTTATTCAACTGAAAGCAATATTGTGGATATTATTTATAAAGCAATTAAAACTTTTGCAAAACAGCAAAAATCATCTGCTTTTGAAAATTATACACGAGAAAATGCGGAAGCTCTTGTAACTCCTATTATAAATTTATTTAAAATTTACGGCGAAGAAGGGGTTTTTTCCAAAAATTAGATTTTGAGCAAAAGCACATAACAAATCGATTCTACAAATTATTATTTGTACAACAATCACAATTTTTGCACGATTTTTCATCGTGAAATCCAAAATAATCTGAAATAAAAACTCTTCTGCAATTTTCTTCTTTGAAATAATTAAGCATTGCAAGCAATTTTTTATTATCGTTCATTAATTTGTTTTCAAGGCGAGTTTCATTTTCAAGATTTGGATGCAAATCATCAATTACTTTCAAATTATTTTTCTCAATTTCGCCTTCAGTAACATTATATCTATCAAGCATTGAAAGAACCGCTTCAACTCTAAAATCACTTCGATCTTTGAAACTCATTTTTTCGCGAATAAACTCAACTCCCATTGACGCAACTTTATCACCATCGTGCTGCAAAATATTATAAACGCGTTCATAATATTCCACAGAAGGATTGCTCCATTTAATAAACTGCATTTGTGTTAGTAAATCGGATTGGTCATAGAGCAAAAGGCAAAGCGAATCTTTTCCATCACGCCCAGCTCTACCAATTTCTTGATAATACGATTCAATGGAAGAAGGAATTTCGGCATGAATTATTAATCTGATATCGGGTTTGTCAATTCCCATTCCAAAAGCATTTGTTGCTAAAATTATTTGATTTTCGTTTTGCAAAAATTTGCGTTGAGCCATTTTACGATTATTTGGCTCCAATTTTCCGTGATAAACAAGATGCTTTATTTTGTTTGCGTGCAAATATCCCGAAAACTCGTCCAAAGTTTTTATTAGCGAAAAATAAATAATAGAACTTCCTTTGTAAGTTTTAAGTGCTTCAAGAATTTTTGCCAATTTATCATCATAACCCCAAATATCTTTTGCTTCAAGTCGCAAATTTGGTCGGTCAATGCCTTGATGAAAAAACTCTATTTCGTTTTTATGCAAATTTAGTTTTTCAATTATATCTTTTTGGACTTCCAAAGTAGCAGTTGCGGTTAAAGCAACAGTTAAAGGATTTCCTATTAATTCACGAAATTCGCCAATTCGCGAATAATCGGGTCTAAAATCATGTCCCCATTCTGAAATACAATGAGCTTCATCAATTGCTAGTAGCGAAATTTTGGCTTTTTTAATTTCGTCAACAAATTCCTTTTTGCGGAATCGTTCTGGAGTAACATACAATAGCTTAATTTTCCCGTTTACAAAATTGTGCAAACGTTTTTCGCGATTTTCTTTTGAAACGGTGGAATTTATAAATTCAGCGGCAATATTTCGCTTTTTCAGAGCATCAACTTGGTCTTGCATAAGAGCAATTAGTGGCGAAATTACTATTGTTCCGCCATCAAAAATTAATGCGGGAATTTGATAAATTAACGACTTTCCACCACCAGTTGGCATTAAAACAAGAGAATGTTTTTTATCCAAGACCAATGTATTTATAATTTTTTCTTGAACACCACGGAATTTTTCATATCCAAAATGCTCTTTTAATATTTCAATAGGTTGTTTCATTTATTTCCAAAATATAATTTTTAAAGATATCGTTTTTTGAAATGGATAGGAACAGATTGGGAAATAAAAGTTGAATTTACTATCATTTGGGGTTGAAATCCGACTATTATGCAGTGTATTGCAAAAAAGTCTTGACTATTATGCAATATATTGCAATATTTACAACCATGAAACGTTACTTATATGAAAATATTATAAAAGATTTGTCGCGAAAAATGGTTTTTCTTACAGGTCCGCGTCAAGTTGGAAAAACTTATCTTGCAAAACAAATAATGCAAGAGTATAAAAACTCCATTTATTTGAATTACGATGATATTACGCACCAAAAAATTATTAAAGAGCAAACTTGGCAAAGAGATGTTGAACTGCTTATTTTTGATGAAATTCATAAAATGCCAGACTGGAAAAACTATATTAAAGGTGTTTTTGATACAAAAAGTGCAAATCAGAAAATTTTGGTTACAGGAAGTGCTCGTTTAGAGACTTTTAGGAAAAGTGGAGATTCTTTAGCTGGAAGATATTTCCATTATCGACTAAATCCAATTACTATTGATGAAGTAAAAAATGATGCTTCAACTTATTCTATTCTTAAAAGTTTAAATAATTTTGGAGGATTTCCAGAACCATTTTTTAATAGTATAAATCTTAACGAAGATGAAGCAAAAGTGGAACTTTCTCGGTGGCAAAATCAATATTATTCAAGCTTAATTAGAGAAGATATTTTAGACTTTAGTCGTATTCAAGAAATTTCGACAATAAAGTATTTGCTGGAATTATTACGAGTTAGAGTTGGAAGCCCAATTTCGATTTCTGGACTTGCGGAAGATTTGCAAAAATCTCCAAACACGATTAAAAAATATATTGAAATATTAGAAAGTTTATATATCATTTTTGTTATACGTCCTTTTCACAAAAAAATTAATAGAGCTTTGTTGAAAGAACCAAAAGTATATTTTTATGATACCTCATTTGTTAAAGGCAATGAAGGAATTCAATTAGAAAACAATATTGCAGTTAGTTTACTAAAATATTCTCAATTTAAACACGATGTGGAAGGTAAAAATATAGAATTACAGTATGTGAAAACAAAAGATAAACAAGAAGTTGATTTTGTTTTAGTTGAAAATGAAATTGCCAAAACATTTATTGAATCAAAATTATCCGAGAAAAAAATTTCGGGACATTTAGTTTATTTCCAATCAAAATTCCCAGATTCTGAATTTATACAACTTGTGCAAAATTTACGTATAAATGAAGATATAAATGGTATTAAACTAAGAATAGCAGATGAATGGTTGAGTAATTTGGGAAATTACAAACTCTACAACAATATCATTTAATCAGTTTTTTCAATTTTTCAATTTCGTCACGTAAAAATGCGGCTTTTTCAAACTCTAAATCCTTTGCGGCTTGTTTCATTTCATCAATCATTTCCTCAACCAAATCCTGGCGTTGCGAATTTGACATATATTTAATAATTGGTTCGGCAACTTTTGAAAAAGACGCTTCTTCAAGTTTATCTTTGTTACGCATATCGGCAATTGAAGTTGAAGCCATAATTTCTTCGCGACTTTTGTAAATAGTTTTTGGAGTTATTCCATGTTTTTTGTTGTATGCGGTTTGCAATTTTCGTCTGCGATTTGTTTCCGAAATTGTCTTTTGCATGGAATTTGTAATTCTATCAGCATACATAATTACTAATCCATCAGAATTTCGAGCAGTTCTTCCGGCAGTTTGCATAAGTGAACGCTCGCTTCTTAGAAATCCTTCTTTATCGGCGTCAATAATTGCAACAAGCGAAACTTCGGGCAAATCGAGACCTTCGCGAAGCAGGTTTACGCCAACCAAAACGTCAAAATCGCCAATTCGTAGATTTCTTATTATTTCCACGCGTTCAAGTGAATCGATATCGCTGTGGATATATTTAACTCTAACTGCAAGATTTTCGAGATAATCGGTTAAATCTTCTGCCATTTTTTTTGTTAAAGTTGTTACAAGAACACGTTCCTTTTTGTTTGCACGAATTCTAATTTCGCCAAGTAAATCGTCAATTTGTGTTTTAACTGGACGGACTATTATTTCGGGGTCGAGCAAGCCAGTTGGACGGATTACTTGTTCCACATAAAATCCACCAGTTTTTTCAAGTTCGTAATCGCCTGGAGTTGCAGAAACATAAATAACTTGATTTGTTAAATTTTCATATTCTTCAAATTTAAGTGGACGGTTATCCAAAGCTGATGGAAGTCTAAAGCCAAATTCAACCAAATTCATTTTACGCGAACGGTCGCCGTTATACATTGCTCTAATTTGCGAAGCCGTAACGTGCGATTCATCAATTATCAGTAAATAATCTTTGGGGAAATAATCAAAAAGGCACGATGGGCGCGAGCCTTCTGGACGTCCATCCATGTGACGCGAATAGTTTTCAATTCCTGAACAATAACCAATTTCGCGCATCATTTCAATATCGTAACGAGTTCGTTGTTCAATTCTTTGTGCCTCGAGATATTTTTCCTCATTCCAAAAAATTTGTAAACGTTCTTTAAGTTCGGCTTCAATAGTTTCAATTCCAGCATTTACTTGCTCTTTGGTTGTAACAAAATATTTTGCTGGATAAATTGCTGCGGTTTCAACTTCTTTAATAAATGCTCCAGTTAAAGCATCAATAATGGAAATTTTTTCAACTTCATCGTCCCAAAATTGAATTCTAATAGCTTCTTCATATTGGTAAGCTGGAATAATTTCGATAACATCGCCGCGTGCACGGAAAGTTCCACGCGTAAATTCAACATCATTTCGAGTATAATAAATATCAATTAAAGACCGCATAAAGTCTTTTCTATCAATATTTGCACCTTTTCGAACAAAAGTTATTTGTTTGGCGTATTGATCTGGCGCACCAATTCCATAAATACAACTAACGCTTGCAATAATAATAACATCGCGTCTGCCTTCAATTAGCGAAGTAGTTGCTTTTAAACGAAGTCGGTCAATTTCTTCATTTACAGAAAAATCCTTTTCAATATACAAATCGCGTTTTACAACGTAGGCTTCGGGTTGATAGTAATCGTAATAGCTTATAAAAAACTCAACAGCATTATTTGGGAAAAAAGATTTAAATTCTGAATAAAGTTGAGCGGCGAGCGTTTTGTTGTGCGAAATAATTAAAGTTGGCTTATTAACATTTGCAATTACGTTACTAATTGTAAATGTTTTACCACTTCCGGTAACTCCAAGCAAAACTTGATGTTTTTCACCACTTAAAATGCCTTTTGTAAGCTCATCAATTGCTTGTGGCTGATCGCCAGATGGTTTGTAACTTGATACTAATTCGAAATTTTTCATTCTGCAAAATACTGTTGGATAAGGTGATATTCAATTGGAAAAAAATATTAAACCTAATAATCGCTATTCTCTGAACGATACATATTTTGCAATCCAACCTTTTTAATTAAATCTTTATAAGTAATTGGAATTATATTTTTTGACTTTAGCGTTTTCAAAAGTTGGGGTGATAACAAACAATTTAATTCCTCTTGACGATGAACACTCATATTTTTCAATCCATAAGAATTCATATCTTTTAAAGCCGACATTTCTGAATCATTTATACCAACATGAAATACTTGTAAATTTACACCATTTTCAAGATTATTTACTTGATTAAGTAGGCTATCTATTTTTGTTCCAAGTGGTGCTGAATATGTGATACTAGAATATTTTTCACTAAAATAGCCAGACATTCCAAAACCATATTCTTTTGCCAATGATTCAACCAATTTTCTTAATTCGGGAGTTTCAACTGCAGCACCCATGTGATAATCTAGATAATCAATTCTAATTCCAGATTTTACCGCTCGGTCAATCTGTGCTCTCAATTCTTTCTCAATTTCTTCAATTTTAGGATTATTGGCAAAAAGTTTACTTCGAGAAGGGAAAAAGTAGCCACTACTATCAACCAAACTTGGAACTACGCCCTTCCCCAATATCGGTCCCCATTTGTAGTTTTGCCACTCGGAATTTAAAGTTAAATGAATACCGACTCCAACTTGTGGATTTTCCTTTAAAATATCCACAGCTTCTTGATACCAAGGACAAGCAAACATTACTGACGTTGAAAATGGAATTCCTGTGTCTATTACTTTTTGAATTGCCATATTTACGGAATGATTCATTCCAAAATCATCGCAACGAATTAAAAAATATTTTGTGGAATCAACTTCTTGGGCAAAAATTAAAGTTGTAAAAAGCGTTAAAAGACTTATTATTCTCTTCATCAAAATTTTCCAATATTTTGTTTTCAAATTTCTTAAAAATTATAAGCAAAACCAATCCAAGGAAATACCGTAGAATCATTATCATCAAACAAAGGCATCACAAATGAAAAATCTGCTGCAAGGCTTTGTCCAAAAAATCTAAATCCAAAGGATAAAAAATTTAATTCGGTATTAGCAATAAACCAATTTTCCGTTATTAATTTGGAACTTCGTGAAATTCGTACTTCGCCTCCAAGAAGGAAAATTGGATTTTCTGAATTAGTTTCATAACCCACACCTAAAGTTATAGCAGCTTTTTGTGTTGAAAAAGTCGCAACGGAATAAGCAATGTTTAAATTGCCATCACTTTCAGGAATTTTCACAAAAAAATCACCAATTGAAACTGCAAATTTTTCATTTTGGAATGGCGTAATTTTGGGTGCAAAATAAAGCAATTGGTCGGTTGAACCTGGGAATAGAGACATTCCAACTGAGATAGTTGCATAGTTTAACACACCAAAAGAAACCATTGGAAAAAATACTTCGTAAATTGCAAAATATGCTTCGCCAGCCTTTAATCCACGTCCAGTTGGAGCGAAAAACAATCGCGTTTTATTTGGGTCTTCAATCCAATATTCACCTTTCTGAATTTTTTTGGTAACAACCTCTCTACTTAAAATTGATTTCTTTTCAACTGTGATTTTTGAATTTGAAAGCAAATTGAAGGAAATTATCTTCTCGTCCTCAAAATCAATTTTACCAATTAAAGTTGAACCGTCTTTTAATTCAATTTTTATTGTCTCTGTAGTATCTAATTTTTCTATAAAATTAGTTGAAATATTTTTTGTGGAATCTATTAAGGTATTTATTTCTGGAGCGGATTTTAATTTTCTTGACAATACATCCGATTTGTTAAGCCTTATTTCTTCATTATTGATAAGTTTTATTTGAATAAAACTCTCATCTTCGGTTAAAATTTGTCCAATTACTGCAGATGAATCCCGCAAAGTAAGCTCAAAATAATTGCTATTTTGGGCATTTAGAAAAGCAGAACAATAGAATAAAATTACAAATAACGCTTTAATAATTAACTTGCTTTTCATGTGGGTTTCCTCAATTTTAAATTTAATATTTGAACAAAAAAAATTCAAAACCATGCAACAATGTTAAGCATTTAATTTTACAATGAAAATGAAATTTTAAGTGGTCTGTTTTATTAAATTTTTGTGTTTTTATTTAAGAAGAATTAAGTAAATTGCGGCTAAATGAAAATAAATTGATGCTTTTTGAATTTTTATATCCCACAAATTAATATGCTTTAAAATCAACTTGATTTTAGGTTTTAATAGTAATAGCTTTTCAGTAATAATTAATTGGAATATGGAATACTTTAATAAATACCCTGACGAATTTGACGACTTCGAATATGATGAAGATGAGCTTATTGATAGAATAACCGAAAGTCTTGACTTAATAGAAAGCGGTTTGGCTATTTTTAATGTTGATTTTATCGATGAGACAATCCAATTGTGCATGGAAAACGATTTTGACGAAGAAGGTTTATTAATCGTAGATGGAATGTTGGAATCTTCGCCGTTAAATGCAGAATTTTGGCAATATAAAGGCGTTTTCCTAAATAATATGTTCGAGTTTGAAGAAGCTTATTTCGCGTTTGAACAATCGCTTTTGCTTAATTCAAGCGATATTGAAACTTTAATAAATAAAGCAATTGCGGAAGAAAATTTAGAATTATACGATCAGGCAATAGAAACGTTAGAACAAGTTCTAAAATATGAACAAGATAACGAAGAAGCTTTCTTTAATTTGGGATTTCTGTACGAAAGAAACGAAGATTATTTTTCTGCAGTTGAATTATTCAAAAAAGCTGTTGAGTTAGATCCACTATTTGCCGAAGCTTGGTACGAATTAGGGTTTTGTTACGAATATTCCGATCGTTTTGAAGAAGCACTTTTCGCTTATAACAAATTTCTCGAAATTGAACCATATAGTTATTCCGGCTGGTATAACAAAGGCATTGTTTATGTTAAACAAAATAACTTTAAACAAGCAATTATCGATTTTGAGGTTTCAATTGCGTTAAATGATAGTTTTTCAAGTTCGTGGTTCAATTGTGGTGTTTCGTATGCAAATATAAATATGTTCGAAAAGGCACTTGAAAACATAAAACAAGCTGTAAAATTGGAAAAAAATGACCCAACAATGCGATTTACGCTTGGACAAGCTCACGAAGATTTAGAACAATATGAAGATGCAATTAAAGCATATACAAAAGCTTTGCAACTCGATAATTATTATTTTGATGCTTTTTTGGCAAGATCTGTCTGTTTTAACAATATAAATAAACGACAATTAGCGTTGGAAGATATAAATAAAGCAATTTCTTTGAATGAAAAGTCGGTTGAAGCTTGGCAGACAAAAGCCCAAATTCAGAGAAATTTAGGCGATTTTGAAGATGCTATTAATAGCTATCAAAAAATATTAACTATTGAAGAAGGTAATTTTGAAGCTTGGAACACAATTGCTGAAATTTATTCCGAAATAGGAAAATGGAAAGAAAGTATTAACGCTTTTAATGTTTGCACAAAATTACATCCCGAAAAAGCAAGTTCTTATTACGGAAAAGCTAAACAAAAAATATTATTAAGCGATAATAAGGAAGCATTTGAGTATTTAAAGTCGTCATTTTCATCAAATCCAAATGTAAGAAACGAAATTTCAAAAGATTTTCCGGAATTGAAACAGAGTAACAAAACACTATAAAATTATTTACTACGGAATTTATGCGCTCACTAAACGAAATAAACCATAATACCAAAATTATTGGTGTAATTGGACATCCAATAAAACATTCCCTTTCTCCAATGATGCACAACTATGCTTTTAATAAATTGGACTTGGATTTTGTTTATCTTCCATTTGATATAGCTGCTGCAAACTTAAAAGACGCACTTAAAGGAATGGTTGCGTTGGGCGTTAAAGGTTTTAATGTAACAATTCCGCACAAAGAAAGAATTGTCGATTTTTTGGACGAATTATCCGATAGCGCAAAAATTGTAAATGCTGTAAATACTGTAGTTAATGAAAATGGTAAATTACACGGATTTAATACCGATGTTGATGGAATTTTAAAAACGCTTGAAGATTACAAAGACGAAATTAATGGAAATATGGTTACTGTAATTGGTGCTGGCGGAGCTGCTCGTTCGGTAATTTATACTTTAATTAATAATTTTAACGTTGAAAAAATAAATATTGTTAATAGAACAATTGAAAAAGCGGAATCATTAAAGGATTATTTTACGTCCAAAATGCTTTTTGAAAAGATTAAAACATACGAATTAGCACCTCCTGATGTAATCAATGTGTTTGCAGACTCAAAATTAATTGTAAATGCTTCGTCAATTGGTATGTCGCCAGAAGAAGACGATTCGCCAACATCTATTGTAGAATCTTTTAACAGCAATCAAATTGTTTTCGATTTGGTTTATAATCCACGAAAAACAAAATTTTTAGCCCTTGCTGAAAGTCAAGGTGCAACAATTTTGAACGGATTAAAAATGTTTGTTGAGCAAGGTGCAAAAGCATTTGAACTTTGGACAAACGAAAAAATGCCAACTGAAAAAATTTCGGAAATACTTAATAAAGAACCAGAATTATAGCTATTTAATGGCTGTTTTTACACCATTTTCGTCATAATTACTTTCTGATATTAGTTTATTTAAATCGTAAACGGCTTCTCGTTTTATTAAACCATTTGGATGATATGAATAAAAATTACCATCCGATAAATCGTTTTTATAATTTCCATATTCCGAAACTTCACCATTAGCAAAATACCAAGTTGCATATCCGTTTTTTTTGCCATTTAAGTATTCAATTTTAGATTTTAAATTTCCATTTGAATAATATGTTGTTGCGAGTCCAGTTATTTTGTCCAAATTATAAGTACGTTCTGCCTCAAGTTGCCCAGAAGGGAAAAACGATTTCCATTTTCCATCGAGCGAATCGTTTACATAATTGAAATCCAATAACAAAACTCCAATTTCACTGTGTTTTTTGTAAACACCAAATTTTTTCGCTTTTTTGTATTCAACATTATCTATAATAATTCCAGTTTCGGAGTAATTTTTAGTAAATCCATCCAAAACACCATCTTTGTAATTAATTTCAGATTTCAAATATCCATTTTCATAATAATACTTGTTTAATCCATCAAGTTTGCCATTTTTGAAATTTTGTTCAGATTTGATGAAACCATTTCCATGATATTCAGCAAAACTTTCCTCAACTTTTGCAACTTTGGAACCATAATCGTATTTTGTACGTTTTGTGACTTGCCCTTCGGAATATGTGTCAATTACTTTTATTGAACCATCGGGATAGTAAAGGTACGAAGTTCCATCGAGTTGGTCATCTTTGTAAAGTGCTTCCAAAGCGACTTGTTTATATTCATAATAGACTTTTGTAACTCCGTCCATTTTGCCATTTTTGTAATTTCGTTCAACTTCAATTCCACCTTTTTTGTAGAATATTTTCGAAATTCCATCCAATTCACCGTTTTTATAAAGCCAAATTCCTTGCAATTCACCGGTTTTATAGTAGGTTTGCGTAAAACCATTTTGAATTCCATTTTGATAAACTGGTTCGCTCCAAAGTTCGCCACTTTCATAAAACCATTGCGATTTTCCTTCGAGTTTTCCATTAATATAATTCCACCGCATACTTAAAATGCCACTTTCAAAATACCAAAGCGAAGTTCCTTCTTCAAGACCATTAACAAAATTCCAATCCTTCCAAATTTTGCCAGATTCATAATATTCTTTATAAATTCCGTGCTTAATTCCGTCAACAAATTCGCCATAAGTTTTAGTATTTCCATTTTGGAAATGCGTTGTAACAACTTCCTTTTGGGGATTTGTTTGAGCCGAAATGGTAACGGATAATATGATTGCAAATAATATTTTTAATTTCATACGTGAAAATAGAAAATTATGACTAAATAATTCGTCAAAAATGTATAAATTTAGTTCAAATAATATTGAGGTTGTAATGTTTAGCACCGAAAGGATTGTCGAGTTTGGAATGTGCGATATTGGTGGAATTTTATTTTTTGCCAAAATTTTTGATTTAAGTCATTCTGCTTATGAGGAATTTGTTTTGCGAAGCGATTTGGAAGAGAGTTATTTTGAAAATAAATTGTTCGCAATTCCGCTAATTAACGCATCGGCAGATTTCCAAAAGCCAATTTCACTTCACGAAGTACTAAAAATTAACATTTCAGTTGCAAATATTGGAAGTTCGTCGTTTCAATTGTTAACAAATTTTTTGAGCGAAAGTGGAGAGCAAAAGGCATCTGTAAAAACAACTCATATTTTTGTCAATAAATCGGATTTCAAAAAAACGGATATTCCAAAAGAATTTTTAGATTTGCTCGCTCAACATAAAATTTAGAAAAAGTGTGGAAAGTTAGACAAAGTGCTGTTTTGCTTCATCTATTTTGACTTTTCCCAATTCGGTTTTAGGAATTTCGCTCACAAATTTTATCCGTTTTGGAATTTTATACGAAGCTATTTTTAATCTTAAATACTCAAAAATGTCGTTTTCGGTTAATAAATTACTATTTGAAACAACTAATGCAACTGCAGTTTCGCCCCAAATTTTGTCTTCGATTGGAAAAATATATGATTCGCTAATTTTTGGATGAGCGTTTAAAATTATCTCAATTTCGCGTGGGTCAATATTTTCGCCACCAGAGACAATTAAATCAGTTCGGCGAGCAACAACAAACAACTTTCCAGTTTCATCCAAATAACCAAAATCGCCTGATAAATAAAATCCGTCGTGCATTTTTTGCTTCCATAATTCATCAAGATTTGCATAGCCTTTTGCAATTGTTTTGCTTTTTATTGCAATTTCACCAACTTTGCCAACTTCAACGCTGCTGTAATTTTCATCAAAAATTTTAATTTCAACGCCCAAAAGTGGTTTGCCAGCGGATTTTGGATTATTTCGCAATTCATCATTCCAACAAGCAGTAACCATTGCGGTGGTTTCGGATGAGCCGTAAACTTTAACAATTTGCCATTTTTCTTTTAATGCTGATGCAATCAGTTCGTCGCTACTAGCACCGCCACCAAGAAATAGGCATCTTAAGTTTGAATTTGGTTTAATTCCAGATTCAATAATTCTTTGCATCATTGTTGGAACAAGCGAAACAACGCTAACATTTTGAGTGTCCATCGCATTTACAATATCATCTTGTTTTAACGATTTTGGCAAAACTAGAGTTCCGCCACTTAACAAAGCGCGATTTATAATAGAAAATCCACCAATGTGATAAAATGGCAATGACGCCAAAAAAATGTCGTTTTGTGAAAAATTAAAAGCGTTTGCCGAAGCGAGATAGCTTTGAAAAAGATTTTCGTTAGTGGTTTCAACTCCTTTTGGAACGCCCGAAGAACCTGAAGTGTGAATTATAACCGCAGTATCGTTTTCGTTTGCTTGTATTTCGGCTTTGTAATTATTTCCAGAATATTTAATTGTCATTTCTATTTTGGGAATTTTTGTAGTCGTTTCCGCAAAATGACTATCCAAAATTATTTTAGAACATTTTGATGATTCAATTATAAGATTTATTTCGCTTTCATTCAATCGCGTATTTATTGGAACTGGAATTGCCCCAATTTTCCAAAGTGCAAAAATTGTAATTACGTATTCAATTGAATTTAAACCCAAAATTGCAATATTTTTTTGAGGAAAAACTCCATTTTCGAAATAATATTGAGCTGTTTTGCCAATTATGTCGTTCAATTCTGAAAATTGAATTGATTGGTTATCGTCTAAAATTGCAACTGTGTTGGTTTTCATAGCGATAAATCGGAAAAATTTGGAGGAAAATTCAAAGGATTAAAATGAATTACGCCGTTAAAAATTGAATATGGGTCTTTTCCTAAATCACTTTCAAAATATTTTGCTGTGTTCAATCCGTGAGCAACTTTGTCGTTAACAATTGAAGCCAAAAGCACGAGAGCCGAACGCCCAACAACAGATTCAAAAGCTGATGAAATTATAATTTTTTTTCCGTGATTTTCGGCTAATTTTATTAAAACAATCGTCTGAATTATGCTTCCAAGAATAGATGGTTTTAGAACAATAACTTTAATGTTGGACCGTTCAATTAAATCGCGTGCTTCGTTTGTGTTGTTAACTGATTCATCAACCGCAATTGGAATTGGACTAAAATCAGAAAGCATAACAATTTCGTTAATGTCATTTACTGGCTGTTCAATAAACTCAATTTTATCAATTGGTAAATTATTTACTGCAAATTCGGCTTGTTGATAGATCCATTTGCCGTTAATATCCAACCTAATTTTTATGGAATCGTCAATTCGTTTGCAGACTTCTTTTACTAAGTTAATGTCATCTTCTACCGAATTATTTCCCAATTTTATTTTAATTGTCTTATAATCATCAGCCAATAAATCGTCAACATTTTTAAGAACCTCTTCTTTCGATTTTATTCCAACCAGACCAGCGATTGTAATTGGTTTATCTTTAGACAAAATTGAATTCAACTCGCCACGCTTTATTAGAAGTGAAATAATTGCTTGTTCAACACCAAAAAGCAAAGAAGGCAAGTGGGAAATGGCTGATAATTCGGAACTTAAATCAAATTCCTCTTTTTTTGCCGCTTTTCCAATAATTGAATAATACAGTTTGTTTAATTCTATTTCAATTTGTTCAAAAGTTTCAACGCTAAATCCAGGAAGCGGAGCAACTTCGCCATAACCGACAAAATTATTCTCATCAGCAATTTTGATAATAAATCCGTTTCGCGAATTGATAATAAACGAAGCATTTTTAAATGGCGTTTTTAATTTTATGCTAAAAGGATAAAAGCTAAATTCTTGAATAATCATAATATTATTCCTAACGAGAAAAAGAAAGAAAAAATAACCGATAATTTGGCAGTAAATTCGAGAGTTTTGTTTAATCTTTCGCCAGAAAATTTATTTATTTCCAACTGAAGTTTTACAGCCAAAGGTAACGTTAACAAAGGCAAAAGTATAAAAATAGAAGTTTCGAAAACGAAGAAAAGTAAAATTGGAATTGAGTAAGAAAAAATAAGTGAAAACAAATATTGAAAACGCGAAAATGATTTTCCAAAAATAACAGCAAGAGTTAGTTTGTTTTTCTTTTTGTCCAAATCGGCATCGCGGTAATTATTTACTACAAGAATGTTGGTTATTAAAAGTCCAACAGGAATTGACGCAAGCAAAGCAAAAACCGAAAATTCAATAGCTTGGACAAAATAAGTTCCAACAGTTGCAACAATTCCAAAAAAAACAAAAACAAAAATATCGCCAAGTCCATTATACGCAAGCGGAAAAGGTCCCGCTGTATATGAATAACCAGCAAAAATTGACAAAACCCCAATTAACAAAACCACCAAGCCAGCGTGATAAACGAGCGAAAGTCCGAGTAAAAATGTAATTCCAAAAGTTAAATAAATTGCAAATTTCATTTGAGAAGGCGAAATCCAGCCCGCTGATAAAGCGCGAGTTGGACCAACTCTGTTTTCGTCGTCAGTTCCTTTCAAAAAGTCGTATAAATCGTTTACAAAATTTGTCCCAATTTGGATTAATAACGAGCAAATTAAAGCAATAATTGCCGCCCAGACATTTAGTTTGTTGTTATTGAAAGCCACAGCGGTTCCAACAAAAATTGGAGCAACAGCGGCGGGCAATGTTTTGGGACGGCTTGCAAGAACCCAAATGTTAAATCTATTTAAATTGTTACTCATTTTATCAACACATTGTTCAAAAATTTATGTTGCAAGATAATAAAAAGAAATAATCAAATTTTCTTCTTAAGTTGAATTTTGAGTTCAATTCTGTTTTTGAATCTTTAGAGTTTAAATTAACACAACAATTCATTAGCTTAGCACAAAAATATTTTAAAATTCATAAAGGTTTCAAAATGGTAAGATTTTCAACATTTGTAAAAATATTGCTGCTCATGATTCCGTTTTCTCTTTTGGCAAAAGAGCCAGAAGAAGGACAATATCCGCTAAGTGAAATAAAAAAACTCAATTTGGAAAAAGCTGGATTGCTTATTAGTCAAACAGATATTTACAATCCAGATGGAATCAGTTTAATAGATGCACTAGTAAACGTAAATGGATGCACTGGCTCGTTTGTTTCTGCAAAAGGATTGATTATTACAAATCATCATTGTGCTTTTGCTGGCGTAAATGCTGCTTCTACGCCTGAGCATAATTATTTGGAGGACGGATTTCTTGCTGAAACACACGAAATGGAAATTCCGGCAAAAGGATATAAAGTAAAAATTACTGATTCTTACGAGGATGTTTCTGAGCAAATTTTAAAAGCAATTGAGGGGGTTGATAATCTTGAGGAACGTTCCAAAATTATTTCCAAAAAGATGAAAGAAATTGGCGAAAACGCGACAGATAAAGCAAATTCTATTGAAGGAAAAGTTTCCGAAATGTTTGCTGGACAGTCGTATATTTTGTTCAAATACAGAATTATAGAAGATGTTCGCTTGGTTTACGTTCCGCCGAGAACAATAGGCGAGTTTGGTGGCGAAAGTGATAATTGGGTTTGGCCTCGTCATACTGGCGATTTTACATTTATGCGTGCTTATGTTTCGCCAAGTGGAAGTTCGGCTGAATATAATTCAGCAAATATTCCGTTTGTTCCTAAAAAGTATTTGGAGGTAAATCCAAAAGGAGTTGATGAAGGCGATTTTACGTTTATTTTGGGCTATCCTGGAAGAACTTACCGAAATCAACCTTCGCAATTTATTGAAGAGCAGTTTAAATACCAATTGCCATATATTTCAAATTTGTACGATTGGCTAATTAAATTAATTGAAGCCAAAACTGATGGAAATGTTGAACTTTCACTTGCTTATTCAACTCACATTAAACGGCTTTCGAACACTTCAAAAAATTACAAAGGAAAAATTCAAGGTTTGCGAAATACAGACTTGGTAAAAACAAAACAATTGGAAGAAAAGGAAATAGTTGAGTTTATTAACAAATCTGAAAGATTAAAACGTAATTATGGAAATCTATTTGCCAATTTAAGCGATGTTTATGCAAAAAGTATGAGTTTAACCGAAGCAAATTTGTGGTTTGGAGCAATTAACAGACTTTCGGATGACTTTAGATTAGCACGATTTGTAATTCAAAATGCAGAAGAAAAAGTGAAAGAAAATTCGCAAAGAAAAGACGCATTTAAGGATGAAAATATTGAAAAATCCATTTCGGAATTTAATGAAATATTTAAAATTTCATTGGAATCAATTGAAAAGGAACTTATTGTAAAAATGATTTGCGATGCTCGTAATTTTACAGAAAGTTCAAGAATAAAAGCTGTTGATAATGTTTTTTCAAAAGAAATGACAAGAGAAGATATAATTAAGTTTGTTGAAGCCAATTTTATTTCAACAAAAATTACTAACAAAGAAAATTTCCAAAATCTTTTAACAAGAACTTTGGACGAATTAAAAAAATTGGATAATCCACTTATCAAATTTGCTTTGGAATTAAACGAACAAGCAAAATTGTTAAACAGTGAAAACAATAAAACTGATGGTGCTTTAAGCAAATTGCTTCCTGAATTTAACGAAGTGAAAAAAGAGTGGAAAATCACTCAATTTATTCCAGATGCAAATGGCACTTTGCGGTTTACTTATGGTTATGTTAAAGGATATTCGCCCAAAGATGCAATTTACTCGGCTCCAATAACTTCGCTAAATGGCATTATCGAAAAAAGTTATCTCGGCAGTGAATATGCAATTCCTCCAAAATTAAAAGAATTATTTGATGCAAAAGATTTTGGACAGTTTTATAATCCAAAATTAAAATCAATTCCAGTTGCACTTCTTTATAACATGGATACAACAGGTGGAAACTCTGGTAGCCCAATTCTTGATGCAAAAGGGAAACTTGTTGGGGTTAATTTTGACAGAGCTTACGAAGCAACTATAAATGATTTTGCGTGGAACGATGATTATAGTCGCTCAATAGGTGTTGATATTAGATATATTCTTTGGGTAACTCAAAAACTTGGTGGAGCCAATTATTTACTTGAAGAAATGGGAGTGAAAGTAAATTAATAGAACAGATTAATGGATTAAAGAATTGCTTTAAATATTTCGATGATATGTAAGTTTTTCAAAAGGATTAGAGCTTTTAATAAAAAGATTTTAGGTTTATAATATTTTTCAAATTCTGCTTTTGTCCCAGATTACAAATCTATAATATTTACAAATATTATAATTAATTTTGAGGTATTAATGTACAATTGGCATAATAGACTATCAATTAAGAAGAAAATTCTTTTATCAGTAATTTCAATTTTTACTTTACTAATTCTTGTATATACATTTGTTTCATATTCAATTGAAAAGAATAACTTAATCAGTGAAATTGATAACAGATTATCATCAGGAGTTAGCGTACTTGAATATATAATTGGAGATGAATACCATGATATTCATATTGCTCCTGATGATTTTCCCAAAGATGAATATTTAGAGAAAACGAGTCAATTTGACCTACTTCTTCAAAAAATAAAGTTGAAATCCGTATACTCAATGATTGAAAAAGATGGCTCAATTTTATTCACTTTTTCTAACAATTCAGAAGAAGATGTTAAAGAAAATAATACAACTGACTATTTTATGGAATATGATGAGGCGCCAGATAGTCTATTTAAAACATTTAAATCTGGTAGAACCACTTTTGAGGAATACACAGACCGATGGGGAGAATTTAGATCAATTTTTGTTTCAAAGACAAGTGCTGGTGGTGTGAGATATGTTATTGGCGCCGATGTTGAGATTCAGGAAATCAAAAGTATTTTACTTACATCGCTTATTAAAAACATATTAATTGGTCTTGGATTAAGTTTATTATTAATTCCCATAGTTGTTATAACTATAAATAAAGCTATAAACCCCATTAAAAAATTGACTGAAATTGCTAATCAGGTTAGCAACGGAGATATCAGTAATGACATAGTTGCCGATTCTGAAGATGAAATTGGGGAGCTTTTAAGATCATTCCAAAAAATGATTGAAAATTTAAGAGAAAAAGCATTTGTTGCTACAAAAATTGCAAAAGGTGAAACAGACGTTGATGTAAATCTTCTTTCTGATAAAGATATTCTTTCCAAAAGTTTCATTCAAATGATAACTATTTTCAAAAAATTGATGAATGAAATCCAAGTTTTAATAAACTCTGCTGTTGAAGGTAAATTATCGGAAAGAGGTAATGCAAATGAATTTGAAGGTGGTTATAGAGAATTAGTTGTTGGCATTAATGGATTGCTTGATACTACCTTAAAACCTATGAAAGAAGCGGAAAAAATACTTACTAAATTATCTAATGGAGATTTAACTTCACGACTTATTGGTGATTATAGAGGTGATCATAAAATTATTAAAGATTCAATAAACAAAATGAGTGATCAATTCCAAAGAGCTATGTTGGAAATTGCAAATTCAATACAAAATACTGTGGAAGTTTCAGAGCATTTGTCCTCATCTTCAGAAGAGTTAGCTGCTGGAATGCAAGAGCAGGCTTCTCAAACAGCAGAAGTTGCCAGTTCTATGGAAGAAATGTCAAAAACAATTATTGAAAATTCAAACAATGCAGAAATTGCTGCAGAAACTGCAAAAGAAGCAGGGGATAAAGCCCGCGAAGGCGGTCAAGTTGTTACAAAATCATACAATGGAATGATTAAAATAGCAAATACTGTAAAAGAAAGTGCAAATGTAATTTTTAATCTCGGAAATAATAGTGAAAAAATTGGCGAAATTGTAAATGTAATTAATGATATAGCCGAACAAACTAATTTACTTGCTCTTAATGCTGCCATAGAAGCCGCAAGGGCTGGAGAGCAAGGAAGGGGTTTTGCGGTTGTTGCTGATGAAGTACGTAAACTTTCTGAAAGAACAGCAAAAGCTACTAAAGAAATTTCCGAAATGATTAAGGGACTGCAAAGTGATACCAAATCGGCAGTTGAAGCGATGAGCCATGGTAAAAAGGAAGTTGAAGATGGTATTGAAATGACTAGGTTAGCAGGTGAAGTATTGCAACATATTATTGAAATATCTGAAAATGTTACTGGTGTTGCATTTCAAGTAGCTAATGCAAGCAAGGAACAATCTATTGTTTCTGAAGAAATTACTAAAAATATTGACGGTATTAACTTGGTTTCACAGCAATCCTCACAAAGTATTCATCAAGTTTCAGGTGTTGCCGATGAATTGAACCAAATTACAATCAATTTGCAAAATCTATTAAAAGGTTTTCGGTTAACTGAAAACCATTTAAAATTAAAATAAATTTAGTATGTTGGTATAAAGAAAAATTTGAAACGCGTGAAAAATAAACAGTTATTATTAAAGAATTATCCAAAATATTCCGATAATGAGATGATGGAAATTTCTAAAGTGTTTTTTGCTAAAATGAATAACAGGAGAACTGTAAGGACATTTTCGGAAGAACCAATTTCTATTAAAATTTTGAAAAATGCAATTAAAACAGCAAATACATCGCCGAGTGGAGCAAATAAGCAACCTTGGCATTTTGTGTTAGTTAAAAATTCTGATCTTAAAAAGAAGATTAGAATTGCTGCTGAAAAAGAAGAGCGAAACTTTTATAATGGAAAAGCGTCAGATGAATGGCTTAAAGATTTAGAGCCATTTGGAACAGATGAAAATAAGCCTTTTCTTGAAACTGCTCCTTATTTAATTGTCGTTTTTGAAGAAAAATATAAATTATTGCCAAGTGGTGAAAAAGCAAAAAATTATTATACTAAAGAATCAGTTGGTTTGGCTTGTGGAATGCTTTTAACAGCATTACATAATGTTGGAATTGCAACATTGACTCATACTCCAAGCCCAATGAATTTTTTGACGGAAATATTAGATAGACCCAAAAATGAAACACCATTTTTAATTGTTGTTGCGGGTTATCCAATGGTTGGAACTAAGGTTCCAAATATTAAAAGAAAAAAATTAAATGAAATATTAACTGTTATTTAGTTATTTTAGATTTTATTATAATTACTTAAATTTGCAGAGTCATTTTTATAATTGTTAACAGGTAGTTCTATTATGGATTCAAATAATCAAAAGTATAAGTTGCTGGTAGTTGAAGACGACGAAGATAGCCAAAGATTTCTTAAACTTTTCTTGAAGAGGGAATTTATAATTTCAATGTGTAATTCAGGCGAAACATTTTACAAAGAATTGGAAAATGACCAATTTGATGTAATTCTTATGGATGTATCTTTGCGTGGCGAAAAAGACGGTTTGCAACTTACTCGCGAAATTAAAAATGATGAAAAATATAAAAATATTCCAGTTGTGGCACTAACAGCACACGCTTATCAAAGAGATAGAGCAGAAGCATTAAAAGCAGGTGTTAATTATTTTCTTACAAAGCCTGTAAAAAATGAAACCTTAATGGAAACACTTCAAACAGCAGTTAAAGAAAGAGCAAATTAAAAGGAAAAGATGAAGCGGATATTAATTTTATTCCTATTCGTAATTTCAAATTTGTTGATAGCACAAGATTCTACAAATAGCGACGATTCTTTTAACGAAATTTTTGTCGATTTTATTTATAAGTCAAACCCAATTGTTGAAATAAACTATGGTTTTGGGATTCCAACCAATAAAAATATTTCTGAAAGTTTTGCAAATGTTGGCAATTGGAATATAAAATTGGGCAAAAGTGAACAAAAAGAATATGGTAAAAAGCTTGTCGAAATTGAAGAAAAATATGTATTCGGTTCGTTTTTATCTTCCTCTGCTCAAAACAGATATGAAAATGACAATAAAATTACAACAGAAACTTATCGTTTTGGATTTGGTTCACTAAATGGAATAGGTTTTGGCAATGGCAATTTTTTTTTAATTCCATACGTTTCGCAAGACTTAGTTTGGACAAAATTGAGTGAATTTGATACTTCCATTCCGCCAAATATTGATTGCCCAGATTATATTTCACCTGTATTAGACAATTACCTCGGCTCATTACGTTTTGGCGATAAATCGGCTTATGGAATAAAATTGCAATTAGCATCAATGATTCAGTTAAATGCCAATTACGAAACATCGGTTGTTTATCGTCGTCATTTATTTTGGTATTGGTCAGGAAGTGTTTTACTTTCACAAGCTGGTTATCACTTATTATCCGAATTTACCGATGAAATGGTGGATAAATCGCCAGTTATTGGAACAATATTTAACTTTGCACTAAAAGCTGGATATCAATACGGATATTATTTATTAAGAAAATCCAATATGAATTGGCCCTTTAACGAAAGCGGAAACGAAGCTCCGCTTACTTTTGAAACATTTAATTTCGGAATAGGATTTGTCTTTTAGTAATCCTAAACAAAAGTTTTTATTTAATGCCTAACAATTTCTGTTGGGCTTTTTTATTTAAGTAAGTAATTTTAGATTCAAAAAATATAAAATTACTTGCAAATAGAAGTACTGAGAAAAAGTTAAAATGTTTGTTAACAAACTCAAAATATGGCAAAACAGCCAAAAAATTAATCATTTCTTTGCAACGATTAGAAGTTCCGTCCAGAATTTTTTTGCTAAAAATGAATATCCCGAATACACTATATTTTCAATTTTAGCAATTATTACAGGCGCTTCGGTTGGATTAGCAGCTGTTTTATTCCATAAATTAATACACTTTTTCCAATATTTCTTTTTTGATTTAATTCTAAATCAATTCGTTTTTATTGGCTTTGGAGTTGTTATTGCACTTCCAATAATTGGAATGCTTTTGCAAACATTAATGATTGTACTATTTCCTAAAACTGCCAAACGAAAAGGTGTAATTGACGTTATAAAAGCAGTTTCTACTCGCGGTGGATACATTCCTTTTAGAACAACATTGTTTCACGCAATTGCTCCTGCAATTTCAATCGGTTCGGGTGGAACAGTGGGTCCCGAAGGTCCAGCCGCTCAAATTGGTGGTGGAGTTGCAAGCAAATTGGGACAGTTGTTTGACCTTTCCGATCAACGAAAGAGAATGTTCACGGCTGCTGGCGCTGGAGCCGCAATTTCTGCAGTTTTTAACACGCCACTTGGAGGAATATTTTTTGCTCTCGAAGTAGTTTTGCTTAACGATTTTCACACAGCTACTTTTTCGGCGTTAATTTTAGCTTCTGTTACCGCTAGCGTAATTTCGCGAATCTTTTTAGGAAATAATCCCACTTTTCAATTTTCTGACGCAATTGTTGGTCCTTATGAACATTTTTATCTTTTCATAATTTTAGGAATATTAGCTGGCGTATTTTCACTCTTGTTTATTAATTATTCATCTGTAATTAGCGATTTGTTCAAAAAGCACTTAAAAGTGAAATATCCACAATGGCTATTAATGGCATTTATTGGATTATTGGTTGGTGTTTCGGGTTTGTTTTTTCACGAAATTTTTGGAATTGGATACGACACAATAAACAAATTGCTAAACAAAGATGTTGCTTGGCAATTAGTTTTAACTTTATTAATTCTTAAGTTTATTTTAGTTCCACTTATTTTAAGCTCTGGCGGATTTGGGGGAATTTTTGCCCCATCTTTATTCATGGGTGCAACTTTTGGATATCTTTTTGCATTTATTCTAAATAAATTTTTAGGCTTTGAGGTAAATACCACAACTTTTGTCCTTGTTGGAATGGGTGCAATGCTTGGTGGAATTAATTCAATTCCAATTTCGGCAATTATGATAATTTTTGAAATGACAAAGGATTATGCATTTATTCTTCCTTTAATGTTGGCAGTTGTTATGAGTTCTATGATTGTCCAATGGAAATTGAAAGGCACAATTACCGCCAAACATTTGGAAGAAGAAGGATTTGAAATTTCTGCTGGACGCGATACGGCAATTCTGAAATCGCTTACGGTTTTGGAAGCAATGAAACACGATATTTTTATTGTTAAGGCAAATTTGCCAGTTCCATCATTAATAAGTCAATTAGTTGAAAACCCTCATAACGTAGTTTATACTGCCGATAATGGTGGAAAATTAATTGGAGTAATTACAGATAATGAAATTATGCCAATAATTACAGAATATGACACACTCAGCAAAATGTTGGTTGCAAACGATATTGCACGTTCGGAAGTAATTATTGTAAACGAAGAAGATAATCTCGATTTTGTTTTTAAAATGCTTGGAAAAGGAAGCAGTCACCAATTTCCTGTTAAATCAAACGATGGCAAAATTATTGGAATTATTAGAAGACAAGATGTTATTTCGGCATACAATAAAGCAACCATGAAAATGAATGTTAAAGATAGTTTTGCAACTGAATTGCGAACTTTAAATAAATCAAATGATTCAAAAGTGGCTGATGGATATTCAATAATTGAAAAACCAATTCCACGTGATTTTATTGGCAAAAGTGTTTTGGATTTGAAATTTAGAAATACTTACGGACTCGAAATTTTGATGGTTAAACACAAGCAGTCGGTTTTATCTGAGGAATCAAACGAAAGAATTATAATACCAAGTGTGGATTATAAATTTACATCTAACGATTTATTGGTTCTTTTCGGTGCGGATGAAAACATCAAAAAATTTAAGAAAATATTTTAATTGTGGCTAAACGGTAAATATTTTCTTTATTAAATCCTCGTTTTCTACAAAATCCTCAAAAGATGAATTGATAAACTCTGCATTTGAAGCAATTGATTGATATTTCAATTCCAACGATTTTGGTAATTTTGGATTAATTACAATCACTTGTGTATCGGTTTGTAAATGCTTTTTAAATATTGCTCGCACGTGAACATCGGCATTTGAAAGCGAATATCCAACAAAAACTATCTTTTTTGCAGCTCTTATTTCTCTTCCTGCTTCACTTAAAAGTTGTGTAAAAACTTGTCTATTTAAGTTTTGGGTAAAAGACGGGGTTAAAATTAAAGTTTCAAATCCAGTTCCATCGATTGGGCATGTGTATTCAAAATTGTCGTTTGCTCTTTCGGAAAACCATGTTAATTTACCTTTATTCAAATCAATTGCTCTATCCCAAGGTGTTAAAAGGGTTTGATTGCAGCAATTACAATATTTCCAGTTCAAACTTCCGTGTAGTTTAATAATTTTAAATGGAACTGGAGTTGAATTTGCGTCGGCAATTATTGGCTCGCGTGGATTTATCCAATAGTTAAAAAAAGATAATTCCTTCGTTTTTTCGTAATTCATTAAGTGAATTGAATAGTCAATAAATCCAACTCGTTTAAACATGTGTTCAAAAGCTTGTTCTAAAAGAGTGTCGTAATTCAAAGTTATTATGGAAACGTTTGAGTTGTATTTTTCAACAGCGTCCCAAAATTTATGATAAATAGTGCTTTTTTGGTCAGTGTGTAAATTTACGATGTGATGAATTAGTTTAATTAAATATTCTTTAATTTCATGAATTGTTGAATTCAAATATTTTTTATTTAAACTTTCATTCTGTCTTATAAAATAATCCAAATACAAAAAAACCGATTCAAGATTTGGATATTCTTTGCTTTCTTCATCGTAAACAAAATTATCTTTTAAAAATTGAACAACAATTTTCCCTATTTCCGAATTTGCAATTTCTGAGTCAGTTAAAATTATTGGCAAAATATCACGCTGAAGCGGAACGCCATCAGGATGCGAAGTGCCAGCTCCAAAAACAAAAAGCACATCTCGCTCTGCAGGATATTCAAGATATTTTGTAGTTGTTTCCATTTAACTCAATTGTTTAACTTTTAGTTTTATAAATATAGTGTTTTCAATAACCACTTTAAAATAGAATAAATCAAGGAAAAAGAGAAGAGTTTAATAGAAGTTAGATTTAATAAAAAAATCCTCTTTTAACCAACTATTAAAATTAGTCAAAAGAGGAAAATATTTAGTAGCGATAAATTTTTACCAATTATAACGGACTTTATATTTCAGAGTCGTATCACTATTGGCTTTTACTGGAACTTTGAATAAAATGCGCTGCGAATCTAACTTTTCAAAATCTAATGAGGAATTTAATATTGTCCAATTTTGTCCAAGTACTCGTTCAACATCAACAACAATATCTTCCTTTTTTTCGTTCTTTATTTTAACTTCGTACTTTTGCTCATTAACTCTATCAGAAATAGTAATGTTATCGGTTTGTTTATCATCAATAGTTATATCAAAAGCCTTTCCTATTTCGAGATTAAGCTTTGAGTTTTTGGCAGTATGGTCAATAAAATCTTCACCAATAAACTCAATTGCATCACCATCCGATTTGTAAACCCGAACTTTGCCTTTTGGCATAGGAATTCCCAAATTATTAGATTCACTATTATCAAATTCTAAAATAACAGTAACTTTGTCATTTTCACGATTTCCATAATATGAGCCCCCTAAGTAAAAATATTTTTTATTTATTTTAACATTTTTTGCTTCAAAAAGGGAAATTTGTTTGGTTTCACTATCATTCAAAGTGGTTGGTCGATCTAAATTATATATGTGATATTCAAATAGCTCACCTTCTGAGAATTGAGGTTTTGAATCTGTCACCATAAATTCTTTGTTCATCATTGGTTGTCGTTGAGGTTGCTGATAAACTATATTAACATCACCAGCAACAAGTTTTAATTTTGCGTTTTTATAAGTTGCTCCAGAGTTATTATCAACGCTCACCCACGAATTTAAGTCGAGTTTGTCGTCATTTTTGTTTAAGACTGCAACATACTCGGCGTGCCAATTCATTCCTCCAGTTTGATATGAAACTTCAACATCTTGCTTTCCTTTGCTTTTGGAATTTAATAACCAGACTAAAGTTGGTTTTGTTATTAAGCCTTCGGGAAGTGCGTTTACAGAAATTTGATGGTCAGAAATATCAGGTAACATTAATAATCCACCATCTTTTTTTTGCAAAACGATATTAAATCCCTCGGCGGTTAATAAAACACCTTCTATTAATTCACCCTTAGGACTTATTAGCTGAATATTTTTATCAATATATTTTCCAAGAATTTTTGAAAATCGCACCAAATCATATTGGAAATTTTGCTCAAGCACTTCGCCGTTAATTCCAATGTGAACGCTGGTTGGATCAATTAGTTCTGCTACATCGGTAAGTTTAATAGTGGAAATTCCAGAAGCAATATCAAGAGTTCGCAAATCCTTTACAACGCCAAGATTATTGTTATAAACAGTTATTGAAACTGATTTTTGATTGCTTTCCTGCCCAAATAGAAACATGGCAGAAAGAAGAAACATGAATAAAACGATGATTTTTGATTTCATTTTGCCACCTAAATTATTGTTGAATCAATTGAAAAAAGTTTAATAAAAATGGATGCTTAATTTATCCCAAACTCAAGAACTTCGAGCCGAACTTCTTGCACTCCTGCTTTGTCAATTCCTAATTGCATTGCAGCGCCAAGTGATAAATCGATAATTCTTGCCTTCTTAACAGGACCTCTGTCGTTAACTCTAACAATTACTGATTTATCGTTAGCTGTATTAACAACGCGAATCATTGTATTAAATGGATATGAGCGGTGTGCTGCTGTTAGTTCATACATATTATAAATTTCACCACTTGCGGTTTTCTTTCCATTAAAACTTTTTGAATAGAAGGAAGCTAATCCAGTTGTCGTTTCAATATAATTGGATAAATTATTTAGAGTATCTATTTGTGTTGAGTCATTACTAACAGTTATAGTTGAATCGCTATTAAATAAAGCTCGTTTAGATTCAATTTTTATTGGGTCATTCGAGTGAAATCTTGGTGCAGATGAACAGCCAAGTAATATTACAAGAGTAAATAAGGTTAAAATTTTTTTCACATTATTCCTACGGTTATGTTGTGCTATTTTAAAAAACAGATTGCACTTTATCAAAATTCCATTTAGTTTAAAAATAACTGATAATTAAATAAAAGCAAAACATCTAATTATGTAATTAATTTGCAAAAACAAAAAATTGCTTTTTTAATACATTAATTATTTCTTGCTTTGTAATTTAATAACTTTTAATTATGTTAATTCCAGTTTAATTATTAGAGTGTTTAAAATTCACATAAATCCATTTAAACAGCATTTTTAGTTCTTTTTAGATTGAAATATTAAACTTGATATACAATTGCAACTTTTAAAAGTTGCAACAATTAATGCAACAACCGTTTTGCCTATTTTAAGATGTTCTTAAAGTTGGCGACATTTTTAATTATTTAATAGGAGATTTAATGAATATTTTTGTAGGCAATTTGTCTAGCGAAGCTAACGAATCAGATTTACGTGCAGCTTTTGAACCATTTGGTAACGTTGATTCGGCAGTTATCATAAAAGACAAAATAAGCGGTCAAGCTAAAGGTTTTGGTTTTGTAGAAATGCCAACTAAAAGTGAAGCTGAAGCAGCAATTGAAGGATTAAATGGAAAGCCATTTAAAGGCAAAAATTTAACCGTTAACGAAGCACGTCCAAGAACCGAAAATAGAAGCGGTGGTGGAAGAAGTAGCTTTGGTGGTGGATATAGCGGTGGTGGTGGAAACAGAAGCGGATTTAGTGGCGGTGGCGGCGCTGGTAAAGGCGGCTCAAACCGTGGACCAGGAAGTGGAAGTCGTGGTGGTTTTGGCGGCGGAAAACCTGGCCAAGGTGGTGGAAGAAGCAGTCAAGGTCGCGGTAGATAATCTAACTTTATTTTCCCAAAACAGTATCTAAAATTTCTTTTGATACAAATTTAATTTTTAGTGGATGATAAATATTCATCCACTAAAAAAAAATATTTATTTTAATAAAATCATCTTTTTGCTTTCGTTAAAATTGCCACTTTGTAGTCGGTAAAAATAAACTCCGCTTGTAAGGTTGCTCGCATCAAAATTTACTTCGTAATTGCCAGATTTTAGTTGCTTGTTTACAAGCGTGGCTACTTCACGTCCAAGAATATCATAAACTTTTAATGTTGTTGGGAGCATTCGCCGTGGCGAATATTCTGTGTTTTGCGGAATTGAATATTTAATTACAGTGCTTGGATTAAATGGATTTGGATAATTTTGTTCCAAACTAAAACTAGAAATTATATTTGGCAAATTATTGTTCACTGAAACTGGAATGTTTGTGAAATTTCGCTCATATACATCAATTATATTTTCGGTAATTTCTTTTGCAACAGTAATTGAGTTTAGTGGCGATTCACCTCTTCCAATTATAAAAGCTGCCATAATTTCAATTGGCTCATTCACTTGTAATTTAAATGGTCCAGTTGAGTTTAATAATCTAAAATCCTATGGAGTAATACATAACCATCCTGAGCTATCAACTGGATTACCTGAAAAAAGGTATTCTGGAGGAGTATTCTTAATTTCGGTATAACTTAATTCATAACCATTTCCACCCCAAAATTCACCAATATCAATTGGAGTACCTTTTGTGTTTTTTCCACCAGTTAGAACATTATATAATTCTACTGGATTATTTGGGTCGTAAAAAGTCGGACTTGATTTCCAAATGGGAGTTGCAGCAGTCATTTTGTTGTTTTTTGCTCCAACAATGTATTTAGTCCCAAGTAATTCACCCCTGTTCACAATTGCTGTATCAAGTGAAGTGTCAATTCCTAACTCAAATATTCCGTTGTTGTTGCTATCTACAAATGTATTTCCTGGAATATATGTTTGAGAACCTTGCAACAAAGTTGAATAAAAAGTTGGAGGATTTTCACCATAACCGAGTAAAAAATTAGTAGAATCATCAGCTTTTTGTTTGTAAGCATAGATTGAGTTTAAAGTTGTATCTGAACCAGCAAAGTCCTTATTATAGTCATAACGAATATCAGGGTCAGTGGCAATTGCAAAATAAACTGAATCAAAAATACTATTTACGGTTCCCATATTTTCGATTATGTAACGTATAAAATATGTGTTTGATAAATTTTTATCGTGATTATTGTTATAAGCAAAAACAGTTTGTCTAATTTCAATTCCCATTGCCGACATAGTTGAAAATCTTCTTGCTACGGTAGGAACAGAATCATTAAAAACACACCAAGCGGTAAAATCGCCAATTAAATCTGGTTTATCCTCATTTTTATCCCACAATCCGTTTGAATTTAAGTCAATTGGATTATAAATGCCATCATTATCACCATCGTAAAAAAGAGCACCTTGATTAACTGCATTTTTCCAATCCAACCACGAATCACTAAAATCGGCATCACTTGCGTTAACAACAAACATTTTATACTCTTTGGAAGAATCGCTATTTACATTACCTGGTAAATAATCAATCATTTTTGTTGCAGAAGAAAAAACGCCATTTCCCCACAAAGAATCATTCGATTTGCCAGCTAAATAAAATCCGCCTTTAAACAAAAATCCAGATTCCTCAAAAAGAGCGTCAAAAAGTGAACCATTATTATCTAAAGTAATTGTAATTGAATTAATATCCAGTTGGGTTTGTGCTAAAATGGATATTTGTAAAACCAATAGTATTAAAAATATTTTTTTCATTTTCCCCTCCTATTTTGTTAAAATCATTTTGTCTGTTTGAATAAAATTTATCTTTTTTGAAGTATAACAATAATCTTTTGAGAAATATTTAGAACTTAATTTAAAGGATTTGTTAATTCTGAAATGCATATTACACCCAAACTGTTTTTCAATAATCAAGTAGCTGGATAAATCTAAAAAAAAACACACAAAAATCAATGAGTAATGTAAGTATTTTTCAACTATTTAAAACGAAAAACCTCCAAAATTTTTGGAGGTTTTAATTGTTACAAAATAAAAAAAATTATCTAACGTGTTTCCACCAATAATAATATTTGTTTTCCAAATCATTAATAGAAGGCATTGGGAAAAATTTATAATCAGTTGGCGAAAAGAACCAAAATCCATGTCTTAAATAACTGAAAGATAAATCGCGAAGTAGCGAACCCAATCCAACAGTTTTTGTTGCTTTATCGGGAATGTTTCGTAGCTCTTTAATGCTATCATACATTCTATAAGGATTAACGCGTGGTAAATCGATATTAAAAATTTCACTTTGTTTGTTTGATGCCAAAAAGTGTTCAATATCAAATTCAATTTGTGTAAAGCATATTTTAGGAGCACCTTTTGAGTCGGTTCCAGTTGTAATATATTTGCCAAAATCTCTTTGATCAAAAGTAGAAAGCACCAAATTTTCGAGCGGAGTAATTTCTTGATAAGTTCTAATCATTCCAGGTTCGTTTACTGCGGTATATTCTGCTGGTTCAATAGTTAAAACTTTTCCGTTTGATGTACAAAGATTAAGCGTTTTAATAGCAGAAATATCAATATCGGCAAGAACGCCATAAGATTTAATAAATTTAGTCTTTTTAGGAGAACCATCCTCGTGAGGAACAGTTAAATCGAGGTATTTTTGAATATTGCAACATTCACTTCTATACTCTGGGTCAAGTTCTGCAAAAATTACTTTTCCGCTATAATGTTTTGCGCCACCAATTGTGTAATGCTCGCCAAACTTGTCAGGTTCCAACTGAGATGCAACAAGTGCATTTATTGGATAAACAATCATATATAAATGTTTTTTGTACTCAACCATAGTTGCTCCAATTCTTTAATATTAATGAATACAAATCTATTAAATAGTGATTCTAAGAGCAAGATTATTGGAAAATCTTGGAAAATATTATTTGTGACCAATTTGTCCTAAAAGTATAGTTAAATTCAAAAATTTTGTGGTTTTATTTTTGGGCAGATGTTCCAAATTGGGTAAAAAAGAACAATAAATTCTATTCAACTGAAACTTTTGTTATATTAAAACATCCAATTTGAAACAATTTTAATTTAGGAAAATAATGAAGCAAATTATATATAAGCGAGTACTTCCAATTGTTGCTGGAGCAATATTGGGTTACGCCTACTATTATTATATTGGTTGTGTTAGCGGTTCGTGTCCTATAACAAGCAATCCTTATATTTCAACATTTTATGGAGCAATGTTAGGCGGACTTTTATCATTTCCGAGCAAAAAGAAGAAAAAGGAACAATTAGATGAAAATAACTAAAGATATTGAAATTGAAGAATTGGTTACAATTTTGCCAGAAGCGGTTGGATATTTAAGAGTTGAGGGAATTAGATGTTTACGATGTGGCGAGCCAATTTGGGGTTCGTTAGAAGCCGCAGCAAAAGAAAAAGGATATAACGATAAAGATGTAAATCGGTTTGTTAAAGATTTAAATGAACTAGCTGACAAAAAATAATATGGAGTTTAAATGAGCCAAAAAAGTAGAAATATTGGCAAAACAAAGGTTGAAGGAGAAAAAATTATGTTTGGATTAAACAAAAAGCAACGAAGCAGAGTTTATACAGTCCTTTTTTTTGTAGTTGTTGTAATTCTTTTTGCAGTAAATAATTTATCCGAAGAAACAAAACCTGGTCCTATGCCTCCAAATTATAACCAAACGGACGCTAATTTATTAAAACTTTCAGATTTTAAAGGCAAAGTTGTTCTTGTCGATTTTTGGGCAACTTGGTGTGCACCTTGTCGCGAAGGAATTCCAGATTTAATTGCACTTAAAAATGAGTATAAAGGTAAAGACTTTGAAATAATTGGCGTTTCTGTTGATGCTTTAACCAGAAATGGCGAAACCGCTGCAGATGTTGCACCTTTTATGCAATCCTATAAAATAAATTATCCAATTGTTAGAGCCGATGAAAGTGTAATTTATTCTTTTGGTGGAATTAAATCTATTCCAACAACATTTTTAATTGATAAAAAAGGCAAAGTTGTTGCAAAATTTGAGACTTTAATATCAAAAGCGACTTATATTGAAAATATCAATAAAATATTGAGTAATAATTACGATTCCACAAATATTGCCTTTTCTCCCAATTTTGCTCTTCCTTTAATAGAATCCAAATAAATAAGTTTGGTTTTTTTACATTATTATGTAGGTTTGATAGTTGTGTTTTATAAAATAAAATGCCACTATCAAACTTAATTTATGAAAATTAGCCAAATGAATACAATAAATAGAATAAAATCGCTTCCCGAAACTCAATCGCAAATAATTTTAAATAGTATTGTTGAAGGAGTTTTTACCGTTGACCAAAATTTGCGAATTACGTTTTTTAATAAAGCTGCAGAAAAAATAACTGGTGTAAAAGAAGAAAATGCACTTGGTGAATATTGTTTTGAAATACTAAAATCAAACATTTGCGAAGCATCGTGTCCAATAAAAGCTGCAATTTTTACTGGAAACGAAAGTATTAATTTAAAAGTAAATATTTTGCGATTTGACGGAAAGGAAATACCAGTTTCAATAAATTCATCTGCGTTAAAAGATGATTTGGGCGAAATAATTGGCGGAGTTGAAACTTTTCGCGATTTATCAACAATTGAAGCTCTTAGAAAGGAAATTGAAAAGGGATATACTTTTGAAGATATTGTATCAAAAAATCATAAATTAGTCGAGCTTTTTAATATTCTTCCAAATATTGCCGAAAGCGAAGCCACAGTTTTAATTCAAGGACCAAGTGGTTCTGGAAAAGAACTTTTTGCGAGAGCAATTCATAACTTAAGTTTTAGAAAAAATGGACCTTTTGTTGCAATAAATTGTGGTGCTTTGCCTGATAATCTTTTAGAATCGGAATTATTTGGTTATTACAAAGGTGCTTTTACAGATGCCCAAAAAGATAAACCTGGAAGATTTGAATTAGCAAAAGGTGGAACAATATTTTTGGACGAAGTTGAATCGCTTTCGCCAGCAACTCAAGTAAAATTACTTCGCGTTTTGCAAGAAAAAGAGTTTGAGCCACTTGGTGCAACAGCAACTGTAAAAACAGATGTTCGAATTATCTCGGCAACAAAGGATAATTTGCTCGATTTAATTGCAAAAAATAGCTTTAGAGACGATTTATATTTCCGCTTAAATATCGTAAAAATTGAACTTCCATCGTTAAAAGAAAGAAAAGACGATATTCCATATTTAACAAACCATTTTATTGAGCTATTTAATTACAAAACTGGAAAAATGATAACGGCAGTTTCAAGCGAAGTTTTAGAGTTTTTAATGAATTATACATACCCAGGAAACATTCGCGAACTCGAAAATATTATTGAGCATGCTTTTGTTATGTGTCAAAATGAAATTATTGAATTGGACGATTTACCAAACGATTTAATCAATCTGGGAATAGTTGAAACTCCTAATAATGCAATTCAACCAATTGAAAAATCAGAATGTGATTTAATTTTTAATACGCTAAAAAAACACAATTGGAATAAAATTGAAGTAGCAAAAGAGTTGAAACTGCATCGCTCAACTCTTTGGCGTAAAATGCGAAAATATGGGCTACTTCCGTAATTAATATCTGAATTATCTTCCTGTTAACCAGTTTTTTAATATCAATTTTTGATCATTTGTTAGACTTGCCGAAGAATGTGTAACTAAATAAATTGGTAACGGCATAGTGTCTCGAGAAATTTCTTCTATTATTTCTTCTTTTTTATGTTCTCTTTCGTCTTCGGGCATCTTATTCCACTCAGAAAAATTTAAATCGTGTCTTCCAGATTTTACATCTTTTGCAACTAACCACGAAACAGGAGCAATATAACTATAAGCTGGCCAAACTGTTTCGTTTGAATGGCAATCGTAACAAGAGTTTTTTAATATTGTCATCACTTCTTCTGGAGCAGAAAAAGCTAAATTATTATCAACTGGTGGATTTTCTCTATTAACCGGTACAAATTGTATCAGTATAACAGGAATTAAAGCAAATAATAGAATTTTTGTCGTTTTTTTCAAGTTGTCACCTATTTTAATTATTCCAAATATATTTACAGAGCAAATCTAATAGGATAAAATATACAATTTATTTCAATAAAAATGTTCTCTAGTTAAATATATTTTAAATTATTTCCACAAAAAAACATTCTGTTTCATAAATGCAACGGTGTTGCAATGCGTGTTGCAATAGTGCGACAGACATAGATATCCGAAATTAATATTCTTGCGATTTAAGCCAAAAACAAACATTACTAAATGCAACTTCTTTGGCCTATTTGTTGCAATAGGTTGCAACAAACAAGAATAAGAAAAAATGGAAACATTAATAATACCGTTATTTGGAAGTAGAATTTCACCTCGCTTAGATTATGCCGAGCATTTTCAACTGCTATCAATTGAAAATCGGAAAATTGTTAAACAAGAATCCATTAAAATTATTACAAACAACCGACTTGAAAGAATTAATAGAATAATAAGAATGAAACCAGATATAATAATTTGCAATGGATTAACAGAGCGTTGTTATATAGAATTAACAAAATCGAACATTAAAATCATTCCTTGGATTCAAGGAGAAATAGAAGAAGCTCTTCAAAATTATTTTACGGGTTACATACACGAAAGTGGACAATATAAATTTGGAAATAAATTAAATTAAAAGATAGGAAACCATTATGTCACAAAATCGGAGAGAGTTTTTAAAAACTTTTGCAGCAATAGGAACTACGGCTGCAACTCTCACAGCAGTTACTCCAAAGGTAACGAAAGGTAAATCAATAAAACAGCTTTCGCCAACACGAAAAGGTGTTTTGGTTGATACAACTGTTTGTATTGGCTGTGGAAAATGTGAGTGGGCTTGCAAAGTTGCTCATGATACTGAACCAGGAAGCATCGAAAATTATAGTACTAAACTAACGGATGGTTCTCAAAGAAGACCATCTGAAAATACTTTAACAGTTGTAAATCAAATAGATACATCTAGTATTAATAGTGATAAAGTAAAATTACAATGTATGCACTGTGACCATCCCGCTTGCGAATCGGCTTGTATTGTTGGTGCAATTACAAAACAAGAAAACGGAGCCGTAACTTGGGATACAGATGTTTGTATTGGCTGTAGATATTGTATGATTGCATGTCCATTCCAAATTCCAGCATTTGAATATCACAAAGCGTTGGATCCCAAAATAGTAAAATGCGATTTCTGTTTTTCAAGAACAAGCGAAGGTAAACTTCCAGCTTGCGTTGAAATTTGTCCAGTAGGAGCTTTAACTTATGGAACAAGAGATGAACTTGTTATTGAAGCAAAAAGAAGAATTAGTAAAGACCCAGATAAATATTTTGACCACGTTTTTGGTGAATATGAAGTTGGTGGAACTTCGTGGCTTTATCTTGCTGAAAACAATTTGGTTGATAAAGTTTTCCCAAAATTAGGAACAAATCCAGCACCTGGCGTTTCGGAATCAATTCAACATGGATTATTTGCATATTTTGTTCCACCAGTTGCTATTTATGCACTTTTAGGTGGCGTAATGTGGCTTTCCAAAAGCAAAGAAAAAAATGAAGGAGGTCACTAATGGAACATGCTTTTAAACCCGAACCAATGACTAAAAAGTATTTTACACCATGGGTAATTGTACTTTCGGCAATTGCTTTAAATGGATTGGCTTTTTTGGCAATGCGATTTTTCTTTGGAATTGGCTCAGTTACAAATTTGAATAACCAATTTCCTTGGGGAATTTGGATTGGTTTAGATGTTGGTGCTGGAGTTGCTTTGGCGGCAGGCGGATTTACAACCGCAGCCCTTGGTCACATTATGCATCGTGATAAATACGAAGCGATTATTCGTCCAGCTCTTTTAACAGCAATGTTGGGATACACTTTTGTTGCAATGGGGGTTTTTGTCGATATTGGAAGGTGGTATTACATTTGGCATCCACTAATTATGTGGAACGGAAATTCTGCTCTTTTTGAAGTTGGCATTTGCGTTATGATTTACGTTTCGGTTTTGTATATCGAGTTTTTACCAATAGTTACAGAACGTTTTATTGGAAAGGTAAATCTTCCTGGCTTTTTGAAACGATTTAATCTTTTGGTTGATGGACTTTTAAGAAAATTAGATCGTGGACTTGAAAAAACGATGTTTATCTTCATAATTGCTGGCGTTGTTCTTTCATGTTTGCATCAATCATCACTTGGAACGTTAATGATAATTTCTGGTCCCAAAATGCATCCACTTTGGCAAACACCAGTTTTACCACTTTTGTTTTTGCTTTCTGCTATTTCTGTGGGCTTTCCTATGGTAATTATGGAATCAATAACAGCTTCAAAATCGTTTGGATTAAAACCAGAAACGGATGTTCTTTCAAGTCTTTCAAAATTTATTGCTCCTCTTTTAGGAATTTATCTTGCTGCTAAATTGGGCGATATGGTAATTAGAGAGACGTTTGTCTATTTAACAGAAATCAATTCTGTTACCATTCTTTTTGGAATTGAATTGGTAGTTGGTGTAATAATTCCATTAAGAATGTTTTTGTCGGAAGAAGTGCGAAACTCAATTCCTGGATTATATATTGCTTCAATGCTTGTGATTTTTGGAGTTGTTATTAATAGATTTAACAATTTTGTTACCGCATATAATCCACCTTATGCAACAGAAGCCTATTTCCCTTCATTTGGCGAAATTTCTGTTACTTTGGGCTTTGTAGCAATTGAAATATTAATTTATCGTCTTTTTGTGAAAATATTTCCAGTTATAAGCGTTCCAATTAAAAATGTTGGACTCAAAGCCAAATACGCAATTCGCGGAGGTTTGAAATGAAAAAATTAGTTTATTTAATAATTTTAGCATTCCTTGCTTCAAATTTGGTTGCTCAAAATAAGATTTCAAAACAGCATTCCAAGCAAAAATTGGATTGCTCAACTTGTCACGAATGCGAAACTCCTACAAAGACAAATCCATGTTTGGCACTTTGTCCAAGAGATAAATCGCAACCAGCTAATTATAAAGTAGAAAATGCTCCAAGAGTTTTTGATATTAATAATATAAAAGGCGAAAAAGACATTTATGGAAGTGTAAAATTTTCACACAAAATGCACGCCGAAATGACAGAAATGAGTGGTGGCTGTGTAACGTGTCACCATTACAATCCACCTGGAAAAATTGTGAAATGCAGTTTTTGCCACGAAGTTGATAGAAATAAAAGCACTATTAATATGCCAGATTTGAAATCCGCTTATCACAGACAGTGTATGGATTGCCATCAAACTTGGGAAAAAGAATCAAAATGTGAAAATTGTCATGCTTTAAATGACAAATATATATCAGCAACTTCAAAAAAAGCAGTTGTTGGAAGTAGCAAAAAAGTAGAACGTCCAATTACAAAAGTATATAAAACAAAAGGATGTGAAAAAGGACAAGTTGTTTCATTTCAACATAACGACCACATTGAATTATTTGGATTTGAATGTAAAGATTGTCACCAAAATGAATCTTGCGAATCTTGTCATAGTCAAAAACCAAATTTCAAAAAGGTAAAAAACGAAGTTAAACACAGTAATTGCGTTTCTTGTCACGATACAAAAGACAAAAACAAATGTGTTAAATGCCACACGGATAAAGAATCCAAACCATTTAACCACTTTGCAAAAACTGGATTTGATATAACAAAATATCATTCCAAAGTTTCGTGCAATAGTTGCCATACAAAAAAAGGAAGTTATTCAGGATTAAAACCACAATGCCAAAATTGTCACAATTGGACTGGCGATAACTTTGACCATGCAATAACTGGCTTAAAATTAAGCGATGACCACATTGAGCTAGAATGTAGTGATTGTCACGAAAATAATAACTATAAAAAACCAACTTGCTCAAACTGTCACGATGAAGCAGATGGTTTTGTTGTTCCAAAAAAGTTACCTGGTAAAAAGGTTAAATAAAATGAAAATATTTAAGAAAATAGGAACAAGATTAATTTTAGCTGTTTCTTTTACAGTAATACTAATTATTGGAGTGTTTGCGTATTTTAATATTCAATCACACTCCGATAATTTAATTTCGGAAGTTGAAAGACACTCTAATCAACTTAGCGAAACGGTAAAAAACACGATGCGTTTTGATATGCTATTGAATAATAGAGAGCATATTAGCCGTGTAATTAAAACTGTTGCAAAAGAAGACGGAATAAAATACATTCGAATTCTTAACAAAAAAGGTGAAATTATCTATTCCACCGATACAACTCAATTGGGAATGATGTTGGATAAAAAAGCCGAAAGTTGCTACGCTTGTCATGCGGAAAATGAACCGCTACAAAAACTTTCTATTAATGAACGAACAAGAATATTTAAATTAAATCCCGATTCATCTGGAATTTTGGGTGTTATAAATCCTATTTACAACGAAGAAAGCTGTTGGAACGCTGATTGCCACGCACATGATTCTGAACAAACGGTTCTTGGAGTTTTGGATATTACAGTTGATTTAAAAGAAGTTGAAAGATTAACAAACCAAAGCAAAATGGATGTGGCACTTTTTGCAATAATTGCAATTTTAATTATTGCAATTATTTTGCGAATTTTAGTGAAAATACTAATTCAAAGACCAGTACGCGATTTGCTAAAAGCCACAAACTATGTTGCAATTGGTAATTTGAGCCATAGAATAAATTCGTCACGGAAAGATGAATTAGGACAATTAGCCGATTCTTTTGACAATATGACAATAAAATTAGCTGAAGCAAGAATGCAATTGTTTCAATCGGATAAAATGGCGTCTATTGGAAGATTAGCGGCGGGTGTTGCTCACGAAATAAATAATCCACTAACTGGAGTTTTAACTTATAGTAGTTTTTTACTAAAAAGAGTTAAAAACAATCCAGAAATGAAAGCTGATTTGGAAGTAATTGTTCGCGAAACAAAAAGAAGTCGCGAAATTGTTAAAGGTTTGCTCGATTTTTCGCGTCAATCAACACCTAAAAAAGGTTCGGTAGAAATTAAGGAAATAATTGAAAACACATTGGCTGTTGTTTCAAATCAACTTAAAATAAACCATATAAAACTTGAAAAAAATTATGGTGAAAAAATTCCTTTAATAATGGCGGATTCAAACCAAATTCAACAAGTTTTCTTAAATATTATTATAAATGCCATTGATGCAATTGGAAAAACTGGTGGAACAATAGGAATTCATACAAAAGAAATATTTCTTTCGCCTTATGGTTCATCACAAATAAGAAATGCAACTTGTCCAAACGGGCATTCGTTACTTGATGAAAAGCATAAAATTGATGGATTTCCTTCAATTAAATTGAAGGCAAAATCTTCTAAAAATGAAGGATTTATCCATTTAGATCCAATTTATGGAAAACATCAACATCATTATGGAATTCAATTTAAGGATAATGAAGTTATAAATCTTTTTTGTCCAGTATGCGGAGTTTCACTTGTAAATGAAAATAAGAAAAGCCCAACTTGCGGAGTTCCAACATATAATTTAATAATTCCAGATAAAGGAATTGTTGAAGGTTGCACAAAATTTAACTGCAATTGGCAAAAATGGGATGCAATTGATAACGAAGGCGATATTAATTTTGTAGAAATCAAAATTACCGATACGGGTTCTGGAATTGAAGCAAAATATTTAAGCAAAATTTTTGACCCATTTTATTCAACAAAAGGACAAAAAGGCACCGGACTTGGTTTATCGGTTATTTGGGGAATTGTTAATAACCACAAGGGGAAAATTAGTGTTGATAGCACAATAAATGAAGGAACTACTTTTACAATTCATCTACCGGTGCGACATGAATAATACATACGATATATTGATAATTGATGACGAAGAAGTGATTATTAGTGCAATTAATATGATTGCAACATTTAATGAATACACAACTTTATCGGCATCTAATCCTAAAGAAGCCTTGCTTTTGTTGAATGAAACATCTTTCAATTTAATTATAACAGATATTATGATGCCCGAAATGGACGGATTTCAATTTCTGGAAATAGTAAAACAAAAAAAGATAACAACTCCAGTTATTATGACAACTGGATATTCAACGTTGGAAAATGCTGTAAAAGCACTAAACTGTGGTGCAATAGCCTTTGTTCCAAAACCATTTACGTTTGAAGAATTAACTTCAGTTTTTAAACGCGGAATTGAATATTCCAAAATATCAACCCAAATATTTTCACGTGGCATTTCGGATGAATTGCTTTCAATAATTCCCTGTCCACCAAAATATTACAGATTGGGTTTTGATAGCTGGATGAACGAAGAATTTGAAGGAACAGTTAAAATAGGAGTAACCGACTTATTTTTAAATTCTGTCGGAAGTCTTAGTTCGATAGAATTAATGGGAGTTGAGGATAATATTTTTCAAGGTAATAATGCATTAAAAATAGTTGATTCAAACGAAGATATACACCAAGTTTTGTCGCCCGTTAGTGGCAAAATAGTTAGCGTAAATGAAAAACTGCTCGAAAATATCAATCTTTTGGCGAAAGATCCGTATTTCGAAGGCTGGGTTTATACAATTAGACCGTTTTCACTTGAAGCGGATGTAAATAATTTAACTTCATGTAGTTCAGACATTTAAAATTTTTAATTAATAAGGAGAAATAAAATGATACTATTTATTGTTTCAATTTTGCTATTTGCTATTGCAGATGTGATTATTCGTACTGTTATTAGCAGAATGAAAGCTAAAAAAGTTCGCGAAGAACGAGCAAATATTCTAAACGAAAGTTTAAATATCGATTTAAGCTCAACCGAAGCGAAATCGTTAAAACGTGTCGAAATCGAAAATCCAAAAGCAAAAATACTTTGCGTTGACGACGAAGCAATTATTTTAGATAGCTTTAGAAAAATTCTCGTCCTCGATGGATATTCAGTTGACACAGTTGAAAATGGTAGAGAAGCGTTACACTTATTAAAAACGCATCATTACGATTTTCTATTCACAGATTTGAAAATGCCAATTATGGACGGCGTTGAAGTTACTAAAGCAACTAAAGAATTGCGACCAGATATTGATGTTGTAATTATTACTGGATTTGCTTCTGTTGAAACAGCCGTTGAAACTATGAAATATGGTGCTATTGATTATATTCAAAAACCATTTACAGAAGATGAATTGTTGGATTTTACTAAAAAAGCTTACATTAAAAGAGAAGCGAGAATTAGAAAAGAATTGAAACCTAAAGTTCACATTTCACACTTGCATGGAGCTAGCGATTATAATTCTGGCGAATTTGCAATTCCTGGTGGAGTTTTTATTTCGGAAAATCACTGCTGGGTAAGTATTGAATCTGATGGAAATGTAAAAGCCGGAATTGATGATTTTGCAAAAAAAATAATTGGTGATATCGATGATATCGAAATGCCAAATCTTGGAATGAAAGCTCATAAAGGTTCTGTTCTTTTCAGCATAAAACAAAAGAACAGAACAATTTCATTTATTTCACCAATTAGCGGAGTTGTAACTAAAATTAACAATTCACTAAAAGAAGATATTGATAGCATAAAAATTACACCTTACGAAACTAATTGGATTTGCTCAATTGATGCGGATAATTTAGACCATGAATTACAAGATTTGAAAATTGGAAAATCAGCTGTTTCATTTTATCACAAAGAAATTGATAAATACACCGAAAAAATAACGGAATTAAGAAATAGCGATAAATCAATTGAAAAGCACAAGCCTATTTTTGAAGGTGAATTAGCTGAATTAGATGATTTTAATTGGAATGGAATTATTCGTCAGTTCTTTATACATGAAGAATAATTTTTATTCTAAGAAATCAATTAAAATATGAAATTTTTATTAACCCACGTACTTAAACGTGGGTTTTTTATTAAAAAGCAATTCCATCTTTCAACAATTTCGAATAGAGAATTTTTGTTTATTAAAAATCTGTTTATGATTTCATTATGAAAATTTATTCAAAATATACCAGATTCACGCTAAACTTATTAAATTAGTTGTTAACTAATAAAAATTAAAAACAAATTACTAACTCATTTAATAATAACAAGTTAAGACTTATACTCGGATATTTCGTTTTGTGATATGCTTCCCCAAACAAACCAAAAATTTTCAAAATGCTTTAAATTTTGAGTAAAAACGCAATTTTTAAACGGACAAAATCTCGATTAATTAAATTATTTAATTAAACTTTGCATATAAACCTTCGATAATTAAATTAAGAATTAAAATATTTTCCCTAAATAGTATTAAAATTTAACAATTGGTGTATATATGTATAACGCTACAATGCAACATGCAAGAGCAAAACGAGTAAACGCATATTTGTCTAAAGATATTTTGGATGCTTCGCCACAAAAGTTATTAATTAAAGTTTATGACTATGCAATTACGAATTGCAGAAAAAATGATATGCTTAAAACAAACAAAGCGCTAAGCGAGTTAATAAATTCACTAAATTTTGAAAATAATGAAACAAAAGAGTTTTCACTTGGACTTATGAGTCTTTATCAATTTTGCCAAGATCAAATGCGAAAAGGCAAAAATGAAATAGTGGAAAATATTTTAACCGAATTGCGTGCAAGTTGGATTGATATTTTTTCAAAAGAGAATTAAAAAATGGCTGATTATTTATCAACATCGTCGGTTGACAGTTTAATTAGAAGTTACCAGTCAACACAGTATAGTAGAAGAATTTATCCACTTGAGGTAAGGCAGCAGAAATTTTCTGCACTTTCATCGGGTTGGGGCGATTTGAAAACTATGCTTACATCATTAAAAACGACAGCGTATGATTTTAAAACAGCAACAGATTCATCTCTTTTCTTTACACGAAATGTATCCGTTTCTGACGAATCAATTTTAACTGCAACTGCAAGTAGTAATTCACCACAAAGTTCCTACACAATGCGAGTAAACCAACTTGCAAAGAGTGATTTAGTCGTTTCTGAGACTAAATCTTCAGATACTGACGTAATCTCAATGCTTGGTACGCATACAATTCAAATTAATAGTGGTGATTATACTAGCAGAGTTGATGTAGAGCTTACGGCTGATGAAACCAACGAAACAATAATGGAAAAGCTTTCGTTAGCAATTAATGCTGATAAAGCGGTTTCGCTATCCGATTCATTTGACCCAACAGCAACTTTTACTGGAACAGGTAGTTTTACAATTACAATTAACGATACCGAAGAAACAGTTTCTTACGATTATGGTACAACTTCAAAAACATATTCTGAAGTGATGGATGATTTAGTAACAGACATAAATTCAAATGTTAGTGGAGTTTTGGCGGAAAAAATAGTTGATGAAACAACGGGTTATGTTAGTTTGCAATTAACCGTAGAAGACTCTGCCGATTCAATAACAATTGGTGGAACTTCGTCCTTTTTAAATATGGACGTAACTGACGAAAAAGGTGCATCTGGCTTGGCAAATGCTTCTGTTTTTACTCCTTCAACAGGAAATTCGAAGTTTTCCATTTCATCAATTGAATCTGGATATGATAATAGACTAATTCTATCGGATGTTTCAGGTAGCATTCTAAATTCTATTGGATTGACTGCCGCAGTGTTAGTGGATAGAACAGTTACAACTTCTGATGATAATGTTGCTGGGTTTATTTACAACGCATCTTCATCTACAAGTAATGAATTAAATGCAAAACTATCGTTTAATGGAATTAATGTTCAGAGGAATTCAAATGTTATTACAGATTTAGTAGATACCGTTACTTTCAATTTGGCGGCAGTTAACAAAGCAGAAGAAGCAGATGTTTCAGTTTCGGTTAAAGTTGATACTGAAGCAATTACAACCGACATTAAAGAATTTATAACAAATTTTAATAATGCATATACTTATATCAAAAATAACTCATATAGTAGTGGTGATAAAGCAGACCGCGGTGCTTTTGTTGGCGATTCAACAGCGCGTGGTTTAATGACAACATTAACAAATTTAGCAATGGGACAAGTAACCGGTTTGCAAGATGATAGTTTTAGCTATCTTTCAGAAGTTGGAATTACATTTAATCCTTCTACAGGATTATCAATTTCTGATTCATCCCTACTTGAAACTTCGCTTGAAGAAAATGCAAGTCAAGTAGCCGATTTGTTTAATTCAACTAATGGAATTGCAAATAGCCTATATAACACTTTAGAAAATTACCTTGGAGTTGATGGTTCAATTTCAAACTTGATAGAATCCTTTGATTCAAATGTTACGTATTATAATAAAAAAATTGAAACAATGAATAAAAGTATAGAAAAAAATGCTGATATTTTAAGAGCTCAATATGAAGACTTGCAAATGCAGCTTTTAACGTTAACATATTCTTACAACTCAATGAATGCTTTAGGTGGCAGTTATTAAAATAATTTTTGAGTAAAAAATGCATCCAGCAATTATGGACATAAGAGCAAACATGTTAGATTTACTAGTTTATTTAAATAAACTAGGCAATATTAACGACGATGTTTCACAACTTAAAACTATGGTTGATGGTATTTCATTAAAAAAGAACAACCTGAAAATGGTTTTAACAAAAAGAGAATATGATGATAGTTCAAAATATTTTGATACTATCGTTAAACAAATCACAAAAAAAATCGATAATTTGATTGGCGGTAAACTTTCTGAGCAAAAAAGGATAGCTGGCGAGCTTAAATCCACAAGCAATAAAAGAAAACTGTCAAAATATAGTAGGTGAAATCATGACAATCAACAGAGTAGGCAGCGGAATTTCTCCATTGGTAGAATATTCGCAAAAAGAGAGGAATGTCAAAAATTCCTCAAATGTTACTAAAAGTAATAACGACAAACTCGAAATTTCGGCTGAAGCAAAAGTAAAAAGCACAGAAATTTCGGACACTAATAAACTAACTTTGATTAAAGATAGAATTAATAGTGGTTTTTATAATAGTGACGATGTAATAAATAGTGTTGCAGACTCCATTTTAAAAGAGTTGCGAGGCGCATAATTAGCATTTTTTGTTAAAATCTAATTTAATTTTAATTATTTTAAAGAATTGGTTTGAAACTCTCCGAATATTTAATTAAATATTCGGATGAAATTAAATAATAGAAACCAAAACTTTATGCTACATGGCGAAATACAAAATAATAAGTTGCATTTGCTTGGAAAACTTACTGCAAGTTTAATCCACGAAATTCGCAATCCACTTTCTGCCATAAAATTAAACTTAGATTTAATCAAAATGGAAGAAAATTTATCTGAAGATGTATTAGAATCTTTAAGTGATAGCCTTTTGGCTACAAATAGGATTGAATATATGATAGATAATTTGCTTTCTTTTGCAAGGGTTGTTACGCATGGGCGCGAACATTTTAGTCTAAATAAAATTACACTTAATGCCACCGATTTGCTTGCTGTTAAAGCAACCAAATATGGCATTAATATTGTAACTGAGTTTGATGAAAACATTACTCAAATTTATGCTGATAAAAATAAACTACTCCAAATAATTCTAAATTTAATTACAAACGCAATTGAATCATACGACGGTAGCAAAAAAGGCACTATTGTTATTAAAACTACCTCATCTATCGAAAATGAAAACTCTAAAATCCTTTGGATAGTTAAAGATAATGGAACTGGTATTTCGGATGAAAACAAGTTAAAAATATTTGACGATTTTTATACAAGTAAAGAAAATGGTACTGGGTTAGGATTAAGTGTCTGCAAAATGTTAGCAGATGAACAAGATGCTCAAATTGAATTTGAAAGTGAGCTTGGAATTGGCACTACTTTCAAAATTTCATTTGATGTAAATAAAATGAGAAAATTATATGAAGCCACGAATATTAGTAATTGATGATGATAATTTAGTTTGTCTTTCGTTAAAAAAAGCTCTAACGCGCTTAGATAACGAAGTTGATATTTGTATGGATGGCGGCCAGGCTATTCACGCAATTAAAACTTTTGAACCAGATTTAATATTGTTAGATATTTATTTAACAACTCATAATGGATTAGAATTATTAAGTTTAATAAAAAATGAAGGCATTGACGCTCCAATAATTATGATTACTGGTTATGCCGATGTTAATATTGCTGTTAAAGCTATAAAAGGTGGCGCATTAGATTTTCTTCTAAAACCAATAGATCTTGAGCAACTTCAACTTGTAATTGAAAAAGCAATGAGCAACATAAAGCTTAAAGATGAAGTTCATAAATTAAATTCCCTGCTTGAAGAGGAGTTCCTTTCAAAAGAATTTTTTGGAAAAGGGCGTAAAATTCAAAAAATAATAAATTCAGTCGAAAAATTGGCTCAAAGTTCTGACACAACAATTTTAATTGGTGGCGAAAGTGGAACAGGAAAAGAAATGGTTGCCAAATTTATCCATCAAAGAAGTCCGCGAAAAGAAAAAGCATTTATTCAAATTAACTGTTCCGCAATTCCAAAAGAGCTTGCAGAAAGTGAGTTTTTTGGACATGAAAAAGGTGCCTTTACTGGTGCTGCACAAAAAACAAAACTCGGTAAATTTGAACTTGCTGATGGTGGAACTATTTTGCTTGATGAAATTGGTGAACTTTCACTCGATTTACAAGTTAAACTTTTAAGAGCATTACAGGAAAAGAAATTTTATAGAGTTGGTGGCGAACGCGAAATTAAAGTTGATGTTAGAGTTTTGGCTGCAACAAATCGCGATTTAGAAGTAGAAGTTGCAAAAGGCAATTTTAGAGAAGACCTTTTTTATCGTATAAATGTTGCAAATGTTTATGTGCCTTCTCTTAAAGAAAGAGCCGAAGATTTGCCTTATTTGGCTTATTCATTTTTGGCAGAATTTGCAAAAAAATTCAATAAAAAAGTGTCCAATATTGATGAAAAGGCTCTTGAAATACTCAAAAATTACGAATGGAAGGGAAACATTCGTGAATTAAGAAATATTATGGAGAGAGTAATATTATTAAATGATGAAGAGACTATCAAAGATTTTCACCTCAGTTTTTTAGCCGAAAAAATTGAAGCTAACGATAATAATTCGGGAAGGTTTAATTTGGAAATTCCTCCAAACGGAATAAAAATGGAGATTGTTTTAAAAGATTTAATTCTTAAAACATTAAAAATAACTGACGGAAACCAAGTAAAAGCCGCAAAAATTCTCGGTTTATCAAGGTCAAAACTAAGATACCGAATGGAACAATTTGATATTGAAGTAACTAAAAATATTAGTTAAGTAGTGTTTCCCAAATGAATTATTGTTCCAATTAGTGTGAAATTGAGAACATAATTTTTATTAAAATCGGTATTGGTTTTCTTGTTATCAAGCCTAAAAAATAGGATGTTTTATAAAATTGAGGAATTTTTGAAACATTTATGAAGTATTATTAAAATCCAACCACTTTTTCATAAATAATTACAAAACTGCAATTTTTGTGGGTTTTGTTTTTTCCAATCAAACTCAGTATTTTTTTCAAAAAACATTAAAATATTTCTAAAGTATCAATATTAATTGTCGATAATATCCTAAATGATTAATCAATTAATTTACAAGGAAGTAAAAAAAATGAAATCGATAAAAATAATAATAGTTCTATTTAGCATCATCTCACTAGTTTTAACAAGTAACATTTCTAGTGGAACTAATCAAGATGCACAATATTTGGCTTTTGCAGAAGTAATGCCAGAGCCAGTTGGTGGAATTGGTGGCATTATCAAAAGTATTGTTTATCCAGAAATGGCTCGCAGAAGCCGTATTGAAGGAAAAGTATATGTTCAGGCACATATTAATGAAAACGGAGTTGCTCAAGAAGTAAATCTTGTTAGAGGTATTGGCGCAGGTTGTGACGAAGTGGCTCTCGAAGCAGTTAAAAAAGCAAAATATACTCCAGGAAAAAACAAAGGTCAAAACGTTAAAGTTAAATTAACTATGGCAATTACATTTAAACTAAATTAGTACAGAAAGTTGAGATAAAAATGATAAAATTAAAAGATTTAAAGTTTGTCAGAAAAATTCAAGTTAGTCTTACAATCCTCGGATTTTTTTCAACATTAGTGGTTTTGGTAGGAATTTTAGGAGTTTTAAATCTATCCAATAAAAAAGATGATATTTTTACTCAGTATGTTGAACCACAAAAATTGGCAGCGGATATTTATGGGCAGTTTCAGTCTATTCAATTTATTATGTTACAACTTTCAATGGAAGGTTTTACTGATAAATTTAACGAGAATATGAGTCTTTATAAAGAAAAGACAGAATTTATTGATTCAAAAATAGAAAAATTAATAGAAGCAAATTATTCCGAACAAATAACTGCAGATATTAAAGTTGTAAAAAGTATTTGGGGTAATTATAAAACCGTTGTTGCTGATGCAATTATTGGGTCATCTGTAATGAAAGATTTTGAGATGGCTGCTATTATTGCAACAACTTCTGGTGAAGAAGTTGGAAAAGAGTTACAAGGAAAATTTGCTGAATTAAACCAACATTTAGTCACAAAATCGGATGAACTTAACAGCGAAATAAGTGCAACGGTAAATAATGCAATGACTTGGATTTTAATAAGTGCGTTATTGGGAACCATGGTTTACTTACTTTCCTCGTTTAAATTAGCACCAACAATTTCTAAACCGTTATATAATTTACGTGATATCGTAAAACAATTTGCACTTGGTGATTATTCAATGGATTTAGTAAGCAATTCACACGATGAAATTGGTGAATTAACTGCCTCGCTGATAGTTTTGCAAGATACTCAACGAGAAAAAATTCATGCAGCGGAGCAAATAGCGGTTGGAAATTTAACAAAAGTAACTCCAGCCTCAGAAAATGACACATTGGCTCATGCAATTAATAAAGAAGTTGAAATTCTCGAAAAACTAATCTCTGAAGCAAATGCGCTTATTAAAGAAAATAGTGAAGGTAATTTAAACTATAGAGGCGATATTTCAATGTATGAAGGCGCCTGGCTTGAATTAATTAAAGGTATAAATTCAATTGTTGATGGAATTTTACAACCATTGGATGAATCTGCTAGAGTTTTAACATTAATGGCTGTAGGAGATTTTTCAGAAAGCTTTAATGGAACTTATAAAGGCTATTATCTTAAAATGCAAAATGATTTTAATAAACTCCGCGAATCGCTTCATTTAGCAATTAGTGGCGTTGCAAAAAGTGCTCGTGAAGTATCACAGTCTATAGATGAAATTTCGTCAAGTTCAGAACAAATGGCTTCTGGAAGTTTAGAACAATCGCAACAAGCATCCGAAGTTGTCTCTTTTGTTGAAGAAATGACAAGAAATATTATTAGCAATACAGAAAATGCAAACCAAATGGCTGAAACTGCAAAAGAACAAGGAATTAAAGCCAAAGAAGGTGGAAAAGTAGTTGCGGAAACTATTAATGGAATGCTTAAAATTTCAAATGTTGTTGAAAAATCGGCAACAACTGTTAACGGACTTGGAGAAAGCAGTAAAAAAATTGGTGAAATTACTCAAGTAATTGACGATATTGCATCTCAAACAAATTTATTGGCATTAAATGCTGCAATTGAAGCGGCAAGAGCTGGTGAACATGGAAGAGGCTTTGCAGTTGTAGCAGATGAGGTTAGTCGTTTAGCTGATAGAACAACAAAAGCAACAAAAGAAATAACTGCAATGATTACTCAAATTCAACAAGACACGCTCGAGGCAGTTACTTCAATTAGAGAAGGATCAATTGAAGTAGCAAAAGGCAAAGAGTTAGTTACAAAAGCTGGACAAATGTTAGAAACAATTATTGCAGGGGCAGAAAATGTAACTTCAGTTTCTGAACAAGTTGCTAAAGCGAGTGAAGAACAATCTAGTTCTGCTGAGCAAATAAGTGCTAATATTGAGGCAATTGCAAATGTAACTTCTGAAAGTGCTCAAGGAATTGAACAAATAGCACGTTCTTCAGAAGAATTACAAAGACTTACTGAGCATTTAGAGCAACTAATTAGTTCATTTAAGTTCGAAAACTCAGATAAAAATAATGTATTAAGCTATAATCAAAATAGAAAATTAATTAGATAATCAAAAAGGAGTAAATTGTGGCTGATTTAGTAAAGGAAGAGAAACACGAAACTTCTGAAATATTGCAACTGGTTGGCTTTAAAATTGGACAAGAAGAATTTGGAATTAACATTCTTGCAGTTCATGAAATAATTAAAGTCATTGATATTACAACAGTTCCAAACGCTTCTGATTACATTGCAGGAGTTATCAACTTACGTGGAAGAATTATTCCAATAGTTCATTTACGTAAACGTCTTAGAATGCCTGTAGTGGAAACTACGAAGCATACAAGAATAATTGTTGTTGAAATTAACGAAAAAACAATTGGTTTTATTGTTGATGAAGTTCAAGAAGTATTAAGAATTTCAACCGATATTACCGAAAAACCACCAGAATTGGTTTCTGGATTAGATACGGAATTTATTACTGCAGTTGCTAAGTTAGAAGATAGGTTAATTATACTTCTTGATTTAGAAAAAACATTAGCTAATGATGACTTAAAAGAGCTAAACAAAGTTGCAGAAAAAAAATAGTAAGAAATAAGCCTTTAAAATTGTTTAAATTATTCGACAATTAAATTATAATAACTTAAATAAAGTAGAAAAAAGATGATTGATTTAGAAAATGATTTTCGTAAAAAGTTAGAATCAAATAATGCAGCAGAAAAAAAAGAGGCACTTGAAGCCCTTTTATCGTATGACTTAAATGAAGAACTAATTGCGATTGTTGCAAATCTTTTTGCCGATTCTGATAAAGGGGTTCGCGATGCTGCCTCAATGTTGTTTACACTTCAACCATATCCCGAAGTTCCAAATTATATAGTTCGCTATTGTTTTTCGGACGATATAAGCATCAGAAATATGGCTGGTGAAGTACTTTTGAAAAATGGTGAATATTCAATTCCAGCACTTGTAAATGAACTTGGAAATGGAAACAGCGACGATGAAAAATTTATTATTGACATTCTTGGTTGGATAGGAAATCCGCAACCAGTTCCTCAAATTATTGAGGTGTTAAAAACCAACAAGGATGAAAATGTAATTTTAGCGTGTGCCGAAGCTTTGGGCAATATGCAAGCCGAAGATTCTGTTCCAATTCTTTTAGATCTCCTAAAAAATGATGTAGACGAAATTTTAACTCCTACAGTTATGGAAGCATTAGGCAAAATTGGAAATAAAGAAGCAATTGACCACTTTATGAGAGTTTACCACAGTCAAGATATTTTAACAAAATACACCATAATTGAAAGTCTTGGCCGTGTTGGAGATGCAGAATCACTCGGATTTTTACTCGAGGAACTCCAAAATGCCGAAAGTTCATTAATAGGACCAATTGTAAAATCATCTGAGCATTTGCTAAGTTCTTTAGGATTTGAGATTGAACTTAATGACGCTTTGAAACACATTATTCTAAAAGCACTTGAAGAAAGTGACGAAGACACAGTAATGGCAGCAGTAAAATTGCTTTATAATTATGAAAACAAAGAAATTATAGAAGCATTTGTTATAATATTTGGAACAATTGAGCATTTAGATGAAATGCTAAAAAATAAATTTGTTCAAACACACGAAATTGCATGTAATTTAATTCTGAAAAGAATTATAAATGGTGGCGATAACTTAAAACACTTGCTAATTCTTTTTAAAGAAATGAGTGCCCTTAGAGATGAGTTGGGTTTTGAGCCAGTTTCTGATTTAACTCAGTTGGAATTTTTAAATACACTTAGTGTTTTAATAGATAATCCAGATGAAGAAATAAGAATGACTGCAATGGAATTATTGTTCCACATCAATCCAAAAGATGCATTATTATTTGCAGATAAGGTTATGAACGACCAAAATGTTTGGAACAGATTGAAACTAATAGAATTACTAAATGAAGTTGATGAACCAGAAGCGATTGAGTTAGTAAAAAAATTGGCTGAAGATTCTGAAGAAATGGTTAGGGAAAGAGCCCAATCGTTATTAGAAGAAAAAAACGCAAGGAAATAACAAATGTCAGAATTCCCAAATACAGGTCCAGCTAAAGCATTTGTGCTAAAAAGCTCTACTAATTTGCAAAATGCAGAAAATTCATCCGACTCAAAAATTGTGTTAACAAACGCAAGTTTTGAAGTTTGGAGAACTTATATTTACGAACTTTGTGGAATATATTTTCAAGATAATAAAAAGTATTTATTAGAAAGCAGATTATTAAAAAGGATAAATTATCTTAAATTAACTTCTTTTGAAGAATATTTGAAATTTTTGAAGTTTAATCCACAAGCTAGAACCGAAAGAAGATATTTATACGAAGCAATTACAATTAACGAGACTTTCTTTTTTAGAAATCAACCACAATTAGATGCGCTAACTTCTAAAATATTTACAGAAACAATTGAAGCAAAACGCAAAATTGGACAACGAAAAATTCGAATTTGGAGTGCTGCAAGCTCATCTGGCGAAGAAGCATATTCAGTTGCAATGGTTATTACCGATATGGTTAAGCCTAAATTTCCTGATATTGAATTTGAAATTGTAGGAACTGATATTAACGAAGATGTTTTGGAACGTGCTCGTAATGGTGTTTACAAAGAATATGCTATTAGAAACACACCAGCTTTCTTTCTTAAAAAGTACTTTACAGTTGATGGAATGAACTATATTATTGATCCAAAACTTAAAAACATGGTAAAATTTTCATTCTTAAATCTTTATGATGATATTAAAATGAAAAGTATGACCAATTTTGACATCGTTTTTTGCGCAAATGTGCTTATTTATTTTGATACAAAATCCAAAATAAAAGTTGTTTCGCATCTTTACAACTCCTTAAATAGAGGAGGGTATTTATTTATTGGTTATGCGGAAACTTTGCACGGAATTTCTAAAGCATTTAAACTTGAAAGTTTCCCTAAAACTATTAGTTATAAAAAGGAGTGATATAAATGAAAAAAGTTATTTTAGTTGCCGACGATTCGCCAACTATAAGAAAGTTTGTAACTTTTTCGTTAGCGGCAAAAGGGTTTAAAATTATTTCTGCAACCGACGGAATGGAAGCTTTAGAAAAGTTGCCTTCAATTAATGCTGATTTAATAATAACTGACTTAAATATGCCTAATGTTGATGGATTTGAACTTATTAAATCCGTTAGAGAAAATAGTGCTTATGATGATGTTCCTATTATTATTTTAAGTTCACTTGGAAGCGAAAAAGATATTGAACGTGGATTAAGTATTGGGGCAAATTCCTATCTTGTTAAGCCATTTGATCCCAAAAAAATTAATTATGAAGTTTCAAAATATTTAAGTTAAGGAGATAAAATGGATTTGAAATTTTTAGTAGTTGATGATTCGGTTACTATGCGAAGAATTGTTGTAAATTCGTTAAAAGGTTTGGGTTACTCGCAATTTCTCGAAGCTGGCGATGGTAAAGAAGCAATGGATGTTCTTAATGCAAACGACGGAATCAATTTTGTTGTTACTGATTGGAATATGCCAAATGTTTCTGGACTTGAATTAGTAAAATCAATCCGCCAACACGCAAAATATGGCACTGTGCCAATTTTAATGGTAACAACAAGAGGTGTAAAGGAAGATATAATGGAAGCCCTGCATGCAAAGGTAAACAATTATGTAATTAAACCATTTACACCGCAAATTCTTAAAGAGAAAATAGAACAAATCTTAGCGAGTCTATAATGGAGAACGAAATGAATGATGGGAAAAAGGATTTTGAAATGTTAGGCGCAAAATTAAGAGAATTAAAAGCTCTATTTAGTGTTGGCGAAAAAATTATTCCAAGTATCCAAAAATTGGTTGATTTTATAAACGAAATGTCACCACTTTTGGTTCATATTAACAATTCTATTGAAGAAAGTAATTCAAAAATTCCTAAAGCTACCGATCATATTGCAGATGTTACAAATGCAACCGAACTTGCAACAACTGAAATATTAGATTTAATTGATACAATCTCTTCAAATACATTCGATTTATCAAATGCTCTCAATTTAGTTGTAAAAGATGAAACTGATAGCAATAATAAATTGCTTGAATTGGCTGAATTAGTGTCTGATAATCCTAAAGCAGCAGAAATTGTTAAGGATTTATATAATAAAAAAACGCTGATTGAGTTTAAAACTCAAGCTGATGATATTGTGCAAAAAATTCAAATGGATTCCACAAATATTGCAATTGCACTTCAAGTTCAAGATATTACTACTCAACAGCTTTCGGCAGTTAATCATTTAATTATTTCAGTACAAAAGCGACTTTCTTCGCTTATGTTTGAACTTTCAGACGATCAAATTAAACAAGTTGATAATTCACACAGTATCGAAGTACCGACTGACACTAATTTTGATATGAACGCAAGTTACATTAAACAAGTATCTTCACAAGATGAAATTGATGTAATTGTTAAATCTACAACTTCACAAGATGAAATAGATAAATTATTTGGATAAATATTATGAGTGACATCAATAAATATGCAATGCTTACTGACCCCGATATGCTCGAAATTGTGGATAGTTTTATAGTTGAAACAAATGAACTATTGGAAGAGCTTGACCACGATTTGGTAGAACTTGAAAATAGAGCGGAAGATGAAGGGTTATTAAATAAAATATTTAGAGCTTTTCATACTATAAAAGGTACTTCGGGATTTTTAGGACTCGAAAAGCTAACTGCCGTCACTCACAGAGGTGAAGATATTCTTAACAAATTGCGAAAAGGTGAAGCAAAACTAAGTAGCGAATTAATGGACGTTATTTTAATTGCGTTTGATAAAATTAAAGAACTAATTATTGTTATTAGCAATGACAAAAATGAAAATATTGATATTGATAGCACAGTTGATATCCTTGAAAAAGCAATAAATAGTCTCGAAAATAATACTGCAATAGAAAATGTAAAACCTTTGCTTGAAAAATTTGGAGAAGAAGAACAAGTTAGCGATATAGATGAAGAAGAAAATGTTGAATTTGTAAACGAAGATGTTGCAGAAGAAGAAAAAGAAGAAATTAAAGCAAAACAAGAACCTACAAAAGAAAATGCGGTAGTTAACAAAACTCCACAAAAACGGACAGAAGATACAAGCATTCGCGTTGATATTGAACGTTTAGACGAACTTTTGAACATAGTTTCTGAACTAGTTTTGGGAAGAAACCAATTAGCGCAAGTAAATTCTGAAACATCTTTAGAATACGAAGGAACCAAAATTGCTCACGATTTAGCTGTTGCAACAAAGCAGATAGATTTAATGACAAACGAACTTCAACTTGTTGTTATGAAAACAAGAATGGTTAAAATTGGAAAAGTTTTTAATCGTTTTCCAAGAGTTGTGCGTGATTTATCAAAAGAGTTAGAAAAAGAAGTAAATTTGGTAATAGTTGGTGAAGAAACAGAACTTGATAAAACACTTATTGAAGAAATTAATGACCCATTGGTGCATTTAGTTAGAAATTCAGTTGATCATGGAATTGAAACACCTGCCGAAAGAATTGCAAAAGGTAAAGACCCAAAAGGTACATTAACTCTTTCTGCTACTCACGAAGGAAATAATGTAATAATTTCAATTGAGGATGATGGAAAAGGAATAAATCCTAAAGTAATTATTGCAAAAGCAATTGAAAAAGGAATAATTTCAAAAGAAAAAGCTGCTGATTTATCAGAAACTGAGATTTTTAATCTAATTTTTGCTCCAGGTTTTTCTACTGCCGCTGTTGTTACTAATGTTTCAGGGCGTGGCGTTGGAATGGATGTAGTTCGTACAAATGTTAGTAAACTTAGAGGAATAATTAATATTGAATCCAAAGTTGATTCAGGCACCAAAATAATAATAAAACTTCCACTAACTTTAGCAATTATTGCTGGAATGGTTGTAAGAAGTCGTGAAGAAATTTTAGTAATTCCTCTAAGTTCAGTTGTTGAAGTTTTGCGAGTTCATACAGATGATATTTACTCAATAAATAATAATCCAGTAATTAAAGTCAGAAATAGAGTAATTCCGTTAGTTTCAATTGATAAATTGCTTTATAATCAAGAAGTTGAAAAAGCAAAAGTATTCCAATTTGTTGTAATAGTTGGGGTTGCCGAAAAGGTTTTTGGAATTAAAGTTGACCAAATGATAGGGCAAAAAGAAGTTGTAATTAAATCACTTGGAAGTTATCTTGGAAATATTGAAGGAATTGCTGGTTCATCAATTATGGGTGATGGTAGAGTTGTTATGATTCTTGATATTGCAGAATTACTTCAAAAAATAAATAGAGAAGTTAAAATAAATTAATTTTGTAAGTTTAGAACAATAATAATGGTTTTAAAGCGAATTTTCCGTCAAAGTTAAAAAGTTGTCGGTCGCAAAATAGTTGAAAAAGAAGCGATGAAACAAAAAATTAAAGTGCTTATAGTTGATGATTCTGCTTTTATGAGAAAATCACTTTCTATTATGTTAGAAAGTGACCCCAACATAGAAGTTTGTGGAACAGCCAGAAACGGACAAGAAGGTTACGAACTTGCAAAAGAACTTCACCCCGACCTAATTACGCTTGATGTTGAAATGCCAATAATGGATGGTTTATCGGCTCTTAAATTAATAATGAAAGATGCTCCAACTTCTGTTATTATGGTTAGTTCAATTACAACGGAAGGTGCCGAATCGACATTAAAAGCATTTGAATATGGTGCTGTTGATTTTATTTCTAAAGAACAAAGCTTTGTTAGCGTTAATATTACCAAAATAAAAGACGAATTAATACGCAAAGTTAAAAGTATTGTTTATCATAAAAGAACAACTTCGCTTGCTACTAGCAAATCGGCAGGCTCTCAAAGTGAAATTCCAACAAATGTTTCTAAAGGTAATTTGCCTAAAATTGGTTATACAGCAATTGCAATTGGCGTTTCTACTGGTGGACCAATTTCATTGCAAAAAGTTGTTCCTCTTTTGTCAGAAAATTTGAACGTTCCAATTTTTATTGTTCAGCATATGCCACCAAAGTTTACAAAATCTTTAGCCGATAGATTAAATGGTATGTCTAAATTGGAAGTTAAAGAAGCTGAACACGGTGATATTGTTCAAAAAAACACAGTTTATATTGCTCCAGGCGGACAGCATATAAATTTTACGAAAATTGGACTTAATGTAAAAATTGTATTAACTGAAAAACCAGAGGATTCACTCCACCGTCCTTCAGTTGATGTTATGCTTCATTCAGCAATTTCTGTTTATGGAAATAAATTGCTTGGTGTAATTATGACTGGAATGGGAAAAGATGGTTTATTAGGTGTTACAGAATTAAATAAAATTGGTGGAAAATGTTTGGCACAAAATGAACATTCTTGTGTTGTTTATGGAATGCCTAAAGCAGTTGTTGATGCAGGTTTTGCAGATTCAATTGTTCCACTTGGACAAATTGCATATAAAATTAATACGGTATTTTAAATATGAGTGATAAATTTGAAGAGCCAATTTTTAGAGAGCTCGATAAAAATAGCAACAGAACTTCTGGCAATATTATCAAATCGAAAAATGTACAAGTTTCGGGCAAAACCAAAATTTCGATTGAAGAGGAAAGTCACGAAGGAGTAAAATTTATAATGAAAAAAGACGCACATGGACAAATAAAAGAAATCAAATTTATATGTTCTTGTGGGCAGACAAAATCGCTCATTCTCGATTATTCTGACGAATAATAGCCAACTATTCAAATATAGCCATTTTCCATCGCAAAAATTCCTCAAAACAGTATTAAAATCAATCATTTAAAATGGCACTACTTTTGCCATTATAATTCAAAAATATTTAGGAATTATAATGGTCGAATCAAATATAAAATTACTCGAAAGCTATATTGGACATCTTTCCACAAAGAATAAAGTAATAAGTAACAATATTGCCAACATTGGCACCGAAGGTTACATTCGCCAAAATGTTAAATTTAATGAACTTTTTGAAGGCGAATTGAACGAAAACATCAAAAAAACAAATGGTCGCCACATTCAACTATCCTCACCAGAAGATTTGGGAATACAGAATAACATCTTTTTGGACAAATCAAAAGAGCCAAATGGTGGAATTAATAACGTAGATATTGAAACAGAAATGGCGGAATTAGCCGAAAATGCGATAAATTTTAAGTTTTCCTCAAAAAAGATAGCTGGACATTTTCAACAATTAAGAGAAGTTATTAAAGGAGGTAATTCATAATGGAAATCAGTGGAAGCAATCCAGGTTTTAAAATTAGCGCTCGCGGTTTAAGTGTTCAAAGAACAAGAATGAACTTAATTGCCGAAAATATTGCAAATGCAGAAACCACAAGAACTGAAGATGGACAGCCATTTAAAAGAAAATTTATTTCAATTACCCAAAATGAAAAAGGACTAAATGGCTTAAATCAACAACAACCAACTTTAAAAATGCAAACGACAAATGGCGATCATATTCCTTTTGTTAATCCTGTTAACTCATCAATTGGTGGAAGTACAAGCGGATTGGATTATAAAATTAATGAAGATGCAACACAAGGTGAGTTAATTTTTATGCCAAATCATCCAGATGCAAACGAAGAAGGTTATGTTGAATCAACAAATATTAATATAATTCAAGAAATGGTTGAAATGATAGCTGCATCAAGAAGCTACGAAGCAAATTTAACAGCACTTGATACTTCAAAACAAATTGCAAAAGACTCATTGGAGATATAGATGACAATTAATACTAACTCTATCGGAAATTATTCACCTCGACAAATTCGCAATGTTCCTAACGTGGTGAAAAACGAAAACGTTCAAAAAACAACAGAATTGACAAAAAATGAGCAATTAATTTCTACCAAAGAAAAAGAAATGTTCGCCAAAATGTACCCACAACAAAAATCAGAAATAATGCAATATCATTATTATCAAAAAAATGGTGTTATGTCTGGTGTTACTGTTGGTTCTCTTGTTGATAGGAGAGGATAAAATGGAAATTGGAAGTATTCAATCGTTAGCAAATGCGCTACCAAAAGCAAAAGCAGTAGAAAAAAGTGCCGATAGCCAATTTGGAAATTTATTTAAAGGCGTAATTGAAGGAACAATTAAAGCTCAAGCAGAATCAAACTCCTTAACCGAGCAATTTGTAAAAGGTGGCGATGTTCAAATTCACGAAGTAATGATTGCTGGTGAAAAAGCAAAAACATCTTTGCAATTACTTATGGAAATTAGAAATAAATCAATGGATATGTATAAAGAACTAACAAGAATTCAAATTTGATAATGGGAATTGAGTAATGAATGATTTTTTAGGAATATTTAATAAGCTAACACCTCAACAAAAAATGATGATTGGTGGAATTGCAATTGTAACAGTAGTTCTATTGGGAGTTCTGGTGTCGTTTCTTAATTCACCTACTTATACAGCAATTTATAGCAATCTTGCACAAGAAGATGCTGCAAAAGTAATTGAGCATCTAAATTCGAAAAAAATATTATATAAGGTTGAAGACGATGGCTCAACCATAACAGTTCCAGCAGATGTTGTTTATGAAACAAGATTGGAATTAGCAAGTAAAGGAATTCCAAACTCTGGAATACTTGGGTATGAAATTTTTGATAAGAACACAATGGGAATGTCTGAGTTTATGCAAAAATTAAACTACAAACGTGCCCTCGAAGGTGAACTTTCAAGAACAATAGTTCAACAAGATGGAATTGAAGCTGCACGCGTTCACATTGTAACACCAGAAAAATCAATATTTAAAAGTGACCAAAATGCTGCTACAGCCTCGATAGTTCTTAAGCTTTCCACAAGTTCGCTTTCACAAGAAAATATTAATGCAATAGTTAATTTGGTTGCAAGTAGCGTTGAGGGATTAAGCCGCAACAATATTACTCTATTAGATACAAACGGAAGATTGCTTTCGCAACAGACTGATGAAGACGATTTTGGAGTTTCCACAAATAAACAATACGAAATTAAACAATCGATCGAAAATTATTTGGTTAAAAAAGCACAAGGCGTTTTAGATAACATCTTAGGATATGGAAACGCTATTGTTCAGGTAAATGCCGAGTTAAATTTTGACCAAGTTGAAAGAACAATGGAAGATTTTGACCCCGAACGACAAGTTGCCGTAAGTGAACAAACCATAAAAACAGAAAATATTGGCGCTACTTATGCCGATACTTCCGCCCAACAAAGCCAAAATACAACAGTTAATTACGAAATAAGTAAATCTATTGAAAAAGTAATTGAAGGCACTGGAAATATTAAAAGATTAACAGTTGCAACTGTTATTAACGACGAAGTTAAAAAAGTGACAGCAGAAGATAAAGTTGAAACTACTCACCAACCACGTTCTGAAGAACAGATTAAAAAATTGGAACAAATTATTAGAAATGCAGTTGGTGTTGATAATGGTAGAGGTGATGAGTTTTCAATTGTAAATATATATTTTGATAACGGAATTAATGCTGAAGGAATGGAAGAATCAGCGGGAAGTCAACAAACTCCTTTTGGAAGTATGGACAAGATGATAAACTTGGTTTTAATTGTAACCGCAATTATTGCCTCATTGGTTCTCTTGCTAAAATTGATGAAACGATTAAAATCAGAAAAAATAATGATTGGCTCGGTTAATCATAACGGTTTAGCAATGGCAGGAGTTGGTGGTAACTCATTGTTAAAAGATTATACCACAAACTCGCTTCAATCAGCCGAAAGAAGAAAATTATTTCCTCTAGGTGATCTGGAAGATGAAATTACCGACGAAGCTTTAATGAAGAAAAATCAAACAGAAAAAATTTCAAACTATGTTCAAAAAAACCCTATTGAAGCAGCAAAATTAATAAATTCATGGTTAAAAGAAGATGAATCCTAACGAAGCAGTAGAAAAAGTAACTAATAATCCAGAGTTTGCAAAACTAACTGGATTACAAAAATCAGCTTTATTGATGATTGCACTCGATGTTGATTCTTCGGCAGAATTGTTGAAAAACATTGATGCTGAGGATGTTGAAGCAATTTCGGCAGAAATTTCGCAAGTAAAAAATACTTCAAGCCAAGTTCTTGATGGTGTTATGCACGAATTTTATAATATGGTTAAAGCCCGAGAATACGTTCTCGAAGGCGGTATAGAATATGCAAAATCCATTTTGGAAAAATCGTTTGGCGTCAACAGAGCAAACGAAATAATTGAAAAAGTTAAAAGCATTACAACTCTAAAAGGTTTTGATATTTTAAAGAAAGCAGATTCTACACAATTAGTAAATTTTTTAGTTAAAGAACATCCACAAACTATAGCATTAATTTTAACACACTTAAGTCCTGACCAAACAGCAAATGCTTTGCAAGAACTTCCTGCCGAGCTTAGAGGCGATGTTGCACTGCGAATTGCAACTTTGGGAAAAGTCTCGCACGTAACACTTCGTAGAATTGAAAAAGTTGTGGACGATATGGCGGGCTTAACAATGAGTCAATCAGTTGGTAAAATTGGTGGAACAAAAAGTTTGGCAACAATTTTGAACAGAACAAAAGTTTCGCTCAGCAAAGAAATAATGGATCAAATTTTGGATAAAGACCCAGAAGTTGCAGCAGAAATTAAGAGATTGATGTTCTTGTTTGAAGATTTAATCAACCTTCAAGATAAAGATATTCAAAAAATACTACGTGAAATTGATAGAAAAGATTTAACATTTGCACTAAAAACAGCAGATGAAGAGCTTTCCAACAAAATTTTTGCAAATATGTCTGAACGTGCCACTGAGCTTCTAAAAGAAGAACTTCAATATATGGGTATGGTAAAATTGAAAGAAGTGGAAGCTGCGCAAGCAAGAATAATTGACGTAGTTAAGCAACTTGAAGAAGCTGGTGATATTTCCTTAAATATCCGTGGTGGAGTTGAGGAAGTTTATGTCTAGCGTTATCAAATTAGGAAAGTCTTCTGGAATTGTTAATTTCAAAGTAAGCGACCATTCAAGCTATGGTGTTGCTGATAGTGAAACAGAAGAAGAATATTTACGACGTTTGGAAGAAGAGAAAAACGAACAAATTTTTAATGCTGGTAGAGAAGACGCCATAAAGGAATTAAAAAATCATTATAACGAAACTTTACGAAGCAAATTTGTTGCTTATGAAAGTTTAATTTTCTCAATTGATGAACAAATGAACGAATACCGCGATGCGTTTGATAAAGTTGTGATAAACACATCATTTCTTATTGCAAGTAAAGTTCTCCAAAAATCAATTTTGGATTCACCAATAATTACTGAAACAATTAGAGAAGCTTTAAGAAAAGTAATTGGTGCAAATAGCATAGTTTTAAGATTGAGTCCAACTGATAGAGCATTAATTCAAGAAACAGATATGGATTTTTTTGATAACAGTTCATACTCAAACCTAAAATTTGAAGTTGATGATAGAATTGATTCTGGTGGATGCCTGGTTGAATCAGAAATTGGAAATGTTGATGCGAGAATTAGCTCGCAACTAAACGAATTAAAAAAAGTGTTGCTTTTGGAACAGAATATAGAAGCAAATTAAATTTTAATAAAATTGAAAAAAGGAAAATAAATACAAATGACATTTGTTGACAAATATATTGCCACAATTTCAGAAAAAATTAGAGACGTTGAAACTATAAAAGTAAACGGAAAAGTTACTGATGTTGTTGGATTAGTTATTGTGTCATTTGGTCCAAATGTTTCAATTGGTGAAGAATGTAAAGTTGTTGATAAAGCGGGAAATATAGTCTGCTCTGCCGAAGTTGTGGGATTTAAGGAAGGGAAAGTGCTTTCAATTGCTCTTGGTGAAGTTCACGAAATATCACCCGCATGCGAAATTGTTGCAACTGGCAGAAGCTTTTCAGTTCCAGTTGGTGAAGAATTGTTAGGCCGAGTTATTGATGGATTGGGAAATCCTATTGATGGCAAAGGACCACTTAATTTGTCCGAAAGAAAATCCATTTACCGCGAACCACCAAATCCACTTGAAAGAAATAGAATAAAATCAAATCTTCAAACTGGAGTGCGAGCAATTGACGGACTCTTAACCGTTGGAAAAGGTCAAAGAGTTGGAATTTTTGCTGGTAGTGGCGTTGGAAAAAGTGTGCTTTTAGGCATGATGGCAAGAAATACAGATGCTGATATTAACGTAATTACGTTACTTGGAGAACGAGGAAGAGAAGTTCGTGAATTTATTGAAAAAGATTTAGGCGTCGAAGGTCTTAAACGCTCGGTTGTTATTGTTGCAACAAGCGATAAACCTGCGCTTATAAGAACTAAAGGTGCATTTATTGGAACAACAATTGCCGAATATTTCCGCGATAAAGGAAAAGATGTGCTTTTAATGATGGATTCGGTTACACGTTTTGCAATGGCACAAAGAGAAATTGGCTTAACAGTAGGTGAACCTCCAACTACAAAAGGTTACACACCTTCTGTTTTTGCGTTGCTTCCAAAATTGCTTGAGCGTGCTGGAACTTCTACAAATGGCTCAATTACTGGATTTTACACAGTTCTTGTTGATGGCGATGATATGAACGAACCAATTGCCGATGCTGTTAGGTCAATTCTTGATGGACATATTGTGCTTTCTCGAAAAATTGCAAATAAAGGACAATATCCTGCAATTGATGTTTTACAAAGTGTAAGCAGAGTTATGCCAGATATTGTAACTGAAAATCATAGACAGCGAGCGATTTTGTTTAACGAAATTCTTTCAACATACAACGAAGCTGAAGATTTAATAAATATTGGAGCTTATGTAAAAGGTAGCAATCCACAAATTGACCATGCCTTGCAAAACATTTCCAATTTGCGACAGTTCTTGAAACAAGGAATGAATGAAAAATCGGATTATAAAGAGACAATAAAACGACTTAACGCAATGATTAAAGAACCTTTGGCTTTGGATTAAAGATGAATAGTAAGTTTGATAATAACAAAGAAATTCTATCTAATATTTTCAACAAAATTGAAAAATGGAATTGAAATGAAAAAGTTTGTTTACAAATTTGACTCAATCCTAAAAGTGAAGGATAACATAAAGAAGCAAGCAATGAAAGAAGTTGCCGAAGTTGGTAAAGAAATTGAAAATAGATTGATAAAAAAAGAAAGTTTATTGGCTGAATTAACCGATGTTAAACAAAATTCCAAAAAAACAACAATGAAAGTACGTGAACTACAGTTCATTGAAAGTCATATTTATTCGCTAAATAAAAAAATTCAAATGATTGATAATGAATTAGTAAAACTTAGATATTTACTAAAAATGAAACAAAGTGTGTTGCTTGAAAAGACAAAAGAAAGTAAAATTTTCCAAAAGTTGAAAGAAACCAAATTTTTGCAACACAAAGTTGAAGAAAACAAGGAAGAATTAAAAATGTTAGATGAAATAGCAATACAAAAATCGAGCAGGCAATAAAATGATTGAAAAAATAGCAGCAATATTGATGGTTATTGTTTCATTTATAATGGTTACGGCAACAATTGCATATCTAAATTTAAGATACAATAACATTTTTGCTTTCGATTTTACTCCAAGTCATCAAGTTGCTGAGCAAAAGACAGAAAAGGAAGTTGATGAGTTAAAAGCCTCACTTCGACCAGAAATTGAAAAAGCAGTTTTTGATTCATTAAAAGTAGTGGGTTTCGATTCTGCAGCAGTTATAAATACTAATCAAAAAGTAGTAAAATTAGAAGACAGCATTGTTGTGTTACAAAATAAAATAACAAAATTATCCACAGAAAAATCTAATCTTGAAGTTGCAAATTCGCAAACAGAAGTAAAGACAGAAAGCGATGAAGAGTACCAAAAGTGGATAAAAGAGACGTCAAAATTTTACGAATCTATGGAATCTGCAAAAGCAGCTAAAATAATTCTAAAATATTCCGATAATATTGCTAAGGATATTCTGTACAGTATGAAGAAGAAAAAAGCCGCTGAAATACTTGCAGAAATAAATCCAGAAATAGCAAAAAGAATAACGCGAGTACCATAATGTTTATTAATCCTTTATTTCTGTCAAATGCTAGTACTGGAAATGCCGTTGAAGGTGCTAATGAAAGCAAATTTACAAATAGCAATTATCTTTTTGCTAATATTATTAACGTTTCTAAAGAAAAGTTAACGTTAGAAGAGCCAAATATTGAGCTTGAAGCTAAAAACAAAGCACTTTTTGGTGGTTTGAAAAGTAGCAATTTGCTATTAAATAAGAAGTCGGAAACAAATTCCAATGAGTTTGTAGCTGATGAAGATAATATTATTCCGTTTTTACAGAATCTTTTGGTTCAAACAAATAATAATGTTGGAAATTCTGATAAAAAAATTGCTAGCGTTAATGAGTTGGCTGTTCCAGAAAATGTAAAGAAAATTATTGCATTACTGCAAAATGGAGAAAATGTTTCAATTCCAATTAATAATAATGGAAAAACTGCGTTTGTAGAAATTCAATCATTTGATAAAAATTTGTCAGCTCAAAATGATCCAAAAGGAATAAAATTAGCAAAAACTGACGCAAATGAAATTAAACTAACTGAAACTGATATCAAAAAAGTGATTTCTGATATATCACTTTCACTAAAAGAAGTTTTGAGTTCGGATAGTTTTAATACGAGTGACAAAAAAGTTCAAGCAATTGTTAAAAAAATCGAAAATGATTTGTCCAAACTTGTTCCGCAAAAAGATGAGACTTTCCAGCCACAAAAAAATGTTCTTGCAAGTCTAATTGGTGGAATTGAAAAGGAATTGCAATTAAATGGAAACGAAAGCAACGAGCTAAAAAAGATAATTGTAACTCAATTTGCAAAGTTAATAAATGAAAAGACTAACAGCGTAAATGCAGCAAATACAAATTCCGAAGTTGAATTTGTTCCATTGGAAGATGTAGTAAAAAAGCTGGAACTTAGTGAAAACGAAGAAGAATTGATTAAAAGTTTGAACGTTGCTGTTGTAAATCCTATTGAGTTAAAAGAAAAAATTGAAAGTTTATTGCAAAAATCGGATAATTTTGAAGAATTAAAGCCGATTTTAAGCAAACTGAATAGTTTAATAAAATTAAATTCCTCCCAGCCAAAGGAAATCATTAGTTTAGCAACAAAGCAAAGCTCATTTTCAGAAATAGCAAAAGATTTAAAACTAACACCAAAAGAAGAAGCAATTATAAAAAATGTAGTTTCAGAAAAAGGCAAAATTTCGCTTTTGGAATTAAGCAAAGAAATGAAAGTTGAATCAACAAAGCTAAACTCAACTCCAGAAGTGAAATCGCTATTTGAAAAATTGGAAAGCTATTTAAGCAAACAAATCGAAACAAAAAGCGAATTGATAGTCGAAAAAAGTTCACTTCCAGAAATAGCAAAAGAGTTGAAATTAACTCCAAAAGAAGAAGCAATTGTAAAAAATGTAGTTTCAGAAAAAGGTAAAATTTCGCTTTTGGAATTAAGCAAAGAGATTAAAGTTGAAACTACAAAGCTAAACTCAACTCCAGAAGTGAAATCGCTATTTGCAAAATTGGAAAGCTTTTTGAGCAAACCAAGTGAAACGAAAAGCGAATTGATAGTCAAAAAAAGTTCACTTCCAGAAATAGCAAAAGAGTTGAAATTAACTCCAAAAGAAGAAGCAATTATAAAAAATGTAATTTCAGAAAAAGGCAAAATTTCGCTTTTGGAATTAAGCAAAGAAATGAAAGTTGAATCAACAAAGCTAAACTCAACTCCAGAAGTAAAAGCTCTATTTGCAAAATTGGAAAGCTATTTAAGCAAACAAATCGAAACAAAAAGCGAATTAACAGTCGAAAAAAGTTCACTTCCAGAAATAGCAAAAGAGTTGAAATTAACACCCAAAGAAGAAGCAATTGTAAAAAATGTAGTTTCAGAAAAAGGCAAAATTTCACTTTTGGAATTGAGCAAAGAAGTTAAAGTTGAAACTACGAAATTCAGTACAACTCCAGAAGTAAAAGCTCTATTTGCAAAATTGGAAAGCTATTTGAGTAAACCAACCGAATTTAAAGACGAATTGAGCAAAACAAGCGAATTTAAAAGCGAAATTACTAAAACAAGTGAAACCAAAAACGAATTATCAGTTGAAAAAAGTTCACTTCCAGAAATAGCAAAAGAGTTGAAATTAACTCCAAAAGAAGAAGTAATTATAAAAAGTGCAATTTCAGAAAAAGGTAAAATATCGCTTTTGGAATTAAGCAAAGAAATGAAAGTTGAATCGACAAAATTAAATTCAACGCCAGAAGTAAAAGCTCTATTTGCAAAATTGGAAAGCTATTTGAGCAAACTTAAAGACGAATTGAGCAAATCAAGCGAATTTAAAAGCGAATTGAGCAAACAAATCGAAACAAAAAGCGAATTGATAGTCGAAAAAAGTTCACTTCCAGAAATTGCAAAAGAGTTGAAATTAACACCGAAAGAAACAAAACTTGTTTCAGAACTTAATGTTGAAAAAATTGATTTGGATGAATTGAAATCGGTAATTAAATCCAAAATTGAAAATAATCCAAATAATAAGTTATTAAAAACACTTTTGCAAAAGTTGGAATTGGTTGATAGTTCATCAAAAAGCGAAATTGCAAAAACTGGTGCAAGTGAATCAAAGCCAAATTTGGTTACAAAAGAGTTAGTTGCAAACGAAACGAAGCAGACTGATAAAATTAAGCCAACTTTAAAACCAGAAAACGTTTCTGATGTTGAAAAAGTTGAAGATAAGAACACAAAACAAAGTTATCTGTTGACTATAAAAAGTGAAAAAAGTGCTGAAAGTGTTCCGTTTGAAAGACTTGCAAAGGTGGAAACCAAAACTCCCGAATTGCTTAAAAAATCAATTTATACAAGTAAAGAAAGTATTGAGTTAACAAAATTAAAGATTGTTCCAATAAACGAAGAAGTTGGAAAGAATGAAGTAAAATCAGCTGATGATGATTTCAAACGATTAAGTTTCAAAAAAGTAAGCACAGAACAAAAAGTAATAAATGTTAACGATAATTTGAAAAAATCTTACTCAGAAAGTGATAATTCTTCAAAAAACAACGGTACATTTGGACAAAGCAATGTAATTACGTCTGATTTGAACAAAGCTGAATTTTCGGATAAGAATTTTGCAAAACACGTTACGGAAAATTCTAATGATGAAATTGCAAAAACAGAAATTTCTAAAAAGGAATCATCTACAGAAGTAAAAGCAACAGAAGTAAAAGCAACAGAAGTAAAAGCAACAGAAGTTAAAAATAGTGAAACAATTATGCCCAAAACGGCATTTGTTGAACATCAGATTAGAAACAATGATTTGAGAGTAATTCCAAAAGCAACTTTTAAACAACTCGATTTGAAAAATATTAAAGAAGAAATTTCGAGTTTAATCCAAAAAGGCGAAAAAAAATCAGTTGAGTTTCAGCTTAATCCAGAAAATCTTGGTAAGATGAATATAAAATTGGAAGTTACAAACAAAATGGTTTCTGCATCAATTAAAGTTGAAAATGAAACAACACAACAAGCAGTTCAAAATAGTTTGGAAGGACTTAAAAACAGCTTAAATCAGCAAGGATTGCAACTTAGTTCACTAAATGTTTCACTTGCAGATGCAGATGAAAAGAACAATAATAGATACTTCAAACAAAAGAAGAAAAATAATTCTGGACTGAATGTAAAGGTAAATGGATTTGATGACAAATTTGCTCACAAAAATTTAGGCTATAATAATTACGATTTTATAGCATAGGAGAAGTTATGGTTAGTGCAGTTCAAAATCAAGTAAATACTTATACCGCTGCAGCACAAGGTGGCAGTGAAATGGATAAAGAAGCTTTTTTGGAATTGATGATTGCGCAACTTCAAAATCAAGATCCAATGAATCCAATGGATGGAACTGAATATGCAGCTCAACTTGCACAATTTACTTCTTTAGAGCAGCTTACAAATTTGAACGATTCAATGGATGCCAGTATTGATGCTAATTATTATTTAACTCAATCAATTAACAACACAATGACAGCAACTCTTATTGGAAAAGATGTAAAATTATCTTCAACAGATGTTCAAAATCTTGGTCAAGATAGTGTTTCATTTGGATATACACTTCCATCAGATGCTTCCAGTGTTAAAATTAACATTTACAACGAAAATGGTGCGTTAATAAAAACTATTGATGATGAAAATATTTCTTCAGGAGAGCATAAACTTTCTTGGGATTTTTCCGATAATAATGGTACAAAAGTTCCAAAAGGTAAATATACCTTTAAGGTAACAGCAAAAGATGCAAAAAATAATGATTTAGTGGTTAGTACTTACGGAATTGGAACAATTGATTCTGTTAGATTTTCTGAAAGCGGTACTACACTTGTAGTTAATGGAGTTGAATACAATTTGTCTGATATAATGGAAATATTAAATAACAGTTCGGAAGGAGACGGATAATGGCACTAATAAATGGAATAAGTGTTCCCTTTATTCCCATAGTTAAGGAGAGTGGGTTTCAACAGGCGAACAATCAACAAGTTAAATCTCACTTTGATGAAATATTTTCAAGAGAGATTTCGAAAGTTAAACTTTCAAAGCATGCTCAGCAACGTTTAGAATCGCGTGATATAGTTCTATCCGAAAATGAAATGGATAAAATTAACGACGCAGTTCAAAAAGCTGAAGCTAAAGGTTCTAAAGATTCACTTGTAATGATGAACAACACAGCATTTTTAGTAAACATTCCAAACAAGACTGTAATTACAGCAATGAGTTTGGCTAATGCAAGCGAAAATGTTTTTACAAATATTGATAGCGTAGTATTCGCACAATAAATTTAATTAACTAATAATAAATATGAGCGGGACCTTTTAAGGACGCTCGAGATTTGGCTGACCGACTGATGCTGAATCGACAAACTTAAAACAAAACCTTAGGAGGTTATTATGGCACTTCTTAATTCACTATTCTCTGGCGTTTCAGGCTTAAGAAATCATCAAGCGATGATGGATGTTATTGGCAACAATATTGCTAACGTTAACACAATTGGCTACAAAGGCTCAAGAATCACTTTTAGTGATACTTTTAACCAAATGATTAAAGCTGGTACAAATCCTACCGATAGTTCTGGTGGTACAAATAGTATGCAAGTTGGTCTTGGAATGAAAATAAATTCTATTGACAGAAACTGGAATCAAGGTACATTTGAAAGAACTGGAATTACAACTGATTTAGCACTTCAAGGACCAGGATTATTTATATTAAATAATAATGGAACTCAACAATATTCAAGAGCTGGTGCTTTTATTTTTGACGCTGATGGCGCACTTGTTAATCCACAAAACGGCGCTATTGTTCAAGGTAAAGTAGCAAACGGTTTGGGCGAAATTCCTCCTGGAAACTCTATCCAAAATATAGTAATTGATAAAAATTTAAGACTACCCGCAATTGCAACTGAAAATATTGCTTGGGGTGGAAACTTAGAAAGTAGCTCACCTACAATGAGAACAGATATTGTGGAAATGAATGGAAATCTAAAATCTGATGATGTTGCTAATTTAGCAGGTACTGGCTCAGAAACTTATACAATTTATGGTACCGATGGAACAGAATACCAACTTGTTTTAGATTATGAAAATACAGCTTATGATGGAACAACTACTCCTGTAACTAATGCTGCATATACAGTAAATTATGAAATACTTGATAGTGATGGAAATCCATTAAGCACACCAGTTTCAGGTTCGCAATTACTAACATTTGATACAGTTACCGGAAAGAATACAACCTCAGCACTAAATATTAGCGATTCAAGTGGCGTAGTTGATTTTGAACTTAATTTTAATGCGTTAACAAGAAATGACTCTCCAACAGACATTAATTCTGTAGTTGATAAAGGAGATGAGCCAGAAGCAGTTACAGGCACAGTTACAATATACGATTCTTTAGGAAATGCGCATTCACTCACAATTAAATACACTCATATTGATACTGGTTCATGGGCTTGGCAAGTTGAAGAACCAACAACTGGAACTTTAGAAACAGCCTCACCAAATGAGCCAAACGGTATTATAAAATTTAAAACAGATGGTACTATTGATCAAATTAAACAAGGCGATACACTTGTTGCAACATTACCATCAATTAGTTTTAAGCCTTCAAATGGTGCTGACACTATGCCAATGGAATTAGATTTTGGTTCTGGAACAGAAGGTATTACACAAACATCTCTTTCTTCACAAGTAGCCGCATTATCACAAGATGGTTCTGCTGCGTCATCTTTAGCTAATTTGAATATTGACCAATATGGCAACATAGTTGGTATTTTTTCAAATGGAAATTCACAATCATTAGCTCAAGTAATGGTTGCAACATTCACAAACTTAAATGGCTTAGTAAGTATAGGAGATAATATGTATCAAGTAGCAGCAAATGCTGGCGACCCAAGAATTGGTGAACCAGGCGAAGCAACAACAACCACAATTCAATCTGGTGCTTTGGAACAATCAAATGTTGATTTATCAGAAGAATTTACTAAAATGATTGTTTCTCAACGTGGTTTTCAAGCTAATGCAAGAGTTGTTACAACTGCCGATGCATTACTACAAGAAATTACAAACTTAATTAGATAATAAAATAGAAATATTCTATGATTTCATTTTTGAGCAAATCCCGTTTAATCGGGATTTGCTTTTTTTTTACATTTTATCGCATTTGGGGACATTACTTTACAATTGAATACTAAATTTTAGGTTTTACATATTTTTCTTTGGATAAATTGCTTTATATTTACGTTCAATTTTTAAATTTTTAATTTATTTTTAGGAGAAATAATGAAATATCTAATTGTTTTTGTATTAATGTTTTTTACTGTTGCTTGCGCTCAAAATGGATACGATGTTGAGTTAAAGAATTTTAATGATAGCGTTAGTTATTCTATTGGTGCTGATATTGCTCGTAATTTTGAAGCTCAGAAACTTGATATAAACAACGAAGCATTAATGAACGGACTTATGGATGTTGCTAAAAAAGGCGATCTTAAAATTTCTGAAGAAGAAGCGCTAAAAGTCCTTACAAAATTTCAACAAGTTATGATGGCTAAAAAGCAAGAAGAAGTAAATAAAGCTTCATCTGAAAATGCAAAAAAAGGACAAGATTTTTTAGCTGCTAATAAAGCAAAAGAAGGTGTTAAAGTTACTGCAAGTGGATTGCAATATAAAGTAATTACACTTGGAACTGGTGCAAAACCACTTGCAACAGATAATGTTAAAGTTCACTATAAAGGTACTTTAATTGATGGAACTGAATTTGATTCTTCTTACAAAAGAGGAACTCCTGCAGAATTTCCACTTGCTAATGTAATTGCTGGTTGGACTGAAGGTTTGCAATTAATGCCAGTTGGTTCAAAATTTGAATTTTATATTCCTGGAAATTTAGCTTATGGCGAAAGAGCTCCAGAAACAATAGGACCAAACCAAACTCTTATTTTTGAAGTTGAGTTATTGGATATAGTTAAATAGATATTAGACTTGAGATATTAGATTTTAGATACGAGATAAAAAAGCTATTATTTAATAAAAAGCCCAACTATTTAAAAAGTTGGGCTTTTTAACGAAAGATTGTTGAAAATTTCTGTCTTGTCTCATATTTCTATTTTTTGTCTTTTATCTTGATTCTTCCATCTTGTGTCTTTTGTCTATCTTCTCACTAAATTCTTCTTCTAAAACCTTCACCCAAAACTTCGTGAACATTATTTATTACTACAAAAGCACTTGGGTCAATTTCCTTTATAATTTCGGTTAATTTGCCAAGTTCTTTAAGAGTAACAATCGTTGTAATCATTTCTCTATCAATGTTTTTGTAAAGTCCGCGAGTTTTTATAGCCGTTGCACCGCGACTTAAATCGTTGATAATTCTGCTTGCAATTTCATCACTTTTATCGGAAACAATATAAGCTTGTCGAGCATAATCAAAGCCATCGATAATAATATCAATAATTCTTGATGAAACAATTCCAAGAAAAAGAGCATAAAGCATTAAAAGTAATGTTGGTTTATCAACTGGAAGCGATTTATACTCAATTGCAATTCCAGCAATTAGAATAACAACTACATCCAAAACCAAAATAGTCATTCCCTGTTTAGAATGATATTTTTTGTGAATAATTGCAGCAATAATATCAGTTCCGCCGGTTGTTCCTTGATACTTAAAAACAATTCCTAAACCAAGACCGAGAAGCGCACCGCCAATAATAATTAGAAACAAAAAGTCGTTTTGTAAAAGATTGTGAACCGTTTGCGAGTCTTGGAGACGAATAAATCCAAATCCTGGAATATCACCTCTAAAAAAATCAATAAAAAGAGCGTTTACCGAAAATCCGTAAAAAGTTCTAAGTCCAAATCTTTTTCCAAGCACTTTTACGCCCCAAATATAAAGTGGAACATTTAAAATCCAAACTGAAAGACCGACCGAAACCGCTCCATTGGTTAAATAATAAATTGCCATTCCAATTCCACTAACTCCGCCTGGAACAACTTTTGCGTCAACAAGAAAAACGCCAATTCCAAGCGACATAATAATTGCACCAAGTGTTATTGCAAAATACTCTCGGACTTCAGTTTTTCGTAAAAATTTTTTCATTTTTAACCTTTTAATATCAAATTACATTTAAGTTTTTGGAATACTAAAATAAAGATTAGCAATCAGATTAAAAAATTTGGGATATGGAAAAGGAAGCAACTAAGTTGGAAGTAAATATTATTTTTTTGATTCATAATAATTTTCCTTTAAAAATAAAAAGTGCAAAAAGTATGAAATATGGCAATATTCATACTTTCTGCACTTTAACATCATTAACAGATTGTATTATTCTGTAAAAAATTGCTTTGTTTTTATACAGTTAATGTTGGCTGGTCGCTTTTCATGCTAAGCGAAATTCTTCCTTTTTTGATATCAATTCCAATAACTCTCACTTCCAAAATATCGCCAACGTTTAGTAAATCGAGTGGATTTTGCACAAACTTATTTGCAATTTGCGAAATATGCAGCAAACCATCTTGTTTTACGCCAATATCAATAAAAGCTCCAAAATCGACAACATTTCTAACAGTTCCAGTTAAAACCATTCCTTCGGTTAAATCTTCCATTTTTAGAACATCGCTTCGTAAAATTGGTTTTGGCATTTCGTCACGTGGGTCGCGACCAGGTTTTAGCAAGTTTTCAACAATATCTAATAAAGTTGGCTCGCCAATTCCTATTTCGTCGGCTATTTTTAGACTTCCAAATTTATCTACATACGATTTTATAGCCAAACTCGATTTTTCCAACTCAGTTTTTGAAACGCCCACAATTTTGAATAATTTTTCTGTAGCATCATAGCTTTCGGGATGAATAAAAGTGTTATCCAAAGGATTTTCGCCGTTTGGAATTTTCAAAAATCCAGCAGATTGCTCAAACGATTTTGCTCCAATTCCTGCAACGCTTAAAATTTCTTTTCTGTTTTTGAACTTTCCATTTAATTCTCGCTGTTTCACAATATTTTCGGCAAGTCGTTTATTTAAGCCCGAAACATAAGTTAATAAAGGAGTTGAAGCGGTATTTACATCAACTCCAACATAGTTTACGCAGCTATCAACAACATCATCCAAATTTTTACGAAGATTTTTCTGGTCAACATCGTGCTGATAAAGTCCAACACCAATCGATTTTGCATCAATTTTAACAAGTTCGGCAAGCGGATCAAGAACGCGGCGTGCAATTGAAATATTTCCGCGTTGCGAAGCTTCCAAATCGGGAAATTCTTCTTTTGCAATTGGTGAAGCCGAGTAAACAGATGCGCCAGCTTCGCTAACAATTAAATAGTGGCAATTTAATTTGTTGTCTTTAATTATTTTGGCAATCAGAATTTCAGTTTCGCGACTTGCAGTTCCGTTTCCAATTGCAATTATTTCAACTCCAAATTTTGCAATAAACGCTAAAATTTTGCGTTCTGATTCATCAGTTCGGCGTTGCGGTGGATGCGGATAAATTGTATCGCCAGCAATATATTTTCCAGTTGCGTCAATAATGGCAATTTTGGAACCAGAAACAAACCCTGGGTCAATTCCCATAATCATTTTATTCATCATTGGCGGTTGCAAAAGTAACTGACGCAAGTTTGAAGCAAAAATTCCAATTGCGTGGCTATCGGCAATTTCGGTTAAATGATTTCGGACTTCGCGTTCTATTGAAGGAAAAATTAAACGTGTAAACGAATCGTCAACTGCTTCGTCAAGTAAATCCATAAAAGCACTATCAGAAAACTTAAAATATGTTTTGGTAATTTGTGTAAGTAGATTTTCCTTGATAAATCCGAGCGAAACCTTTAAAAATCCTTCATTTTCGCCTCTATTTAACGCCAAGATTTGATAAGATTTAATTTTTGAAATATCAATTTTGAAATCGTGATAAACTTCGTAAACGTCTTTCTTTTTATCAGTCTCTTTTGGTGGAGTTTTAGATTTTAACGAAGCAACCGAAGAATGGTCAATTAATTCATTTCTAACAACTTCGCGAACTGCTGCATCTTCACTAATCATTTCGACAATAATATCTTGAGCACCTTGAACAGCTTCTTCTGGCGAATTTACACCTTTTTCGGCATCCAAATATTTTGCAATTTCGGCATCAAAATCGCCATCATAAAATGGAGTGTTAATCATCAACAAAGCCAAAGGCTCTAATCCTTTTGCTTTTGCAATTGTTCCGCGAGTTTTTCTTTTTGGTTTAAATGGAAGATATAAATCCTCAATTTCTCTTAATTTAATAGAATTTACAATTTTATCGCGTAATTCGTCAGTAAGTTTTCCTTGTTCTTCAATACTTTTTAAAATTGATTCTTTTCTATCTTCAAGTAGCTGGTAATAATTTAATTTGTCTTCAATTTCGCGTAATTGGTCTTCATCCAAGCCGCCCGTTTTTTCCTTTCTGTAACGAGCAATAAATGGAACTGTGGCATCTTCCGAAAAAAGGTCGGAAACGCATTTAATTTGCACTTCTTCTATGTGCATTTCGGTAGCAATCTGTTTTTGTATGTTCATATTATCTCTATTTTTGAAAGGACAAATGTTGGAAGAATAAAACTAAATATCTACTTGAAAAATTAAAAAAATAAAATACCTAAAAAAAAATTACAGAAATTCAAATTTTGATTTACATTCATAAAAATATTTTGTTAAGTTTGAAATATGCTAACTAAAATTGAAAATATAATTGGCGAAAAGATTGTTGCAAAAACTTTAGCAACTGGTGGAAGCATTGCAAATTCGCAAATTCTTGAAACCGAATCTGGTGAAATGTATTTTCTTAAATCTTATGGAAGCAACTCGGATATTTTACACAATGAAGCAAATGGATTAAACCAAATAGCAAAAGCAAAGGCAATTAAAACTCCACACGTTTTTGCAGTTACTGATGAGTTTATTTTAATGGAATTTATTCCAAACGGAAAGAAAAAACTTGGATTTTTTGAGCTTTTTGGACAACAATTTGCAAAACTTCATCAAACAACTTCCACGAAATTTGGCTTTTTTGAGGATAATTTTATTGGAAGCAATAAGCAAATAAATTTGCCACAGACAAAAAAATGGATTGATTTCTTTTGGACAAATCGCCTTTATTTCCAATTTAAACTCGCTGAGCAAAATGGATTTACAAATTCAGAATTCCGAGATTTATTTAATAAATTGGAAAAATTACTTCCTTCAATTTTAGCTGGGACCGAAGAAAAACCGACACTTTTACATGGCGATTTATGGAGTGGCAATTTTATGGTTGACGAAAGAGGAAATCCCGTGCTAATTGACCCAGCAGTTTATTTTGGTCATCGCGAAGCCGATATTGCAATGACAAAAATGTTCGGCGGTTTCATGCCAGCATTTTATTCCGCTTATAACGAGGCTTTTCCGCTTCCAGACGATTGGGAATACAGATTGGATTTGTACAAATTATATCACGTTCTTAATCATCTAAATTTGTTTGGAAGCAGCTACTATCCAAAAGCAATTTCCATTTTAGAAAAATATACTTCATGAATTATTTTAATAAAATTATGAAGAAAAAACGCTGTTTTTGCACGCTATTTGCACTATTTGTTGTTTCTGTTTTAATCCAACCTAAAATTACATTTGCTCAAGAAGTTAAAAATTTAGAAGATAGCACTAAAATTAGTAACACAAAAATGGCAATTATTGGCGGAACAACAGTCGCATTTTTCACTTATGGTTATGTTATTCAAAACAACATTTGGTGGAAAAATGATAAAAGCGACTTCCATTTTAACAATAATCAAGATTTTAAATACGCACTAAATGCCGATAAATTAGGACATTTCTATTTTGCAAATCTCACAACAAAAGTTTATTCCAATTTATTTCAATGGTCGGGAATTGATGAGAAAAATTCACTTTTTTATGGAGGAATTGTTGCACTAACATTTCAAACATTCACAGAAATAAGAGATGGATTTTCGAAAGGTTACGGATTTAGTTGGGGCGATTTTTCGGCAAATTTTCTTGGCGCAGCTTATCCAAGTTTGCAAAAACAATATCCAAACTTAAACCCATTTAATTTGAAATTGAGTTTTTATGCTTCAAAAAAGTTCAAAAATGGGGCATATTCAAACATTATGGACGATTATGAAAGCACTTATCATTGGCTAAGTGTTGATGTAAATCCGCTTTTGCCCAAAACGATTAATAAATATTTTCCAGATTTTGTCAATTTTGCAATTGGACATAGCGTTAATAATTTGGACGGATTTGGTGGCGGAAACCACGAGTTGTATTTAAGTCTTGACTGGGATTTTGAGTCGCTTTCAGAAAAAGATAATTTATTAAAATCCATTTTGCGAATTTTAGATTATTACCACTTTCCAGCACCAGCAATTAAAGTTTATCCAAATGTTGTTTGGTATGGTTTAAAATTTTGAAAAATTAGTAAGAATTTAATTTCCCTTCATTTTCTTTACAACTTCATAAACTAAACGTGCTGTAATTCCCCAAATAATTTCGCCATTAAATTTATAGACCAAAACTTCGCGAATATCTTTAAAATATGTGTCATTTGCATTATCGTTTTTGAAAATTAACTCTTCTTCTTCGCCTTTGGAATTAAACGATTTGTGAGTAATTGAAGAATGAATATTAAAACGTTCTGGCTCATTTTGCTCAAAAAATGAAATTGGAACAAGAAATACTTTCTCAACTTCGGATTTATCAAGCTTTAATTCGCTAAGATTTTCTATTTTTATTTCGGCAACAATTGGTTCTACCAAAACACCACGCGGACCAAAAAGAATATCCAATTTCCCAATTATTTCAATTTTATTCGAATTTAAGCCAATTTCTTCAAAAGTCTCACGAATTGCAGTAGTTACAGCATCAAAATCGTCATTTTCAATTTTCCCACCAGGAAAACAAATTTCGCCACCTTGCCTAATATTTGCCGAACGTTTTTCGAAAAGTAAGTGAAATTCATTGTTAATAAAAACCAAAGGAATTAAAACCGCCGAGTTGAAAAACTCACCTTTTCCTAAAATTCCTAAAACTTTAGGCAAATTTGATTTTAATATTTCTAATTTGTTCAAATGCTTATCCAATTAAATATGTGAAAAAGTAAGAAGTGAAAGGTGAGAAGTGAAAAAGTAAGAAGTAAAAGGTGAGAAAAACTCGTGGATTTTTCCAGCATTCCAACTTTTCCAAATTCCATTTCTTCAACATTCCAAACTTCCACCATTCCATTTTCCATTCTTCCAACTTTCCCATTACTTTTTAAGTTTTCTGTTTCTTCTTTTTTGCAGCAGGGAAAAGAATATTGTTTAAAATTAATCTATAGCCGGGCGAATTTCGGTGCAATTCCAAATCCGTTGGAGGATCTCCAACAGCATGTTGATAATCTTCGGGGTCGTGACCAGCATAAAAAGTAAAAGTTCCTCTTCCAAGTTTTCCGTGAATATATTTTACTTGATTTGTTCCAGCACGTTCGCCAAGAATATAAACGGATTTTTTAATTAACTCTTTGCGGAACATTGTCGTTTGTCCCATAAATCCACGAACTACATTTACGTGATTTTGTGTTAACATTGTTGGAACTGGGTCATATTTTGCGGAATAATCGAAAAGTGTGAAATAATCATTATTTTGGTTTCCAATTTCTAGGGGTTGAATATCAATATCGCTATATTCATAAACCATTGGATTTAGCTCAATTTTGAAATCTGTAAAAGCGAGTGTTTGGTTAAAATCCAATTTGCTTTGAACATTGGCATCAACTGCATCGCCGTCGTACATTTTATCAACAAAATCGACATTCATTCCAGCAAGAGCAATATCGTAACTATCTGTGGCGGAACACATTGCAAACAAAAATCCACCATCGGCAACAAAGCTATTTATTGTTTGAACAATTGCTTTTTCCATATCGGCAACTTTTTTGAATCCAAGTTTTTGAGCCTCGTTTTCGTAAAGTGCTTGCTGTTGAATATACCACTGAGCGCCGCGGAAACTTGCAAAAAACTTTCCATATTGCCCGGTAAAATCCTCGTGGTGAAGATGAAGCCAGTCATATTTTGATAAATCGCCTTTAATTATTTCTTCAATCCAAATTTTGTCATATTTTACTTCGGCATAATCGAGTGCAAGAGTAACCGCATCATCCCAAGGCAAAAAACCATCTGGGACAAAAACTGCAATTTTGGGTGCTTTTTCGAGACGAACCACTTCCATATTTTGGTCATCGCTTTGCACAAACGAATAGATTTCAACAACTTGCGAATTGGAAAGAGATTCAAAAGTAACTCCACGCAAACGGCATTTAAGAGCAAGTTCGTCGGAATAATCAATTAAAAATGAACCACCACGATAATTTAAAAGCCAATCGGCAGTAGCTCCAAGTTCAATTTCATTAAAAGTTATTCCATAAGCTTTTAAGTGATTTGTTTGGTTCAAATCCATATTTATCAAAAGCTTTGATTGAGCCAAAACAGAAGTGGAAATTAAAATTGCAAAAAAGTATGTTTTTAGTAATTTCATCAAGTTTTTGTTTATTAATGTTGGAAATCTTTTCAATTTCTTTTAGCTAAAATACTCACTTTTTAGAAATGATTTAAGTTTTTTAATTAATAAGAAAACAAATTGATTGATAAAATTTAATTTCAAATTAAAATTAGAAATTACGAGTCAATATTTTGATACAAAATTCCACCAATAATTAGAACCAAACCAATAATTGACGAAAGCAAAATTGTTTCACCAAGAATAAAAGTGATAAAAACCAATGAAATAAATGGAGAAAGGTAAGCAAAAGTGGAAGATTTTGGTTTATCGTTGCTCAACTGAAGTCCTTTATTCCAAAAAAGGAAAGTTATTCCCATTTCGAAAATTCCAATATATGCAGCTCCAAATAGGTAATTATAATTTTGCAATTTGAAGGAATCAAAAGCCAAAATGTAAATTCCAGAAAATATTGTTCCAAACAAAAAAGCCGAAAACAGCTTAATTTCGCTGGTTCTGCTGTCTTTTAAGTTCAAAATCCAAAAAGTTGCCCAAACAATCGAAGTTGAAATTGCAATAATTACTCCAGTTAAACTTTCAAAATGGAGGTTTGAAAAATTTCCGTGAGTTGCAATAATTGTAACGCCAAAAAATGCTGAAAGTAATCCAATAGTTTTTTTTAGATTCATTTTTTCTTTCAAAAAAACGACAGAAAGTACCGAAAGAGCAATGGGCCAAGTGTAATTAAGCGGTTGAGCTTCTTGTGCAGGCAAAAGTGAATATGCCTTAAATAGCATTAAATAGTATATAAATGGATTTATAAATCCCAACAAAGCTGATTTTGGAGTGAAAATTGGATTATCATTTTTTGATTTTAATGCAAAAAAACTCAAAATTATTGTACTTGAAAGGGATGAATAAAACAATAATTGTACAAAATTCATTCCTTCCAAAGAAATTTTGAATGCAGTTGCGACAGTTGACCATAAAAATACAGCCGATAATGTGTATATTAGCGAAGTTTTATTTAATTTTTTCATAATAGTAATTTAAACTTAATGGACGAATATAACAGACTTTTTGATAACAGCAAACTTCTTGAACCTGGATTTATGATTTCTATGTATGCGCGTGGTTCATTTCCAATGGCTCAAGAAGATGGTTCAATTGATTGGTATTTGCCAAAAACTCGTGCAATAATTCCAGTTGATAACTTTAACATTCCAAAATCACTCAAAAAATTTATGCAAAATGCTAATTTTGACTACAGATTTGATTGCGATATTTTGACAGTTATTAAAAATTGTTCCAACCGAAGCGAAACTTGGATTTCGGAAGATTTGATTGAGGCTTACGAAAGATTGATAAATCTTGGTTATGTTCATTCGGTTGAAGTTTATCAAGAAAATGAACTTGTTGGCGGACTTTACGGAATTGCATTTCGCGGTGCGTTTTTTGGTGAATCTATGTTTTCAAAAGTGCCACAAGCATCAAAATGTGCAATGGTTAAGTTGCTCGAAAATCTAAAAATTAAAGGATTCGATTTGGTTGATGTACAATATCTCACTGATCATTTGGCAATGTTTGGAACAATTGAAATTTCTTATGACGAATATGTCAATTTGCTAATAAATGCTTATAAAAAAGAAATTGAATTCCTTTAATACCCATTTTCACTTTGTCTTTTTCGAGAAAAAAGATATCCAATCCCGAAAAAGGTCAGAAACATAAAAAAGACAATTCCTAGAACATATATTACTATTTCGTTAAGAAGCATTATAAAAAACCTTACAAAAATGATTGCACAAGATACCTATAGCGCTTACAAAAATTTGTGTCCAATATCACATTCGTAAATCAAAACTCAGTGTTGAAAAAATCAAATATTTTTGATATCCGCTCTTTCGGGTTCATCTTTAACAACTAATAAAAGCTGATATTAAAGAATCATTTGTTTTTGTCGCAAAAATCACGATTAACTTTGCAGTAATTTTGTTAAATTGACATACATTTAATTTACTTATATAAAAATCATTAAAATTAGGTTAAGAAATGAAAAAATTGTTGTCTATTTTACTATTATTACTTCTTTTGGTTGGAATTAATTTTAGTCAGCAAAAACCGCATATATGTTCAGAATCAAAAATTGCACATTTTGCAACTCTTAATAAAATTAACGCAATTCAATATCCAAGCGATGAAACAATAGATGTAACTTATTACAAACTTGATGTTGCGGTTGATTATAATTCCCAAAATATTGGTGGAACTATTACAATAACTGCAAAAAGTTTGCAAGATGGCTTAAATTCCATTTATCTCGATTTACAAAATGCGTTAACAGTTAATTATGTAAATCATAATGGAAAAAACATAACATTTACGCATGAAAACAACATTATTAATCTAACTCTTTACAAAACATATAATTTGGGTGAAGAGTTTAAAATTGATGTTAATTATAGCGGAACTCCAGGAAGTTCTGGTTTTGGTAGTTTTGAATTTTCGTCGCACAACGGATATCCAGCAATTTGGACATTAAGCGAGCCTTATGGTGCTAGCGATTGGTGGCCCTGCAAAGATACTCCAGCCGATAAAGCTGATTCTGCAGATATTTGGATTACTGTTGATAAATCGTTAATTCCAATTTCAAACGGAACTCTTGACGAAATTGTTGATAATGGAACAACTCACACGTATAAATGGCATAGTAAATATCCAATTGCTCAATATTTAATATCGCTTGCAATTACAAATTATGAACTTTATACAAATACGTTCATAACAGGAAATGATACAATGCTTGTTATACATTATAATTATCCCGAAAAATTAACCTCAACTCGTAAAAGCGATTTGGACAAAACTGTAACTATGCTTGAACTGTTTACCGAATTGTATGGACCTTACCCATTTTTAGAAGAAAAATATGGACATGCCGAATTTGGTTGGGGTGGTGGAATGGAACATCAAACATGTACTTCGATGGGATATTTTGGAGAAACAATTGTTGCTCACGAACTTGCTCACCAATGGTTTGGCGATAAAATTACTTGCAAAGATTGGCATCACATTTGGCTAAACGAAGGATTTGCCACTTACTCCGAATCTGCTTATTTAGAATCCGTTTATGGTTTTAATAGTTATCAAAATAGTATTGCAGCCGAAATGTCATCCGCCAAAACTGCACTCGGCTCAATTTGGGTTAAGGATATTAGTTCAGTTGGACAAATTTTTAGCAGTTCGCGAAGTTATGCAAAAGGTGCTGTGGTTTTACACATGCTACGCGGAGTTGTAGGAACTGAAACTTTTTACAATATTTTAAGAACATATGCTGCGGATACAACACTTGCTTATGATGTTGCAGTTACTGAAGATTTTCAAAAAATTGCTGAAAGTGTGTCTGGAATGGACTTAGAATATTTCTTTTCTGAATGGATTTACGGCGAAAATTATCCCAAATATACAATTGGGTGGAACTACACAGATAACGGCGATGGAACATATTTGGCAAAAGTTAGAATTTTGCAGGCAACAAACACTTCGCCTAAATATTTTACTATGCCAATTGAATTAAATTTCAAAACATTATCTGGCGATACAACCCTTACTGTTTTTAACAATGCTCAAGAAGAGTATTTTTATATAACATTAAATGAAGCTCCACTTTCTTTTAGTTTTGACCCAAATAACAAAATTTTAAAACATATCTATGCAGTAACAGATGTAATTGATTTTGAAGAAATTCCAAGTAAATTTAGTTTGGAACAAAATTACCCAAATCCATTTAACCCAAGTACGACGATTAAATATTCAATACCAAGAGATGTAAGAGGTGAGAAGCAAGAAGTGAGACTAATGGTTTATGATATACTAGGTCGTGAAGTTGCAACGCTTGTAAACAAACAACAACAAGCTGGAAATTACGAAATAAACTTTAACGCCAATAATTTAAGTTCTGGCATTTACTTCTACAAACTTCAAAGTGGTAGTTTTATAAAATCGATGAAAATGCTACTCATTAAATAAAAACCATTTATTATTAAATTCTGTAGGGGCCGAATATTTTCGTCCCTCAAAATTAAATAAAACATATTCTGCAAGAATGACTTTTGCGTTGAAATACAAAATAATTTTTAGTAAGTTTATTCAAACAATTAGGGTTAATCATTATGAAAAAATTTGCAATGTTCTTGTTTCTCCTTTCATCAATTACTTTTGCTCAAGAAAGAATGATTCTTAAAAGCAATGGTGAACAAATTAAACTAAATCATAAAAAAGATTTACGCGAAGCCATAACAGAATCCAAAATTAAAAGAAATGATGGAAAAATCTTCAAAAGTCAATTCATAAGTAAACAGTCAAATGCAGCAGAATATGTTGATACATTGAGCTACAGAAGATTGGACGGTGATTGGAATACCAATTTTGGCTTTTTCGGACAAGATGTAATGCTTCAGTGGTTCGAAGCAACCACAGATATGACAATTCAAGGAATAGGATTTACTTGTTCTGACGATGCTGGAGCAGAAAACGCAACAATTTCATTACGATTAATACGACTAAATTGGACAAAAGAGCAATTAAAAAATTTTAGTACTGACACACAAATCGGATACTTTCCATCAAGTGCTGATGGAATGAATAATGTAGACCCTTTTGGAGAAGTTGCTACAGGAGACTGGGTTTCAACTAACGAGGATAATCCTTTGCCACCTTGGACAAATAATGAAAATCCAGATTTAAATACTTTTAAATATGAGTTATGGGCAGATTCTGGTTTCGGCTGGCCAATTTTTCTAATTTCCTCGCCTTCAGATGCTCCCTTTTATCAATGGATTGATATTTCAAATTCTGGTCAAAGCGAAGTCGTTATTGCAAAGGGTGAAATATTTGCAGTTGTAGCCACACACGATGGAATAAATTTAGACGCAGAAAGAATTGGTTTTTGGTCAGATGCAACTGTCGGTTATCCAGGTTGGAAGTATTATGAAAATGGCAAAAGTGGAGCTGATGTTGATCCAGGCTGGTGGGTTAGAATGTTCACTTGGGATTTTGCAGTGGCGGTTGAAATTCAAGAACCTCCACATACTTATATATCAGATTTAACTAATTTACCAACAACTTTATCTACCGAACCTAGAACGGTTGAAGCTACCATTATTGACTCAAACCCTGGTGGAAGCGAATCCGGTATCGCGGAAGCAAATTTAATTTATACAATTAATGGTGGAGAAGAAATATCTGTTCTAATGACAGCAAATGGCGATATTTATTCTGCTCAGATTCCTGGACAATCACCAGGAACTGAAGTTACTTATTGTGTTAGAGCTACCGATTTAGATGGAAATTTATTTAAATCAATTCAAACATATACTTACAATATTTTCTTAGCTAAAGACGATAATAACTTAATAGTATTTAACGGTTTTACATCACCAAATGGTTACCCACAACAATATTATTTTGGAACTGACAATTCATATGCATACAATGGTTGGACTTATGACTCATGGGCTTATGGCGCGTTAACAAAAGAGTTGGTTGATAACTATAAAAATATATTTGAAATTTGTACAACCGGACCAAGCGATTACAACAGAGAAGTTATTACAGAGTGGTTATCTGCCGATGGTGAAAGAAACTATTTGCTTGCAGGTGAAGAGTGGCTTGGTGCTGATAACGGCTACACTGATCAAGATTATTCCGCCGGCTCATTTGAATATGATATTTTAGGAATTACTCACAGTTATAACGACATAAGTTATGATGGTACTTCTGGACAAGATTTGCCTTCAAGACTATTTCCGCAAGAAGGAACTGAATTAGGTGGAGCAATGTTTGACAAAGCTACGGAATTAAACGCCGTTGATACAGTTTCAATAGATTCAATTCTCTACGACCCAATGTATGAAATTGGAATAACCTCTAATTGGTTAGATGGATTTGAAATAATTGAGGGAGATGAAACAAGCGAAGTATTTATGAAAGCTGAAACACGCGGAATTAAGGCAACTCCAGAAGTTAGAGAAGTGAATGTTGGTGTTAGCAGAATTCTTCCTGCTGGAAATAAAATAGTATTTATGACTTATGACCCAATATCAATTGATTCCTCACCTTCATATTATTGGTTTGGTCAAGGTGATGTTTCGCAAACCACAAAATCGTTATTTTGGTTTGGTGCTAACATAGTTGGTGTTGAAGAAATTGAAACCCAACCTGAGGCATTTTCTCTTTCTCAAAACTATCCAAATCCATTTAATCCAAGCACAACTATTAAATATTCAATACCAAGAGATGTGAGAGGTGAGAAGCAAGAAGTGAGACTAATGGTTTATGATATACTTGGTCGTGAAGTTGAAACGCTTGTAAACAAACAACAACAAGCAGGTAATTACGAAGTGAACTTTAACGCCAATAATTTAAGTTCTGGAATTTATTTCTACAAACTCCAAAGTGGTAGCTATACAAAATCGATGAAAATGCTACTCATTAAATAAAAACCGTTTATTATTAAATTCTGTAGGGGACGAATATTTTCGTCCCTCAAAATTAAATAAAACATATTCTGCAAGAATGACTTTTGCGTTGAAATACAAAATTATTTTTAGTAAATTTATTCAAACAATTAGGGTTAATCATTATGAAAAAAATTGCAATGTTCTTGTTTCTCCTTTCATCAATTACTTTTGCTCAAGAAAGAATGATTCTTAAAAGCAATGGTGAACAAATTAAGCTAAATCATAAAAAAGATTTACGCGAAGCCGTAACAGAATCCAAAATTAAAAGAAATGATGGAAAAGTTTTCGCGAATCAATTTGTTAATCCAAGTATTGCTGGTGTTGTTGATACAATTGGTTACAGAAGTTTAGGTGGTACTTGGAATACTAATTTTGGTTTTTTCGGACAAGATGTAATGCTTCAGTGGTTCGAAGCTCCTGCAGATATGACAATAAAAGGAATAGGATTTACTTGTTCTGACGATGCTGGAGCAGACAATGCAACAATTTCATTACGACTAATACGACTAAATTGGACAAAAGAACAATTAAAAAATTTTAGTACTGACACACAAATCGGATACTTTCCATCAAGTGCTGATGGAATGAATAATGTAGACCCTTTTGGAGAAGTTGCTACAGGAGATTGGGTTTCTACAAATGAGGATAATCCTTTGCCACCTTGGACAAATCACGAAAATCCAGATTCAAATACTTTTAATTATGACTTATGGTCAGATGCTGGGTTAGGTTATCCAATAACACCAATTGCATCACCTTCAACTGATCCAATTTATCAATGGATTGATATTTCAAATTCAGGTCTTAGCGAAGTAGATATTCCAAGGGGTGAAATATTTGCAGTTGTAGCTACACACGATGGTATAAATTTGGATGCGGATAGAATTGGTTTCTGGTCAGATGCAACTTTAGGTTATCCAGGTTGGAAGTATTACGAAAATGGAAGAACCGCTGCCGAAGTTGATGCTGGTTGGTGGGTTAGAAATTATACTTGGGATTTTGCTGTTGCTGTTGATGTTACGTCATGTCTACCTCCAAATGTTAGAATAACCCAGCCTTTACTTACAACACTTTCAACAGATTCCAGAGAAGTTTGTGCAGAAGTAGATATGGATTTTGATTGCTATGGCGGTAATGATTCGGTAAAGGTAGAGCTGGTTTACATTTTAAATAATATCGATACCAATAAAGTAGCAATGACAACTTCAGACAATTATAATTATTGTGCAGAAATTCCAGGACAATCCCCTCAAACTGATGTTGAATATTGGGTGGAAGTTACTGATAATACAGGATGGAAATATTCCAGCAATATTTATAACTATTTTATTTTTCAACCAAATTATAAAAGCTTATTAGTCCTTAATGGTAATAATAATTCTCCTACTGGTTACCCGCAGAGTTATTATTTTGGGCCAAGCTATTTTGATTACAGACAAGATATGGATGTGTGGGCATACGGACCACTTTCAAAAGAGCTTGTTAATAATTACAAATATATTTTTGAAAATACCACATCCGGTCCAAATGATTATAACAAAGAAGTAATTAAAGAATGGTTTGCTAGTGAATATATGCGTGTTTATATGCTTTGGGGCGACGAATGGCTTGGAGCTCAAAATGGTTATACAGATGTCGGATATCAATCTGGGGATTTTGAATATGATATTCTTGGTTTAACTAATTATTATAACGACGTTAGTTATGATGGAACATCTGGACAAGAATTACCATCCAAGTTTATGCCACAGGAAGGAACAGATTTTGGTGGTCCTATGTTTGACTTAGTAGCCCAATTTAATGAGGGTGATTCAACAAAAATTGATTCGGTACTTTATAACCCAATGTATGAAATTAGTCTAAAGAATTGGCACGATGGATTTGAAGTTAGAGATGATGACCCAACGCTTGAAGTATTTATGAAAGCTGAAACACGTGGAATTATGGGTGCTCCTAATGTTAGAGAGGTAAATGTTGGTGTAAGTAGAAATGCAGGTCAAAACCATATGACGGTTTTTATGGCTTATGATCCAATATCAATAGATGCTTCGCCATATTATTATTGGTTTGGCAGAAGTGATGTTTCTTCTCAAATGCAAGCAATGCGTAATCTTCCACTTGAAGGAGATGTAGATGATGATGATTTAAATAACATTAAATTTTCACTTTCTCAAAATTACCCAAATCCATTTAATCCAAGCACAACAATTAACTTTGGATTGCCTGAAGATTTACATGTAAAATTGGAGTTATTCAATATTTTAGGCGAAAAAGTTGCCACTTTAATTGACAAAGAAATGAAACGAGGCAATCATAATTATCAATTATCAACTGTCAATTATCAATTACCAAGTGGAATTTATTTCTACAAACTTCAAAGTGGCAGCTTTATGGAGAGTAAAAAGATGATTTTGTTGAAGTAATAATAAACTGAGATTAAAGAGGCTGTGTTAAAATTCAAAATATGTTATGCTGTCCCGAAGGCTTTCGGTATCAGAATCTATTTTTAGGCTAAATTTGTAGCTTTGATTCTGAAATATGCGCAGAATGACAATTTTAACACAACCTCTAAAGGAAAAGACAGATAGTTAACAAAAATGTTATATATTTGTATTTATGAATATTGTAAAAATTCAAAATATAAAAAAAACGATTATTACCGTTTCGGATATCCAAAAAGAACTTGGAATTACGAAGGAGTCTGCTCAAGTAACTGCGTCAAGATATGTAAAAGCAAATCTTCTTTATAGATTAAAAAGGGATTTTTATATTCTTCCACAAAAATTTAAATTATTAAGTGAAGAGGAATTGTTTTCTATTTCAAATCTATTGCAAACGCCAAGTTATGTTTCCCTTACAACAGCATTAAGTTACTACAATTTAACTACACAGCAAACACCAAATTTTATTGAAGCTATTGCACTCAAGCGGACAAAATCGATTAGACTGCTAAATAAAGAATTTAATTACTCCCTAGTAAAAAAAACTTTTTATTCAGATTTTATTCGCAAAGAAAACTTCTTTATTGCATTACCTGAGAAAGCTTTGGCGGATTTAATCTATTTAACAGCAATTGGATTATATAATGCAGATTTTGACGCAATAAATTTTGAACATTTCGACAAAAGTAGAGTTTCATCAATTTTAATTAATTCTAATAAGGCGGCATTAAATTTATGGCAGAAGTTAATAAAGAACTACGAGAATTAGAGATTTTTGAAATAGAGGTTCTCGAATTATTGAATTCCTCAAAAATAATTGAGCAACTCTTTTTTGGAGGAGGAACAATGCTACGATTGTGTCATAATCTTAACCGATATTCCACCGACCTTGATTTTTGGTTACAAAAAGGAAAAGATTCTAAATTAGTATTTGAGAACATTTTAGCTGTTTTTGCAAAAAAATATGTAGTAATTGACTCGCAGAATAAATTTAACACAATGGTTTTTCAATTAAAATCTGATTATTCAAAGAGAAGTTTAAAAATTGAAATAAGAAAAGAGACGGTTGATTTTGAATGGGAAAGGAAAATAGCATTTTCACAATTTACTTTTAAGCAAATACAAATAAATGGATTAACGCTTAATCAGATGATGAAAAACAAAATTTTGGCTTTCCAATCAAGAAAAATTATAAGAGACGCATTTGATATTGATTTTTTAATTAAAAGAGGAGTTGAGCTTCCACTGGAAATTGAAACTCTAAAAAATGTCCAAAAATTGATAAAATTATTTAAGGATAGAGATTTTAAAGTAAGCTTGGGTTCATTGCTTGAGTTGAAAGAAAGAGAATTTTATTCAACAAATAAATTCAATTTTTTAGAGGAAGAAATATTTTCAAAAATTAGAAACATAGAAAACTCTGAGAAAATTAAATTTTAGTTTGGAACACAAATACAGACTCTTTTTGCTAAATTCCTTAAACAATAACTTTATTCGAAAGCTCGTTTGTATCATCTTCTTTAATTGGGAAAAAAGTACCCAAAATATTTCCAACTTTTGAAATAGTGGATAGAATTCCATTTAAATAATTGCCAATTATGAAATCATATTCCATTTCGTCACGAATTTTATCCCAAGTTGATTGCTCAACTTTTTCATTAATTCCAGAATCGGCAAGAATGTAAAACATACGTTTAGAAAGCAAAATATAAATCAAAATGCCAGTTTTATCGCGAGTTGAAGCCATTCCTAATTTGTAAAATTCATCCGCAGCCAATTCTTTTATATCCTTATTGTTTTTTAGAAAAGGAGCTTTTTCCTTTATTGCAACTCTAATTTCACCAGAAGTAATTTTTTCGGTTTCCTTTATTTTGTTGGAAATATCTAAAAAGTCATCATCACTAAAAAAATGATATAGCAATTTGTTTTTCATTTTATTCTCATAATTTATGGTTACAAAATAGTTTTTAAGAAGAATAAAGGCAAACAGTAACCCAAAATTTAAGAGATATATCGCTGCAATTTGATTATAAACATTAAATTTCAAATCCAAATTGTTATATTTGTATTCAATTAATAAAATTATATTAGGAAAAATAAAATGGAATTAAAGCTTAATAAATTGCAAAATTATCGTGGCAGCAGTGGTACACTTTTACTTATTATAATGGATGGCGTTGGATTTGGTAAACATGACGACTCAAATGCAGTGTTTTTGGCAAACAAACCTAATTTGGACGAATTATTAAAATCAAAATTGCAAACTCAACTAATTGCTCACGGTCCTGCTGTGGGACTTCCATCCGACGATGATATGGGAAATAGCGAGGTTGGACACAACGCAATGGGTGCTGGACGCATTTTTGCTCAAGGTGCCAAACTTGTTAATAAATCTATCGAATCGGGTGAAATTTTTGAATCCAAAAGTTGGGGAAAAGTTATGGACAGAACTCACCGCGGTGGAACTGTTCATTTTATTGGATTGTTTTCTGACGGAAATGTTCACTCGCATATAAAACATTTTGAACGTTTAATTACCGAATGTTCGGTTCGTAAAGTTACTCGTGTTCGTTTACACATTTTGCTCGATGGACGCGATGTTGCTGAAAAATCGGCAATTAGTTACATCCAACCAATGGAAGAATTTTTGAAAGCTATTAACGACGCACACGGATTTGATTATAAAATTGCATCTGGTGGCGGAAGAATGATTACAACAATGGATAGATATCAAGCCGATTGGTCAATTGTTGAACGTGGCTGGAAGGCTCACGTGCTTGGCGATGCTCGTCATTTTAAATCGGCGGAAGAAGCTGTTCAAACAATGTATGACGAAAATCCAAATATTACTGACCAATATCTCGATTCGTTTGTTGTTGTAAACGAAAATGACAAGCCTGTTGGAAAAATAAAAGATGGGGATGCCGTAATTTTTATGAATTTCCGCGGTGATAGAGCAATTGAAATTTCGCAAGCATTTGAGGATAAAGATTTTAACAAATTTGATAGAATTGAAACTCCAGAGGTGTTTTATACTGGAATTATGGAATATGACGGCGATTCACACATTCCAAAAAACTTTTTAGTAGAACCACCAGCAATTGAAAGAACTTTAGGGCAATATCTTTGTGCCGAAGGAGTTACTTCGTTTGCAATTTCGGAAACACAAAAATTTGGTCACGTTACATATTTTTGGAATGGGAATAGATCGGGCTATATTAACGAACAGCTTGAAAAATATGTCGAAATTCCTTCGGATAAAATTGAATTTGATAAAGCTCCACAAATGAAAGCCAACGAAATTGCCGAAAGTTCAATTGAAATGCTAAAATCGGGCAAATATAAATTTGGAAGAATTAACTTTGCAAATGGCGATATGGTTGGTCACACAGGAAATATGTCCGCCGCAATTGAAGCAATTGAAACCGTTGATAAACAAATTGGTAAATTACTTGAAGTGATAAAAGAGCTTAATGGAATTGCAATTGTAACCGCCGACCACGGAAACGCCGACGAAATGTTTACAATTGTTAAAGGCAATAAAGAGCCAAAAACTTCGCATACGTTAAATAAAGTTCCATTTATTATATACGCTCCAAACTTTAACAACGAATTTGAAATGGCAGAAGTTGAAAATGCTGGATTAACAAATATTGCTGGAACTGTGCTAAATTTGCTTGGTTTCGAAAATGTTGAAGACTATAATAAATCGTTAATTAAAGTTCTTTAAGTTAAAATTTGGACGAATTGAAAGGAATTTTATGAAAGAAGAAAGCCGTTGGGAACAAGCTCAAGGCTACGAAAAAAATTGGTGGCAAAATCGTGCATCTTCAATCGATTTTGAATTTTACAAATCATTTGCTGATGAGTTAATTAATTTCACAAAAAATGATTTTACAATCACTTCCGAAACCAAAATTTTGGAAATAGGAAGTGGTGCTGGTGGAATTATTACATTTTTAAATACCAGCAATCACCGTTTTGCAATTGACCCGCTTGAGGAATTTTATTCGTCGCAAAAGCAATTTACAGAACAACGCGATAGTAGTGTTATTTATAAAAATGAAAAAGGCGAATCACTTTCTTTTTCGGATAATTACTTCGATTTATTAATTATGGATAATGTTTTAGACCATTGCGAAAACCCAAAATTGGTGTTTGAAGAAGCAAAAAGAGTGCTTAAAAAAGGTGGATTTATATATTTTAAGCAAAACACCTATCACATTTGGGGAAAGCTAATTCGCTCAATTATGGAATTTTTTGTAATAGATAAAGGTCATCCATTTACTTTTCTTAAATCCGATTTGCAAAAATTGGTTAATGAAAGTAATTTTATAGTGTTATCTAAACATAATAATGGTTATTTCAAAACTTGGAAAAAGGAATTTAGTTCAAATTTTGCAAAGGATAAAATTAAAGCTCTTCTTTTTGTTACAAGAGACAAAGTAACTTGTTTGTTAAAAAAGTAATATTCCTAATTTTACCCTTGATTTTATTTTAACTATTAGTGATTTTGGAATTCAAATTGCATTAAAAAGGTAGAAAATGTTCAAAATGAAAAAAATATTTTTGCTGTTTATGTTAGCTGCTTTGCAAGTTAACTTTGCTCAAACTTCAATTGCAAAATATGCTGGCGAATTTATGGCAATTGGCGTTGGTTCGCGTGCTTTAGGAATGGGAAGCGCACAAGTGGCGGTTGTTAATGATGTTACTTCGGGCTATTGGAATCCTGCTGGACTTGCAAAAATGGATTATCCGCAAATTGCATTAATGCACGATGAGCAATTTGGCGGACTTGTTGGCTACAATTACGCTGCAGTTGCAATTCCTTATGGAAATGACATGAGTTTTGGAGTTAGTGCAATTAGGCTTAGTGTGGACGGAATTCCAGATACACGAAATGCTTTAATTGATGCGAGAACAGGCGAAGTTATTTATGATATTTATAAACCAAATGCTCGAATTGACCCTGACAAGATAAAAGAATTTAGTAACACAGATTGGGCATTTTATGCAACATTTTCCAAAAAACAAAGTGAAAAGTTCTTTTGGGGAGCTAATTTAAAGGTAATTAGTCGCTCTATTGCAGAATTTTCTGCTCTTGGAATTGGTTTTGATGTTGGTGCATTATATGAACCAATCGATAATCTTTATCTCGGTGCTAACTTAATGGATATTACAACTACATTAGTTGCTTGGGATGGCGGAAACAACGAGCTAATTTCACCAACAGCAAAAATTGGTGCTGCTTATGGTTTTGAGTTTCTTAGTGGAAAAATTTTACCAGCTTTGGATGTAGATATGCGATTTGAAAATAGACAGTTTGCTTCAACTGTTAATGTTGGTCCAGTTAGTCTTGATGTGCGCGCTGGATTAGAATATAGTTTTAGAAATCTTTTTATGATTCGCGCTGGTTATACTGATGTTAAACAATTTACATTAGGTGCTGGAGTTAAATTGCCAAAATTAAATATTGATTATTCTTATGCACACTTTAGCAATTTTGAAAATGATGATTGGGATACACATAGAATTTCAATTATGCTAACTTTGGAAGAATCAAAATATATGCGAAGTGGATTGTAATAAGTGAAACATCAAATGTTAAATGTGAAAAGCATAAAATTTAGGTTTAATGAAAAACTCCAATATTTTGTTGGAGTTTTTTTGTTTGTAATTCTCTCAATATTTATCTCAAGTTGTGCCCCAAGCAAATATTCACAAGCTGAAGTTGATAAATATTTTACACAAGAAAATGCAAAAGCAAAAACATCACCAATTTTGTTACAAATTCCAAAAGGCTGGCATGTTGTTGATGCAAATAACGAGGCATTTTTTGATGTTTTATTAGTTCGAAATGATTTAAACCTTTCCCTAAGTCTGTTGCCGTTTTATTCTAATTCAACATCCAATAATTTGGAGAAAAATTACGAAACAAGTATTTTGCTGCAACAAGCAAAGTACAAAAACAAGCTGGAAATTAAAAAGGAAATTCCCAAAGAAATTGGTGATAAAAAAGTTTTGACATACAGTTTTTCAATCGATGGCAAAAATTATCGCATTATGTTATTTGAACACAACGAAAAACAGTACGAATTAACATTATTTGGAAGCAAAAACATCGAAATTGAATATTATTTGCAAGAACTTGTCATTTTTTCGGCTAAATAACTTCCTGCTGTTTTTGTGCTTCGGGTTCTTTTACATTTGGTGGATTCCAGCCAACAACAGAGCCAGATTTAATTACTGAAAAATATGGCGATAAAGTTGCGCCAGGCAAAGTTCTAACATTATCTTCAATAATTATTGGACCCATTCCAGTTCCAGCACCAATTTTGCAATTGTTCCCAATTTCTATTAACCCATATCTAAATTTTCCAGAACCTTCGTAAGCGTGAACCGTAAGTCGAGTAAATGCACCGAGCAATGTATTTTCGCCAATAAAAATCAATTCTGGGCGGAAATGATCGAGCCAAACTAATTGCATTATTTCGCTTCCTTTTCCAACATGAACACCCATTAAACGATAAAGTTTGTTTTTAAATGTAGTTCCTTTTAACAAAAATGATAAAAAAACTTGAAAAACCAACAAAGTTCTTCTACCAAAAGGCAAATTGAGTTTTCGCCAATTTATCGAATTTGCTTCCTCTGGCGAACCGAGTCCGCTAATTGTGTAATGCCGTCGCACATTTGAAAAGAATTTCGTCAAATTTTCCATTCCTTCTGCGGTTTTTGGATTTAATGTGGCTACATCAATTCCCTTTCCACCCGAAGTTTTGCTTATTAGGATTGTTCTATTTTTCTGTTTAGCAAGTTTAATTGAACGGATGATAATTTCGGTAGTTACTAACTTTATAACTTCTTCGGGTGATTTATTTTCATATTTTTTCATAGTTACCAATTGTTTTATTCAAAAATTAAAGAAAATTTAAGGGTAATTCTACTTTTGGGAAAATTTATTTTCTTCCATCATAATTTTTAAAGCAACATTTCTTAACTTAACTCATCTTTTAATTAAACAAAAATAAAAGTAAGTGAAAAAATCATCAAACAACATAATTCAATTTACAATTGCATATAACCTTTACAAGAAAGGTGTTTACAATTACGTTCTAAAAATGGTTGGAAATAAAATGGTTTGTGATGATTTAGTCCAAAATGTGTTCTTGAAATTATTTGAAAACTTGGACTCAATTACAAACAAAGAAAGCATCAAATTTTGGATTTACACAACAGCTAGAAATGAAGTTTACGGTCATTTTAGGAAAAAGAAAGTTGACTTAACAAAATTTGTGGGCGATGATTCATTTGATATTGAAGTAATTTCAAGCGAAAATTTAGAATATCAATTTGAATTGAAAGAAATGAAAAAATTAATATTAAAAGAATTGGAAAAGGTTTCAATTGAGCAAAAAGAAGTGTTTTTGTTAAAAGAGTATGGTGGATTTAGTTACAAAGAAATTTCAGCTATTTCCAACATTAATGAAGAGTTGGTTAAAAGTCGGCTGTATAAAACGCGGCAAAAGTTGATAGATAAAATTTCGAAACTAATTTCTTAATTGTTTGATTGCAAAATTGTTAAAAGCAGCAACAATAAATCAATTGAGCAATTCAACAATTGTAGAATATAATAATGAATAAATGTAGCATTGCAATTTGAGGTTATAAAATGAGTGATGAAAAAATATATGAATTAATAAACAGATACTTTGACAACGAACTTGATAAAAGCGAAGAGGTATTTATGTTTACGCAACTTTCGCAATTGGAAAATGCCCGTAAATATTTTAAGCAAATGAATGTTTTAAGCGAAAACATGAAAAATACATTTGAGGAATTTCCTACAGGATTGGAAGAAGCAATTTTAAATTCAACTCTTTCGCAAAATGATAGAATTAAAAAATTTCAATTCAAAATACAATCAATTATCGGTTATGCCTTTTCGGTTGTGCTTTTGGTAATTTCGCTTTTGGTTTATACTCAATCGCTTGAGTATAAAAAAGATATTGAAATGAACGTTCAACAAATAAATCAACAAAGCAAAATGTTGGAAATGATGTTTCACGCACTTCCACAAACAGAAGTTAAAGCAAATTTAGAAAATGAAATAATTATTAAAGCAACAATGTGAGGAAAAAATGAAAAAACTAATTTTAATTAGTCTAGCAATTTTTATGCTTTTTTCATGCGAGCAAAAAAGCAGAATAGAAATAATCCCAAATTATAATTCGGAATATATTGAGGTTTCGGATTATGCAAAGTTTACACAAAATTTGATTCCAGAAGAAACCAAAAAGCAGATGGCAGAAGAAGTTAAAGAAATATTTGCAAATGTAAATAATAAAAAGGAAAATGAGCCAGACTTGCATTTATACCAATTGTTTATTGACGAAAACGGAAAAATGGAAAAAATTGAAGTTCCAATTTATGTTGATAAATTAATTAATGAGGCATTGATAAGTAGTATTGAAAATTGGAGATTCGGCAAATATGTTTTGTTTGGAAAAGCTAAAAAATATAGAATGAATTTAACAATAATGAATATGACTTATCCAGATGGTAAAAAATTTGTTAATATAATTGGCAACGATGGCGACCTAATTGATGAAAAAGTATTTTTTATTTCAGCTGAACAAATGCCAGAACCAATTGGTGGAATGTATGCAATTCAAGCAGGAATTAAATATCCAGAAATTGCAAAAAGAGCTGGAATACAAGGCAGAGTTTTTGTAAAAGCATTTATTGACAGCAGTGGAATTGTTGTAAAAGCGGAAGTTATTAAAGGAATTGGGGCTGGTTGTGACGAAACCGCAATGGAAGCTGTGAAAAATGTAAAATTTATTCCAGGCAAACAACGCGGAAAATCAGTAAATACTCAAGTTACAGTTCCAATATTATTCAAATTGCAATAATTTAATTACTTTTGACAAACCTAATCCAAATTTGCAAAAAGCGGATTTGGATTAGGTTTCTATGTTTTCTTTTCCCCAATAGACCAAATGACTTACTTACAAACAAACCATTTTTAAAAATTCTCATAATTTTAGTTTATCTTTGTAGCTCAAAAAAACAGAAAGAATTTTATGAAACAAAAAATTGGAATAATAACAATGGGCTGTTCAAAAAACGCTGTGGATTCAGAGCGTTTAATGGCTCAATTAAAAATAAATAATTTTGAAATTGTAACCGACCCAAACGAAGCAGATTCTTTAATAATTAACACTTGTGGATTTATAAATCCAGCAAAAGAAGAGTCAATAAACACAATTTTGGAAGCAGTTGCGCTTAAAAAAGAGAATAAAGTAAAAAAACTATATGTAGCGGGCTGTTTATCGCAACGTTATGAAGTAGATCTTAAAAAAGATATTCCAGAAGTTGATAAATTTTTTGGAACAGAAGATTACAAAGGCATTGTTGAAGAATTGGGTGGAAGATTAAAAACAGAATTACTTGGCGAGCGCGAGCTTTCAACTCCAAAACATTTTGCATACATGAAAATTTCGGAAGGATGCGATAATCCTTGTTCATTTTGTGCAATTCCACTAATTCGTGGTAAATATCGTTCCAAATCAATCGATGAGCTTGTTGTGGAAGCAAAATCGCTTGCAAAAAAAGGCGTAAAAGAGATAATTCTTATCGGACAAGATACAACTGAATACGGACTTGATCTTTACGGCAAGCGAAATTTGGATGAATTATTGAACAATTTAAGCAAAGTTAAAGGAATTGAATGGATTCGTCTTCTTTATACATATCCTTCGCACTTTCCAATGGAGGCAATTGAAGAAATTGCAAAAAATCCAAAAGTTTTGAATTATATTGATATGCCTTTGCAACATATTACAGATAATGTTCTAAAAGGAATGCGTCGCGGAATTACAAAACGCAGAACAATTGAGTTAATTGAAACTTTGCGTGAAAAAATTCCTAATTTAACTCTTAGAACAACATTTATTGTTGGATTTCCTAACGAAACTGCTGCCGATTTTAAGGAACTTTGTGCTTTTGTAAAAGAAACAAAATTTGATAGAGTTGGAGTTTTTAATTATTCGCAAGAAGATGACACAACTGGTTTTGAACTTGGAAATCCAATTTCGGAAAAGACAAAAGCCAATAGAAATAACAAATTGATGGAAATTCAAAGAGAAATTTCGCAAGAAAAAAATTCTTCGCTTGTTGGAAAAAGTCTAAATATAATTGTCGATTCACTCGATGGCGATTATTTTATTGCTCGTTCTGAACGTGACGCACCAGAAGTTGATGGCGAAGTTCTTATTGATAAAGACGAAAATCTTAAAATAGGAAATATTTACAAGGTAGAAATAATTGACTATAACGAATACGATTTATTTGCTAAATTATTATAAACAATGATGCAAAGGATTATTATGAAACTACTTCTCTTAATTTTAGTGTTTGCTTTTCCTCTTTTTGCTCAGGTTGAATATTCGCAAGGCGTAATTCCTCCTGGTGAATATCCCGGTTTTTATTTAGATGCCGCCAATTACAAAGGCGATATTGAAGGTAAAACTCGTGTTGATATATATTTTCAAATTCCTTACGGAAATTTACAATTTGTGAAGTTTGAAGATAAATTTATGGCTAAATATTCAATAACTCTTACAGTTTACGACGAAAAGAAGGAAAATGTAGTTGTTGAAAAAATTTGGAATGAAAAAATAGTTGCTGCTGATTTTAAAGAAACCAGTTCAGAAAGCAATTCTAAATTTGGATTTAAAACATTCCAACTTGAACCAAATAATTATGTTTTAAGCTGTACTCTTTTTGATAAAGATTCCAAAAAAGATTTCCAAGTTGAAGGCAAATTGGAAGTTCGGGATTTTTCCAAAGAGTTAAAATTTAGCGATTTATTGTTTATTGCTTCTGAAAAAGATAGCCAAATTGTCTTGAATATTACAAATACCATTACAACTTCAGATTCTTCGCTATCATTTTATTATGAAATATATTCCGATAAATCTCAAGAAGTTACTGTTGATTATACAATTAAGAGCGAAAACGAAAGTATTGTTTTGCGTAGTAAAGAAGTCGTTTTTGTCGATTCGGGCGCAACACAGATTAAAAAGAAATTGGACAATTCCAAAATATCACTCGGAAAAAAGAAAATAGTTGTAGCAGCTTTGGATAAAAATGGTGAACCAATTGTTGGAGTTTCAAAAGAATTTATTTCCAAAATTGCTGGTTTTCCTGCTGGAATAATTGATTTGGATGAAGCAATTAAGCAAATGACATACATTGCAACTGGCGAAGAAATTGATGAAATTTTGGGGGCAAAAAACAGCGATGAAAAACTTGCAAGATTTAAGGAATTTTGGAAAAAGAAAGATCCAGTTCCATCAACAGAACAAAATAAAGTAATGCGTGAGTATTTTAGACGAGTTGCTTACGCAAATAAAAATTTCAAACATTATTTTGACGGTTGGAAAACCGATATGGGAATGATTTATATTGTTCTCGGTCCGCCTGATAATGTTGACAGACATCCTTTTGATTACGACAGCCGACCTTATGAAATTTGGTATTATTATAATATAAATCGAAGTTTCACTTTTCTTGACGAAACGGGATTTGGCGATTATCGTTTGCTAAACAGAAATTTTGGCGATTGGTACAGATATAGACAATAAATTATTAATAAAATGTAAAATAATATGGTTTTAACAGTAACACTAAATCCGCTTTTGGAAAACAGAATTGAATTTGAATCAATTAAGCTCGGTGCGGTTAGTCGCGGAAGCAATAAGGAATTTAAAGCAGGCGGAAAAGGACTAAATGTAAGTCGTCAATTGGATTATCTTTCAATAAAAAATGTGGCTTTGCTATTTCTGGGTGGAAATAATGGAAAAACATTACGTAAAATTTTAATTGACGAAAATGTCGATTTTGCATCAATTTCGTGCAAAAGTGAAACTCGCGCTGCAACTTTGGCAATTGAAAAATCGAAAAAAAAAATTACTTCGCTTTTTGAACCTTCTGGCGAATTAACCGAAAATGAAATAAATGAGTTTAAAACAAAACTTATTAAAATGATTCAAAATTGCGGAATTGTCGTGTTTTCCGGTGGAGTTCCAGACAAAAAAGCCGCATCAATTATCACTTATGGAATTGAACTTGCAAATGAACTTGACAAAATATCAATTCTTGATACTTATGGCGAACATCTTCAAGATTGCATAAACGCTGGTCCTTCCGTTATTCATAATAATGCTCAAGAACTTGAAAACTCGTTGGCAATTGAGTTAAATAGTGAAGAAAATAAAGTTAAATTATTGAAGGAATTTTATAATAAAGGAATTAAATTAGCCTTTATTACAGATGGAGCAAAACCAACTTATGCTTCCAAATTTGATTTTATTTACAAAATTGAAGCTCCAAAAATTAAGCGAATTGATGCAACAGGAAGTGGCGATGCTTTTGTTGCGGGAATTACTTACGGATTGGAAAAATCATTAGTATTTGACCAATTTGTGAAAATTGCAACCGCACTTGGAAGTTTAAATGCTTCCAAATGGGATGTTTGTACTGGAAAACTTGAAGAAATTGAAAGCACTATTGAAGCAATTAAAATAAAACCAATTGGCAAAAAAGTGAAGTTGATTGATGATTCACCGACTCATAGTTAAGCAATGTTTTGTAATTCTTCTGATATTTTTATCATTTAAGGCAAATGCCCAAATCATTGATAATATAGAAGTAAAAGGCAGTTCCGATTTTTCCCAAAGTGATTACACAAACTGGATTAACCTTAAGAACAAAAAGTATTTTGAATCGGTAAAAGACACGGTTATTAAAAGAATTTCGCTAAACATAAAACAAAATGGATATTTTAACTTCCAAATCGATAGCGTTTTAACCAAAATATCTGCCGACACACAAAAAGTTGGAATTTCCGTTTATCTTAATGAAGAAAATCCAACAATTGTAAATTCTATTTCAATCCAAAATCTTGATTCAGTGGAACAAAAATCAGTTTATCAAAAATTTGAATTACTCTTAAATTCGCCATTTATAATTGGCGAATTTGAAAACACTTTTGCCGATTTGCTAACCGAGTTTGAAAATAACGGATTTCCATTTGCTTCAATAAATATTGAATCGCTCTTTTTCTATTATGACTCAACAGAACATGAAAATTTAGTTGATGTTTCTCTCAATTTTTCAAAAAATGAAATAAGCACAATTGATACAATTATTGTTCAAGGCAACTCAAAAACAAAAAATTATGTTATAACTCGCGAATTAAGAATTGAAAAAGGTGAAACGTATAATCAAGAAAAAATGGACGAAATTCCTGACAAATTGAACCGACTCCGATTTTTTGAACAAGGGCAAAATCCAAAATTCTTCTTCAATTCGCAAAATAAAGGCGTGCTTCAAATTGATGTAAATGAAATAAACACAAATAGTTTTGATGGCGTTTTAGGCTATATTCCAGCTACAAATGATAAAGAGGACGGATATTTTACCGGATTGGCAAATATTAATCTGCGAAATCTTTTAGGAACTGGACGGAGTTTGTCGTTTAAATGGAGCAAATTGGATAGAAATTCGCAAGAACTTGAAGTAAAATATTTAGAGCCTTGGGTTTTGGATTTACCAATAAATGTTGGATTAATGCTTTTCCAGCGTCAACAAGATACAACTTACATTCAGCGAATTCTAAACGCAAATATTGAGTTTCTTGCAACAGAATCATTTTCATCGTCGCTAATTTTTTCGCAAGAATACACAATTCCAACAAATCCCGAAGTGCGTGGTTTTACGGTTTTCAATTCCATTTCAACAAATAGCGGAGTTAATTTTAAATACGATTCTCGCGATGATATTTTTGTTCCAACAAAAGGCTTTTATTTTTTGAACACGTATAAATATAGTGCGAAAAAAATAATTGGACCAGAAATGTTCGTAACCGAAAAAACGAACAAAAATCCCGACCAATTTAAAGTGGAATTTGACTTATTTTTGTTCAAAAGTATTTTCACCAGACATATTCCGTTTGTAAGTCTGCATTTGCGCGAATTGCGAGGCGATGATATTGAAATTAGCGATATGTACCGATTTGGCGGAAATAATACTCTTCGCGGTTATCAGGAAAGTCAATTTACTGGAAATAGGTTACTTTGGACAAATGTGGAATACCGTTATTTACTAGGAAGACGCTCTTACGTTTTTCTGTTTACAGATATTGCATATTATAAGCGAAATGAAATTTCTGCAATAAATTTAACCGAATTTTCGGCAACAAAAATCGGTTACGGAGCTGGAATTACCTTTGAAACTGCTCTTGGAATGCTTGCAGTTAGCTATGCAATTGCTCAAGGCGATGCGTTTAACAAAGGCAAAATTCATTTTGGTTTGATTGGTGAGTTTTAATATTTTAACAAAAGTAATCCATTAAATTAAGTAGGAACAAATTGGGACGCATAAAGGCACTTTTTTTTATTATTAGACCGTTAAACTGCTTAATAACATTCATCACAATTTTGTTGGCGGGATTTATTTGTGGTAGTTTTTTCGAATTTAAAATAATTATCATCGCTGGTTTTGCTGGTGCGCTTGTAAATGCCGCTGGAAATATAATAAACGATTTTTTCGATATTGAAATTGACAAAATAAATCGTCCAAACCGAGTTTTGCCAAGTGGAAAAATTTCACTACGTTTTGCCTTAAATAGTTACGTATCAATCACTTACTTTGCAATTCTTTTGGCATTTTATAATCTCAATTTCAACGCATTTTTGATAGTTTTAATCACTTCCGCAATGATGTTTTTGTATTCCTACCAGCTAAAAAAAATCGCTTTTGTTGGAAATGTCGTGGTAGCATTTTTTACTGGTTTGGCGTTTCTTTTTGGAAGTTTAGTTTCTGGAAGTGTTTATTGTGGAATTATTCCATCAGTTTTTGCGTTTTTAATCAGTTTAATGCGCGAACTTGTAAAGGATATTGAAGATGTAAAAGGCGATAAATTGGCAAATATTTCAACATATCCTCTAAAATATGGAATTAAAGCAACCGTTCAACTAATTTCAATTACTGGAATTGTCCTTATTATTTCAACAACAATTCCATTTTTGCTAAAAATTTACAATTTATATTATTTTATTTTTGTCTCCATTTTCGTTAACGGAATTTTAGTTTATGTAATCAGAAGTCTAAATAAAAGTACATCCCAAACTACAATAAGTAAAATGAGTTTATTGCTAAAATTGGGAATGCTATTCGGAATTATATCAATTTTTATTGGAACAAAATTATAGTGAATTTGAAAGAGTTTGACATTTCGTTTTTAAGTAGCACAATTAAACTTATTGCTGGAGTTGATGAAGCCGGACGCGGTCCGCTTGCTGGTCCAGTTGTAGCCGCAGCAGTTATTTTTGACGAAAACACGATTATTCCAAAAGTAAATGATTCCAAAAAATTAACAGAAAAATTGCGAGAAGAACTTTTTGACGAAATTATTAAAAAAGCCAAATGTTATGGAGTTGGAATAGTTGACCAACGCGAGATTGATGAAATAAATATTTTGCAAGCAACTTTAAAAGCAATGCAAATAGCCGTTTCGGAGTTAAAAATTGAACCAAACCTAATTTTAATTGACGGAAATAAGTCGTTTAATTCCAATATTGAGATAAAAACCATTGTAAAAGGTGACGCAAAGTCATTTTCAATTGCAGCTGCTTCTATTTTGGCTAAAGTTACTCGTGATAGAATTATGCTTGCCGAAAGCGAAAAATATCCAGAATATTTGTGGAGTAAAAACAAAGGTTATGGAACAAAAGAGCATATTGCAGCAATTAAAAAGTTTGGCAAAACAGAATTTCACCGTAATAGTTTTTTGAAAAACATTCTTTAACAAAAAGAGGAGCATATTATGCCACATTTCAAACAAAATACTGGAAATAAAGGCGAAGATTACGCATGTGATTTGCTTGTTGAAAGCGGATTTACAATCATTGAACGTAATTACCATTTTGGACACGGCGAAATTGATATTGTCGCAATGGACGGCGATACGTTAGTTTTTGTAGAGGTTAAAACCAGAAAAAATCTCGAATTTGGTGACCCAATTGAAGGCGTTACAAAAAGCAAGCAAAAGCAAATAAGAAAAATTGCAGAAGGATATTTAATGGAAAAGAAAATTCTGGATATCGATTGCCGTTTTGATGTGGTTGGCATTTTGTTGCAAGGAAATGAAGCTCCTAAAATAAACCACATTGAAAATGCTTTTTGATAGTTGTTTATAAATTTAGTATGTTCACGAAGTGTGTACAAGAACTAATAGTGTACAAGGAAAAATATGCTGAATAAAAATGAAATACTAAAAAAAGCTATTGAAAAGATAAATATGCTCACGCATTTATTTGTTAATGCTACTCCAAACATGACTAATAATTCACTTTTTAATGGTGAATTGGAATATTTGTGGGAGAACAATAAAATAAACCTTCCTATTGTAATCAAAAAGACGATATTACCAATACATGTTGATTTATTTGCAGAAATGAAATTACATAGTAAAAATGATTTTATTTTGATTGCCGAATATATAAATCCAAATTTGGCAATAAGATTGAAAAGCATTGGAGTTTTCTTTATCGACACTGTTGGGAATATATTTATAAATAAATCCCCAATTTTGATTGATATTAAGGGCAAAAAAGTGAAAATAAACGAACCCCAAAATAGACTATATACAACTTCTGGATTGCAAGTATTGTTTTCGCTTTTAACAATTGATGATTTAATAAACAAACCTTATCGCGAAATTGCTAAAATTTCAAAAAGTGCAAATGGTACTGTTGCAATTATTATGAACAATCTTAAAGAGCATAATTTTATAACAAATGTAGGTGGTAATAGGTTCAAGTTTGTTGATAAACGACGGCTTTTGGAAAATTGGACAGCTTTTTATTCTCTTAAACTTAAACCCAAAAAGATAATAGGAAAATTTAATTCTCAACTTCCAGATTTTTGGAAGAGAATAGAGATTTCAAAATATAATGCTCAATGGAGTTCTGAAGTAGTTGCTGTAAAGAAAAATTATTTATTAACTCCACAAAATTTTACTATTTATATCGAAAACAACTTATTAGAAATAAATAAACTTAAACTCGATGCTCGTTTGTCGGAAGATAAAAATGGAAATATTGAGCTTGTTGAGCGATTTTGGAATAATCCAAATGATGGTTTAATGGATGAAATAGTTAATCCGTTGACAGTTTACGTCGATTTAATTGCAATAAATGACCCAAGAAATTTCGAAATTGCAAGTTTATTTTTAAAGGAAGTAATTGGTGAAAAGTCAGATTAAGATTTCAAGCGAAATTCTGGATGTTATTGAAACATTGGATTTGGTTTTTAAAACCGAAAAGATTGATTATTTTATAATCGGTGCAATGGCAAGAGATATTTTGCTCAAACAAGTCTTCGAAATAGATGAAAATAGTTTAGTAACACAAGATGTTGATTTTGGAATTTCTATAGCTGATTGGAAGAATTATTCAGAAATTGAGAAAATTCTTTGTGAGAATGATTTTTCGAAAGACGCTAAACTTAAACAGAGATTCATCTTCAAAAATGGATTCCCGATTGATATTATTCCATTTGGGGAAATTGCTATTGAAAACACAATTATTTGGGAACCAGATAAATCGAAAATTATGAGTGTGGCTGGATATGAAGAAGCATTTAAAACAGCAATGGAATTTAGCGTTAAGAATTCGATAGTTAAAATCAAAATTGCAAGTTTAGTCGGTTTAGTTATCCTTAAATTAATTTCGTGGTCCGAAAGATATCCCGAAAGGAAAAAAGATGCTTATGATTTAAGAATCATTTTAAAAAACTATATTTCTGCAAATAATAGCGAAAGATTATATGCTGAAGATTCTGATTTAATGGAGAAAAAGGATTTTGATTATGATTTAAGCGGGGCAAGATTACTTGGAAGAGATATTGCTAAAATTTGCAATAAAGCAACTTTGGTAAAAATTAAGGAGATACTTGAAATTGAAATGGAAGGACAGTTTCAAGACAGACTGGCACTTAGTATGGATTCCATTAGTCGCTTCTCAGAAAGTCATTTAATTGCAAATCAAAAAATGATTAAAAATTTATACATGGGAATTATTGATATTATCAACAATAAGTTATAAAATGACTTTTGAAAATGCTTTTTGATAGTTGAACATTTCAGAAAAATCATTAAAAACACCTTTTAATTTCTTGAATAACCAATTAAATTAACCTAAATTTTAACATAAAATTATAATTAGTAATGTTTGAGGAAGTTATGCGTGAACAATTAATTGAATGCGTTCCAAATTTTTCTGAAGGTAGAAATACCGAAATAATTAAAAAAATTACAGACGAAATTGAAAAAGTAGATGGAATAAAACTACTTGATGTTGACCCAGGTTACGATATGAACCGAACTGTAGTTACATTTATCGGTTCGCCAAAAAGTGTAAAAGAAGCGGCGTTTAATGCAATAAAAAAAGCTTCTGAATTAATTGATATGTCAAAACACAAAGGTTCTCATCCAAGAATGGGTGCAACAGATGTTTGTCCCTTTGTTCCAGTTAGCGGAATTTCGATTGAAGAAACCATTCAACTATCCAAAGAAGTTGCTGAACGTGTTGGAAATGAATTAGAAATTCCAGTCTATTTATACGAAAAATCGGCTTCAAAACCCGAAAGACAAAATCTTGCGTTAATTAGAGCTGGCGAATACGAAGCACTTCCAGAAAAACTTAAAAATGCTGATTGGAAACCAGATTTTGGACCAGATAGTTTTAATGCCAAAAGTGGTGCAACTGTTATTGGAGTTCGTGAATTTTTAATTGCATACAATATCAATCTAAACACTCGCGAAGTTTTGCATGCAACAGATATTGCATTCGAATTGCGAGAAAAAGGTCGCTCGGTTCGAAAAGGAAATACAAGACCATTTTATTACATGGGCAACGAAGTAATTAAGTATCAAGAAAATCACTTTCCTTGTGGAAATTGTGACTTTATTGCGTCTTCTTTTGACCAAATTGAAGAGCATTGCCAAGCTGAACACGAATATTCATTAAAGGATTTACTAGTTCTAAATGGAGTTAATCTTGCAAAACTTAACGGCGAATCGGTTAAAAAGCCTGGATTATTTTCTCACTGCAAAGCAATTGGTTGGATGGTTCCTAATTATGATAGAACACAAATATCAATAAATTTAACGGATTATAACGTAACTTCTATGCATCACGTGTTGGCGGCTACACGAAAATTGGCAACTGAGCGTGGACTTATAGTAACCGGTTCCGAAATTGTTGGAATGGTTCCTTTTCCCGCCTTGCTCGAAGTTGGTAAATATTATTTGGCTAAACAAAATCGTTCTGCGGGAATTCCAATAAAGGACATTTTACAAACAGCAGTGCAATCGCTTGGATTAACAGATGTTTCAGATTTTAACATTAAAGAACGTGTACTTGGATTGCCAAAAAATCTTGAAAATTCGCTAGTTGAAATGAAATTATCTGATTTTATAGATGAAGTTTCTCGCGAATCTCCAGCACCAGGCGGTGGTTCAATTGCGGCACTTGCTGGTGCACTTGGTGCCTCACTTCAATCAATGGTTAGCAATTTAACAGCTAACAAACGAGGAACCGAAACAGTTGATGGATTACTAAACACATCCGCCGAAAAAGCACAGAATATTAAAGATACTTTGATAAAAGCAATTGATGACGATACAAATGCATTTAATTCGTATATGGATGCTCGTCGCTTGCCACAAAAAACCGATGCTGAAAAATCTGCACGCTTTGAAGCAATGCAAAATGGACTGAAAGAAGCAGTTGCAGTTCCATTTCATACTGCTTTGGAAAGTGCAAAAGCAATTGAAATCGCCAAATTGGTTGCTGAACTTGGTAATCCAAACTCAATTACCGATGTTGGAGTTGGTGCTCAAATGGCTTTTGCGGGAGTTATGGGCGGAATTTATAACGTGCTTATAAACCTTAAAGATATTAAAGACGAGGAATTTAAGTCCAAAATGAAAAAGGATTGTGCAACTTTAAAATTAAAAGCCGAGCGTAAGTTAGCAGAAGTAATAGAAATTGTAGAAGAGAAGTTATAACTAAAAATCTTGACCAACATTAAATTGTTGGTCAAGATTTTTGAATTGTTAAACTCTAAAATGTGTATTTAAATCCTGCTGTAATTTGATCAGACAAAAAAGAATTATATACGTATGATATTGCAAAGTCAAAATGACTAATAAAATTATTGTACTGAAAGCTCAATGATGGTGCAACGCATAAACCCGCATCTTCAAATAAATCATTAACACCGTTTTCTTCTTTTAAGACTTCACTTTTATATAAATATCCAGATGTATTATAATAAGCTTTAACTTTTTTATAATCATAAGTCATATCAATTGAATAATTGTTTTGATAATAAAGTTGAAGCCCAAATTCGAAAATCATTTTCGGGTTTATAACAAAAACGGGAGTGGAAATATTTAGACCATACTCATCATGGCTATTTGTTGAAGTTAATTTTGTGAACGTATAAAACTCAAATGTTTTCTCAGTTTCGGTATCTAAGATTGTCTTTCTAATATATTTGCCTTCTGCTTCTAAATTAATATTTGCTTTGGAATTTATATAAAAAGCTGAAATATTTAGATATGAAAACAAATCTATTTCATCTTTTATAAAAATTTTATAACCCAAATCAAATTGAATATTTCTAATATCCTCTCTATTTCCAATTTCTACATCTGCTTCATATTTGTCATTAGTATAGATAATAGGAGTTGTTTTATTCAAAGCTGGTAATCTAACACCGAGCCCAACAGAAAACTTATTAAGATTATTAATTGAGTAATCGGCTTTTTCTTTCATTAGTAATACTTTTGAATAATCAATATCGTTGTTAATTAAAAGGGAGCTAATGTTTTTTTCAATAATTTCATCAACGCCATAATTCTCCGTTCCACCTTCTTTTTCAAGCAAAACGCCAATGTTTATTATTTTGTCTCTGATTTCCTCTTCATATTTATTTCTTAGTGCTAAATAATTTTCAGTTGAATCATAATTATTTATAATACCGTTACTATGGTAAAATACCGCGTAAAAATTCATTAAATTTTTATCAACTGTTTTATTGAGAGTATAGGTTTCGCTTGTTGGAGTGTCTTTGAGATTGTTCCAAAAGGATTCGACACTTCCAGCATGTCTTTCCTTTAAAAAATCATTATCTAAACCATTAATTTCTTTATCAATTAATACATTTTTTTCTTTTAGATATTTTATTTTAGCATTATTCAACTCGTCATAACCATTTGTCTTTTTGTCTGTGTTTTTATTCTTATAAATCTCATTATAATAATTTACTCGATAATAAATCATTTCAGGATTTATTGCCGCCTCTCTTAAAATAACATCAATTGCACTTTCCAATTGTGACTCATTTTGTGTTATCTCTTTAGGAAGAATATTGCTGTAATTTGCTGCTTGGTTTTGGGCGAGAATATTAATGGAAATAGAAACGAAAAGAATAAGTGTGAATGTTTTCATAAAGGATTACCCCCTTATTGTTTTAAATAAAAAATAATTAATTATTATTCAATTTATTTTTTAAATAAAAACTCTATTCTGTTAAGAAAGATTTAAGGAGTTAAACTGAACTTCATAATTCCTTTCTTTGTGATTATTGTAACAAGTGTCTTTGTTCAGTCAACAAATCCAAGTTAAGTAGCTACATTTTGAAATTATAATTCAAAATGTAGCTACTTAAATTTTTGCTTTACTATTTAATTAAAATCATTTTTTTACTTTCATTAAAGTTGCCGCTTTTCAATCGGTAAAAATAAATGCCGCTAGTAAGTTGACTTGCATTAAAATTAACTTCATAATTTCCAGCTTTTTGTTGTTTATTAACAAGTGTTGCCACTTCACGACCGAGAATGTCATAAACCATAAGTTTCACTTCTTGTGTCTCACCTCTAACATCTGTTGGTATTGAATATTTAATTGTTGTACTTGGATTAAACGGATTTGGATAATTCTGTGACAAGCTATATTCCGTTGGTAAACTATTTTGTGGTTTTTCTTTAACACCAACTGGAACATACTCAAAATTTGTAGTATAAAAACCTATTGCATCTTTTGTAATTTCTTTTGTTACATCAACCGATTCAAGAGAAGTGCTTCCTCTTCCAACAACATAAGCAACAATAATTTCAACTGGTTCATTTGATTTTAGTTCAAATGGGCCAGAGTTTATCATCATTCTTTGGTCAATTGGGTTAGTATTCAACCAACCTTCCTTGGTTACTGGATTTCCAGAATACATATATTTTGCTTTAATATTTGTTGTATCAGTCCCTAAAAAAGCACCATTTCCCAATTCCCAACTACTTACATATAAAGAATCTCCGGCTTTGCCATGACCACCAAGCATATATTCTCTTAATTCGAAATGAGTATTTGGGTCGCCAAATGATGGATGACTTGCCATATAATGTGTAAAGGAGTTCATATTCTGATTTCTTGCTCCCACAAATTCAACGTTATCAAAATATTTACCATTAAAATATTTTGCTGTATCCAAAGCTGTATCAACGCCATTATCATAAATTCCATTATTATTTGTATCTGTAAAAGTCACTCCTGGAATATAAACTGGAGCTCCTTGAATAATTGAAGTCATAAATGTTGGGGCATTAATTCCAAAATCATTATCATTGCCATCATTATAAATATATCCAGAATTTGTAGTTATATCAGAACCTGCTAAATCATCTGCAGCTTCACCTATATCAGAATCAGACATTGAAGAAAAATAAACGGAATTGTAATCATTTACGCTCTTGTTTTCTATTCTGTATCTTATAAAAAGCATTCCATCTAATTCTGGGTGTGTACCAGGATAATATCCAAATACAGTTTGTTGAATTTCAATATCCTTTGGTGAAATTGTAAATCTTCTTACATCAGAAGGCACGCCATCATTAAATACTGTCCATGCTGTTACATCACCAATTAAATCTGGACGGTCTTCATTTGTGTCCCAAACTCCGTTGCTATCTAAATCCACTGGAGTATAAACTCCATCTCCATTTCCATCAAAAAACTTTGCCCCTTGATTAACCGCATATTTCCATGATTCCCATGAAATCCCAAATGGCTCATCACTAGTTTTTAACACATAAACCATATTTTCAGGATCTTCTTTATCACTTCCTATTCGACCAGGGTAGTAATCCTCAATTCGAGAAGCCGAAATAACACCATTAGCCCATAATTCTCCATTTGAGTAACCAGAAAGTCCAAATCCAGCAGAATAAAGTACAACTGATTCATCAAATTTGCCAAAGGTATTTTCGCCATCGATATTTACATCAGCTAAAACACCTTTATTATCAACTCCAATTTTGAATCTATTTACATCCATAAAATGGTGAACATATACATCTGATATAGAAATAAATACTTTACCGCCAAAGCGTTCTGAGATATTATTAAAATTATCAGTAGCTTGAATGGAATAAAACACAATATCAGCTACGCTAAAATTACTAATTGAAACCCCATAAATAGAATCATTTGGTTCGCCATCGTTGTGAAAGCCATCATCGAACATTTCAATTGGAGTTTGTTCAACATCATTTAATTTATAATTTAAATACACAAATGAAATAGTTCCATCATCAAACACTTTTGCATTGAAAACAACAGTGTCTTTCGACATTGGCTCTATTGGAGAATAAGAAATATCCCTAATTGTTGGAGGTGTAAATATGTCATCAGAAGTTCCAATAATACCAAACCAAAGTGAGTAAATTTTACTTTCTACCTGGTAATTTGGTTCATTATATAATCTATCGGAAGCAAAACTCGCATAAAGATTTTCTGCATTGGAATTGATTCGCAAATTTAGGTCAAGTCCGGTATATGTTGTAAATGGTGTTGGAGTCGACCAAGTTTGACCAATATCATTTGACTCAATAATTTAATAAGTACCAGGTACAAGACTATTAATGAATTTATAAACAATTACCAAAGAGCTATCAGTTTTTGAAATGACGGAAGGTTCACCATATGCATTTGAGTCGTCCAAAATAATTTTTGAAGTACTCCAAGTAGTTCCGTTGTCGTTACTACTTTTGTATTGTAAATCAGTTCCTCTGGATGAAAATATTAAAAGTAAGCTGTCGCTGGTAGAAATTACACTTCCAAACTTTCCATTTACGACTAATGTTTGCTTTTCACTCCAAGTCGTTCCATCGTCTTGGCTAGTAATAAATTCAAGATTTAATGTTCTGTTAAAAGTAAACCAAAGTTTATTATCATTAGTTTGTGAAAATTTACCATCCCATTTTACTTTTGAATTATTAAGTGGGTCTTTTATCATCAAATATGGTGCAGTCCACGTTGCACCATTATCAATAGAGGAAATTATTTGATATTCGGTAATTATTTCATTTGCTCTAAAAGCAACAATTATTTTTCCACTATTGGTTTTGTAAGTTACCAAATCTTGCAATTGAATATCTTCGGAAAGCGAATCAACAAGAACTTGAGAGGAATTCCAATTAATTCCATCACTACTTTTTGCTACTTTAAGTTGAGCGGATTCAATCCAGAAAAACAGAAGTTTGCCTCCGCTTAATTCAACAATTGAAGAATGCAAATGCGTTTTACTTGTGTCTTGTAATGGAAATTTTGAAATTTGCGCGGATAAATTAACAGATAGTACTAAAAGCACTAATAAAATTAAGTGTTTCATCGTTTTTCCTCGTCTCCCAATTTTAATTATTAATTAGCCAAAAATTACGCATACCTTATAACTAATGCAAATTAAACAATTTACAAGTTTAAAACAATGAAATAAAAAGTCTAAATGCTTGGGATAAATTTTTATATAAAATATTTTAATTAACTAAATATGATTTTTATCGTGCTTATTTCTATTTTTAGTATAAAGAATCTCAAATTTTGAAAATTTTAGGATAAATAATGAACAGAAATATTTGGATTAAGTTTACCTCTAATTTTACGAGTTTTTTAGTTATAATAGCATTTTTTCTGTTTTCAGCTATTGCTCCGTTTCATCAAATATTTCCAAATATATTGATTTATAACTACAATTTATTTTCGTGGATTGTATCAATAATTTTCATTTTTGATTTGGCATTAAGATTACATTTGCTGACAAATGAAAAAAATAATTTGGGCTTATTTTCTGATGTTAATCTAATCGGTTATCTTAAAACTTATTTCATTTTTGACTTTTTGGCAATAATTCCAGTTGCATTTTTCCCAAGTGAATCGTTGTGGCAGTTGCTTCCAATGATAAAAATATTCTCGGTTTTCAAGCGAATTTCATTTATTCGCCAAATTATTCTAAAATTTGCTTCACTCGCAGTTGTTCTTCAATTTTTATATTGGTTTGCACAAATTACTCATTGGATTGCTTGTGGATGGCTAAAAATTGTGGGAATTGATGAAAATATGCCAATCAGTTCAAACTACATTTCGGCACTTTATTGGACAACAACAACGCTAACTACTGTCGGTTATGGCGATATTGTTGCTCACACAGATTTTGAAATGCTTTACGCCGTTGTTGTTATGATTATCGGAGTTGGACTTTATGGTTATTTAATCGGAAATGTTGTTTCGGTAATTACAAAACGCGACCCGGCACACGAGCATTTTATAAATAATCTCGAAAATCTTTCATCTTTGGTTAAATATAGAAGTTTGCCAAGTGAGTTAACAGCAAGGATTAAACAATATTTCCTCTATCTTTGGAAAAATAGATTGGAACACAACGAAACTGGATTTTTACAAAAACTTCCAGATGGATTAAAACTGGATGTGCTCACTTACTTAAAACAAGATGTTATTCAAAAAGTTGACTTATTCAAAGATGCTAGTGCGGAATTTATTGCCGATTTAGCCGAAAATTTGAACGAAACTGTAATTAGTCCCGATGAATTTTTGTTCCGCGAAGGTGATATTGGCGAAAAAGTGTTTTTTGTTATTGAAGGACAGTTATCCGTTTTAATGAAAAGTAGTAATAAAGAAATTGCCAAGATTAAAAAAGGTGACTTTTTAGGTGAAATGGCACTATTTAAAAATAAACCGCGTAATGCTTCGGTAAAAGCAATTACTTTTTGCCATTTATATTATTTGGATAAAAAATCGTTCGATTTATTAATTCCAAAATATCCATCCATTGCTAAAAAAATAGAAGCCAAAGTTTTGGAAAGAGTAAAATTAAATTCGTGATTTTATCGAAACCAGAAAAAACCAATTCGCCGCGGCTAATTGGTTTCTTTCATTAGAATAACTCCGATAGGAGTTTAATTTTAATAGCATTTTTGCAATCCAAAACATGAACCCGTTTTCGGGTTCAATTTATTCTTATTCAAATCAACCCAAATGCAATCCCTAAGGGATTGATTTACAAATCCAATTTATTTTTCTATTATAATTTAATCCCTATCGGGATTGGTTGATGCAAATTTTTTGTTCCTATCTATTATAATGTCTCTCCTATGGAGCTTGCTTGTTTTAACTTTGATTTGCTTGTTGTTTTGTAAATAGCTCCAGCGGAGCGTTATAATAATAGAAATATTGCAAATAAAATGTATTTTAGCTCCGTAGGAGCGATATGATTGTAGAATATTTCCATTGTTTTTATTTTAATGCCGCTCCTATGGAGCTTGGTTTTTGGGGTTTTGTTTTTTTTTTCTATTATGATGTCGCTCCTACGGAGCTAATTTATTCTAACTTTTATTTGTTTGCTATTTTGTAAATAGCTCCAGCGGAGCGTTATAATAATAGAAATATTGCAAATAAAATGTATTTTAGCTCCGTAGGAGCGATATAATCTTTTTCCATTTTTACAAATCGTAGTTTTAATTTTTTCTTTGCTTGATTCTTATTTTTCATTGTTATAAGTTTGTACAAAGATTTAAGGACATTGGCAAAAAGAGATGAGTGCAAATTGTTACATATTTGATATATTAAGGCAAAAAGTTAAAATATTCTACTCAAAATTCACTACGGAACACTTTTTAGCAACCCTCAAGCAGAAACAAGTTCTTGTTTCCTCCTTCATAACAATAATTCTTATAGCAACAAAAATTCATAATTTGCACTTAGTTGTTTGTTTTTTTGCAATTGTAGATGCTTTTCGGTGGCGAGCAGAGTCAACTATACGGCGAGCAACATCAGCAATTCGGCGAGGAGAGTTAACTATACGGCGAGTAACATCTGCAAAACGCCGAGTAGTGTTAACTATGCGGCGAGCAATATCTGCAATTGGGCGAGTGGAATTAACTATACTGCGAGCAATATCAGCAATTAGACGAGCAGAGTTAGCAATGCAACAAGGGACTTCAACTATTCACTTTAAAGGGGCAGAAACGTGGTTATTAACTCATTCTTTCTAAAATATTCCATTTCCAATGTCATCCAAAGTAGCTTTTATTTAAGGCAAACATTCCTTTTTATAGATATTTCTAACTCATGTTACGCAAGTTTTAATAACCTTGAAGGTTTTGTTAGAAGAATTCGTGAAGATTGCGAAATCTTGCGTTTGATAAGTGAAGCCTTCAAGATTTGGGTCGATAGTATACGTAATGTATTCTATAATAAATTATCCAATTTCCTTAACTTAAAAGTACCGGAGGGTTCTTATGTCCAAAACTGAAGAAACAAAAAGAGTTTATGCAATAGGTGATGCGGCAGCTCTTGAATTAGAAAAGACCATTAGAGGCTGTTTTGTGCAAGATCAAGCAGATTTTACGGCGTTCGATGGCAGATTTATAACTCCTTTTGAAACTGATTGGCTTAATGAAATTACAGCAGCCGAAGAAGAGGCAAAAGATAATAGTGTTGTTACTCAACAAAGCGGTCAAACTGCTGAGGTAACAAGGTTAATGGAGGAAAGTAAAAAAATCTTCCAGGCTTCAAAGTATCACATTGATAAGGCTTTTTCAACAAATACGGCTATTCTTAATGAGTTTGGCTACCGCGATTATGATAAAGCAAGGCATGTTCAAAATAAAATGATACAGTTTATGAATCAGTTTCATAAAACGGCGGTAAAATATTCAACCCAGTTAATTGCAAAGGGTTTTACACAAGCTAAGATTGATGAAATTGGTCTTTTAAAAACATCGCTTGATGAAGCAAACCAAAAACAGGAAGCATTTAAGAAAGATAGAGGAGTTTTAACTCAAGAGCGTGTTGGAAAATTAAACATTGCTTGGCAAAGAATGCAGGATGTTTGCAACGCTGCAAAATATGTCTATCCCGAAAATTATGCAAAACTGGCTCGGTATATTATTAGCGAAAGTAAAACCACGCAAACAACAACACCATTAGAAGAGCCGCCTGTTCAGTAGTGTTTGGTTGAATAAGGGGAACGAAAATATTCGTTCCCCTTATTTAGATTAAGAGCAAGATTAGGATTATGATTAAGACCATGCTTAAAATATTGGCAATAAAAAAATAATAGATTAATTTTATAAGTAGTATAAAAATTTGTTCTATTTGAAATTGAAATGAAGAAGTGAAAAAGAAAATCTGAATTAAATTTCAAGGGGGAGGGACAATTTGTCCTATACCTTGAAATGCAATGCTGTCAACTTAAGCAATTTGTCATTCCGCGAAGCTCTTACGCGGAATCCATTTTATGGTAATTAGACGTGGCGCAGAACAAAAACATTTGGACAAAACTTAAAAATATTTGCTTAAGTTGACAGCATTGCCTTGAAATGATTGCTACTAATGATAAAAAGTTGCAAAATAAAGGAACGAAAATATTTGTTCCTTACCTCTAACTTGATTTTTAAGTAGATTAAGAGCAAGATTAGGATTAAGATTAAGAATATCTGATTGTAATTTCAACTGGAGTACAATTTGTACCCCCCTTGAAATGATTGCTGCTAATGATAAAAAGTTGCAAAATAAAGGAACGAAAATATTCGTTCCCTACTTTTAATTAGATTAAGAGCAAGATTAGGATTATGATTAAGACTTGCGTAAAAGGTTAGATTATAGGCAATTACCGAAGATTAAATTGAAATACAGTTTTTATAAATAATAATATTACAAAAAGGAAAAAATGAAAGGGAAAGTAGCAATTATCGTTCTATTTAGTTTGGTTTATTATTTGGGATTTACAAGCACATCATATTCACAAACAGCAAATCCAGATATGTGGGTAACCAACGGACCCGTTAACGCAATAGCTGTTGATGGCAATTACACATATATTGGGGGCAGTTTTAACTATGTAGGACCAAACACTGGGTACGGTGCCAAAATAACAACAACCTCAACATCGCCAAATTTGTCGTTCCCTAAGGTTAATGGATTTATTAGTTGTTCAGTCTCCGATGGAAATGGCGGTTGGTATCTTGGAGGTCGTTTTACAAAAGTTGGGAGTTATACTAGAAATTATATTGCACATATTCTTTTAGATGGTTCTGTGGATGCAACATGGAATCCAAATGCAAATGGGGCTGTTCTTTCTATAGCCGTCAGTAGAAGTGATATTTATGTTGGAGGATTGTTTACATCAATCGGTGGTCAATCGAGAAACCATCTTACCAAACTAAACAATACTGATGGCTCAGCGGATGCAACTTGGAATCCAAATTCAGATGGTTATTATGTCAATTTAATAGTCATCGAAGAAAGTGATATTTATATTGGGGGGGATTATACAACAATCGGTGGTCAATCGAGAAACCATCTTGCCAAACTAAACAATACGGATGGCTCAGCAGATGCAACATGGAATCCAAATCCAAATGGTTATATCTATTCAATCGCCATCAGCGGAAGTGATATTTATGTTGGAGGGGGTTTTACAACAATCGGTGGTCAACTAAGAAACCATCTTGCCAAACTAAACAATACGGATGGCTCAGCAGATGTAACTTGGAATCCGAATGCAAGCAGTTCAGTCCAAACAATAGCCTTAAGTGAAAGGGATATTTATGTTGGAGGAGGATATACAACAATCGGTGGTCAAACGAGAAACTATATTGCCAAATTAAACAATACTGATGGCACGGCAGATGTAACTTGGAATCCAAATGTAGGTGGTGGGGTTGTCAATTCAATCGTCATCAGCGGAAGTGATATTTATATTGGGGGGGATTTTACATCAATTGGTGGTCAATCGAGAAACTATATTGCCAAACTAAACAATACTGATGGTTTAGCAGATTCATCATGGAAATCAAATGCAAGTAGCTGGGTCAAATCAATAAGCATTAGCGGATGTGATATTTATGTTGGTGGAAATTTTACATCAATTGGTGGTCAGATTAGAAACAAAATTGCAAAACTAAATAATACAGATGGAATAGCAGATGCAACATGGAATGCGGAGGTTAGTGATGGGCGTGTAGGCACAATAGTCATTAGCGGAAGTGATATTTATATTGGAGGAAGTTTTACCTCAATCGGTGGTCAGACGCGAAACGCTATTGCCAAACTAAACAATATAAATGGCTCAGCAGATGTAATTTGGAATCCAAGTGCAAATGGTGGGGTCAACTCAATAGCTATCAGCGGAAGTGATATTTATGCTGTAGGGGATTTTTCGTCAATCGGTGGTCAGTCGAGAAACTATATTGCCAAGCTAAACAATACTGATGGCTCAGCAGATGTAACTTGGAATCCAAATTCAAATGGTTATATCTATTCAATCGCCATGAGCGGAAGTGATATTTATGTTGGAGGGGGTTTTACAACAATCGGTGGTCAACTAAGAAACCATCTTGCCAAACTAAACAATACGGATGGCTCAGCAGATGTAACTTGGAATCCGATTGCAAGCAGTTCAGTCCAAACAATAGCCATAGACGGAGGTGATATTTATGTTGGTGGTGAATTCTCGTCAATCGATGGTCAGTCAAGGAATAGTATTGCCAAACTAAACAATACCGATGGCAAAGCAGATGGAACTTGGAATCCAAATGCAGATGGTTATTATGTCTCTTCAATAGCCATAAGCGGAAGTGATATTTATGTTGGAGGAGCTTTTGGGTCAATAGGTGGACAGACGAGAAACTATCTTGCCAAACTAAACAATACTGATGGCTTGGCAGATGCAACTTGGAATCCAAATTTATATGGTCATGTATATTCAATAGCCATCAGCGGAGATGATATTTATGTGGGGGGAAATTTTAGATATATGAATGGTGATGCACAAAGTTATTTTGCACTTTTCACTGATAGGTCTCTTCCAGTTGAGCCAATAATAGAAAATGTGCCATCAGAATACAAGTTGAACCAAAATTACCCAAATCCGTTTAACCCAAGTACGGTAATTAGTTATTCAATCCCAACAGATGTGAGAGGTGAGATGCAAGAAGTGAGACTAATGGTATATGACATACTTGGAAAAGAAGTAGCGACTTTGGTAAACACAAAACAAAGTGCAGGTAACTACGAAGTTAAATTTAATGCAAACAAACTAACAAGTGGCGTTTATTTCTACAAATTGCAAAGTGGCAATTATGTTGAGACAAAGAAAATGTTATTGTTAAAATAAAGGAACGAAAATATTCGTTCCCTACTCTAATTTGATTTTTAATTAGATTAAGAGCAAGATTAGGATTAAGATTAAAAGTAAAAGTAAAAGGTTAGATTATAGGTAAATGATAAAACGAAATACAATTTTATAAATAACAATATTACAAAAAGGAAAAAATGAAAGGGAAAGTAGCAGTTATCGTTCTATTTAGTTTGGTTTATTACTTTGGTTTAACGAACCAAACATATTCACAAACAGCAAACCCAGATATGTGGGTAACCAACGGAACCGTTAACGCAATAGCCATTGATGGAGATTACACATATATTGGTGGTGATTTTACTTATGTAGGACCAAATACTGGGTGCGGTGCCAAAATAACTACAACATCAACATCGCCAAATATGTCATTCCCCAAGGTTAATGGCAGTATTGTATGTTCAATCTCAGATGGTAGTGGTGGGTGGTACATTGGAGGTGGTTTCAATAAAGTTGGGCCTTATAAAAGAAATAATATTGCACATATTCTTTCAGATGGTTCTGTGGATGCAACTTGGAATCCGAATGCATATGGTGCTATCTATTCAATAGCCATCAGCGGAAGTGATATTTATGTTGGAGGATATTTTACATCAATCGGTGGTCAGACGAGACACTTTATTGCCAAACTAAACAATACCGATGGCTCAGCAAATGTAAAATGGAATCCAAATGCAAATGGTCCTGTCTATTCGATAGCCGTCAGCGGAAGTGATATTTATGTCGGAGGAGATTTTACATCAATCGGCAGCCAGTTAAGAAACTATATTGCCAAGCTAAACAATACTGATGGTTCGGTAGATGCAACTTGGAATCCAAATGCAAGCAGTCCTGTCAACTCAATAGTCATTAGTGGAAGCGATATATATGTAGGAGGAACTTTTAACTCAATTGGTGGTCAGACGAGAAGATGTATCGCTAAACTAAACAACACCGATGGCTTGGCAGATTCAATATGGAATCCAAATGCAGATTTTATTGTCAATTCAATAGCCATCAGCGGAAGTGATATTTATGTTGGAGGAGGTTTTACAACAATCGGTGGTCAGCCGAGAAGTAAAATTGCCAAACTAAACAATACTGATGGCTTTGCAGATGCAACTTGGAACCCAAATGCAAGTGGTACTGTCGAATCAATAGCCATCAGCGGAAATAATATTTATGTTGGAGGATGGTTTAAAACAATCGGTGGTCAGCCGAGAAGTAATATTGCCAAACTAAACAATACGGATGGTTTAGCAGATGCAACTTGGAATCCAAATGCAAATAGTTATGTCTATTCAATAGCCATCAGCGGAAGTGATATTTATGTTGGTGGAATTTTTACATCAATTGGTGGTCAGTCGCGAAATAGAATTACCAAACTAAATAATACCAATGGCTCAGCAGATGCAACTTGGAATCCAAATGCAAATGGTGGTGTTTATTCAATAGCCATCAGCAGAAGTGATATTTATATTGGAGGAAGTTTTACGTCAATCGGTGGTCAGACGAGAAACCATATTGCCAAACTAAACAATACTGATGGTTCAGCAGATGTAACTTGGAATCCAAATGCAGATAGTTCTGTCTCTTCAATAGCCATCAGCGGAAGTGACATTTATGTTGGAGGAGGTTTTTCGTCAATTGGTGGTCGGGAGAGAAGAGGAATTGCTAAACTAAATAATACCGATGGTTTGGTAGATGCAACATGGAATCCAAAAGCATATACTTTTGGCTCTGTCAATTCAATAGCCAACAGCGGAAGTGACATTTATGTTGGAGGATATTTTTCGTCAATCGGTGGTCAGACAAGAAATAATATTGCCAAACTAAACAGCACAGATGGTTTAGTAGATGCAACATGGAATCCAAATGCAAATAGTGGTGTCTCTTCAATCGCCATCAATGGAAGTGATATTTATGTTGGAGGGGGTTTTACAACAATCGGTGGCCAACTAAGAAACCATCTTGCCAAACTAAACAATACTGATGGCTCGGCAGATGCAACTTGGAATCCAAATGTAAATGTTGGTGATTATTCATATATCAGTTCAATAGCCATTAGTGGAAGTGATATTTATGTTGGAGGAGAATTTAATACTTCAATCGGTGGTCTGTCGAGAAATAGAATTGCCAAATTAAACAATAATGATGGCTCGGCAGATGCAACATGGAATCCAAATGCAAATGATCCGGTCTTGTCGATAGCCCTCAGTGGCAGTGATATTTATGTTGGAGGTGGTTTTACTACGATGAATGGTGATGCACAAGGAGGATTTGCACTTTTCACTGATAGAACGCTTCCAGTTGAACCAATAATAGAAATTGTGCCATCAGAATACAAATTGGAACAAAATTATCCAAACCCATTTAACCCAAGTACGGTAATTAGTTATTCAATACCAACAGATGTGAGAGGTGAGATGCAAGAAGTGAGACTTATGGTATATGACATACTTGGAAAAGAAGTAGCGACTTTGGTAAACACAAAACAAAGTGCAGGTAACTACGAAGTTAAATTTAATGCGAGCAAACTAACAAGTGGAGTTTATTTCTACAAATTGCAAAGTGGCAATTATGTTGAGACAAAGAAAATGTTATTGTTAAAATAGAATAACGAAGGCATTATGATGCCGCTCCTATGGAGCTAGTTTGTTTTTGCTTCGAATTGCTTGCTATTTTGTAAGTAGCTCCAGCGGAGCGATATAATCGTTGAATATTTCGATTAATTAAATTTTAATGTCGCTCCTACGGAGCTTTGTTTTTGGGTTTTTGTTTTTTCTATTATGATGCCGCTCCTACGGAGCTAGTTTGTTTTTGCTTCGAATTGCTTGCTATTTTGTAAATAGCTCCAGCAGAGCGATATAATCGTTGAATATTTCGATTAATTACATTTTTATGTCGCTCCTATGGAGCTAGTTTGTTTTTGCTTCGAATTGCTTGCTATTTTGTAAATAGCTCCAGCAGAGCGATATAATCGTTGAATATTTCGATTAATTACATTTTTATGTCGCTCCTATGGAGCTAGTTTGTTTTTG
>Ga0209575_10000042_pt1 | contig 163135 bp, 122 predicted proteins | sample Medcelwee11metaG_FD_187172 | JGI IMG/M metagenome (GOLD analysis project Ga0209575, IMG submission 187172) | Freshwater pond sediment microbial communities from the University of Edinburgh, under environmental carbon perturbations - Medium... | ecosystem: Environmental > Aquatic > Freshwater... | reverse complement strand
CCGGCGGCGGCACCAACCGGCGGCGTCACCAACCGGCGGCGTCACCAACCGGCGCCCACCGGTCGCCTTGCTCATCCCGGGGCTTGCGGCAGTCCTTGCGCAAGATCCTGGTCACCCAAGCTGCGCCACGAGCCGGCCAGCCACGTCGTGCGCCTTGTCCTGGTCTCCCCCGTAGTCGAGCTCGGCGTAGAGACGCGTGAGCTTCTCCACCTTGCTCAAGCTCCTCTCAGGCCCACGAAGGATCACCAGGTGCGCCACCAACAACAGTGAGTACCCCCGACTCACCGAATCAATGGCCCCCACGTCGAGCCCCAACCACTCCCGCGCGAAACCAAGGTAAGGCTCCAGGAACCCGTCGACCTCACGCCCGTGACCCTCCACGGCCTGCAGCACGGCCTCTGTCGTACGCAGCCCGGACAGCCCCAGCATCGTCACCAAGTACGTCGGAAAGAAGACCTCCTCGACGAGCGGCTTCGCAAGTCGCCGCCCAATCCGTTCGTCCAGAGCTTCCACCTCGCGGGTGCGCGCCAGCGTCGCAATCGACACCGCGTCCAGCGGCAGGCAATGGCCTCCACGCGTAAGCTCTTCTCGAACGGTTCGCTGGTAGTCCTGCAGGTCGCGACGGATGGACACGAACTCTTGGTCTGCGATCTCGAGCACGCTGGCGATGCGGCTGAACCGTCGACGGATGATCTCGGGGACGGCCTCGTCCGCCTTGTACCCGAGGTCGTGCTCCACCTCGGCCCAAGCATGCTGCAGCGCGGTTCGGATCTGGATCTCGAAACGCAGGTCCGGGTGGGGAGACCACGCGGCGGGTGGAGCGCAAACATAGTGTAGCGAGCGATAGCCGAACTGCCGGCTGTCCGCGAAGTGCAGGCGATCCGTCGAGTTGCGGAGGTCCACCTGGAGCCGGTCCTCGACGAGCCTCGCCACCTCGTCGATGGTGTCCTCGAAGTACGTGACCACCCGCAGGCCGACCAAGTCGGTCACGTCCCAGAGGCAACGATAGGTCTTGTCGGGGAGGGCGAGCTTGCGCTTCAGGCTCTCTTTCGACTTGAGACGCCAGCTCACGAAATGAACCTGCAGCCGGGCTTCGGCGAGCCAAGCCAAGAGGTCCTGCTCGGTTCTCGCCCCAACCGCGCGCAACGCGCCCCGCTGTTCCTCAAAGGTCGCCAGAATGGACTCGTTCGACATGGCGGACGCACGGGGTGTAGCGCGTGGTGCCCCGTTCGCCAACCTCCAGCCCGAAGACGCCGCCGGTTGAAACCGACGGCTAGTTGGACCTCGTGAACGGAGCCCAAAGCCCTGCGGGCTCCCGTTGTGCGTTCGACGGATGTTGGCGGCGAATGCGGGGGTGGGAACGATTGGGTCCACACGAGAGCCCGCGGAGCGGGCTTTGAGATGTGTCCAACCGGAGAACGTAGCCGTCGGTTTCAACCGGCGGCGTCACCAACCGGCGGCGTCACCAACCGGCGGCGTCACCAACCGGCGGCGTCACCAACCGGCGGCGTCACCAACCGGCGGCGTCACCTGCAGGTGAAGGTCGCGGCTGCGCTCTCCATGTACATTTCGCCTCCGACCGCAGGCCGGACAGGCACGGGGTACTCTTCCGGTCTCGTGCTGTCCATGCCCCCCGATCCACCCCCAAAAAGCTGCGAGCAGCACGCATCGCTCCTCGATATCGCGGCCGGAGGCAGCGTACCTTCGCAGCGAATTGCCCGGGCGCAGATCGCGCCGGGTCGCAGGAGGACAGGCCATGGCGAACGACAACTCGGACCTCGACGTATTCGACTCGATCGCACCCAAGACCCAGCCCTCGCCTGACGACCTGCTGGAACCCGACGAGACGACCGCGCCGACCCGTGTGATGATGGGCAGCGCCCCGCGCTCCGTGAAGCCGCCGCCGCCTCCTCCTGCGTCGCGACCCTCGCTGCCCGCCTTGGACGCCGCGCGCCTTTCCTCGCCGAGCGCATCACGCATGCCGCCGCCTCCGCCTGTGTCGCGCCCTAACGTGCCGTCTTCAGCGCCCGGCAGCGCGGCACTGCTGGCCGGCTCAGGGCGAGTCGCGTCGTCCTTGCCGCCCCCGGTCGCACCCCCCATGCGGATCGGTTCCGTGCCCCCTCCGCCCCGACGGTCCGCACCTGTGCCTCCTCCCCAGGCCGCCCCGTCGGCGCCTCCGCCTTCCGCGCCTTCCGCTTCGTCCGAACCGCGGCCTCCGATGGGCAGCCTCCGGCCCATGACCTTGTCGTCGGCATCCGAGCCACCTGCCCCCGAGCTGGCCAAGCCCAAGTCCCGCGCCAAGATCGTCCTGCTTGCAGCAGCGGCCATGCTCTCAGTCGCTGGCGTCGCCACGGGCGCCTTGCTCCTCACGCCCCGCACTGGCTCACTCAAGGTCTACGTCGCCGGCCCAGGGGGAACCGACGTCGGTCCGGTCGACATTTACGTCGGCGAGCAGAAGGTCTGCACTTCCTCCCCCTGCTTCGTCAAAGATCTCGAACCGGGCATCCACGACGTGTACGCCGAATCGATCGGCTACGCGCCCGCCGCCACCAAGGGCGTCGAAATCACCGCGGGCGGCACCGCAACCTTCGATGTCGCTCTTGCCGAACCCGGTACGGGCATCGAGGTCGCAGCCTCCCACGACGCCATCACCCTGCACATCGACGGCAAAGAGATCGGTCCCCTTCCCCAGAAGATCGGGACGCTGTCGCCCGGCGATCACACCCTGCGCTTCGTCGGCTCTGACCGCTACGAACCGGTGAGCCGGACCGTCACGGTGGTCCCGAACAAGCTCGAGAACCTCGGCACCATCGCCCTTCCCGTAGCGAAGGGAAAGGCCACCGTCGACGCAGCCTCCGACGTGCGGGTGCGTCTCGTCCCCGCCGCGGGCGATCCGATCGCACTCGAGTCCGGCCAGGCATCGATGGACCTCGACCCTTCGAAGCAGTGGAAGCTGCAGGCGTGCAAGCCCGGCCACGACATGTTCGAGACGCCGGTGGTCTTCGAAGCAGGCAAGGCGGAGAAGACGTTCCGCGTCGAGCTCTCGGGCGACGGCAAGGGTCTTCCGGACTGGTGCGGCTCGAAGGAGAAAGGTCGTGGGGTTCCAACGACGACGCCGGCTGCCCCTCCGGCGGCAGGGGATGGGCCGGGCAAGGTCAGCTTCAACTCCATCCCGCCAGGGGCGGCCGTGCTTCTCGACGGGCGCCCGGTGGGGCGAACCCCGGTGTCGGGGGTCAGCGTTCCTCCTGGCAGCCACAGCGTGGTGTTCATTCACCCCGAGAAGGGTCGGAAGGCCGCCGGAGTGACGGTGAAGCCGGGGCAGAGCACGGGCGTTGGGGTCCGGTTCTAAAGAGCCAATCGGCAACCATGCCCACCCCGCACAACAGCGCCGGAACGAACACCTGAGCTCCGAAGAACGCCAGACCAGCTTCCGCGAGATGATCGAGATTGGCCTGAGCATCCCGCTGTGACGCTGTCCGTTCGTGCAGCACCCGAAGAGCATCGCATGATGCTACGATTGCAGGACGATCACGTCCCGGCAGTCATCGCACCACGCCCATGCGAGAAGGCCCATGAGAAAGCTTCCCGGTCTGACGTTGCACCTTGTCTCCGCGCTTCTGTTCTTCGCCGCCTGCAGCGCGAGCGAGGAGTCGGCTACGAATGCCCACGGAGGCTCGGGCGGAAGCGCGGCGAGCGACGGCGGCGGCCAGGGCGGGAGTGGAGGGTCGTGTGAACCCTTGACCTGCGAGACGGCGGGTGCGGAGTGCGGCGTGGTCTCCGACGGCTGCGGACAGACGCTCTCGTGCGGCGGCTGCGACACGGGAGAGGTCTGCGGGGGCGGTGGGCCGAACCTCTGCGGCACGAACCCTTGCACCCCCAAGACGTGCGGGCAGTTGGGCGCCGCCTGCGGCGTCATCAGCGACGGATGCGGCAACGTGCTGGACTGCGGGAGTTGCCCAACAGGGCTGGTCTGCGGCAACGCGCAGGTGACCTTCCAGTGTGTATCGGTCGATGGCGGAACCGGGGGGACGGCAGGGACTGGAGGCACGGGTGGCGGCGGTTCCGGCTGCACGCCGGGCGAGCCATGCGACGATGGGAACGCGTGCACCCAGAACGACACCTGCAACAGCTCGGGCCAGTGCGAGGGAGGTGCCGCGGTGACGTGCACGAGCCCTCCCAACGGTTGCTTCGTGTCGACCGGCGTGTGCGATTCGCTGAGTGGGTCGTGCAGCTATCCCTATCAGGCTAGTGGCATACCTTGCCCCGACGATGGAAACGCGTGCACCATCGACCAGTGCGACGGAGCGGGGCAGTGTGGGCACGTCGCCAAGGCCCCGGGCACGCCCTGCGGGTCGGGCACCTGCTCGGGTGGCGTGTGCGTTGCCTCGTGCCAGGGAGGTGGGAACGTCACCTGGAGCCAGACACATACGGCCTGGTACGGCAACCCCAGCACCGCGGGCACGTACCTGTGCGCGGCCACCCTGCCCACCGGCTCCTTCGTGCACGGAACGGCAGTCCAAGTGACCACGAATGCCCCCCAAAAGCGCGAGGGTGCCGCGACCGCGACCTGCTCGTCCGGCATTTGGCAGGTCTCCGGTTCGTGCGACGGCAAGGTGGTCGACACGTTGATCAACACGGAGTGCACTGCATCGAGCCCCGCTACCCGGCAGATGATCGCGGGATGGTACGTGGCAGACTTGTATCGCTGCGCGGACTCCGCAGGGCTCGACTACTGGGTCAGCCAGTACGAGAACCCCTCGCCGACGGTATGCACGCCGGCCTCGAACTACGGCGGAACGGGCAGCAAGGAGACCTGCTGGCGAGCGGTGTTCCGAGACTCGGCCAACGCGGTGCAGAGCTGCTACGACCAGGCCCAGGCCAGTGGACACATATGCGACGGCGCGGTGGACAATTTCTGCGCCCCGGACTCGCACTACCCGTGGGCATCGATTGTGAGCGCGGGGACGACCTGCAAGTTCGGCCCGTAGGCCCACGGCCTCCCGCGTCCCCACTCCGTCCCCACAGCACCCGGTTGCGATAAGGCCCAGTCGGCCCCATGGTTCCTACATGGTCCCCATTTGGTCTTTCGCGACGGAATCGGACAGCGCCCGGGTTCGGGACGCTCTGCGCCGCGCCGAACGCGCGTGGCAGGGCACCAGCCTCGGTCACGCGCTGCACTGGGTCGAACGCGCCGCCGAGATCGCCGCAAGCGAAGGGCTACCCAGAAGGGCCCACGAGCTGACGGACCTCGCCCATGAGGTCGACGCGGAGATCAAACGGCGCTCGGGCATCCCGGCTGCATCCGACCCAGCGTGGGTCGAGGCGCGGCGAATCCAGTCATCCCTCATCGAGGTCCGCGACTCGTGGCTCGATCCGGTCGAGATCCAGGCGGCCCCGCCCCCGCAAGACGCTCCGGTCGTCGCCATCGCGCAGGGCTCGGCACGCCCTCCCGCCGTCACGCTCGACGACGAGGAGGTCATCATCCTGGACGGTCCCCCCCACGCATGGGGCTCGGACGCTCTGCGCGCGACCGTCCCAGACGACGAAGCGTCCACGCGGGCCAAAAACATGCTCACGACCGTCGTCGGCGAATCCCAGTGGCAGGACGAAGCCGCCACGATCCGCCGGAAGACGTCGGTGCCCTTGGACGAGAGGGACACGGTACGTCCACCCCTCGGCTCGCTCAACGAGTTGACGCTGCTCAAGGACCTCGAGCGACCCGGCGCCGTCTCTTCCCACTTGCAGGAAACGCTGGAGCGCGACCCGGCGGAGGTCGTTCGCGTTCTGCGAGCCGCAGAGGTATTCGAGGACCTTTCCGACGACAAGGTTCAGGAGCTCGCACAGCAAGGGACCTTGATACGACTCGCCGGGGTCGATGCGTTGATGGGTTGCGAAGCGGCGATCATCCTCGAGGGAGGCGTGTCGGTGATGGAGCACGCGGGCGGGGAATCGCTTCAGGCTGGCGTGGGCGACTCGCTGTGTTTCGACGGGTCCGTTCCAGATAGCCCGCGACCTGCGGTGCTCGCGACTACGGCAACGAGTGTGGCCATCGGTTGGGATCGCCAGACGCTGTCCAAGATCCTGGCGGTATGCCCTTGGGCGGTCGCGACGTTGCGAGCGCGTGCAGACCAGATGGCGACGCTGGCCGCGATTCCTCTGCGCAGGGTCGCGCGGCGCATGGGGAGCAGTTTCCGCGAAGACTTCGTGCGCGCCTCGCGCGTGGTCGTGGTGCCTCCCGGGACGGTGTTGTTCGAGCAGGGCATGGAGGTCCATGCCCTTCTGGTAACGGGGATCGGCACGGTGCTGCGGGTCGGCGAGGCGGGGTCGATCGAGGCGGTGGACCCCGGGACTCTGCTGTTCGCGAGCGAACTGGTCGATGGCGCGGTCGCGCCTTACCAAGTGCGCGTCGGCAAGCGAGGCGCCACGGTCTTGCACACCGAAGCCGTGGAGCTGGCGCGGTTCCTCCCCCACGTGCCGTGGCTCGACCGGGTGCTGTCCGAGCCCGACTGAGCGCGCGCAGCGTTCAACGCCAGAAAAAAGCGCGTCCGCGGGTGGCCAATACCCCTACCTTGCACTACATTTATGCAAGTTGGGCGAATCAGGTGAGGGCAACCCGAACCGTCGTGGGGAACCTCGACCGCAACCGTGCCCCGCGGGGCGCCGAAAGGAAGGGGACCATGGGACTTTGGAACACGTTGACGGGCAAGAAGACCCACTGTGCAGGGTGCGGGGCTGTCGTTCCCGTGAACCTCGAAAACCAGTTCGATGAGGTCTATTGCAGCGAGGCTTGCGAGCGAAACTTCAAGAGGCTGTCCTCGGCTCCCCCGCCGCCGGCGGAAGAAGAGATCAGCGAGGTACGAGACATTCCTTTCGCCCAGCCCCCGTTGCCACGGTAGACGTCCCGGCTACCGGTCGACGTCCTTGAGCTCGATGAGCGCGGTGACGCCCACCGCGTCGGTCGACGGGCGCCCGACCACGCCGTCCTCGATGACTTTGCGGATGCACCGGACGACCGGGGGCGGGACGTTGCGTGCACTCGCGACGATCATGCCCGACGCCTTGTGGTTGGGGCGAACGAAGAACATGAGCTTGAGACGCGCGCTCGCCACGCGGAGACCGCCGTTCTCGTCCACGCAGGCGGCCATGTCGTCGGTCCGCGCGCGCAGGTTGCGGAGCGCACCGCCCACGGCACCGTTCTCGAACGACACACTGACCACTCGTGCCTTGGGGTTCTCCGGCTCCGACCCAGCTTCGGGTCCTTCCTCCACGCCCCTGTCGGGAACGAGCGTGCCGGTCGTGGCGCTGAGCATCCCGAGCTGCTCGGCCAGAGGACGACTGTTGACAGTGACCAAGCGCGGTGGATTGAGCTCCTCCGGGGCCAAGCACCGCGTCGCCTGCGTTTGTGGATCCTTGCTCTCGCCGTACAGACAAACCAGGCCCGAAGTCGGGTACGGGATCGTGGGCACGGGGTCCGCCACGGGGCGCGGCTTCGGCGCTTCGACCGGCGGGGTTTCCGCGCTGCTCGCGGCAGGTGGCGGGGACAGCGGTTGAACGGGAGGCTTCTTCCGAACCTTCGCCGCATCCGCATCCCGCACACCACCCACGTGCATCGCCGCGACGGCGAGCACGAAACATCCCGCCATCCAGGCGGGCTTCCACAGATCGGTGCTGGTCACGGGCGGGAGCTTGATCCGAATCTCCCCATCCGTCGAGCAATTCTCGACAGAACTCCTCCTACCCCATCAGTCCGTCGCGCGGGTCCGCACCCGCAGCACGCCACGCGGGGCCCAGCGCCCCCACCACCGCAAACAGCGCACCGAACCCAACGGCCCCTGCCATCAACCACCACGGCAAGGAGAAAAAGCTCTCCGGCTTGAACGGGAAGTCCGGCATCCGCGTCGCCGCCAGCCAGTCCGCAAGCACCGTCGCCAGACACCCGAGCCCCAGTCCAGCCAGCGCGTACAAGGAGCCAACCACCGCTGCCAACGATAGCTGCCACGCGAGAACGTCCGAGCGCGCCGCTCCGACGGCCCGGTACAGCCCAATCTCCCCCCTCCGCTCGGACAACAACGCACGAAACGTGTACGCGATGTTCGACCCCGCCATCAGCAGGATCACCGTCGCCACAAGCGACAGCAATGCCGTCACCCCGTTGACCAGCACGCTCACGTCCCTCGCGCGCGTGTCCCTGGGCATCAGCCCGAGTCGGTCCGCTCGGTCGATGACCACGCTCGCATCACCCGTGGATCGGGTCTCGACCAGCACCGAGGAGAACGCCCGGCCCGCCTCTGCCCCAGCAAACTCCTCGTTCCACCTTCGCACCGTGTCGATGGGAAGCGTCAGCCCGAGGTCGATCGCGCGGGAAGAGACGCCCACGACACGCCCTCGCACCGTCCTCACCGAGCCCTGCTTCGATGCCCCCAGCAGCGACTCGCCCAGGCGCATCGTGAAGGTCACCCCGCTGGCTCGCTCCAGCAGCGCGGTCCCGACGGGCGGGAGCCCATGGGCCGGCGCGATTCCCTTGTTGAAGAGTTCGACAAGATACCGACTCACCAGGACGGGAACAGGCTCGACGCACTTGCCCTGCGCCATCCCCGTGGGGTGCTCGCAGTACTTGTCGGCATCGCACTGCACATCCGACGTGCACGCGGCCCCCGCTTGCTTCCACGGATCCTCGAAAGACCAGGACGGGTGCACGTCCGCCGTGACCAAGGCGGGCTCGACGCCGTCCCCCACCATCTCGCTCGTGCCGACATCTTGACCGATCAGGGCCTGTCCCCCCCGCGCGCTGCTCGGGAAGGCAAATCGCAGCTTCGGGTAGACGCGTCGCACCTCCGGCATGGCGCGCAGCTGTTCCACCGACTCCGGCTGGATCCTCGGCACCGACGAGCCGCCGAGCACGAGGGCAAGTAACCCCGGGTCGGCGCCGCCCTTGGGCTCCAACTCGATCTTGTCCAGCGGGAACACGTCGCCCAGCAACACGGCACGCACGCCAAGACCGAGGGACAGGAAGAACACAAGCGCCGCCGTACCCGCAAGAATGCCGAAGCCGGCGGTCGACAAGGCACCGCGCGTTCGACGCAGGTCCCGACCCACAAGGCGTCCCAGCTCACGCGTGCGCACGTCCCACCTCGTCCGTCTGCGCTTCGAGCCGCCCGTCCCTCATGCGAACCGTGCGCGTCGCCACCTTCGCGATCCGCTCGTCGTGCGTGGCGCACAGGACGGTCACCCCGTCGTCCCGGTGAAGCGACGCGAAGATGTCGATGATCTGCGCGGCGGTGTCCGCGTCGAGGTTACCGGTGGGCTCGTCGCACAGGAGCAAAGCGGGCGCATGGACGATCGCGCGGGCGATGGCCACGCGCTGGCGCTGACCGCCGGACAGGCCCGCGGTCAGATCCTTCGCGCGATCCTCGAGGCCCACTCGCTGCAGCGCGCGCAGCGCCGTGCGCCGCGGCCTGGGTCGGGGTGTGAACAAGAAGGGCACCGTCACGTTCTCGATCACCGTCAGGTGGTCCAGCAGGTAGAACGCCTGGAACACGAACCCGATGCGCTCGCCCCGCAAGCGCGACAGCTCTCGGTCGGACATCCCTCGCACGTCGCGCCCGTCCAGGTGCAGCTGCCCCTCGAAACCACGGTCGAGCGTGCCGACGATGCCAAGCAACGTGCTCTTGCCCGACCCGGAGGGGCCGAACACGGTCAGGAACTCGCCCGGTGTCACGCTCAGGGAGACTCCATCGACGGCAACGCGCCTTGCGTCTCCCTGGCCGAACGCGCGACGGAGCCCTTCGGCTCGAACGACCTCCGCCACGTCAGCTCTTGCTTGGAGGGATGTCGAGCGCCGCCTGTTCGATCATGTCGTTGACATAGGCAGCAATGCGGGCCTCGTCGGGGCCCTCGACCATGACGCGGAGCTTGGGCTCCGTCCCACTCCATCGCACGAGCACGCGCCCGTCGCGTCCTAGCTCCTTTTCCACAGCCTGGATCGCGCGCTGCAGCTTGGGCATCTCCTCGATGGGCTTTCGGGCCGAGAGGGACACGTTCTTGAGCAGCTGCGGGACCCGGTGCATGCAGCCCGGCACGATCTCCGACAGCGCACGCCCGCGCCGAAGCATGATCACGAGCACTTGCAACGCCGCCACGATCCCGTCGCCCGTGGAGGCATGGTCGAGGAAGATGAGGTGACCGGACTGCTCCCCTCCGAAGGTGCAGCCACTCTTGCGCATCTCCTCGACGACGTACCGGTCGCCCACGGCCGTGCGCACGAGCTTGCCCCCTGCGCCCTCGATCGCGTGCTCGAGACCGAGGTTGGACATCACGGTCGCCACGACGGTCGACTTCGCGAGGGTCCCAGCCTTGAGCTGCTCGGTCCCGTACAGGGCCATGATCGCGTCGCCATCCACGATGTGGCCGGCGTCGTCCACGATGATGACGCGGTCGGCGTCGCCGTCGAGGGCGATACCGATGTTGGCGCGGTGGTTGATGACCTGCTGCTGCACGGTGGCGGGGTGAAGAGCCCCGACCTGGTCGTTGATGTTCTTGCCATTCGGCTCGCAGCCGACGGTGATGACCTCCGCACCGAGCTCGGTGAAGACGGAAGGAGCCACGCTGTAGGCCGCGCCGTTCGCCGCATCCACCACGATGCGGAGCCCATCCAGGGTGTACTCCTTCGGGATCGTCTGCTTCGCGAACACCACGTAGCGCCCCTTGGCGTCCTCGATGCGGATCGCCGAGCCGATCCCCTCGCCCGTAGGCGCGCTCGTGTCCATGTCGCTCGAGCGCATCAACCTCTCGATCTCGGCCTCCTGCTCATCTGGAAGCTTGAAGCCGTCATGGCCGAAGATCTTGATCCCGTTGTCCCGGTAGGGATTGTGGCTGGCGGAAATGACCACACCGGCATCCGCGCGCATGCTCACCGTGAGGTGGGCGACCGCAGGGGTCGGGATGGGACCTGAGAGCATGACCTTGCCCCCCATGGCGCAGATGCCCGATGCCAGGGCGGTCTCGAGCATGTACCCGGACAGGCGGGTATCCTTCCCAATCACGACCCTTGGCCGTCGGTTCTTGCCCTTGCCGGCCACGTAGGTGATCGCCCGCCCGAGACGCAGGGCAAGCTCGGGGGTCATGGGGGCTTCGTTCGCCACGCCACGGATGCCATCGGTCCCGAACAGCTCGCGGGTCGTGGAAGCGCTGGGGGAAGTTGCCATGTCCGGCACGGTACCTTTCCGGCGCGAGGGAGCCAAGGGGGGAGTGGCGCCCTCGTTTTCCTGACCTCCCGCTGGTGCTCGTCTTCGCGGACGTCTTCGAACCTCGCCTTGCCACCCGGACCGGACTCGCGGCCGGGCGGTCGAAGGCGCGAATCCGACGCGACGGGGAGACCCACAAGACCGCCCGTTCGAACAATTGCCGTCTCATGGTATCCTTCCACCATGACCTATCGTTGGCTTTGGATCGGGGGGACGCTGGTCGTGGCTTCCATGGCAGGCTGCGCCGCTGGAGATGGGGGAACCGACGGCTATACTTCGCCGCGGCCCGACGCCGGCGAGGACACGGGTAGCGATTCCGGGGGAGATGCCCAGACCGACACGGATACCGAAGCGAACGTAGAAACGGGACCCGATGTGTCCGACGAACCGCCCCTCGAGGACGCGGAGCCGGACACGGCCCCCGACGGGCCCGCGGACGGCCCCGAGGACACCGCTTTGGACACCGAAGCGGACGCGCAGGAAGACGCAGAGGAGGCCGGCGACGCGGACGCCGGTTGCCCGGCGGGGTACACGGGGCCCGGGTGCGACGAGTGCGCGGCGGGGTACGTCGCCTGCGACGAGGAGTGCGTCGGCACCTGTGAGAGTTGCACGGGAAAGAGCTTCGACTGCAACGGGACGTGTGCCGCGGACTGCAAGACCTGCACAGGGGCGACGTCCGCGTGCGACCAGGTCTGCATCCCGACCTGCGAGACGTGCGACAGCAAGGAGATTGACTGCAACGGCGTGTGCGTGGCGGGCTGCGGCGACTGTATCGGTGCTCCCTACGCCTGCGACGACGCGTGCGTGACTTCGTGCATGACGTGCGCGGGCCAGCAGGCCGCATGCGAGGCGACGATGGAATGCCTTGCCAGCTGCTCCGCTTGCACGGGCACATGCCTCGAGTGTCCGACCGGATACCACGCGTGCACGGGCGGCTGCCATGTCGACGTGGCGGACGTTCCCTCGCTGGGCTGCGCGTACACGTGCGATGACCAACCCTGCGTAGCGCCTGCGAACGGTGAATCGGTGTGCACGCAAGGGGCCTGCGACTTCGTGTGCAACACGTCCAGCGGCTTCGAGAAGGTGGGAAGCGCGTGTCTTTGTGACGCAGCCAACGGGTTCGTGGAGCACCCGACCCTGCACATCTGCGTGTGCGAGACGGGGACGAAGGGGTGCGGTTCGTTTTGTGCGAGCGTGACGGACCCCGTCTACGGTTGCTCGAGCCCCTATTGCACGGCCTGCCCGTCGCCGGCTCACGCGGTCTCGACCTCGTGCAACGCTGCGGGGAGCTGCGACTTCACGTGCGACGCGACCGCAGGGTACGTCAAGAACGCCTCGGCAACGGGCTGCGTGTGCCCAAGCGGGATGGTGGATAGCGGCGCGGGCTGCCATTGCCCGACCGGCCAGAAGCTCTGCGGGGGGGTTTGCGTGAGCGCTTTGACGCCAGACCATGGGTGCGCGGGCGCCAGCTGTGACCCGTGCGCGGTACCACCGCATGCAGCTTCCACCAACTGCGCGGGACCGGGTGGCACCTGCGGCTTCACGTGTGACACGGCGAATGGGTACGTCGTGAACGCCGCCGGAACGGACTGTACGTGCGGGCCCGGGCTCGTGGACTACGGGACGTACTGTGGCTGCCCCGGCGGCGAGAAGTCCTGCGGTGGGGTCTGCGTGAGCGCGAGCCTGCCATCGACGGGATGTGCGAGCGCGTCGTGCAGCCCATGCCCCGAGCCCAGCCACGCCACCGCCACCTGCGGCGGGTCAGGGGGGACCTGCAGCTTCACGTGCGATGCCTCGGGACAATGGGTCGCGAGCGGAAGCTCGTGTGTTTGCGACACGGGTTGGAAGGACTGCGGCGGCGACGCCTGCGTGCAGGTTTCGACAGCCACCGGCTGCTCCGCGGTTTCCTGCACCGCTTGTCCTTCGCCCGCCCACGCGACATCGGTCAGCTGCACGGGTCCCGGAGGGACCTGCGCCTTCACGTGCGACGCTGCGGGCCAATGGGTCGCCGTGGGCGACCAGTGCGTGTGCAACGCGGGATGGAAGGATTGCGGCGGCTCGTCGTGCGTCGACGCATCGTTGCCTGTCAACGGTTGCGCGGATGCCTCCTGCTCGACCTGTCCCCTGCCCGCCCACGCCACCTCGACCAACTGCAACGGCGCGGGCGGCACGTGCGACTTCGTCTGCGATGGGGCTGGTCACTGGGTCAAGTCCGGAAGCCAGTGCGTCTGTGATAGCGGCTACACGGACGTGGGAGGAAACTGCGTGCCGGCGTGTCCGGGGTCGACGTACGGTGCCAGCTGCTACTGGTACGTTTCGGCAGCTGCAACGTGGGACGCTGCCCAGGCGAGCTGCGCGTCCAGCGGCGGGCACCTGGCAACGGCCGCCGACGCTTCGGAAAACAGCTTCGTGCGCGGGCTCGGAACCGGCAGCATCTGGCTCGGGCTGCGTGACTACTCCACCGTCCAGCAATCCATCGGCGCCGCCGACGACTGCACGAACAACGTCTCGCTCAGCGGCGACGGGGGGACCTACCTCGGGTCGACCGACCAGTACGACGACTTCGACCCGTGCGGGCTCTACTCGGACGCGGATGACATCTTCGGTCTGACCGTGTCGGTCCCCGGCATCTACGTGTTCTCCACCGCCAACACGGGCTGGGACACCATCCTGGGCTTGTACAACCGGATCAACAGCACGACGAGCTACCTATCTTGTGTGGGAACGTCGATCGAGTGTGATGACGACGACGGCCCCGGGACCCGGTCTCTGATCGTCCGGTACCTGAACGCGGGGTCGTACACGCTCATCATGGATGGGTACTCCGGGTACTACGGGAGTTACCAGCTCGACGTGCGTCGTTTCGACATGGTGGACGGCGCGGTTCACGGTTTCGCGAACTGGGCGACGGACGAGCCGAACAACTCGGGGTCGTCGGAGGACTGCGTGGAGGTGAACACGGCGGGCGGTTGGAACGACCTCGCCTGTTCTGCGACCCGGCCCTATGTCTGCGAGCGCCCGTTGTAGGAGAGAATCCAGAATGAGCTGAGGGTTGTCCAAGGGAATGATGGCCTGGGTCACCTGACGTCTGGCAAGGGGTGGCCGCTTGAGGCTAAGGTAGGCAAGGTTGGAACCGGGCTTGGTGCGTGCCGAGCGAAGATGGGTCAAGAGCAAAGGGTCATGAAGCCGCAAACGGAGCCAAGGGACGGGGACGGATCCTCGAGTTCCGACGCGGACGCTTGGGGCACGTACTTCCTTGGTCCCTACCGGGTGGTGGACGAGATCGGCGTCGGCGGCATGGCTACCGTGGAGCTTGCGCGCATGGACGGCGCGGGCGGATTCCAAAAGTGGGTCGCCATCAAGCGCATCCACCCGCACCTGACCGAGGACCAGCAATTCATCAACATGTTCCTCGACGAGGCGAGGATCGCCGCAAGCATCTCGCACCCGAACGTCGCGCAGGTGTTCGATCTCGGCAAGGACGCGAACACCTACTGGATTGCGATGGAGTACCTGCATGGCGAGCCCCTGCGCGAGATCATGCGGGTCAACGAGGAGCAGGAGACGGCCATCCAGCCGGAGATAGCAGCGCGCATCATCGGGGACGCGGCCGAGGGGCTGCACGCTGCCCACGAGCTTCGTGGCAAGGATGGCAAACCCCTGAACCTCGTCCATCGCGACGTCACCCCGCACAACCTTTTCATCACGTACGACGGCGTGGTGAAGGTGGTGGACTTCGGGATCGCGAAGGTGACGGGCAGCCTGTCGAGCACGCACGCGGGCACGATCAAAGGCAAGATCGCGTACATGTCGCCGGAACAGGTTCGGGGCATGCAGATCGACCGTCGAGCCGACGTGTTCGCACTGGGCGTGGTGCTGTGGGAGATGACGACGGGGCAGCGGCTGTTCCGCGTGGAATCGGACCTGGCGACCCTGAGCCGGGTGGAGGCTTGCGTGGTTCCTCCCCCTTCCGCGCTCGACGCCGACTACCCGCCGGAGCTAGAAGCCGTGGTGCTCAAGGCGCTGCAGCGAGAGCCGGGCGCTCGGTACCAAACGGCGAGGGAGTTGTCGCGCGCGCTGCAGAAGTTCCTGATGGGGTCCCGTGTGTTCGTGGGGCCGGAGGAGGTCTCCGCGTACGTCACAGGCATGTTCGTCGACCGCGTGCGCAAGCGCGAAGATCACCTTCGCTGGGCCGCCGAGGTCACGCAGACGATCTCGATCCGCAGGGCGCTCACGCAAGAGGAGTCCGGGGACCTGCTGGACTTGTCCAAGCTGCCCAGGGACACCGGGGACTCCGATTCCGTCGAGTTCGACACCATCCGAGAGCAAGCCGCGCCAAGCGCCCGCGGTGTGCCTTCGCCCATCGGCCAGCGCGCCCGCGCTGGCGCAGAGCTGGAGAAGACCGCGCACCAGCGACCGGAGGGTCAGGCCCAGGCCCCTCAATTCACGCCACCCCCGCGGCGCGACCCGAGGTTGTCTGCGACGGAAGCGGTCATCATCTCGGACCCTGCCGTGGTGGTGTTGGACGACGAAGAAGAAGAGGACGAGGCCGCGACCTTGGTCGCGAGCTCGCCGTTGGCGATGGAAGCCCTGGCGAAGGGAATACTCCATGGTCCGATGGGCAGCCCCCTGGGCACGCCGGTCCCCAACGACGCCATCGACACGCGCATCCGGGTCCCGAAAGCATCCCCGGCACACGGCGCGCATCCGGCCGCTGGTTTCTCCCCCGGCAACGCTCCTGCGTGGGACCCTGCCAGCCCGCCACGGCCAGCCCAGCCGAGTGTGACCGACTGGGTCAGCCCGCGACCGCCCGGACAGCCAACCTTCGACATTCACTCGTCGCCCACCGCGCAGACCATGCAGCTCAGGGCGGTGCGACAGGGGGCATCGCCGTTGGTCGTGTTTGCGGCTGCGGTCGGGGCGGGGTTCATCGCCGCGGGCCTGGGCGCCATCTGGTTCGTCAAGAGCCGGTCCGATGCGGCAACCGCGGACAGCGCCGCCCCAGCCGTGACGCTCACGCAATCTGCCACAGCCACGCATCCCCCAGCTTCGACCGACAAGGTTCCCGCCTTGCCCCCCCCGACCACGCCCGCCATGGTCGACCTTGCCCCGGACGGCGCGGCAGCCGCCACGAAGCCTGGGGAGCCCACATCCGCCCCGTCGACTCGCAAGGAAAAACCCAAGGGCGCCGACGAAGACGGGACGGACGGGAACATGGTCAAGGGCCTGCCCGACTTGCCGCCCGATCCCACGGAGATCGACGAGTCGGCTCGTCCCGGTTTCCTCTCGGTGCACTGCAAGCCTGCGTGCGACCGCATCTTCGCGGGCGGACAATCTTTCTCCGGGTCCGTTTCGCGCGCCCCCTTGCCTCCTGGCTCGTACCGGATCCAGTGCGTCCGCGGCGACGTGACCAAGGTGCTGACTGTGATCATCGTTTCGGATCAGCACAGCACGCAGGGCGTTCAGATGGAGTGATGCCGCGAGCCCAAGGCGCACAGCGGGTCAGCCCTTGAGCGCAGCGATCTCCGCTTTCACCTTCTTGAGCTCTTGGGAGAGCATGTTGGAGCGAGCCCGCACGCCTTCCATCACGCGCTCGGACACCGCAACTCGCTCGTTCGCCGCCGCCACCTCCGCTCGCATCCTCTCGAGCTCTTCCGACGCGGCAGAGGACGCGACCTTCGGCAGCTCCTCGTGCTTACGAAGCTCCGCATCGAGCTCCCGGATCCTGCGCAGCGCGTGGTCCCGCTCCTTCTCCACCACCTCGAGCTTGGTCGCGGCGCGCTTGGCCTCCGCGAGCTCCGCCTCCAACGACGACGCCTTCGTGTCGCCTCCCGCGGACTCGAGCTCCGCGAGACGACGGTTCGCCTCAGCGAGACGCTTCTCGGTCTTGTCGAGCTTTTCGCGGACGATGGAGAACTCCTTGTCGGCCTCGTCGGCTGCCGCCTCGGCCTTCTTCAGCCCCGCCTCCGTGTCCTCGAGACGGGCCTTGATGGCATCGAAGGCTTGGTCACTCTTTTCGGACTTGGCCAGCTCGGCGCCGAGGGCCAAAGAGACCTTCTCGTCGGTGTCCACGCGCAAGGCCTCGACCTCGCCGCGAGCAGCGTCCGCCTTCGCGAGCGCTTCCTGCAGGCTCTGTTGCAGGGACGTGATGGTGGCTTGCGACTTGGCGTTGCGCGTCCTGCTCGCCATGTCCCCGAACGCCCGACCCACGAGCACGCCGCCTACCGTGAGCAGGACGGCACAGCTCGCGCTGACGGCCGCGATCACCAACTCAGGGGCCATCCTCTCCCCCTTTCTTCGGCTGCACGAACCGAGGCTCGATCCGCAGTTCCACGGCCCCTGGCGGCACCTTGCTCACCACCCGATCGCCTTCGACCACCGGCAATTCGATGCCGATTCGCGCCGCCGTGACCCCGTAATCCACCAGGAGTCGCAACACCGCGGCAGCCCGCAGCCGCCCCGTGCGGACGTAATCCGCCGCGTTCATTCCCTCGTCCCCGTGACCCACCACCACCACTTTCATCCCGAAGTGATGGCGAAGATACGCCGCAATCGGCTCGACCTTCTTGCTCATCTCCGGGCTGAGCGCGCGGCTCTGTGGCTCGAACCGGATCGACGGAAGCTCGGTCCCGTCCGTCGCGATCGTGGTCGAACCCACCTCTTTGGCCGTTGCAGCATCTTCCGTACCCGCAGGGCCCGCCTCGGGAGAATGGGAAGCCACATTCGACGGCGCTGGCGCGGGAACCGGGGAAGACTCTCTCTTGACCGTCGGGACCTTGGGCGGGGTCCGCATGGCGCGCTCGCCCTCCATCGACGACCCTTGTGAAACGGTCGGCACCGTCCACAGGTTCATTGCGATCAAGCCGGCGGTCCCCGCCGTAATGAGCGCTAACCCTCCGAGAACTCGCACCTCCGGTCTCATCCCGATCTTTCATACACCGGATCGGTGGGCGCTGGTTCAACAAACCTGGACTCTCCACCTGAAGCACGCGTGCAAGGTTCCGTCGCAACGCGTGCGGGGATGGTGCTAGGGTCTGCCCGCCGGCCCAACATGGGCCTCTCGCGGCGCAGGAGAAGCAGGTTGTTTCGCACGAACGCATCGGATGCCTTCTGGTTTGTGGCATCGTGCGGGTGGACCATGGTGGCCTGGGATGCCGTGGCGCTGCTACGAGCCGGACAGGCCGCACCAACCTGGGACTTCATCTCGGTCCTCGTCGCGACCATCGCCCTGACGACGGCCCACGCTGTCGTCGCCGGGGCCCTGCTCGCCCCGGCCTACGCTCTCGCCTTGGGGGACCGCCGCCTCGGAACGAGATTAGCCGACGCCGGCCGGTGGGTCGGTTCGCGCCTTGGCGCACGCCCCCCGACCGAAGCGGTCTCGACGCACGCGTCCCTGCTCGCGGCTCCGTTCGCCCTGATCGCCTACGTCGCCGTGGCCCTCCCCCTCGGCATGGCCATCCACGAGGACGTTCGCGTCGCGACCAATGCCGCCGGCGCCTCCATCCTCGCCCATCTCGTTGCCACACTCTCCGCGATCTTCTTCCACGCGGTTCTGCGCGGCGCTTGGTCCGCTGTGCTGCGACCCATCGCCTCCCGCAACGTCCTATCGGGCTGGCTGGCGCGTCCCTGGATCACGGGCACTGTGCTGGCTTCTCTTGCGCTCCTCGCCGTCCTGCTCGCGGCCGTGGTCGGCCGTCGCACCCTCGCCGCGCTCGACCTGGCAGCCGTCTGGATGGGTCTCACCGTCACCGTGGCTGCAGCGACCATCGCCACGATCAGAACCTTGCCCAGATTGCCTCTCGCGGCCCGTCGGGCGATCGGTGGGTCCTCGATCCTCGCGGCCATCGTCCTCACCCTCGTCGCAAGCTTCGCCCTACCCTACTCCCCTCGCGCCCGATCGGTACTCGTCACCCGCACGACCTTTGGGAAGGTCTTCCACGCAAACCACAACACCCTGCTCGACAGGGACGGCGACGGGTTCACCACGCTGTTCGGAGGAAACGACTGCGCGCCTCGCGACCCTGCGGTCCATCCGGGCGCGGTCGACATCCCTTACAACGACATCGACGAAGACTGCTCGGGGGAGGACTTGAAGTACGATGCGAAGCCGCCCGCACGGCGCTGGGATCATCCTCTTCCGGACGGCGTGCCCAAGCGTCCCCACATCATCCTGCTGAGTGTCGATGCGTTGAACCCGCACCACCTGGGGTTCAACGGCTACGATCGACCGGTCTCCCCCCACCTCGACGCCCTCGCCAAGCGCTCCGTGCGCTTCGAGAACGCCTACGCCCAGGGGCCCAGCACGCGCCTGTCCGTCCCGTCGCTCTTCACGTCGCTGTACGACCCACAGATCAAGCGATCGAAGCACGGGCGGATTCCTCTCGCAGTGTTGCAGGACAACCTCACGATCGCCGAGATTCTTCAGAAGGCGGGCTATGCCACCGTGGCCGTGGTCCCCTCCACCTACTTCACCGGCTGGAGCGGCATCACCCAGGGCTTCCGCGTGGTCGACGACACGGCCGCAAAGGTCAAGGAACCGCACACGTCCCGCGCGGTTTCCGATGCCGTGATCGAGCGTCTCGAGCTCGCAACAGATCAAGAGCAGCCGCTGTTCCTTTGGGCTCACTACTACGACCCGCACGGCCCGTTCGACCAGCCCCCCGGCGCACCAGTGTTCGGCAAGTCCTCGAAGGACGTGTACGACGCCGAAGTCCAGCACACCGACGAGCATATCGGGCGCGTGATCGCTTGGATTGACAAAAACATCCCTGCGAAGCAGCGGCTGCTCATCGTGACGGCGGATCACGGCGAGAGCTTCGACGAGAGGCACGCCGTCAAGCATCACGGCTACGACTTGCACACGGACGTGCTCCATGTGCCGCTGCTCGTGCAGATGCCTGCGTTCCCGCCGCGCATTGTGCAAGGCGCGGTGTCCTTGCTGGACATCGCCCCGACACTTGTGAACGTCGCGGGCGTGGAAGGGGAGTTCGCGTTCGAAGGGACCAGCCTCGTTCCGGCGCTGGTCCGTGGTGAGGGGTTGGAGGAGCGCGTGACCTTCCACACGTTCTACCTCCCGGAGCTCGTCAAGAAGGACAAGGACCCGTTGCGCATCGTGGCCGCGCGCACGGAGCGTTTCAACCTGATCCACGACCGCGAGACGGGCGTGCATTCACTGTATGACTTCGTCGCGGATCGCGGAGAGAACAACAACCTGTTCCACACGGAGCGGGAGGTCGCCGACAAGCTCGTGCCGCAAATGCAGCTCTGGTACTTCCGCGTCCTGGGTCCCGCCCCCGCAAACGCGGCGGCTCCCGCGAAGTCCGCGGCTCCCCCGGATCTGGGGCGGGGCGATGGCCGGGAGCCCTGACGGCTCGATTGTGTTCCGGTGGTCGTGCTCGCCCCCCTCCGCTTCGCGCGTTAAGCTATCCACATGTCTACCGCGCCCAAACGATCCCGGGGACCGTTCCGCGCGGATCAGCTGCGCTGCGGAGATCCCTACGAGCTCTCGGACGGCCACGCGATCAGAGCGGCCGCTCGGTGATCGCTTCCACGTCCGAGGCCGCCCACCACAGGCCGAGCAGCACCACGCCCACGCCGACGGACAGCGCGGCGCGCAGCTTCATGCCGGCCCTCGCCCACCCCAGCATGTGCATCACGTACGCCGCGACCGCGAGGTTGAGCAACCCCAGGGCGATCGTGGTGCGGACCAACCCGAGCGTCGGCATCAACAGGAACGAGAAGCCGAGGGACCCCGCCAGCGCGCCGAGGTAGTCGAAGGCGAACCCGCGCGCGACCACGTCCGCGAAGCGCTCGCTCCGCTTCAAAATCCGCATGAGCAAGGGGACCTGTAGTCCGACCAGGGTACCGATCGCGAGGGTCGAGCCGTACAGGACGAGCCGGAAGGGCCCCTGGACGCCGAACACTACGTACAGGGCTGGGGCCGATGCTCCGCCCACGGCGGCGGTCGCCATCGCGGCATCGACGAACCGCTGCTCCAGGTTCTGCTTGACCCAGCTGGACAGGTAGGCGCCCAGCCCGAGGGCTGCCATGTAGCCGCTGATGATGAGGGCGAAGTGAACGATGGGGTCGCCGAGCAGGAAGCTCTCGACCGCGCCGAGGGACAGCTCGTAAGCCAGCCCCGTGGCGGCCAGGACCAGCAGCACTGCGTACAGCAGGAGCGCCTGCCGCCTCGCACGGGGATCGGACGGGCGCGCGTCGACCTCACCGGACTGCGCAGCGCGTCCTGACGACACGTCGGGCAACGCGGGCTACCCGTGGATCGCAGCCGCGATGATGATCGAGAGGCCGAGCATCATGCAACCGAGCACAATCCCCACCGCCGTGTTCTGGTCTTCCTCGAGTTCCTTGCGAATCGAGAACGGCAGGATGACGCCGAGGACCTTGTAGGCCAACCCGAACATCACCAGGCCCAGCAGGCTGTACACGACCGAAGCGCCGAACGCTTTGACGGCGGTGATGATGGCCCCCATGGACATCATGGCATCCATGCCTTCGGGCTGCGCGGCGAGCATCAGGTTGTTCACGAACCACATCGGGTCACTCCTCCCGTGCAGCCTCTCCGGCCTTGGTGTCCGGCCTCGAGGCACGGGCCGTGGGGGAACGGCCCCGTTCGACGCGACGAACGGTCACGTCGGTTGCCCCCAGCGCTTTCTTCAATCCCCCGCTCCAGTCCCAAGCGCAGCCGGAGCGGCAGCAGTACAGGTTGAACGTCGCCACCGCGTGCTCGGGGTACGTGTGCAGCGCGAGGTGGGACTCCTGCAAGGGCACGAGCCCGGTCACGCCGCCTTCGCCCGGAAACGTGTGCCAGAAGCCATCGTCCAGCGCGTGCAGGGACACCTCGCGCAGGATGGTCTGCGCAACCGACCGGAGGCAGGCGGTGTCGCGAAGAAGGCGCGGGTCACACCCGAACGCGTCCACGACCCACTCTTCGCCCATGTCGAACACCGGCATGCGGGGACCCTAGCATGGCTTCCGGACTGGCCGGAAGGGTTGCGACGCACGCCACTGCCGCACGGGTCCCAAATCAATCACCGTTTAAAGCACGTGCTTGGGTTTGGGGCGATCCGGGAAGAACGAAGTGCGGTTCCGACCTGTGCACGCTGGATTCCGGGGGGCAAGCCTCCTGGCGACACGCACAGAAACCTCTGCAAACCTTAGGTGTTCCGGGCGGCACGGCCCAATGGTGCGGCAACCAAGGCAATTTCACCGAGCCTTTCCCAGCCCGTCGCGACACTTATCTTTTCGCTGCCGCATCCAACCGACCAATCTCAGCTCCTACGTGCGGCTGAGAACTCATGCCCTGCCCAACGGAGTCCATGACGAATGCGCGACTGGGCGTTGTCCATCTTGGTGGTGCTGCTCGTACACACCGTACCGGCGAATGCCGTCAAACCGTCCGTTCCCGCGCGAACGGGCACCCGCCTCACGCTTGACGACGCGATTCAACGGGCCGGAGAAACAGGGCCGGGAATGCGCGCCGCTCGGGCAGGGCAGACGAGCGCTGCAGTTACGCGAAAAGCGGCTGCGTCCCCCTTGTCTCTGCCGCCACGCCTCGAAATCGAAGTCGCCCGTCACAGCTATCCCGGGGGTGTAGGCACGGATGTCACTGCGTCCCTCTGGCAGGACCTTTCCCTCGGAGGCCTAGGCACGGCCAAACGGAGCTTCGCAGCATCCAACACGCAGATTCGTGCGATTGAGCTCGAGCTGGCGAGAAGGCAGGCAGTTCACCACGCGACGATCGCCTGGATCGACGCGCGCTACGCGCGCTCGCTCTCCGCACTTCGACAGAAGAGTCTGAGTCTGGCCGAGCAGATGGTCAGGATCACTGCTTCGCGCGTTCAAGCCGGCGCCGTCCCGCCCGTCGAGTTGGTCCTCGCGACGTCCGTCCTAGGAAGCACCAGGGCCTCTTTGCTCGACGCCCATGGGCGCGTCGTCGAAGCGGACGCCAGACTTCGCCACGCGGTGGGGCTCGATCCGGACACCCCCTTGGAGATCGAAGCGGATCTGACCCAGAGCGACGCCCCGGCGAAGGAAGCCCCGGGGAATTTGACGCGGACGATTCAGGGTCATCCCCTCGTCCGGCTTGCGGAGATGGGCGCGCGGCAAGCTGACGCACGAGCGGAGCTCGAGGCCGCCCGTGGCCGTCCCGTCCTTGGTGTGGGCCTGAGCTACGCACGCGAAGCGACGGGCGATCGGCTGTTCGGGGCCATGGTTTCCTTGCCGCTTCCCATCGTCAATCCTGCGGCGCTGGAGGCATCGATGGCCCGCGCGGATGCGGACATCGCCCGCGCGCGGTCCCAGGAGGTTGAGACCGCACTCGTCCGGGAGGCCCTCGTGGCGTGGCATGAGACAGGCCATGCGCGTGAGCTTCGCGAAGCCTTAAAAAGCGGTTCCCTGGAGCCCGGACAGAGCGCCCTCGGGGAAATCTTGAAGCGCTATGAACGGGGTGATGTGGGGCTCGCCGAAACCCTCGCCGCGCGGCGCGAGCTGCTTTCGGTCGAGGAAGCCTACCTCGCCGCTTGTGCCGACGTCTTCCGAGCTGACGCCCGCTTCGCGTACGTTGCGGGTCCGCGTACGTCCGCGGTGACGCAATGAAGGACTTCATGGCCTTACTCGTTCGCGCTGTTGCGTGGCTGGCGATCACGATTCTGGCTTTGGGGTGCTCGAAGGCACCGCCTCCCGACTCTTCCGCCGAAAGCGCCAAACCGGCCGCTTCGTCCAAGGACGGCACCACCCTGTTGCACGTCGACCCGGCACTGCTGGGAACCGATCGCCTTCGCATCGAGGTCGTCTCGTACAAACCAATCGACGAACGCGTGACGGCTTCAGGGGAAGTGGTGCCCTGTGTGGAGGGCGAAGCTCGAATCGGCACCATGGTCAGCGGACGGATCGCAAAGATTCTGGTTCGCGAGGGCGAAACCGTGAAGAAGGGCCAGGTGCTCGCCTGGGTCGATGCCCCTGAAGCGGCGCGAATGCAGGGCGAGTACCTGCGAGCACGTGCTCGCATCTCGCGAGCAGAGCAATCACTCGAGCGGGAGCGAGCCCTGTGGCAGGACAAGGCGACGAGCGAGCGAGCCCTGCGGGAGGCGGAATCGGAGATGCGCACCGCCAGAGCGGACGAGACGGCGGCCCGTGGAATGCTCGCCAGCACGCGGGTGCCGGCACCGGCCGACAGCGCTGCTCACGCGGCTTCCCGGATCTCGGTGACGAGCCCCATCGCGGGCGTCGTGAGCAAACGAGTGGCGGTGGTGGGCGACTACATCGGTCTGGAGGACAGCCTGTTCGAGGTCGTGGATCCGACCAAGCTGATGATTCGAGCCGACGTGCCCGAAGTCGCTGCGCGCCGCGTGCAGCCAGGTGCTTCCGCGGTCGTCACGCCCCGCGGAGCGGCCGAAATCTGCCACGGGACGATCCGTTCCAAGCTCGAGGCCATCGACCGAACCAAACGAACGATGGGGGTCATGGTCGAATTGAACCCGGGATGCCAAGGTCTCGTGGCAGGTGGCTTCGCAGACGTAGCGCTGACGCTTCCCCCATCAGGAAGCGGTCCCCTCATCGTCGTGCCACGCGCAGCCATCGTCGCGCTTGACGGGGGCAGCGCCGTCTTCGTCCAGAAGACGGACGATCGCCCTGGAACGTTCGAGGTGAGGCAAGTGCGCACGGGACTGTCGAACGGCGAGCAGATGGTCGTGGAGCACGGGCTTCGCGAAGGGGAGAAAATCGTGGTGGCCGGCACCTTCCTGCTCAAGGGAGAACGGATGCAGTCCGGGCTGGAGGGCGAATGATCGGCAAGCTCGTTCAGTTCTCGGTCCGCGCCCGCTTCATCGTGATTCTGTTCACGATCGGCCTGATCGCCCACGGCATCAGGGGATATGTCCTGCTCCCCGTCGACGCCGTCCCGGACGTCACCAACGTTCAGGTCCAAGTGCTGACGAGCGCACCCGGGCTATCACCGACCGAAATGGAGATGATGGTCACGCAACCCGTCGAGGTCGCGATGACCGGGATACCTGGCGTCACGCAGATGCGCTCGATATCGCGCGCGGGCATCTCGGCTGTCACCGTGGTGTTCGACGACGGAACAGACCTGCATCACGCAAGGATGTTGGTCTCCCAGCGGCTCCCGGCAGCCAAGGAAGACATCCCAGAAAGCGCGGGGAGCCCGCAACTCGGGCCGCTCACCACGGGACTCGGGGAGGTCTACCACTTCCTCGTCCGATGGCCGGGCCACTCGACCCAGGATGTCAGGACGCTGCTCGAATGGGACATCGGATATCGATTGCGTTCGGTCCCCGGAGTCGTCGAAGTGAACGCCTGGGGGGGCGATACGCGCCAGATCGATGTGCTGGTCGATACCCTTGCCCTCCGCTCCTTTGGGCTCACGTCATCGGACGTGGAGAGCGCGATCCGGGCCGGCGGCGCGAACGTCGGAGGCGGGGCGATCGAGCGAGGCGCCGAGCAGGTCTACCTCCGCGTCGACGGCATTTACGGTACGGCCGACGCCATCGCCAGCCAGGTGGTGACCACGCTCGGCGACGGGCGACCGGTGCTGGTGCGGGATGTCGCCCAAGTGCGGGAGGGCGCGGAGATGCGGCTCTCCGGGGCGACGGCCGACGGGCAGGGGGAAGTCGTCTACGCGATGGTGCAGATGATCGCGGGGGGAAACGCGCACGAGGTGGTGGCGCGGGTCAAGGAACGCTTGGCGGAAATTCGGCCATCGCTCCCGCCCGACGTGCAGATCGAACCCATCTACGATCGGGCGCAATTGGTGGACGAGGTCTTGAAGACTGTGAAGTGGAACCTGGTCGAGGGCGGCGTAATCGTGGCCCTGGTCCTCCTGATCATGCTGGGAGACCTGGCCGCAGGGCTGCTCGTGGCTTCGGCGATTCCGCTTTCCATGCTCGGCGCCTTCGCCCTGATGCAAGCCACCGGCATGACGGGCAACCTCATGAGTTTGGGCGCCATCGACTTCGGGCTGGTGGTCGATGGGGCCGTGGTGATGGTGGAGGGCGCGCTTGCGGTCATGGCCTCTCGAAAGGTGGCCGCCCGTCCTGCGATGGCCTGCGTGGGGTCGGAGGTGGGGCGTCCCGTCGCCTTCGGGGTCATGATCGTTGCGATTGTCTACGTTCCCGTGTTGCTGCTCGAGGGTGTAGAGGGACGGACGTTTCGCCCCATGGGCTGGACGGTGCTCTTCGCCCTCGGCACTGCATTGGTCCTCACGTTCACCTGGATCCCAGCCATCGGCTCCTTCGTGCTGAGGAAGGTCCACCACACCGAGCCGTGGATCGTCCGACAGATGAGTCGCGCCTACCAACCCGTGCTCGCCTTCTTTCTACGCCGTCCCGGGCTCGCCCTCGCCGGTGCGGCGATCATCACGGCTGCGGGCGTGGGCACGGGCTCAACGATGGGCGCCGAGTTCGTCCCGCGCCTCGAGGAAGGCGACGTCGTCGTACAGCTGAATCGTCCGCCTAGCGTGTCGCTCACGGAAACCGCGCGAGGGACCACAGACCTCGAGAAGGCACTGATGCAATTCCCCGAGGTCGAGCACGTCGTGTCCCGGTCCGGGGCGCCGGACATCGCGACCGACGTGATGGGGATCGAGATGGCGGATGTCTTCGTCATCCTGAAGCCGCGATCCGAATGGCGCACGGCCAAGGACGCGGCTGGCTTCGCGGACGCCATGAGTCCAGCCGCCAAGGCCGCACTGCCGGGAACGGACATCGCGTTCACCCAGCCCATCGAAATGCGTATGCAGGAGCTCGTGGGCGGGGTGAAGGCTGCGTTCGGCGTGAAGGTCTTCGGGGATGACATGAACACGCTCAATCAAGTCGCCGGACAGGTAGCACGCACCCTTTCGGGCGTACCTGGGGCCGCCGACGTCCGCGTGGAGGCAACCCAAGGGTTGATGGTCCTGACGGTCAAGCCAGACCCGCAGAAGATGGCGCGCCTGGGCGTCCGGACCGACGAGGTAGCGGCGTTCGTGCAACTGCTCCGAGGTGGGCGGGAGGTCGGAAAGCTGGTGGAAGGACAGAAGCGCTTCGGTGTCGTCCTGCGCTATGCACAGACACCCTCTACGGATCCAGACGTGCTGCGGGAGCTTCTCATTCCCCTGCCAGGCGGTCGTTCGGTGCCGCTCGGCGATGTCGCCGACGTGACCTTGGGAGAAGGTCCCGCGCAGGTCAGCCGCGAGCAGGCGCATCGACGGGTCGTCGTGGAGTCCAACGTGCGCGGACGGGACCTGGCGACCTTCGTGCAAGAGGCGCGTCAGCGGGTGCAGGAGCTGAGCGTCCCACCGGGCTACTACTTCGAGTTTGGAGGAGAATATGAGAACCTCGAGCGCGCGTCCAAGCGCCTGGCCATCGTGGTGCCCGGCACGCTGGCTGTCATTCTCGTGCTCCTCTTCCTCGCGTTCGGTTCGGCCAGACCCGCACTGCTCATCTTCCTCAACGTCCCCGCAGCAGCTTCGGGCGGAATCCTCGCGTTGGCGCTGCGCGGTCTGCCCTTCTCCATCAGTGCGGCCGTGGGCTTCATCGCTCTGTTCGGCGTGGCCACGCTCAACGGCGTCGTGTTGGTGGCAGCCATTCGTCAGCTCGAGCACGAGGGGCGGGCCACCGCGGATGCCGTGACCCATGCCGCGACCACCCGCCTGCGCCCCGTCATGACCACTGCGCTCGTCGCGTCCCTCGGGTTTCTCCCAATGGCTATCGCCACGGGAACCGGGGCCGAAGTCCAACGCCCACTCGCCACGGTCGTCATCGGGGGCCTGATTACTGCCACCTTGGCAACCCTTCTCGCACTGCCCACGCTGTACCGAAGGTGGGGACGGTCCAAGGCGGAATCGGAACTCCTGACCAAGACATCCATGCGCGAAGACCAAGCGGGGAAACAGTGCGAGCGGTTCGCGAAGGAGTTCGAACCGACAGCGGAGCCGGACGCGTGAGGTACCTGAGCAAGCGTGCTCGGGGGACTGGACATTGACACCAGCGAGACCAGGTTCGCACCATCAGCCCGGGAGCCAGTCTCCCCTCACGCAGGAGAAACCAATGCACAAGACCCATGCTTGGGGCGTCCCCGCAGCAGGCAAGCCGCTCGCGCCCATGACCATCGACCGCAGGGACCCCAAACCCCACGACGTCGTCATCGACATCCTCTACTGCGGCGTGTGCCACTCCGACATCCACCAGGCCCGCGACGAGTGGGGCGGCGGCATTTTCCCCATGGTCCCCGGCCACGAGATCATTGGGCGAGTCGTGGGCCTCGGCGGCGAAGTAGCGAAGCTTCGCGTCGGCGACATCGCCGGGGTCGGCTGCCTCGTCGACTCCTGCAGAGACTGCCCTTCGTGCAACGACGGCCTCGAGCAGTATTGCGAGAACGGGTGGTCGGGCACGTACAACAGCACGGAGATGGACCGGAAGACGCCGACGTACGGGGGCTATTCCACGCGGATCGTGGTGGACGAAGCCTTCACGCTCCGGGTGCCCGACGGGCTCGACCCGGCAGGTGCGGCGCCCCTGCTCTGTGCGGGGATCACCACGTACTCTCCCCTGCGACAATTCGGCTGCAAGGCGGGCGATCGCGTGGGGGTCGTGGGACTCGGAGGCCTCGGGCACATGGCGGTGAAGCTCGCCGTGTCGATGGGAGCCGAGGTCACCGTGCTCAGCTCCTCGGAGTCGAAGGAGGCCGACGCGAGAAGACTCGGCGCCCACCACTTCGCGCTGACGAAGGGCGGCGCGGTGTTCGAAAAGCTCGCCGGCAAGCTCGACCTGATCATCGACACCGTCTCGGCGCCGCACGACTACAACGCTTACCTTGGGTTGCTCCGTTCGCGGGGCGCCATGGTGCTGGTCGGTGCGCCAGCGACGGCAAGCCCGCTCAGCCCCTTCGCGCTCATCATGGGGGGCAGACGGCTCGCGGGATCGCTCATCGGCGGCATCGCCGAGACGCAGGAGATGCTCGACCATTGCGGCAAGCACGGGATCGTGTCGGACATCGAGCTCATCCCGATCCAAAAGATCAACGAGGCCTACGAGCGGGTGCTCAAGAGCGACGTGCGGTACCGGTTCGTCATCGACATCGCAAGCTTGCGGGAAGGGTCGTAGCTAGCCCCAAATCGAGCGCTGTTCGAAGAACAGTGCTTGGGTTTGGCTACCCGAGCCGAAGGCGGGGCGCAGAAGAACCTAGACCCAAAGCATCACGAAGCGCTTGATTTGGGTCTAGCCGCCTTCGGTGACGAACCTTTGATCCCCGGCCCCAGTGCGGTACGATTCGCTGGGGTTACCGACCATGAAGGACATCCTCGCCGGGACCATAGCGACCGCAGCGGGCACGCTCGCACTGTTGATTGCTCTCGGGTTCACGGCAGAGCGTGTTTGGTTCCTGTCGAACGCACAGTCCGCCACGGGGACGGTCGTGGCCTTGCAAAAGAACCGGTGGAGCAACTCGACACAGGCCGGATATTTTCCGGTCGTCGAGTTCTCGACCCGCGACGGCCACACCTTTCGCGCGGAGGGATCGAGCTCGCGACCGCCGCGATACGTGGTGGGCGAGCGCGTCAACGTCTACTTCGATCCAAGCAGCCCCGACGATGCCCGGCTGGACGACTTCGTGGGCCTCTGGCTTGCGTCGGTCATCTCCGGGGGTGTCGGGGCCCTCCTGTTTCCGCTCGGAGCGGTTCTACTCTTCATCGGGATCCGTCATCGCCGGCGGCAGACGCTCCGAACCCGAGGCATAGCCGTCGCCGCGACCGTGACGCACGCCGACACCTCCTCCGTCCAGCAGTGGGGCAAAACCGTCCAGTACCTCACGCTCGAAGGGATCGACCCACGTACGGGCGAGCTGCGCAGGTTCAAGAGCCATCCTGTGCCGGGACAGGGAGACCAGTGGCTCGGCAAGCAGGTCGTCGTGTTCGTGGATCCCACAAGCGCGAAGCGGTACCTGGTGGACGCGCCCACGCCCTAGTCCCAAGTCAAGCGCTCCGCGCTGCTTTGGGTCTGGGTTTTTCTAAGGGGGCTTTCGCAAAGCCCCACCGCGGCTCACCCTAAAACGCTTCGCCATCGGCTCGGATAGCCCCAAACCCAAGCACGTTCTTCGAACAGTGCTTGATTTGGGCCTAGTGCGTCACTTCACTCGAATCGATGAGTGCATCGTGCTCCTGCTCAGCCTCGTCGTCGCAGCTATCCACGTAGGGACATAAACGCACCGATGTGCCGACCGAGTTCGCGAACCTCGAGCGAGATCAAGTCGCGATCGCGCACAGGCTGCAGACAAGACCAAGAACCGTTTCATTTCCCTGGCCCTGCCCGGTTCTCCTTGACGGGTCCGCACCTCCTTTGTCACCACAGAGCATCCCATGCGCTCCGGCCCGCTCGCCCTGCTGACCCTCGCTCTCGCCCTGTGCTTCGCGGCGCCGACGGCCAGCCACGCCAAGCCGGCCACCTCCACGTCCGCCGCAAAGGCGAAGAAGCAAACCAAGAAGAAGCCAGCCCCGGCCCCCCAACCAGCCGCTCCCACACCTTCGCCCCCACGACCGGCAACGCCCGTCCCACCCCCGCAGCCCGCCACCTTGGCCTTCCCCGTCGTCCAGCACACCCTGCCTTCAGGCCTTCGCGTGGTCCTGCAACCCGACCCCACTGCCACCGCCGTCGCGGTGTCCGTCGCCTATCGCGCCGGCTCCGCCTTCGAGGCCGACGGCCAGCATGGGTTCTCTCACGCACTTCTCGAGCACCTTCGAGCCGCCCAGCCTGCATCGGGCACCGCCCACGCGAGCCCGGACCTCCTCCAGCTCACCACGATCGTCTCCCCTTCCCGCCTCCCCGTCGCCCTATGGCGAGAAGCCCATCGACTCGCACGCCCGATCCAGGACGCCTCGATCGCAGCGCTCCGCGCTCACCTCGACGTCCCCGCATCCCCGTCCGCACGCGCCCAGCGGCTCGCTTACCAGGGTTGCCCCACGTACGGCCACGCTGCCCACGGGTGGACCGCTGACCTCCAGCGAGCCTCCGTCGCTTCCCTGGAAGCCTTCCGCCGCCAGCACGTCCAGCCAGCCCACGCCGTGCTGTCCGTCGCCGGACCGATCGACACCAGCGCCGTGTTGGAGCAAGTGAAAACCCTGTTCGCGACTCTTGCTGTCCTGCCCCCCACGGCTCCCCCGGAGGTCGCGCTCCCCGACCAGATCAACCAGCGCGTCGACGTCGAGCGGTTCGACGCTCCGCCCTCCCAGATGTTCCTCTACGGCTGGGCCGTCGCCCCCGCAGAACACGCCGACATCGCGGCCGTTCGTCTGCTGGTCGAAACAATCGCCGACCGCACCGGCACCACGGGAACGCTTCGCAGCCCGCGGTTCGTGAAGCTCCCGCCCGAAGCCACCCTCCACGTCGACCTGGAAGAGCGCGCCGGCCCCAGTTGGCTCACCCTTCGGGTCGACTTCCCCTCGACCCTCGACATGGACCACACCCGCAAGGTCATCGACGACGCCCTGCTCGACCTCGCCAACCACGGGCCGACGCCGGAAGAAATGCACTTCGCGTGGCGATCCGCGCAGGTCCGGTTGCTGCGAGACCTGGCGCGTGTGGACGGCAGAGCCTCGCTGCTCGCGCGCACCACCTTGCTGCAACACGATCCCATCGCGCTCTTCCGGCGCCCGGCGGACCTCGTCGCGATCAACCGCGACGACCTGCAGCGAGCAGCCCGCCAGTACCTCACGCCGATCCGTCGCAACCTGGTCGAGGTGCGAGGCCCGCGCGTCGAGCCCCCCAAACCCGAGACGCCGGAGCCCACACCCTCGCGCACGACCAAGCCTTCCACCAAGAAGCCTTCGACCTCCCGGCCCGCCTCCAAGAAGCCCACGACCCCACGAAGCTCTGCAAGGCCGAAGCGATGACGACCTACGCTCGATGCCTGCCGCTCGCCGTCGTGATCGCGGCGTGCTCTCCGATGCAACCCGCGGCGGTCTCGCCGCCTCTACCGAACCAGACGGCCTCGGTCGCTGCCCCTATTGCCGCTCCTCTGCCACCCGCACCCGCGGACGACGCCATGCCCCTCGACGCCGTCCGCCTCGCGTACACACCCAGCGAGCTTCGCCCGTCTGGCGCCACGCTCCGACACGCGCTCGTCTCCACCGTGCCCCTCGTCCACCTCCGCATCGTCTTTCCCACGGGCTGGCGCTCGGACGGACCCCAGCCGGGCATCTCCGCCCTCACGGCCGGGACGCTCGTGGAAGGCGCCATCGGTCCCGACGCTCCCACCGGCCGCACCCACGGCATCGAGCGAGTCACGGACCTCTCCGCACAGGTCACGCCGAGTGCCACGATCTTCTCCGCCACGGTGCTGAGCCACGACCTCGACGAGACCGTCGAACATCTTCAGAAGATGATTCACATCCCGGGGTTCCGAGCGTCCGCGTTCCAGCGAGCGCAAGCGACGGTGGTGCGGCAGGCGGCCAGGACGCAGGGCGCGTCGGCCGAGGAAGCCGCGCTGTTCGATCTTCCCGCACCGCCACCTACCGAGATCGAGCGGTCGGTGTCTCGCCTCGAGCCTTGGCACTGCCGCGCGTTTCACAAGGCAAGCTACCGTTCCGACGGCGCCGTCGTGGTGTGGGTAGGCGACGTCACCGCGGACCGCGCCCGTGCGCTCACGGATCGGTTGTTCGCAGGCTGGAAGCCCTCGAAGGCGACAAGCAAGGAGGAGCCGCGCCCGCTGGGACCGCCCAAGGGGACCGCGGGCGCCCCGTCAACCGATCAGCGAGTGAAGGTGTCACTGCTGGCGCGGGGCCCGTCGCTCGAGCACGAAGACTGGCCTGCGTTGTGGGTGGTCGCGAAAGCGCTGGGCTCGGAATGCAGCCCCCTGCCGTGGAACACAGTGCCGACTGCCTTTCGCGTGTGCAAGACGCTTCCCGCATCGCAAGCCGAAGCGTGGATGAGCGAGACGCGCAAGCGGCTGGACGAAATGGCCACGCAGGGATTGGCGCCTTCGGTGCTGGAGACAGCGAAGCGTGGAATCGTGGACGCGGAGTCCCTGCGCTTGTCCGACCCGGAAGCGATCGCCGACACGCTGGCGCGGTGGGACGCGCCGCTGATCGACGGGGTGGGCGATCGGCTTCGTCCAATGACGGATGTGCAGGAGGCGGTGTCCCGGCACTTGCGGGCGGAAGAGGTTCGGGCGGTGGTGACGGCGGTGGTGACGGCGGTGGAGTGAAGCCGGACCGCCCCTACTCGAACACGGTCGTCACGGGCGAAACCTTGCCCTCCGCGTCCACGTGAAACACGTACAGTCCCTTGACCGTGCTCAGGAACAAGAGCGCGTACTTCGACCCCGACAGCAGCCTCGTCGCCAGCAACGTCGACACGTCCACGTGTTTGCCATCCTGCACGAGGTCATCGAACAGGACATGGTCCTTGACCTTGAGCATGTGGTCCGCGGGTGCGAAGCGCATGCGAAGGCCGCCCCGTTCTCCAGCCCCCCACAGCACCAGCAGCTTGCCGTCCAGCTCCGCGCTCGTGAGGTGTTTTTCGTCCTGCGGCTTGAGATGCGGCACGTCCCGAAGCATCGCCTTGAAGGACAGCTCGCTGCGCTGGCACGCGGCGGGCGTGCACCGCGTCTGGTACACCCACGGCTCCGGCATCTGCGCTACCAGATGCGTGACCACGGCCTCCGTCTCACTGCACGTCAGGTCCCCTTCGGTCCCCATCGAGGCCACCGGCGGCTTCCACCCGTCGCCCAGATGGAACGCCGTGTACTGCTCGTCGCTGCCCTTCACCCGCACCACGAAGGCCTGCTTCGTACGGCACGCGGTGATGTGTGGACGCGTCTCGCCCGGCACGATCAGCGACCGCTGCCCGAGCTCCCCCACCAGCTGCACCGGGTCGAGGTCCCCGCCCGGCTTCACCTTCCGCGCCTGCAGCTGAAGACTCCCCTTCACCCACGCCTTGTAAATCAGCCAGTCCCAGAACAACCCCGAGTTGTAATAGGGATTGCCAACCTCATCGTAGTCCAGGACCTTCGACTCCTTCGCTTTGCCGTCCGCGGGGTGAATCGCGTACCAGACCTCCTTGCGATCGTCGTTCCACAGCGTTCGCACGAGCGACCCGTCGGGCAGCGCCGAGGCTCCGTACGTGAGCCCTTGCGCAACTTGCCGGCCGTCGGTGGAACGGTAGATGCCCGCCTTGCCTCGATCCCCCGCGAACAAGAACGGCGGCACGGACTCCTCCGACGTTCCGAACAGCTCGAGCCCCGGACACACGCGCTGGAGGCTCTCTGGCAGCTTCTTGCACGTGATTCGCTTCGTCTCGGGATGCGCCGTGCACAGCGCCGGCAGGTTCGGCTGGTCCTTCGCGTCGACCACGAAGACCATCCTCCCGCTCGGTGTGGACTCCGTCTTGATCGATTCGAGCGGGATCATGCCCGGTACGAAACGCGAGGACTCCGGCAAGCTGTCCTGCGTCCACGGGCTCGCGAGGCCGGGTGGCCGGGGACCATCGACAGCCGCAGCCTTCAACCCGAGCGCCGCCGCGTCGCGCCACACCTGCATGACCAGGGCCGAAGCGTCCCTCGTGCAGCTCTCCGGGTGGTCGAGGCCAACCGCGAAGGCCTTCGACGACGCCGCGAGGCCCGATTCGCGCCCGGAGCCCTCGACCGCTTCCGCCAGCGCATGCAGCGGCTCGGCGCAACGGTCCGGCCACGCCTTCTGCCCCGGCTCCGCTCGCTTCTCGACCGCAAGCCCCATGGCCACGAGCTGGGCATTGCGAAACGCCGTGGCTGCCGCCTCGGCGCCCTCCAACGGGTCTCCCACGATGCACGTGCTCGCTCGGTTCCACGCCTCCGCCAGCCGCGCCTCGTTGGCCGCAGACGCCTGCACTACCGCCGCCGCGACCCCGCCGGCCACCAACACGACCGCCGCGCCGACGGCCACCAACACCAACTTGCGCTTCTTTGCCTGGCCCTGCTGCAATGCTTCCAGCTCGATGTCGACGGTGTCGCTCATGGTGACGTTCCTCCTAGAACCGCCCGATCGTCTAGACGAACCCGCGTGCGGGGGAAACAGCCGAGGTTCCCATCACTCCCGGAGCATTCGCTCCACCTCGCGCTCCAACACCTCCGCCGCGTTTTCGATCATCCGCGTGTACGGCGTGCGCCCCGTGTTCCGCCGATACCAAAGCCTGTCGGCCTCGAAGACGACCTGCCCCGTCGCCGCGTCCTGCTCACCAGGGACACGCAAACCGACCTCGATCGTCACGCGGAGCGACAAGAACGCCCGACCGAGGTCCGCCGACAACCAGACCACGTCCGTCCCACGCACCCGGTACCGAACCACGAGCCGCGCAGCCGGCTCCTCGCCATCCGCCACGACCGGAACCACGTGCTCGTCAAACACCCGATGAAGACCGTGCGCGGCCGACAGGCGCAGCACCCCCTCGATCGCCTCGGTCTGCCCCAGGTAAGTCTTCGGCGACACCCCGCTGCCGTTCCGCGCGAGAAACCTCTCGACCTGCACGTCGAACCCGGGCTCTGTCGAACCCGCTACATCGACGACGAGCTTCTTCCCCTCCGCGAGTCGCCCCAGCATCCTCACTACGAGCTTGCGATGCTTGCGCTGCGCCGCCACGTCGTCGTATCGGGCAAGCTCGGCAGCGTAGAGCTTGTCGATCCTCCCACGCACCACATCCTTCACCGCCGGGTCCACGTCGGACTGCAGGTACGCACGCAGGTCGAGCACTTGCCTCGGCTCCCGCGCAGCAGCCAGGTCCGCCTCGGGTAGGAGCTTGCGACGGACCAGGTCGGCGTCGCGGGAGGCCACGGCCAGATAGCGCTCGAAGTCCATCCGGGAGTTCGAGCGACGCGCGAGGTCGAGCAATCGCGCCTCGGCCTCGGCCCGGTGCAACGTACCTACCTCGAGGTACGACTCGAACGCGACCATCGTGTCTTGCTTGCTCGCGCGCTGGAATAGCAAACGGTCTGCCGCGGCCTTGTCCGTGCCCTGCCGTAGGTACTTGAGCAGGGCGCGCGTATCGTCGTCGCGCCCGGCCAGGTCGACCAACGCGCGGTCCGCATGCGAGCGCAGGCGCGGCGTGGCATCCACGTACTCCCACAAAGCCGCCGTATCCCCGCGGACATGCGCGCGATCCACGGCGAGGCGCTCGCTGAGGTGCTCACGCGCCACGCGTCCGCCAATCCCCAGCAAGCACCCAGCACCCGCCGACAGCAGCAGCAGGGACCGCACCCGCCGACGGGTGGCCATGGCGATCGTGGGGCCCCGACGATCGTCGATGGCGTCGAAGTCCGCAACGGGCAGGGGCCGCAGCAGACGAAGGCTATCTTCGTCGCCCATCGCCTCCGCGCTCACCTCGCGCTCCAGGAAACCTTCGAGCTGGCGTCGAACCTCCTCGGGGGAGTCGGTCGTCGGAAAAGAGAAGGCCTCCCCATCCGAGAAGGACAGGACCACCCGCCCGTCTTGCCCCGCCACAGCGAGGTTTGGATCCAGGTCCGCCAGCGGACGCAAGCGGAGCATCGGCCCTCGCGCGTCGACCAGCAGAGTAGGCAGCACATAGATACCAGGCGGGAAAGGAAGCCCGCGGAGCACCAGCGCACGCCCAACGAACACCGTGACACCGGCGACGAACGCGATCGCTCCGAGCACGTAGGCAAGGAGCCACCCGTCCAGCAAGGGCAACGAGACCAGCTCACCCCATCCCGGAATGGCGGCCATCACCACAACCGCCCCCCCAAACGCCGCGAGCCCCAACCATCGAGCAGGCTGTCCGAGGCGCGAGGCATCCGACGCGAGCAGGACAGGCGTCCCCCCAACCCCACGAACGGCGCGAACGAAGGCCTCCCTCGCGCCCACATCGAGCGCGTCGAAGGCGATCACCCGCGTCCTGGTCAGCCGTTCGCGGTAAGGCATCGAGGGGATGTTACGTCGGAGGAGCCAGGACTTCCTCCCCTTCCGTGGGTAAGGTTACCCTTCCACCGCCTGCACGAGCCCCCACAACCCAGAGGCCACGGCCACCAGCCCCACGCCGTAGTGGATCAGGTCGCGGCGGGTCGCGGGCTGCCCGTTCGCAGTCTCTCCCCCGAATCGATGGATGTCGAAGTACCGCGCCACGAACAGCGTCAGAACGACCCCAAAGAACGCCGCGTCCAGCACCGTGATCGTCCAGGTCGGCTTCTGGCTGATGAGCATCGCGAGAACCAGAAGGACCAGGTTCCCCAAGGCCATCCAGTAGAACCGCAGCATGCCGCTTCCGCCCCCAACCACGGGGGACGTCTCCATCTCTTGTCCGGCCATGTCTCAACCTCCGAGCAGATCTCTGCTCAGGTTGGCGGCCCGACCATCCCTTGTGCCTGCCGTGGTTCGCCCACGACACCCTTCCGAGTCGTCGATGTGTTCTCTTTGCATAAGGTCCGATCTCCCGGCCCGCAAGGCAAAATCGGCAAGATGCGACCGAAAGCCCCTACCGGTGCTACATTCCCCCGCGTGCGCTGGATCCTGCCCCTCCTTCTGTCCTTGCCAGCCTGCTCGGGCGGTGGTCAGAAGCCTCGCTCCGCACCTAGGCCCGCCATCTACCGTTTCGCCTTCGCTGGCCCCGAACTCGATTGCCCACCGCCAAACCACCCCGACGTGCCCTGCGCTCCCGACCACCTCGACGCGTGCGTGGAGGCGCTCCGCCAGGCCCCCCACCGAGACGCTCCCCCCTTCCGCTCTCTCTGGCACGTGCTCGAACGCGCCTGCGTGTCCCAGGGCCCGTGCGCGTGCGCCGCGTACGCCGACGCCCTGATGCTCTCGGCCAAGCCTGCTCGCCAACTCGAGGGACTCCGCCTGCTCGACGCGAGCTGCAGCGCGGGCGTCATCCGGGCTTGCGATGAGGGACTGCTTCTCGCCACGGTCTGCGCCGAACTCCGAGAGAACTCGCCCCTGTGCGACGAACTTCGCCAGCAGAACGCCCTGCCCGCTGTGCACCGCGAGCCAGGATGGGAGGCTCGCCCCCTTCCCTCCTCGCTGCTGACATGCTTCCGAGGGGACGTCACCGCCACCACCAACGCGTTCGACTGCGCCTCCGCCGCGTGCGGCGATGCGACCAGGAGAAAGCTCACCCTGTGCCTCGAGCCCTCGAGGCTCCTGTGGCTCACCGACGTGTGGGACGAGCAGCCCGTGCAATGGAAGTGGCGTGCAGAACGATGGCACGCATTCGATGGCACGTCCGAGGTGGCTTCGGTCGGAGGGGAAGGAACCGAGCTGCGTTTCGGGGACGGCCACGCATTTTCGCGGGTGCCGGGAGCGCGAAATGCCGAGCTCCAACGCGAAGTGGCGGCACTGCCAACCGTCCAGCAAGCATGCGATGCGCGGTCCCGGTGTGAGCGAACCCTCGCCGACGTCTTGCGCCACACCGGGCAAACGAACGAAGACCCGTCGTGGGGCGAAGGAGAAGCCCCCGAACAGTCCCTCGCCGGTTGCCTCCGCTCGCTGCACACTGCGCAACGAGAGCTGAACGCTGTCGCACCGGCGCGGGCGGAAGAAGCCTGCACCCTGCCCGGCTCTCACCGGTAGCTGCCAGAACGCCTCGGCCGGTCCAACACGCAGCGCGAACACCTCGGCCACGCACACGGCAAGCCATCTGGACGTGCACGAAACTGCGGAACGGGCCAAGCTAGGAAACCGTCCCTGTTCTTGCCCCGACCGGACGAGACAGGGTACCCCGATCAATGAGGTGAGCTTGCCTATTTCCCGGTCGTGCTCCCATCTGGCCTGCGCTCTCGCAACAGTGAGCGGTCTCGTTCTCGTGGCGAAACCGGTAGGAGCCCAATCCCGTCTTGCCGGACGGACGGTGGACTACGCCTACGGGGCCACAGACGGTGCGACCGAACACCGGGCGTGGACTGGGCGCGCCTACCTGCACCCGCGGCTGCTCGACCACGCGGGCACCGCCTACCCGTTGGTCGTCTACCTGCACGGCATCAACAAGCAGCAGGTCCACCACCCATGGATGGGCGCACAAGGCTCCCCGGACCTCCGCTCCGCTTGGGACAACTACCTGCTCGAACAGCGGATCGCCCCTGCCGTGCTCGCCGCCCCTTCGTCCACCCTCGCCTGCAAGCTGCCCCAGGCCCTTTGGGACGGGTTCGACATGGACCGCTTCCTGGCATTCACGGTCCGGGCAACCCGCGACCGCGTGCGCATCGACCTGTCGCGCGTGGTGGTCATCGGCCACTCAGGCGCAGGCTGCAACCATCGTGGAGGTCTCGTCACCGCGCTGCAGTCGACGCTTCCCTTGGTCGGGGGTCTCGTCATCGACGTCTGCATGGACGAGCTCGACGCCCGGCCCCTCGCCCTGGCACGCCCGGACATGGATGTGGTGGTCACGTACCAGCGAGGATGGCAACGGGACTTCCCCGCCTTCTCGAACTTGTTCGTGGAGGCGAGCCGAGCAACCGGGGCGACCGGGCTGCGTCATGTGGAAGAGATCCCGATCGTCTCGCGGCAGCCCCACACGGATATCGTGATGGAGTCCCTGGACCGCTGGTTGCCGCGGTGGTTTCCGCCAGCCGGGTGAACCGGAACGGCCGGTGAACGAGGTAGTAGTTCGGTAAGCTCTTCAGCCGCGCGTCTTGAGCCTGTATCGCTGCACGAGCCGGTGAAGGTGCATGCGGTCCATGCCGGCCTTGCGCGCGGCGAGGCTGATGTTGCCCTGGGCAAAGGCCAGGAGCGCGCTGAGGTAGGCGCTCTCGAAGCTCTCCACCACGGCCGCCTTCGCGTCCTTGAAGGACAATTCGATGTTGGGCTGGGCGCCCTGGGACGAGTCGGAAAGGTAGGGCGAGGACATGCGCTGGGACGCCGGAGGGGGGTCCTCGAGCACGATGGCACGCTCGACCCAGTTCCGGAGCTCTCGCACGTTCCCCGGCCAGTCGTAGGCCGCAAGCCCCGCCAGCACGGACGATGTAAACAGCGCGGCGCGATCCTCCGCACCGAGCGCCCTGACGAACACCTGCACGAGCATCGGGATGTCGTCCAACCTCTCGCGTAGCGGCGGCACGCGGACCGTCACCACCGACAGACGGAAGTAGAGGTCCTCCCGGAACCGCCCGTGGTTCACCTCCCGCTCCAAGCGACGGTTGGTCGCAGCGATGACGCGCACGTCCACCTTGCGTACACGGGAATCCCCGACGCGGCGCACCTCACGGGCCTCGATGGCGCGCAGCAGCTTCGGCTGCATGTCCAAAGGCAGCTCGCCCACCTCGTCGAGGAAAACCGTACCGCCATCGGCCAACTCGAAAGCGCCCACGCGATCACGGTCGGCCCCTGTGTAAGCGCCCCGCACATGGCCGAACAGCTCGTTCTCGAGCAAGTTGGGCGACATCGCGCCGCAGTCGACGACCACGAAGGGACCGTTCGCACGGGGGCCGGTGCGAACGATCTCGCTCACGATGATCTCTTTGCCCGTCCCGCTCTCGCCCTCCACCAGGAGGGTGGAATCGCTCTGCGCGACCTTCACCAGCAGCCCGAACAGCTTCCGCATCGCGAGCGAGCTGCCGACCACCGCACCAAACGCCGGCCACACGGGCACAACCTCGTCCCCGGGCGACTCACGCTCCCGGATCCGAAGCATCGAATCGCCCAACCGAACTTCACACTCGGGAAGAGGGAGATCGCCGTCGCGCACTCGCACGCCTGCAACCACCGTCCCGTTCAGCGACCCCGTATCCACGACACGCCATCGCGCCGCGTCTCGAACCAGCTGGCAATGAAACCTCGACACCAAAGCATCCGCCACGACCACGTCGTTGCTCGGGTGTGACCCGATGCGGCAGACCTCCTTGTCCAGCTCCAGATGTCGGGTCGCCGGCTGACCAGCCTCGCGCTCCACCACAACCTCGATGCGAGAAATGGGCACGGCGTCCGTGAGTTGCCGCTTCGTCCTCGCCACTCGCGTAGGTGACGTGGCAACCCTCGCGTCGTCGGGTGGGGGTCGAAGAGTCACGACTTCATCCTAGCCCCAACTCAAGCACTGTTCGAAGAACGTGCTTGCGATTGGGGCTATCCGAGCCGAAGGCGAGGCGTTTTGGGGTGAGCCGCGGTGAGCGCGGCGAGGGGGCTTTTCGAAAGCCCCCTTTGAAGAACCTAGGCCCAAAGCAGCGCGGAGCGCTTGATTTGGGCCTAGCTCACGATCGATGCGGGTGGGTCCTCTGGATCTGTCATGTCTCCCCCCCGGGCAATCGGGTTGGACATCGACAAGGACGACACGAACGATCTGTTCGAACAGCAACGCCGCTGCATCGAAGTGATGGGTGCACGCATCAATCGAGGACGCGCCCCCTCACCCCAGACACCCGCGAAACGACAGGGCATGCGACGAACGCGCAGGTTTCCCACGACCGGCCGTTTGGAATGGTCCTTGTAACAACACCCTCCCATGAAATGGCTACCCCTCGCTCTCCTCGTGCTCGCCGCCTGCGGTTCCACGGACGACGCCAAGACGGAGACCGCGGCGCCCTCCACACGCATCCTGGTCGGAGCGGAGCGTTCGCCGGACGCGTCCCAAGTCGCACCTGGGCCTCCCGTCGGCCTGCCGTCCGCCATCGAAAAGAGGACCCGGTGGGGCCATGTCTTCGTCCCCGAGGGATTCTGGTCGAACGACGGCGCCTACGATCTCATGATTCACTTCCATGGAGCGCCCGCGACGGTGGAGTCGGCGTTCCGGCGATCGCAGGTCAATGCCGTGCTGTATGTGATGAACCTCGGCGACGGGCCCGGCCGCTACGAGGATCGGTTTCAATCGGCCGAAGCGCTCACCGAACTGCTCACGTCCCTTCAGGATGTAGTGGCCAAGCTGGGCATCATGGACGCGCCGATCGTCCGACACGTGGCCTTGAGCTCGTGGAGCGCTGGCTACGCGGCGACCCGAAAAATTCTCTCGCATGAGGTGCCGAACAGCGTGGACGCCGTGCTGCTGGCGGACGGCCTGCACGCGCCGTTCGTGGACAAACGTGCCCGAAAGGTCGACGTACCCAGCATGGATCCGTACGTGGACTTCGCGCAGGCGGCCGCTCGAGGGGAAAGGTTCATGAGCGTGGCGCACTCGGGGATTCGCACGGCCAGCTACGCGAGCACGAGCGAGACGTCGGCGTACCTCACACGGGCCCTGGGGCTCGAGGTCGCGAACGGAGAGTTCGACAGCCCCGCGACCCTTCGCCTCACGTCCATCGCGGGTCGAGGCAAGTTCATCATCCGCGGCTACGAGGGGAACGACGAGCAAGCGCATGCCGATCACTTGAGGCAAATCGACACCACCCTGTGGCTGGGCCTCCGAGAGCGATGGTCGTCCGTCGCCCTGCCCGAGACGAGCACCGAGCAGAGTCGAGAACCAAACCGTTACGCGTGGCACAGCATGAACGACAACTGACGGCCACCCGCCTTGCAGGTCGCGTGGCGCAGACCCTGGGTCCGCCCGTGTGGATGTCGAGCCGCGACGGGACCGCCGCCCCCTGCTAGAAGGACTTGGCGGCGCCCTGCCGCTCCCGAGCCTGAACGGAACCGCCCATGCGAACTCTCCCCCCTTCCTGGCAAGCCGCGGTCGGCAGCGAGCTCCCGAAGCCGTACTACCAAAGTCTGGTTGCCTTCGTGGACGCGGAACGCGCGACGAAGACCGTGTTTCCTCGGGAAGAAGACGTGTTTCGCGCGCTCGAGCTCGTGCCGTTCGGCGACGTACGGGTGCTCCTGCTCGGCCAGGACCCCTACCACGACGACGGTCAGGCGCATGGGTTGTGCTTTTCCGTGAAGCCGCCCACCAAGCCGCCCCCCTCGCTCAGGAACATCTTCAAGGAGCTGGAAGCCGACCTCGGGATTCCCGCCCCCGGCCACGGCGACCTGACCGCGTGGGGCAAGCAAGGCGTCTTGCTGCTGAACACCGTGCTGACTGTGGAGGCGCACAAGGCCGCATCCCACGCAGGCAAGGGCTGGGAGGTCTTCACGGACGCGATCATCGTCGCCTTGAGCGCACGTCCCAGCCCGCTCGTCTTCTGCTTGTGGGGGGGGCACGCGAAGAAGAAGGCCAAGCTCATCGACACGGAGCGCCATGCGGTCGTGCACGGAGCCCATCCTTCCCCGCTGTCTCAAAAGGGTTTTTTCGGGTCGAGGCCGTTCTCGACCATCAACGCGGCCCTCGTCGCCAGAGGCCAGCCTCCGATCGACTGGCGAGTTGGGTGAGTCTCACGAACCGCAGCACCCCTCGGGCAGCTTCCCATCGGGCCGCGGCTCGCACCCGACCACGCGGCTCCGCGCGTCCAGGGCAATGGTGCAGCAATCCTCGAGGGCCGACCTGAGCTTGCGACGGCCCCGCTGCACCCGGGACTTCACGCCGGAAACCGAGATGCCGAGCATCCGCGCCGCCTCGACCTGACTGAGCCCTTCGAGCTCCGTGAGCGTCAGCGCCTCGCGGTAAGGCGACGGCATCATCGCCACGAACAGGGCCACCACCCCCGCCAGCTCGCGCTCCACCTCACGGTCGTCCTCAGGCTCCTGGGCCTCGTGCTCCGGCTCTCCGACCGCGATCGGGTGCCGCGCCAAGCTGCGCAAGTGGTCCACGACCGCGCTCCGCGCCACGTGATAGGCCCATGCCCCGAAGCGCTCCTCATCCTGCAAGGCCGGCAACGCACGCTGCATGCGAACGAAAATGTCCTGCAACACGTCGTCCACGTCGCTCTCCGGCACCCGCCGGGCCACGAACGGCCTGAGCTTGGCCCGCACCTCACGCCAAGCCCCTCGCTCCGAAGGGTCGATCATCCTTACGTCTCCGGCCCACAGCACGACGGGCCGCAGCAGGGCAACCCTCCGGGTTTGCGGGCCTCGATCGTGGCCGAAGCCACGTACTTCTCAATGCCGGAACCGGGCATCCAGTCCCGGATGAACGCGCGGCTCTCCTCCTTGACCGTGATGCGAATGCTCTGAAAACCAGCGCTTCGAAGGTATCCCTCCAGCACGGCCACCTCGGCCGCTCCGGCCACGCACCCGGTTAGCGCCGCGGTGTCTGCCGCCAACTCCGCCGGCAGGGCCGCCGTCGCCACGACGTCGGAAATCGCAAGCCGCCCCCCGGGCCGCAGCACACGGAAGGCCTCCCGAAACACCGACTCCTTGTCCGGGCTGAGGTTGATCACACAGTTCGACAGGATGACGTCGATGGCACCATCGGCCACGGGCAGGTGCTCGATTTCGCCGAGCCGAAACTCGACGTTCGTGGCGTGCAAGGTCTCGGCATTGGCGCGCGCCTTCGAAACCATGTCCGGCGTCATGTCGACACCGATGACGCGTCCCCGGGGCCCGACCTGTCGGGCGGCAAGGAAGCAGTCGAAGCCTCCCCCGGCCCCCAAGTCGAGCACGGTCTGTCCGGGCTTGAGAGCGGCCAGCGCCTGGGGGTTTCCGCAACCGAGGCCCATGTTCGCCCCCTCGGGCACCGCCGAAAGGTCGTCCGCGCTGTACCCCAACTGCAAGCTCGCCTCGGCGTTGGGTCCACAGCAACCAGGGGCGCAACACGACGTCCCCGTGTCACGCGCCACGCTGGCGTAGCGCTCACGCACGGCGGTTCGCACTTCGTCTTCACTTCGTCGGCTCATTCAGTTTCCTCCTGCACCCAAAGACGACTGCCCCCCGGGAAGGACGCAAACTTTCGTCCTCCATCAGAGCGGCACCACCACATACGCCTGGGTCCCCCAGATGACATCCCAGTTCAGCGCCGGCAAGTCGATGTCCTCGTCCTCGTGGTACTGGGTCTTCCAGAAGAAGAACGTCGCCCCGCCGACGGTCCCGTCCAGCCCGAGCAACAGCATGGGCCGACTGCGCCGAAGCGGGTACAGGTAGCCCACCGTCAAGTTCCCCTGCGCGAACCCGATGTACGTGTCGTTCGCCACGACCTCGTTGAGCGTCAGGTCCGACAGCAAGCGCACTTGCCCGAGCCCCACCATGCCCGCGAAGTCCACGTGGAACCGGTCTGGCAAGGTCGGCGTGGTGAACCCCATCGCCATCCCCACCCCCCGAAATCGCGCATCGAACACGAATTCGTCGAGGACCGCGTCGCGCACGTTGAACTGATACGGCTTGCCGAACTGGATGAGACCCACCCCAAGGTAGGCCGGGGGCACGTCACCGGGGAGCCCGATCTTGCTCCCGTTGCTCGGGTTGTAGCGGCCAGCCACGATGAAGGTCTCGTAGGTCGAGATCATCGTGAGGGGCTGCATCGTCAGAGGGAACTCGGTGTTCTGCTGACTCGATCGCGCCGAACGAGGAATGAGGCGGACAGGCCGCTCAGGCGTTGCCGTGGTCTCGTGAGCACGGGTCTCGTATCTCACGATGGGCTCGACGACGTAGTCCAGGTCCAGTCCAAAGATGCCCAGCAGCCGAGCGCTCTTCGGTACGAAGCTGCCGACCTGTGCCGCTACCGAGGCGCCGGCATGGCGTGGGGCGGACACGCCGTTCGACTCGTAGTAGCCGCGATCGAGCGACACCAAGCGGAACAGCTTCGCCTTGAGCTGCACCGCCCAGGTGGCGTAACTCTGGTTGGTGACTTCGACCGTGGGGTACTGCTGCGCGTACCATCCCTGGTATCCGGCACCGATCTGGGGGTCGAGTTGGAGGTCGGCACCGATGACCCGAAGGACAGCAGGGTCCTTTCGTGGGGTGGTCTCCCGGGCCCGTGCGGGTGTCGGCCGGGGCGAAGGAACGTCGGACGACGGGCGACGGGTTGTCCGTTTCTTCTTTGGTTTGCCTGGGGAAACATGCTCTTCGGCGTGGTCCCGGACGGCCCCTCCGAGCGTCTCGGCCCAGGCGGGGGAGGCCATGAGGAGCGAAGCGGCCATCCAAAGCGCGCTGCGAGCAAGCTGCGAGACGGTGATCAACGAAGGGATTGTCACGCCGTTCGGACGTCGTTGCCAGGTCTCAGTTGGGCTTCGGACGACGGCGCTCCTGAGCTTTGGGGGGTTCGGGTCCTGGTTCGGGTTCATGGTGGTTGCCCGCCGCTCTCTATCCGAAACGGGATGGTCCGGGACGTGCGAAGGGGGGTTCACACCGCGCGTCGGGAAGCCGCGGCGAGGTCAAGCCCCATCCGTAGGACTCGCACAACACACTGATATCAAAACTCTTATTGATATGAGGAGGCTAACATTTCGCAGACGAATCAATTTGCGTCTTGACACCCCGGTTGGGTGGACCCGTGTTCAGCCGGTCGGGCGTTCAGGGCTTCGGGCGGTCGGCTGTACTCGCTGGTAGAACGGGGGGTTACGCGACCCATGGTGGTTTGCGCTTGAAGGGGCACAATCGGTAGGGTATCAGGAGGGTCTCGGTCTTGGGACCGCCTGCACACCAGTATAGGTTCCCGTGTGTGGTTTGGGCGGGGGGCCAAGGCTATCTTCTGAACGGGCTATCATCCTTATAGAAGCCGGGATTGCATGGTGGGGTAGGGGACGTTTTGTCCATCTTCCTCGTCTGGGGCGTTGGTGTGCCCCACGGAACGCACAGGGAGGCGAAAGCATGTCGCAGTCGACCACGGTCGAACACCTCGGAGCCTTGTCCATTCAAGCCGACAAGCGGCCCCAGAAACGAGGACCCCGCCGAGCAAGGAAGCTGGAAGTCACCAGCGGCCTGGCCGTCGCGCGCCGACTCACGACAGCCGGAAGCCCGCCCCTCCAGTCCACGCCGTGGGATGAGCGGACCTCCACCATCACCAACCCCGACGGCACCGTCGTCTTTCAACTCGACAAGGTCGAGGTCCCCTCGTCCTGGTCCCAGCTCGCGACGGACATCGTCGTGTCGAAGTACTTCAGGAAGTCCGGCCTGTACGGACGCAAGGATCTGGGTGAGACCAGTGTGGCCCAGGTCGTGGAGCGTCTCGCCTCCACGATCCGGGAGGCAGGGGAGCGTCTTGGCGGCTACTTCGCCTCCAAGGCCGATGCCGACGCGTTCCAGGACGAGCTCGCCTACCTGCTCGTCCACCAGATTGGGGCGTTCAACTCCCCCGTCTGGTTCAACTGCGGGCTCTGGCACCGGTACCAGATCGACGGCAGCGGCGGCAACTTCGCCTGGGATCCCGGTACGGATAGCATCGTGGAAACCGAAAACGCCTACGAGCACCCGCAGTGCTCCGCTTGCTTCATCCAGAGCGTCCAGGACGACCTGATGAGCATCTACGAGCTCGTCCGGACGGAGGCTCGCTTGTTCAAGTACGGGTCGGGCACGGGCACCAATTTCAGTGCCCTCCGTGGCCGACAGGAAAAGCTCTCCGGCGGCGGCACGAGCTCCGGTCTCATGAGCTTCCTCGAAGTCTTCGACCGCGCGGCGGGGGCCACCAAGTCGGGCGGCACCACCCGGCGCGCCGCCAAGATGGTCACCCTCGACATGGACCACCCCGAAATCGTCGACTTCATCGAGTGGAAGCTGCGCGAAGAACGCAAAGCCCAGGCGCTCATCGCGCAAGGCTACGACGCCGACTTCAACGGTGAGGCCTACCACACCATCAGCGGCCAGAACTCCAACAACTCCCTGCGCATCACCGACGACTTCATGCGCGCCTGCGCCACCGGTGCCCAGTGGGAAACCATCTCCCGCACCACCGGCGAGGTGGTCGACCGCCTCGACGCTCGCGAGCTTTGGGGCAAGGTCGCCCACGCCGCCTGGGCCTGCGCCGACCCCGGCGTCCAGTTCGATACCACCATCAACCGCTGGCACACCTGCCCCAACAGCGGCCGCATCAACGCGTCGAACCCTTGCTCCGAGTACATGTTCGTCGATGACTCGGCCTGCAACCTCGCCTCCCTCAACCTCGCGAAGTTCCGGCGCAACGACGGCTCCTTCGACGTCGACATGTACCGTCATGCCGTCAGGGTGTTCTTCCTCGCCCAGGAGATCCTCGTCGACTTTTCCTCCTATCCGACGGAACGCATTGCGCGCAACTCGCACCGCTACCGGCCCCTCGGGCTCGGCTACGCAAACCTCGGCACGCTGCTCATGCTCGAGGGGCTGCCCTACGATTCGGACGACGGACGGGCACTGGCGGCGACGCTCACGGCGATCATGACCGGAGAAGCCTATGCGACCTCTGCGGAGATCGCCCGGAGCAAGGGGACCTTCGAAGCTTTCTCGCAGAACCGCGACCCGATGCTCCGGGTCATGGGGATGCACCGCGACGCCGCCTACGCCATCGACCGGACCAAGTGCCCCCAGCCGCTCTGGAAGGCTGCCTGTGAGGTGTGGGACGCCGCGATCGAGATGGGCGAACAACACGGGTACCGCAACGCCCAAACGACCGTGCTCGCCCCCACGGGCACCATCGGCTTGCTGATGGATTGCGACACCACCGGCATCGAGCCCGACTTCGCCCTGGTCAAGTTCAAGAAGCTCGCGGGCGGCGGCTACTTCAAGATCGTCAACCAGGCCGTCCCGGGCGCGCTCCGAAAGCTCGGCTACTCCGACGCCCAAGTCCAGGACATCGTCGCCTACGTGTCCGGCACCGCCACCCTGACCGGCGCACCCCACGTCAACCGCGCATCCCTTGCCCAGCGCGGGCTCAACGAGGAAGACCTGCGCCACGTCGAGGCCAAGCTGGCAGGCGTGTTCGACCTCTCCCAGGCCTTCGCCCCCTGGGTCCTCGGCGAAGCCACCCTCGCACGCCTCAACGCCGCGTCCGCCGCGTCCAAGCCGGGTTTCTCCCTGCTCGAGCACCTCGGCTTCACTCCCGATCAGGTCGCGGAAGCCAACGACGTCATCATCGGGCGCATGACCATCGAGGGGGCGCCCCACCTCAAGCGCGCACACCAGCCCGTCTTCGACTGCGCCAACCGGTGCGGACGAGAAGGCAGGCGGTTCCTCTCCGCCTCCGCTCACCTACGGATGATGGCCGCGGCCCAGCCGTTCCTGTCCGGCGCCATCTCCAAAACCGTCAACGTCCCGAACGAGGCAACCCCCCACGACATCAAGGCCCTCTACGAGGAAGGCTGGCGCCTCGGCCTCAAAGCCGTCGCCATCTATCGCGACGGATGCAAGGCGTCCCAGCCTCTCTCCTCCTCGAACAAGAGCTCTGCCAAGAAGGAAGAGGAAGAGGTGGCGACCGTCGAGGCCTCTCCGGTCACCGAGATCCGAACCGGTCCCGCACGCGGCCCCGGGGTCCGCGTCCGCTTGCCCAAGAAGCGCAGTGGCTTCACCCAGGAGGCACGCGTCGGCGGACACAAGATCTTCCTACGCACCGGCGAATACGCCGACGGCACCCTCGGCGAGATCTTCATCGACATGCACAAGGAGGGCGCCGCCTTCCGCTCCGTCATGAACTGCCTGTCCATGTCCGTCTCCATCGGCCTGCAATACGGGGTCCCGCTCGACACCTACGTCGACCAGTTCACGTTCACGCGCTTCGAACCCCAAGGCATGGTCGAGGGCCACCCGAACGTGAAATTCGCGACGTCGATCGTGGACTACCTGTTCCGCGTTCTCGGCATCGAGTACCTGCATCGGTACGACCTGGCGCACGTCCCGCCGGCGGACGCCGCCACCATCCAAGACCCGACGGAGACCAAGAACCAGGAACCGCTCACCTTGCCGCCGCCCGAGCAGGGAGCCCTCGCGCTCGCCTCGCCCCCCACGCGCTTCCTGTCCGAGGGCGTGGGCAACCCCCAGAACCAGCAACTCGGGCGCATGATGGGCGATGCCCCGCTCTGCGATAGCTGCGGCCACATCACCGTGCGAAACGGGACTTGCTACAAGTGCCTGAACTGCGGAAACTCCATGGGCTGCTCCTAGGCCGCAGCCACCACCCCCCGAGGAGGGCTCCTTGCGAAACCGATCCCACGTCCGGTACGTCACCGTCCTGACCGCTCTCGCTCTCGCCGCGTGCTGCAAGGACGGCGCGGAAGAGAAAGAGGCGACCCTGGAGGCCGGACAAGAGACGAGCGAGGCGCCCCCCGCCGTAACCACGGAAGCGCCCTCAGCGGCCCCATCCCCCGCTGCTGCGGACCCGATGAGCCCCGATGCCACGGCTGTGCCCACCGACGCAGCCACGGCCACGCCGACGGTCACAAGGCCCCCCACGGCCTCTGGCGTCAACCAGGTGAAGGCTTGCTGCTCCGCACTACAGTCCGCCGCAGGCAAGGCTTCGCGCGCGGACAAGCCCACCTACAGCGCGGCTGCCGCGGTTTGCTCCGGCATGATCAAGTCCGTCGAGAAGGGCACCATCTCGGCGAGCGGCGCCAAGCAGACGATCCGCGCCCAACTTCAGCGCGTCACCATCCCCTCCGCCTGCCGCTAGAACCTCCCCAGCAACGCCGGGGGTTCACCCCTGGTGTGATCCTGCTTGGGGAGCTCTACTCGGACCCTTCGCGCTTGACCTCGTCGAGCAATGCCATGATCCGGGACTGCTCGTCGATCGCCTCGTCGAAGGAGAAGCGGAAGTCCGGAGCTCTGCGAAGGCCCAACCGGGAGGACACCAGCTTGCGAATCCGTCCCTTGGCGGACTCCATGCCGCGCAGGGCATGCTTTCGCTGGTCCGGCGTGTCGAGGTGTCCGAGGCCCAGGTAAACCCACGCGATCTGCAGGTCTCCCGACACCTCCACCCGAAGCACGCGAAGGCCTTCGAGCCGAGGGTCCGAAACCTCTCGCGACAGCACCCGTGCAAGCTCCTCGCGTACACGATCCGCAACCCGCGCATCCCGCCATCCGTCACCGGGCATCTTCTTCCTCCTCGTCCTCGCTCCAGTCCGAATCCTCCGAGAGCCGTAGCTGCTCAATCCCCCCGCGAATGCCCGAGCCGCCGTGCCCGTACGGAACGACCTCGGTCGCGCGGTCCGCAAGGACGGCGTTCGCCAAGGTTGACGCCATCGTAGCAGCCTTCGCCAGGACCTCGTCGCACACTGCGGCATCGTTCGACACCACGGCCATCGCAACGACCGCGTAGGACGGGCGTTCGAGGTCACCCACCTCGGCCACGGAGATGCGAAGCCTCGCCTGAACCCGCTCTTTGAAGCTGCGAACAACCTGGCGTCGATCTTTGAGAGATCGAGCGCCCGGTATCTGGAGCACGAGCCGTTGGACACCTACGAACATGGTGCAAAACCTGCGGTGGGCGGTGGACGGGAGTCGAGAGGGAGGTGACGGGAGAGCGGGCGCCGATACGGTTCAGAGCGACGCTTGGACCTCGGCAACCTCGAAGCACTCGACGACGTCACCCACCTTGATGTCGTTGTAGCCATCGATGGACAGACCGCACTCGAAGCCCTTGTCGACCTCGCGCGCATCGTCCTTGAATCGCTTGAGGCTCGCGAAGCGTCCCTCGAAGATCTGGACGCTGTCGCGGACGAGCCGGAGCTTGGCGTTGCGGCGCATCGTGCCTTCTTGTACGAAGCACCCTGCCACGGTGCCGATCTTCGCGATGTGGAAGGTCTGCCGCACCTCCGCCTTGCCGAGCAGGCGCTCTTCGTAAGAGGGACCAATCAGTCCCAGCATCGCGCTCTTCACGTCGTCGATGGCGTTGTAGATGACGCTGTAGAGACGAATCTCGATGCCTTCCGACTCCGCGAGCTGACCCGCCTTGCCGGCAGGCCGCACGTTGAAGCCAACGATGATGGCCCTGGAGGCCACAGCCAGGTTGACGTCACCCTCCGTGATGCCGCCAACGCCTGCGTGAATGATCGCCACGCGCACCTTGTCCGTGGTCAGGTTGGCGAGCGCGTCGGCGACGGCTTCGACGGAGCCTTGCACGTCTGCCTTGATGATGATGCGGAGCTCGAGCAGGTCGGCTTCGGCGATGCGCTTGGTAAGGTCTTCGAGGGAGACCTTGGCGCTGGCCGGGATCAGGCTGCTCGAGACCTTCGTCCTGCGCTGCTGCGCGAGATCCTGCGCGATCTTGACGCCCTTGACCACATGGATGGGGTCGCCCGCGCTCGGCACCTCCGACAAGCCCAGGATCTCGACGGGCATCGAGGGTCCCGCACTGCGAACCATCCGACCCCGGTCGTCCGTCATCGCACGAACCTTGCCCCAAGAGGTACCCGCAAGGATGACGTCGCCCGTGCTCAGCGTACCGTCTGTGATGACCACGCGTGCCACCGGCCCCTTGCCTCGGTCCAGAAGCGCCTCGATGACGTTTCCGATGGCGGGCTTCTTGGGGTTGGCGCGAAGCTCGAGCAACTCGGCCTGAAGCGCCGTCATCTCGAGCAGCGCGTCCAGACCCTCGCGGGACTTGGCGGAGACGTCGCAGAAGATCGTCTCACCGCCCCACTCCTCGGGGACGAGACCCAGGTCGGACATCTCCCGGCGGATTCGCTCGGGGTTGGCGCCTTCCTTGTCGATCTTGTTCACCGCCACGATGATCGGAACCTGCGCGGCGCGGGCGTGACTGATGGCTTCCCGCGTCTGCGGCATGACGCCGTCGTCCGCCGCCACCACGAGGATGACGATGTCCGTCACCTGCGCGCCACGGAGACGCATCTGGGTGAAGGCCGCGTGTCCCGGTGTGTCGAGGAAGGTGATGTACCCGCGCGAGGTGTTGACCCTGTAGGCGCCAATGTGCTGCGTGATGCCGCCAGCCTCCGAGGAGACCACGTTGGTCCGCCGGATCTGGTCGAGCAACGAGGTCTTGCCATGGTCGACGTGCCCCATCACCGTGACGATCGGAGGGCGGAGCTCGAGGTTCGCTTGATCTTCGTCCGTGTCGTCGCGCGCCATGTTGAGCGCATCTTCCTCGCTCACGGCGACGTCCTCGACCTCCCAGCCGAACTCGCTTGCCACGAGCTTGGCGGTGTCCGCGTCGAGAGTCGAGTTGATGTTGACTCCCGGCATGCCCATGGACAGCAGCTTCATGAGCACTTCGGTCGCCTTGAGACTCATGCGACCTGCCAGCGCCTGAAGCGACACCTGAGCTTCGATCTTGATGATCTTCTTGTGCTCGGACATCTCTTTGGTCGACGGGGCGGTGGTCTTCTTCATGGGCATCGCGGCAGCAGCACCGCGCTTGCCACGCCCGGGCCAGGCACGACGGTTTCCCGCGGCGCGCGGATCGGGCTTTGCGGCCGCGTTGGCACGAGGATCGTACTCACGACGCCGTACAGGACTTCCTGGCGTGGTGGGACGAGGCTGAGGAGGTTGTCGCATGGGAACGCCGGGACGACCTTCCCACACATCGATCCCCGTACGCTGCTGCTGCGGCCGAACCGGTGGCTGCGGAACGGGGGGCGCGACCCGCGTCGGCGACGCCGGTCTCGCTGGAACGCGCGTCGGCGCTTCCACCAGAACTCTCGTTGTCACAGAAGACTCCTCCTCGACATCATCACCAGCGACATGGTCACCGCCTTCGTGCTCGGCGCTAGATGGCTCCTGGACCCGTTCGACCGGCGGAGCCACCGCCTCGGCCTGTTCGGCCATAGGGCCCGATTCCACCGGGCCTTCTTGGCTCAGCGCAGGTACTTGAATCTCACGTTCCGGCTCCGCAGAAGCGGGCGTCGGAGGCTCGGTCGCATCCACATGCGCCTGCACGGACACCTCGGGCAACGCACTGGCGGGAAGCTCCACCGGTGCCTCCACAGTCGGACCGGACCCAGCTTCCAGCGATGCGTCGGGAACTGCGGGGGCCACGTCGTTCGAAGGTTTCGCGGGCGCTCCTCCTTCGAGCGATTCGCCCGCCAGCCAGGCAGCGACAGCGGCATCGACGGGAGACTCGATCGCCGAAGCCGCCGGCTCCGGAGCATGCACCAGCGTCGGCTCGACCGAACCGGCTGCAGTGGCAGGCTCTCGAGCAGCTTCCACAGACGGCTCGACCTGGCCCGGCACCTCCGGTTCCGACGTGACCACAGGAGTCGGCTCCACGGGAGGAACCGGCGCGGCAGCAACCACCGGCGGCTCCACGACGGCTGGAGCGGGCTTCGCCTTGTCCGCCGCCTTCCGCTTTCGAACGGGTGGTGCAGCCGGCTTGGTCTCCACGACCTCGGGAGCGGGAGGCGCCACCGGTGCGGTCGGTGTCGAAGGACGCGTCGGGGCTCCCACCCGACGCCGCTTGACGACCGTCGCACTCAGGCGTTCTTCCACGACCTCAGGGGTCCGCTGCTGATTCTCGATGTGACGTCGCACGCGCTCGACCGCATCCGCATCGACCTTGCTCATGCGGTTGCGCACATCATTAAACCCAAGAGACTGCAGAACACCGACCAAATGGTCCTGATCCACGTTCAGGTCTCGCGCAACCTCGTACACCCGAACCTTGCTCATCGAACCTCCGAACATGACCGCACACCGTCCGCGATACGACACACCTCGGCAATCGCCTTCCCCAGAGAGGGACTGCGAATCCCGACGACGGCCACGTCACTACGTCCCAACGCGGCACCCAGTTGGACCCTCGAGCCCCAGGCCACGGCGCGGCCGTCAGCGATCGCTCGCATCAAGGCTGGACCGGGGGCATCGCTTGCATCACAGGCCATCAAGATGAGCTCGATCTCGTTTTTCCCGAGCCCGGCGTCAACAGCCTGCCGACCGAGCACGACGTTTCCACTTTGGATCGCCGAGCCCAGAAGACCTCTCAAACGTCGTTCCACAGCTTCCGCGAGCTGTTCGCGGAGCGCGGCCGGATCACACGCAACATTCGTGCGAAACGCCCTTGACAGGCCCTTGCGGGCCGCAAGGGCCAAGCATGCCGGCACGGGATGCACATGGGCCCCGCGTCCGACCGCATGGTCCGCCAGGTCGAACGCGACCTGCCCTTCGGGCCCCAGCACCAACCGAAGCAGGTGTTGGGAAACATCACGCTTGCCGCAGCCGACACACGTCCGCTCCGGCGCACGACGAGCGGGCGCGGAAGACGGAGGGGCAGTGTCCTGCGGCTGCGCCATGAGAGTCAGCTCTCCTCCCCACCGGAGGGGACGGCAGCCGCCTCAGCCTCGGCCGCAGTCCGCCTCGCCTCCAAGCGCGCGGCCTCTAGGACCTTCTGCTCGCTCTCGACGAAGTACTGAGCGCCCTGCTTGATGAGACGCGCCTTCTTGATCCCGAGCCCGGTGCGAATGGCGAGGCGATCGATGTCCTCGCGAAGCACGTCTTCCACCGTCCGGTACCCAGCTTCCTCGAGGAGCTGGACGGTCCTCTGCCCGACCCCGCGGATGAACAGCAACCGCTCGCGATCGGTAAGGGGTTCCGTACGCTGAGCCGCAGCACGGATGCGCTCCTGCCGCAGGCGCTCCATCGTCTCTTCGGCGCTCTGCTTGATCTGGGAAGCGACGTCCTGCCCACCCAAGCCGGGAATGGCCCCGAGCTCGTCCGTGCCCGCTTCGGCAACCTCCTCCAGAGATCGAAAGCCAAGACGGTACATCGACTTCGCGATGCTCTCGGAGACTTGACCGATCTGCTGGAGAGCGGCCATTGCCTCCTCCTCGATCTGCTTGAACTTCGCCTCGCTGATGATGTCGAGCTTCCACTTCGTGAGCGCGGCGGCGAGCCGCACGTTCTGGCCCTTCTTGCCGATGGCAAGCGACAACTTCTCGTCGGGGACCACGAGCTCCATGCGACCGTCCGCTTCGTCGACGATGACCTTGGTCACCTCCGCCGGCTGGATCGCCGCGATCACGAAACGCGCGGCGTCGCGGTCGAACGGAACGATGTCGATCTTCTCTCCGCGCAACTCCTGCACGACCGCCTGCACGCGCGACCCCTTCATGCCCACGCAGGCACCCACGGGATCCACGTCTGCATCGCGCGACGTGACGGCGATCTTCGATCGCGATCCTGGCTCGCGAGCCACACCCACGATGCGGACGATGCCTTCGTAGATCTCGGGAACCTCGGACTCGAAGAGCTTCTCCACGAGCTTGGGGTCCGCACGGGAAAGGATGATCTGGGGGCCCTTGGCCTGGGGGTCGATCTCCTTGACGTAGGCGACGATGCGATCGCCGGGGCGGTAGGTCTCTCGGGGCGTCTGCTCGCGATAGGGGAGCACACCCTCGGTGCGACCGAGGTCGACGATGATGTTGTTGCCCTTCTCGAAGCGGCGCACGATGCCGCGGATGAGTTCGCCTTTGCGGTCCTTGTACTCGCCGTAGATGATGTCCCGCTCGGCGTCGCGCACACGCTGGAGCAGCACCTGCTTGGCGGCCTGCGCGGCGATCCGACCGAAGGTGCCGCGAGCTTGCTTGAGCTTGAGCAAGTCCCCGAACTGGTCGTCCTGCCTGCGCGCTCGCTCGCCGTCCTCGGGCCGCCAGAACACCTGGAAGCCCAGCTCTTCGCCGATGTCGGCGGTCAGGTTGTAGCGCTTCGCGTCCTCCGCAGACAGCTCTCGCTCTGGCTCCGTCACCACGTCCACGATGGTCATGTACTGGTAGAGGTCGACCTGTCCCGACTCCTCGTTGAATCGTGCTTCGAGCTCTCGCGCTGCGCCGAAGGCACTCTGCGCCGCCTTGTGAATGGCTGCCTCGATGGACTCGATCAACACCTGCTTGTCGATGCCTTTTTCTTTGGCAACTTGCTCGATGACCAACCCGAGGGTGGGGTCCGTACCTGAAGCGTGAGGAGGGGCTGCCATGATTCGTGCTCCGTCAGTCTCGTCGCTCCGTGTCGGAACGACGCTTCTTCTTCGAGCTGCCCTTCTTCGGTTGAGCGGGCAGCTCGTAAACGAGGTTCGCGCGCTTGATGCCCGACAGCGCCAAGGAGAGGGGCTGTGGCTGTCCCACATCGAGCAGCACGAATTCACCATCCACACCGGCAAGCGTGCCTCGCAATACCGCGCTTGCACCTTCGAGCGGTGCGAGCAAGGTCACCTTCGCTTGCTTGCCTGCGAAACGCGCGTAATGCGCAAGGGTCCGCAACGGTCGCTCCACGCCTGGCGAGGACACCTCGAGCGTGTAGGCGTGCGGCAAAGGATCCGCTTCGTCCAGCGCAGTGGACAGGTCCCGCGCAACACCCGCGCAATGATCGAGCGTCACACCTTGATCCGGTGCCGCGTCCGACACCGTGTCGACCGTCACGCGAAGCACCCATCCCCCCTGCTCCAGACGGAAAGACAAGTCGAACAGCTCCACACCACGAGCATGGAGCACAGGACGAACCACGGCCTCGACATCGCCAAGTATGGCGGCCTCTCGGGTCTTCGTCGTGGTATCGCTGGATTCGGCCAAGTCTCTCCTGACAGGCTGCACAGGCGTGCCCCGCTGGCTTGCCGGGTCGGGTGCGGGGCAAGCATGCGCTGCGGGACCGAACAAAAAAAAGCGGACTCTCTGTGGGGAGCCCGCGGCGGTCCACCCGGCAATTGCGGCGGGAAGATAGCCGGTGGACGGGCCATGTGCAACTGGAACTGTGGGTAACGGTCAAATCATCGGCCCGCCGCGGGAACCGAGGCCCTGAACACCCGTCTCGCCCGCCCCCGGCTACCGGACTCGGGCCGCCGGTACCACCAACTCGACCTCGCCCCGCGGGGCCTTGCCCTCGAACACGCCGCCTCGACGATCCGCAAGCCCCATCCGCATCAGTCCCCCAGAAAAGACCAGCGCGAACGGCGCACGCCCCACAGGCTGCGTCCGCCCGTCGGGAACTACGAAAACCACCACAGCGTCGGACTCGCCCTTCGTCGCTCCCGGCGCCTCCCGACAAGCAATCGCCACCTCCCCGCTCCGATCGTCGAGCAGACAGCGACGCAACCCCCGCTCGTCTGCGGCCGGCGCGGTAGATGGCACCGTCCACAGAAGCTGCGCCGTCCGAACACGGACAAAAGAAGAAGCGTCGGAACCGAGCAGCTCCCGCTCCACCGCCCCGTCACCACACCGCTTCCCAGCTGCTCGCAAGGCAGCCAGCCCATTCGCACGCACGTACGGCCTCGGGTCCCGGAGCGAGCTGCACAAGGGCTCCACCGAACGCATCACGCCACGTCCCAGAAGTCGCCCCAGCCCACCGACGGCATTGCCCGCCACGGCAGCATCGCGATGCCCGACGAGCGCCACCAGCCGGGCCACGTCCGAGCCGTCACCCAACGTCCCCAAAGACCACGCCGCATTGGCCTGCACAGAGGGGTCCGCGTCCCGAAGCATCCCTCGCACCGTATCCACACGGCCAGGATGGCCTGACAACGCTTCCGCCACCTTGCGACGGTCATCCACCGAGGAACTGACGGCCAGCGCCGCAAGCGCACGTCCCGCTGAATCCACGCCCATCCGGCCCAACCCCTCGAGCAGTACGTCGCGCGTCTCCGGCCGAACGCGATCCATCCCCGCCACCACCTCGCTCACCAGCGCATCCCCCGTCGACCGCGCCAGCGCCCCGGACAGGGCAATCCCCAACGCCGCCCGATCCTGCTCCGACGCCACCGTCAACCTCCGAAACAACACCTCCGCCGTCGCAGGCGCTGACGCCCGCGACAGAGCGATCGCCGCAGTCAGCCGGACCGACGGCTCCGTGTCCCCCAACGCATCGAGCAGGACCTCGTCCTGGCCTGCCGGCCCGATGTCTCCCAACGCCGCCATGGCCGCTTGCTTGAGAAGCAAATCCTCCGAACCCGCCAGCGCGGACAAGGCACCAGCCGCCCGCGGAGAACCGGTCCGCCCCAGCAACCGAGCCAGTACCACGCGCTCCTCGACACCAAGGCCAGACTCCGAGATGCGCGCGACCAGCGGGTCCACAGCGCGACCGTCGCGCCGCGACGTGTCCAGCAACTGATCCGCCGCCGCCATGGCCGCCCTACGCACCGCGATCGAAGGAGCGTCGAGCATCTCCAAGACGTAAGGCACGGCAGACGGACTCCCCAGGCTCGCCAGCGCCACCAGCCCCACACTCTCCGGCACCTTGCCCCGCTGCATCGCTCCGACGACGAAGGGAATCTGTGCTTCCGTACCGACTTCCCCGAGGACGAGAACGCACCCCGACACCACGTTGGGATGGGGCGATTGGGAGATCGCGGACATGAGCCGCGGGATCCCCGCGGTTCCCGCCCTCGCCAGCGCTCGACGCACGACGGACCGCTCACTCGAAGGGTCATCCTGCTCGAGCGCCACCAAGAGCGCTTCCATGGCTTCGTCGCCCCCGATCCTGCCCAGCGCCTCGACCGACGCATCACGCACCAGGAGGGAACTGCGTTCCTGGGTCAAGGGCGCCAAAGCGCTGATGGCGTCCTTGGCGCGGAGCCTGCCCAGCGAGTCGATGGCCTCCACACGTACGTCGTCCGCTTTGTCGCGGAGCGCGAGCATCAGCGCGCTCGAGGCACGTTGGCTGCCGAGATCACCGAGGACGCGCACCGTCATGCGGCGGACCTCCACGGCATTGTCCTGCACCTTGCCGAGAAGCGGAACGACGGCTCGATCGTCGCCGATGCGCCCGAGCGCCCCTACGATCGCGGTGCGCACCTCGAGGCTCGGGTCGTCCAGGTGCCCGAGCAGCGCTGACACCGCGTCGCGATCACCCATCATGCCGAGGGTGGCCGCGGCCGCCATACGGACCTCTGCGTTCGCGTCACCGAGAACCCGCGACAGGGAAGCCAAGGCACGAGGCGTGGGGGACAGGCGAAGCACCTCGCAAGCCATGAGCCTCAACCGCACGTCGCCCTCTCCCAACCAATCGACAACGCGCTCCCCCGCCCCTGGCACACGCAGTTCGGCGGCGGCTCGCGCTGCCGTCAGCCGCACCTCCGGGTCAGCGTCGTCCAGTGCCGACAGCACGTGCGGCGCAGCCATGCTCTCAGGCAACTCCTGAAGCCTGCCGGCGGCAGCACGACGCTCCGACACGTCGTCGGCCAAGAGCCCTTGCGCGATCTCGTCGGGAACGTTCGGCCAAATGAACGCGGCAGATGGGACGGCGCTCGTCATCATCGCGCCGAGCAAGGCGACAAGGGAAGCTCGTTTCACGGGCGCAAGCCTACCATACCCCTGCTCGCGATACGCAAGGTTGCCCTGACTTGGATCACCACTTCGCTGGCGTGAGCACGGGACGCGGACGCGTCCCGCCTCTTCACATGGGCTGCGCGTTCACGCGAACCGCCGCAGTGGCACCGTCGAGCGGAGTGAGTCGCAATACCGCCAGACGCATGGCATCCACGCACCGACGGTTCTGATCCTCATCACCCACCGTCACGCGAACGTAACTGTGATCCGCATGGTGAACGGCCAGCGAGCGAATCAGAACCCCCTCCGCAAACATGGACTGCACGAAGGTTTCTGGGTCGATTCCGGTGTGGTGGGTATCCACGAGCACGAAGTTGCCGTCGGTAGACAACACCCGCAGGCCAGGCACCACGGACAACTCCTGCACCAGGTAGTCCCGCCCGCTCCGAAGTCGCCGCATCCGATCGTCGAACTCGGCCATGTCGTCGAGCACCGCCGTCGCCGCCGCGATGGTGACACCGTTGACGTTCCACGGAAGCTTGAGGCGGCCGATGAGCCGCGTCACCACAGGGTGAGTGAAGGAATACCCGAGCCGGAACCCCGCCAACCCGAACGCCTTCGAGAACGTTCGCAACACGATGGCGTTCGGGAACTCCGTCAGCAAGTGCGCAAGCGTCTGCGGATTGTCCGCGAACTCGTAGTAGGCCTCGTCGATCACCGTGGGCAACCCGAGCCCCAGCACACGACGAACCGATGCCTCGTCGAGCCGTGCTCCCGTAGGGTTGTTGGGCGTGCAGAGGAAGATCACCTTCGTCCGTTCCGTCACACTCCCCACGATGCCATGCAGATCGAAGGTGTTGTCCTCCGTGATGGGCACCATGATGGGAACGCCGCCGACCGCACGCGTCCGGGCCTCGTACATCGAGAACGTGGGCACGCTGAGCAGCACCTCCTCGCCCGGAGCCACGAACGTCCGAATGACGAGGTCAATGAGCTCCGTCGACCCCGTTCCCAAGGTCACGTAGTCGTCGGTGAAGCCCTCTCTGCGGGCAAGACGCTCCCGCAACCCTCGGGCGCCATTGGGATACACGTTTCCACTGCGCGCCGCTTCGATCACGGCCCGGATCACGCGCTCGCTCGGCGCGTAAGGGCTCTCGTTGGACATCATCCGCGCGACACCCTCACGCGAGGCAGCCACATCGAAGTGCTCCTCGTTGTAGGGCTGCACCGCACGAACCCACGACGGGGCGAAGAACTCCATCGCCTCCGGGTCCACGGGCACCGGGCTCGAGCCGGGCTCGTCCCCCAGCGTGTCCCCGAACACCCGGATCATCGCCTCCGCACGCTGCAAGGCCTGCGGCGTATCCACGTCGATCCACCGCGCATCGCCCACGTCGCAAACCAGGAACTTGCCGCACTGCGCCATCGCACGAACCCCGTCCGACAAGGAACAATCCCCGGTCGCCGCCCGCACCCGCTCGAGCTCACGGATGAACTCGGGCCCGATACGAAACACGCCGGTGTCGATGCAGTCGTACTGGTCCAGACTCTTGTCGATGTCGACGATCCGAGAGCCGGAAACCCGCACCTTCGTCGCATCGTCGATGTCGAAACACCGGTCTACGTCCCGATCCACACCGAGCACGCAATGCCCGACGGGCAAGTCAAACTGACGCACTCGACGCACTAACTCGGGCGAGTAGAGGTGATCCGCCATCGACAAGATGCAATCGCGGTCCACATAGCGCGCGGCCTTCAGGAGGGACACGCCGTTCTTGAGGTCGAACTCGTCGTTGTGGACGAAGCGCAAGCGCAAAACGAGGCTCGGCTCTGCGAGCAGAAGGCGCTTGATTTGCTCGCCGCGATAGCCGGTGACGATCACGGCCTCGCGAATGCCTTCCATCTGCAAGCAGCGGAGGACACGTACGAGCAGAGGCACGCCGGCAACAGGCTTGACCGGCTTGGGAAACACTTCGTCGGCGACGAGGCGCGATCCCATGCCCGCGGCAAGAATGACGGCCCTTGTTGGTCCTCGCTGACCCATGCTCACTGACCTTTCCTAACGAAGCTCACAAGGTGAATCCGGCGGCCTTTACCACGCGGCCAGCCAAATGGGGAAATCTTTTGCGACAATTTCTGCTTGTGTCTCGGCACGTTACACGCCTGCTGTGTCTCCGACGCACCACACCCTGTTGCACAGGAGTCACACCTGGAACCCCAAGGTCACTCGCGCACATTTCATATTCTTCTAATTCGTTACCTTACGAAGCGCGCTCTCAGCTTGCCCACGTCTCCGTCAGAGACGGTCGTGAACACCGGTTCACTTCGCTGTGTGACTGTCTGATTCCGCCCGAGGTCAAAGCAACGAAGATGCCAGCACCAGGTGCTACTTTTATTTCGCACCTCCCCCTCACCCCGCCCAGCCGACTACAACTCCCCTGCCCTCACCATCGCGTCAGCACGGAATAGGTCTTCCGCCGTGTCCACCTCGGTCCAACCAAGGTCGCTCACGTCCACGGACTCCGCCTCCAGCCCGCGCTCGATGAGCCGGCCGTACACGTCCTCGTAGTAGAGGTGCGTCTCCCCCGCCTCCCGGGCCTCCCGCAGACCGTGAAAGAGCAACGACACCGCGACTCCGTTGACACGCTCCACCCCGATGCTCTCTCCCTGGCACGACGCCGGCTCCAGCCCCTTGCCGAACGCTCCGATCGTGCGCCCATCCCCCCGCATCCGCACCTTCATCTCCTCGTGGCCCAGCTCCACTGCCGTGTCCACCGCCACCGCCAGCTGCCCCCCGGCCGCATCCAATCGCGTCAGAACCTCCGGCTGGAACAACAGGTCCCCGTCCAGCTTGTAGAACGACCGACCCGCCACCACCCCCCCACAGCCCAGCAGCGACATCGCGTTCTGCGTGCTCCGGTAGAGCGGGTTCGGGCAGTACGACACGGGCACCGAGACGTCCCGCATCGCTTCCCGCACCGCCCCCTCCTCGAACCCCGTCGCCAGCACGATCTCCCCCACCCCGTGCGCAACCAGCATCCGTACGCTCCGGGCCAGCATCGACTCCCCTCCCACCTCCACCAAGGCCTTCGGCCGGTGCAAGGTCAGCGGATGCAGCCGCTCCCCGATTCCCGCCACCAACAACACCGCCACGGGCGCAGGCTCCCGCCTCGTCGTATTCGTCACGTCTGCTCACTCCGTTTCTGATCCGGCATGCGTATCCCCATCTGCTCGAAAGCCCGTCGGGACGCACGCCGCTGCGCAGGGCGCAAGTACAGGTAGAAGATCCCGTTGAGCACGACCAATCGAAGGGCCAGGTACACGTCCGGCCGCCCCAGCGCGACGAACACCGCAAGCCCGAACACCAAGGACCCGAAGCCGAACATGCTGCGCCACACACGCATCACGCCTTCGTTGTGCTTGCGGTAGATGGAGGCGCGCTCCGGATCGTGCGGAGGAAATGCGCCCAGCCGCACGCTCGTGTACGGGTCGAACCCAGCCACGTAGTCCGCCTGGCTCTTGATATAGAAGAGGTAGATCCGCCAGGCGATCCGCTTCCACCCAGGCTGGCCCGCCGACGACTTCTCCCAGCGCGCCCGCGCCGTCTCGTAGTCTTCGCCGTCCTTGTAGGAAGCGTGCGTCATGTGCAGGTAGACGTTCTTGTAGTGGTCGTACATGCCCGTGTGAAACGAGCTGGTCACGATGGTGCAGATGCCCAATCCGACCACTGTGCCTGCGAGCCACGGGTCACTGTCGTACAGCTGCCACAGAAGGTAGACCGTCGCCGGCACCACCGCCGAGGTCACGAACAAGTCCGCGACCCCGTCGATCATGCGACCGAAAGCCGACGACGTCTTGCGCATGCGAGCCAGCTGGCCGTCTGCGCAATCGAGGACCGCGGATGCGAAGATCAGCAGCCCCGCCACGGGAAGGTGGTAGGGGAAGGGCCATACGATGCAGAGCCCGGCCGCCATCCCCACCACGATCGAAGACAGGGTGATGAGGTCCGGAGAGACCGGCGTGCGGAACGACGCGAGCGCCACCAGGTAGCCCAGTGGCCTGTGCACGAACACGTCGATGGGCTCCTCGACCTCGAGGGGCTTGAGTGATGCCTTGTAGCCGTCGATCAGGCTCATACAGGCGCGCGGCTTACACGTTTCGCGCCAGCACGCCAAGGGACGAAACGAGCCGCCGCTACCTGAACGCTCGGTTCGCTCAAATCCAGCGCCCAAGGAAAGACAGGTCTCCCCAAAGCGCCGATCCGGGCGTAGGCTGCCCCCGTTCTCGTGCCGAGGCCCCCTTTGTTGCCGATTGGGCCGACGGCATCGGGTTTGCTAGACACGCGGCACGCGGCACGGACGAACCCCTCGTCCATCCCCAAGCCGCCCGCAACTCGTTGAGGTCACCGTGAAAAAGCCTTCCAAGATCACCCCCCCCGACGGCAAGCTCGGCATTCTCCTGCCTGGCCTCGGCGCCGTCGCCACCACCTTCATCGCTGGATGCTTGCTCGCACGCAAGGGCATCGCCAAACCTGTCGGATCCCTGACCCAGCTGGGCACCATCCGCCTCGGCAAGCGGACCGACGACCGCGTCCCCCTGCTCAAGGACTTCCTCCCCCTCGCAGGCCTGGACCAGCTCGTGTTCGGAGGCTGGGACATCTTCCCGGACAACGCCTACGAGTCCGCCGTCAACGCTCAAGTGCTGAAGCGACGGCACATCGACGCGGTGAAGGAGGAGTTGGAGAAGGTCCAGGCGATGTCGGGCGTCTTCTACCCCGAGTACGTCAAGCGCCTGAACGGGACGCACATCAAGCAAGGCAAGACCAAGGCGGACATGGTCGAGCAGCTTCGAGAGGACATCCGCACGTTCAAGAAGAACAACGGGTGCGACCGTCTGGTAGCGGTGTGGTGCGGAAGCACGGAGGTCTTCATCGAGCAGGGCCCCGCGCATCAGTCGATCGAAGCCTTCGAGAAAGCTCTGCTCCAGAGCGACCCGACCATCTCCAACTCGATGATGTACGCGTGGGCCTGCCTGAAAGAACGAGTCCCCTTCGCCAACGGCGCACCGAACCTGACCGTCGACACCCCTGCCGTCCGCCAGCTGGCTCGTGACATGGGCGTCGGCATCGCCGGCAAGGACTTCAAGACCGGCCAGACGCTGATGAAGACCATCTTGGCGCCCGGCCTCAAAGCCCGCATGCTCGGCCTCAACGGGTGGTTCTCCACCAACATCCTCGGCAACCGGGACGGCGAAGTGCTCGACGATCCGGGTTCGTTCCACACCAAGGAGGTGTCGAAGCTCGGCGTGCTCGACACGATCCTCCAGCCGAAGGTGTACCCGGAGCTGTACGGCAACATCCACCACAAGGTTCGGATCGAGTACTACCCGCCGCGTGGGGACTCCAAGGAGGGATGGGACAACCTCGACATCTTCGGGTGGCTCGGATACCCGATGCAGATCAAGGTCAACTTCCTGTGTCGCGACTCGATCCTGGCGGCGCCGATCGTCCTCGACCTCGCGCTGCTCATGGACCTGGGCAACCGCGCCGGCTTCAGCGGCATCCAGGAGTGGTTGAGCTTCTACTTCAAGAGCCCGATGACCGCGCCGGATCTGTACCCCGAGCACGACCTGTTCATCCAGTCGATGAAGATGAAGAACACCATGCGCTGGATGATGGGCGAAGAGCTCATCACGCACCTGGGCAACGAATACTACGACTGACCCGTCTACGGTCCCATCACAGGGCCCGCGGACGGCGGTCCCGCAGGCAAACCGTCGCGGAACCGTCCACCCGGACCACGCCCCCTTCCCTTCCACCCTTCTCGTCCCCCGCTGCGGACAAGCGTGTCCTTGAGAACCGCTCGCTGCGCTGGGGTCATCTGCTTCGCTGCCTCGATCAGTGACTCGTGCATCGCGTCGTGGGCGACGTTGGTCTCCGCACGGAATGCCTGGAAGGCCTCGCGCGCCTTGGCTTCGTCGAACTCCTGAGCGCACAGTGCATCGATGGCCGCCAGGCGCGCCCTGCCGGCCTTCGCCATCGAACGACGAATGCCCTTGTGGTGCTTCTCGCGCGTTCGGTCCACGATCTGTCTGGCGGCTGGGTCGAGGTCCTGGGGTGAGCGCAGCAGCGAGATGGGACCCACGTCAGCGGGAGGCCTGTCGGGCCGAAAGGTCCGGCCCAGGAGCAACCCGCCGAAAAACAGGTTCACGGCCAGGGAGAGCAGAGCTAGCACGGCCCACGGTTTGGCATTGCGCGCGTTCATGGCACCTCGTTCCAGAACTCTCCCAGATCGCCCGTGTCCAACATGACCTCCGCGACGACCATCTCGCCTTCCGACGCCACCTCGGTCTGTTCGGGAGCCGCCAGACCGAAGGTCAATCCCAGCACCGCTGCGGCCGCGAGCGCGGTCGCGGGCTGCCAGGTTGGCCCAAAGGGCCAGATCGCCTCGATCACACGCGACCAACGCTCGGACCAGGACGTCTCAGGCTTCGGAGCGGCATCCAGGACCCGGGCTCGCAGTGCAGCCGATGGCTCCACGTCCGGCGCTTGGTCCAACCACAGGTCCAGCGCCTGGGCTTCCTGATGCATGCGCACGGCCTCCGCGCTTCGCTCTAGCAGCCGGATGGCCCCCTCCCGCTCGTCCTCAGGCCAGCCGTCCGGGCTCGCGCCGTAGGACTCGACCAGCACAGCGAAGCGCTCGAGACCGACCTGCTTGCCGTGACCAGCTTCGCTCTTCATGACCTCGTCTCCCTTTCCCCGGACATCGTCTCACCGTCTCCGGCCAACCGCTTGCGCAGCGCGCGCCTGCCTCGCGCCAGAAGCGATTCCAGAGCATCCACGTCGACCCCCAGCGCGTCCGCGGCTTCCCGATTGCTCAGCCCCTGGTAGTACACCAAGGCGATGGCTGCGCGCTGGCGCTCGGCCAACTCGGAGAGCGCCTCCTGCACAGCACGGTCCCGCTGCCGGCTCTCGAGCTGCGTGGAGGCGCCCGGTCGCGAGTCCGCATGATCCGGAACCTCGCCCGCTGCCACCTTGCGACGAGACCGCAGTCGATCCACGCACAGGTTTCGCGCCACGTGATGTAGCCACGTCGTGAGCTTGGCCCGGGGCTCCCAACGGTCCGCGCTCTTCCAGAGACGAAGGAACGTCTCTTGCGCCACATCCTCTGCCTCCGCCACGTCGCCCAGCATCCGGTACGCAAAGCTCACGATGGACCGCAGGTGCCGGTCCACCAAGGCTCTGCTGGCTTCCTTGTCCCCCGCCGCCACCCGCCTCACGAGCTCGCCGTCGTGCTCTCGTTGCGACAGGGGTTCGGTTTCGTCGGTGGAAGAAGCCATGGTTCAACGGCAAGTGGCGGAGGAAGGCAGGGTCCAACACGGTGCACCTGGTGTCAACGCTGGGGACCGGGCCCTCGCATGGGCCGATGAGCCCGCATCTCCTCGAGAGTCACCGCACCGTCGCCGTTCCCATCCATCCGCTCGAACCAACCCGCGTGCCCCGCGCCGAATTCCGCCACCGTCACCTTGCCGTCCCCATCCGCGTCCATCCGAAGCAGCCGGGGAGACTTGCGACCTGCCCCAGCCTTGTTGGCAGCCTGGTGCGCAGCGATTTCCGCCGCGTCCACGACACCATCCTTGTTGGCATCGACCTGCTCGAACTTCGCCTTGTGGCCCGCCTCCGCCTCCGCCTTCGTCACCTTGCCGTCGGAATCCTTGTCCAGCTCAGTGAAGCGCTTGTCCACGTTCATCTTCGGCCCGCCAGGCCCACCCTTGCCGGGGCCACCATGACCGAACCCCCGCATGCCCTTCGCTCGCGAACCGATCTCCTCGAGCGAGACCGCCCCCGACCCAGACTCGTCCACCTTCTTGAACATCGCCACATGACCGTCCACGAACTCCGCTGACGAGACCTTGCCGTCCCCGTCCGCGTCCATCCGAGCCATGGGGCCCATCCCCCCGGGGCCCCTGCCTCGACCCATCATCCGGGGCGGCGCGTTCCCATCACCCGCACGTGCTGCCCTGTGCGCCTCGAACATCTCCGTCCGCTCCTGGTCATCGAGCTGGCCGTCGCCGCTCTTGTCCGCCGTCCGGAACTTGGCCTCCGCAACCGCACGAACCTCGGCCTCGGTCACCTTGCCGTCTCCGTCCTTGTCCGCCTCGCCGAACAGCCTCATGAACCCGGGCTGCCCCTTGGGTCCGCCACCCGGCTGCAACTCGGCCTTCGGAGCCTCCGCGACCACCGAGGCCGCAGTCGACGTCGTGCTGTCCTCGTCCTGGCCCCCCTCGTTGCACGCCATCAGGGCCATGCCTGCCAGAACCATCATCGCTCGAGAAACGTGGGAGGAATTCATCTTCGACCTCTCGTGAGCAAGGGCGCTTGGTGCGCTGTGATTGCCTGTTTCAGTCACCGTTCAGAGGCTCGAACGCAGGCCTCGAACCGATCCGTCGGTGCGCACGAAAGAAATGTCAGGCCATCCGGGCCACGCTCAACCTCGGCCCGCCTCCGCCCCTCCCTCATCCTTCTCGTTCTGTGCTGCGGCCTCTGCGGTTCCTGTCTCTTCGGCCGACAATCCGCGGCGACCGACGCCGAGGCGCCGGTTCCGTTACTGACAGTCGCCGAAGACAGCCCGGGCCAACGCCTCCGCCACGACTTCGTGCCCCGCCTCGTTCCAGTGAACCGCGTCGTCCGGTCGGACGCGAAAGCGGTCACACAGCGCGTCCGCATCCCCGCAGGACAGCAGGGGATGAATGTCGACGGCGAAGTCCACCGCGCCGGCCGTCGGCAAGCTCAAGATCCATTGGTTGAGCGATCGCGTGACCTCCGGACGAAGGTCGCGGCCCGGGGCGTATCCCCACGGCGGCAGGGTGAGCGCTACGACCTTCACCCCTCGCGATCGGGCCGCTTGATACATGAAGGTGAGGTTGCGTTGGATGTCCTGGAGCCCCACCCCCGTGGTGGGCGCCGCCGAAAGATCGTTGATTCCGCCGAGCACTATGACATGAGTGTAGGCAGGCTTGGCCGCCCGGCGCGGAGCGCCGAACACGTCCTCGAGAAACCGCCATCGCATGTGGTTGGTTCTCTGGCCTCCCACCCCGTACGGGTCGAAGCGACTCTGGGGACAACGCCTGGCGAGCGCGCCGAGGTACCGCCCCCCGCCCACGCGCACGTCGGTCAGGGAGTCCCCGATCGCAGCCACCGTGTAGGTTCGCTTGGGAGAGGCTAGGCAGGGCGCCATCCTTTCACAGTCGACCATCGCCGAGCAGGGGCGCGAGAGGGCTGCCAAGCAGAGGGAAAAGGCAAGCAGGGGTGGGACGCGCACGACGCGATCCTACCGGCTCCAGGGCGCACGCACGTTCCAATCATGCTGACAGTGTTGCAACACTTGGAAACTCGAAAGGGGCTGCCTAGAGGACTTCTTGCATCTTCGTGCCGATCAGCAGCTCAAACGAATGTGGAACGGATCTTGTTACGAGGCGAGCTATGAACCCATCGAAGACCATCCTGGTGCCCATCGACTTCTCCGATTGCGCGATGGATGTGGTGAGGCAGGCATCGAGCCAAGCGTCGCAGCAGGGCGCGAGCGTGGTGTTGCTGCACGTGATGACCATGCCCGAGGGCATGGGCCCCGATACGCCGGTGGAGCCGGAGGGGGCATCGGAGCCGTTGTCGGCTTCGGAGCACTTGAGACGCGAGGCCGAGCGTTTGATGCCCCCTTACGTGGAGGAAGCAATGCGAGCGGGCGTGCAGACGGACGTTCGCTTCGAGACGGGCGACCCGGCCCGAGCGATCGCAAAGGTCGCGAACGAGTTGGGTCCGACGCGGATCGTGATGGGGACGCATGCGCGCAAAGGGTTGTCCCGCCTGGTTCTCGGGAGCGTGGCGGACGCCGTTCGCAAGCAGGCGACCTGCCCGGTGGAAGCGATTCCCACCGTGATCAAGGCACACTGCGAGGCGAGAAGTTGCGCGTGGTGTGCGTCGCACGACTCGCCCGCCCTCGTCCAACTGCGCGCGGAGCAATCGGGCTAGTCCCCAATCAAGCACTGTTCGAAGAACGTGCTTGGGTTTGGGGCTATCCGAGCCGACGGTGAGGCGTCTTTGGGATGAGCCACGGTGAGCGCGGCGAGAGGGCTTTGCCAAAGCCCCCTTGGAAAGACTTCGACCCAGCGAAGCGCGGAGCGCTTGATTGGGGGCTAGAAGTCCGGCCCCTGGGTAGCTTCCTGACGGAGAACGACCGTGCGCTTCAGGGCCCGGGCGAGCCCATCGGTTCGCAGGCGGGCAGCATGCATTTCCAGCTCGAGATCGGCGGCGCCATGGACGACCACAGTGAGCGTTACGTCGTTGGCGTCGCAGAACAGCTTCTTGACCTGCTGCGTACGGCCTCGGTCCAGCCCGATGGCGAAGCGCAGGATGCCTGCAAGGACGCGGACGGTGTGGCGACGGTTCTTAGGCAGCTCGCGGAAAGCCTTGTGTTTGCGAGAAGGCAGCGATTTTCGCTGGTAGCGAACCACGAGCGCGAGGAGAGCGACCTCGTCGCCGGCGAACCCACGCAAGCGTGCGTGGCGAACGATGTAAGCGGCATGTTTGTGATGGCTCTCAAATCCGATGTGCTGGCCCACGCCGTGGAGCAGCGCGGCGAGCTCGAGCCATTCCCGCGCTTGATCGTCCAGGGCGTGCAGCGGTCGGGTCTGGTCGAACACCGAGACGGCGAGCGAGGCGATGTGGTTGTCGCCGGGGTCGTCGCGATCGTACTTGGCAGCAAGCTCCAGCACGCTTCGGCGTCGAACGTCCGCGACTGGCCACATCCCGATCGCACGAGGGCGGCGGTGATCGAGGTAGTCGAGCACGATGCCTTCGCGCAGGGAGGCATCACACAGAGTCAGCGCCTCGGACTTCGCGAGCTCGAGCAGCAGCGTGAGCAACTCGGCTCCGATATGGATGGAATCGGCGCGCTCTTGGGGAATCCCCGCCACGAGAGCACGTTGGTCCCGGCTCATGGCCGAGAGGCTCTTCGCAAGGTCCTTGAGGGACTTGCGTCGTATGACCTGCGCGTTCACGGAGCGCGTGAGGTTTCCGCCCGAGGCGAGGAGCAAGACCTCGCCAAGGGTGCGGATCGTGCCCGAGGTCCCGATCACGCGTTGAAACCCTTCGTCGCACGCGCGGTCCATCACGTCCTGGGCAACCCCCAGGATGTAGCCCCGCAGCTCGTGGATGCGCTTCGAGGGGAGAGGGTCGGGCTTCTCTCGGCCATCGAGGAGGCGCTGCACTCCCAGTCGCATGCTATCGCTCAACAGCACATGGTCGCCCTCGCCGACGACGGCCTCGACACTTCCCCCGCCGATGTCGATGACCAGCACGCGCTCCTGGGCAATGTCGAGAGCATGGCGGACAGCGCGGAAGATCAGCCGAGCTTCTTCCGTTCCCGAGATGACGCGCGGGGACAGTCCGGTCTCGTGGAAGACGGAGCTGAGGAACGCACCGCCGTTGGCCGCCTCACGCGTGGCGCTCGTGGCGACGGCGAGGATCTCCTCGGCCCCGAGGCTCTGAGCGAGCTTGCAGTAGCGACGAACGGTTTCGATGCCCGCCTCGACCGCGCGGTCGGTCATGCGCCGGGCCTGGAAGAGTCCTGCCCCGAGCTTGACCATGTCTTTGGCGCGGTCTACGACCTCGAAGCTTCGCTCGCCGAACGTGTCGACGACGATCATGTGGATGGAGTTGGTGCCGATGTCGATTGCTGCGAGCCTCACGCCACGCCTCCGCTTCCGCTCGTTTGTATCAGGTTGGGAGCGTGAATTCCGCAACGAAGGCGGAGTCCGACCTTCTCGCTTGCATTCGCTGACATCCTGCTAGAGTTGCGGCCCCCCAAATCTCTTTCACTACTGCTCACGAAGGTCCCTACGAAACATGGAATGGAACTTCGATCCCGTCGCTCTCGATCTCGGCTTCTTTCAGATCCGCTGGTACGGAATCGCCTTCATGGTGGGTCTGCTGCTTGGCGCCATGGAGTTTCCACGCGCCCTCGAGCGGAGGGGCTTGCCCAAGGACCATGCCAACTCGCTGACGGTGTGGATACCCATCGGCATGATCGTCGGGGCGCATCTCGTGCACCTGATCTTCTACGAGCCCCGCTCCTTCATCGACAACCCGCGCCGCATCATCGAGATCGGGCTCGGACTGGCCAGCCACGGCGGAGGGCTCGGCGTCATCATCGCCACGTACCTGTTCGCCCGAAAGCACAAGGTCAACTTCCACCGCTACCTCGACGTCGTCACCACCGGGGCGGTGTTTGTCATTCCGGCTGTGCGGATCGGCAACTTCTTCAACTCGGAGATCTACGGTCGCATCACGGACGTACCGTGGGGCATAGTGTTCACGAAGCGAGGTTTCACGGAGCCGCGTCACCCGTCACAACTGTACGAGGCGGCCATCGGCCTCGCCCTGCTGGCCCTCACGTTGTTCATCGAACGCAAACATCGCGATCGCCTGCGTGACGGCGCCTTGTTCTACCTCATCATCACGATCTACTTCGTCACGCGGTTTCTGATCGAGTGGTTCAAGGAATACCAAGTCCTCGATCCGTCGTTCCCGTTCACGATGGGACAGCTTCTCAGCGTGCCCTTCTTCCTGTTCACGGGCTACATGCTGCTGCTGAGCAAGAACCACAACATTCTGAAGCCACGGGACCCGGAACCCGCCTTGCCGCAAGGCACGTCCCCCGACTCGACAGAGACCGCCACCGAAGACCCCGAGCCTGACCCTGACCCACCCAAGTCAGGCAATGAGGTCGGCTGAGCATCGCCCCGTCTTCCCTTCGCCACGCACGGCTCCCTCGAAAGACCAACGCGATTCGTCCGATTGCAGTATCGTGCCGCCATGGACGAGACTTGCAGCGTATGCGGTGGTGACGGGCGAATCGGCAACGCTTTCGGGGGAAGCACGACAACGTGTCCAGCGTGTCACGGCTCGGGACGGAAGGGCGAAAACGTGCTCTTCCGCGACGTCACCAAGACGAAGCCGTCGCACTACCGGCAGGCGACCCAGCCGGTGGTGGAGGAGAAGCCGAAGTGGCCGACGACGTATGAGGGGGATCAACTGGCGAAGGAAGTCCAGGCGTGTGCGAAGCTCTCCAACGAGACAAAGGGGAAGTTGGTTCGCGAAATCATCGACTACGAAGGCTCGCACGGCAAATGCACGAAGACCTTCACGACGAAGGTACGCAAGCAGCTTCGCGCGGTGTGAGGGGTCGCGCGGGCCGCAACGTCGTGAACCGTCGGGAGTAGCGAGAGTTCAGTCTTCGGACGCAGGGGCGGGGGGGTCGTCCTTCGGTGCGGCGGGTAGCTCCGTGGGCCGCATGGTCGGGGGAGGAGGATCGCCAAAGAGCTCGAGGAGCGTGGCGAGCCACTGCTCTTCCCCGATCAATGCGTGATGCTCCGGCGTTCCCGGGTCACCATCCCACTTCTCGAGCTTGGCCTCCGTCTCCTTGAGGCGCATGCGCACGTCGACGATGTCGATGGCGTCCTTGTTGGAGAACCGGTCCGTGAGCAAGATGGCGTGGTCATCAGCTACCTCTACGAACCCCGGTCCCACGGCGCACGAGACGGTCTGGCTGCCCTTGCGGTAGGAGATGATGCCAGTGCGCAGGGCAGCCAGCAGGGGCAAGTGGCCGGGCAGCACGCCGAACTGACCTTGCACGGAAGGCGACGTGAACTCATCGACGTTGTCGTTGAGCGCGGTGCCCTCGGGCGTCACGACCTCGAGCCGGATCTTGCCGACTGCACGAGCAAGGAGTTGGGGATTCGCCATCGTCAGTCCTGCGCCTTCATCTTGGCGGCCTTCGCCAGAACCTCGTCGATCCCTCCGCAATAGAGGAAGGCCTGCTCGGGGATGTCATCGTGCTTGCCGGCCACGATCTGCTCGAACCCGTCGATGGTATCCTTCAGAGACACGAATCGTCCCGCGAAGCCCGTGAACTGCGCGGCAACGAAGAACGGCTGGCTGAGGAATCGCTGGATCTTACGAGCGCGGGAGACGATGAGGCGGTCGTCCTCGGACAACTCGTCCATGCCGAGAATGGCGATGATGTCCTGCAGGTCCTTGTACTTCTGGAGCGTCTGCTGCACTTCCGTGGCGACCCGGTAGTGGCGATCCCCCACGACGCGCGGGTCGAGCATGGTCGACGTCGAGTCGAGCGGGTCCACGGCGGGGTAGATGCCAAGCTCGGAGATGCCTCGGGAGAGCACCGTGGTGGCGTCGAGGTGGGCGAAGGCCGTGGCGGGCGCCGGGTCGGTCAAGTCGTCAGCGGGCACGTAGATGGCCTGCACGGAGGTGATGGAGCCCTTGGTCGTGGAGGTGATGCGCTCCTGTAGCTCGCCCATTTCGGTGGCGAGGGTCGGCTGGTAGCCCACGGCGCTTGGGATACGTCCGAGGAGGGCGGACACCTCGGAGCCGGCCTGGGTGAACCGGAAGATGTTGTCGATGAAGAGCAACACGTCCTGTCCCTCGACGTCGCGGAAGTACTCGGCGGCGGTGAGGGCGGAGAGCGCGACGCGAGCACGGGCTCCCGGAGGCTCGTTCATCTGGCCGTAGATGAGCGCGGCCTTCGAGATGACAGGCGCACCGGACTCGAGCTTGGACTCGGTCATTTCCCAGAACAGGTCGTTGCCTTCGCGAGTTCGCTCCCCCACGCCGGCGAAGCAGGACACGCCGCCGTGCGCCTTGGCGACGTTGTTGATGAGCTCCATGATGAGCACGGTCTTGCCGACGCCGGCGCCACCGAACAGACCGATCTTCCCGCCCTTGCGGTACGGAGCGAGAAGGTCGACGACCTTGATGCCCGTCTCGAAGATCTCGATCTTGGTCGACTGGTCGACGAACTTTGGCGGTTCGCGGTGGATGGGCAGGAAGTGCTTCGCATCGACTGGGCCGGCCTCGTCCACGGGGCGTCCGACCACGTTGAGGATCCGTCCGAGGCACTCGTTGCCTACGGGCATCATGATGGGGTTGTTGGTGTCGGTCACGGGCATGCCCCGCACGAGCCCGTCCGTGGAGTCCATCGCGATGGTCCGCACCGTGGACTCACCAAGGTGCTGAGCGACCTCCAGGATCAAGTTGTCGTCCGCGTCCGAGATGGACGGGTTGTTCATCTTGAGCGCGTTGAAAATGGCCGGCAGCTTGCCGGGCGGAAACGCTACGTCGACGACGGGACCGATGACCTGCAGAACCTTGCCAACGTTCTGCGTGGTTTGTTCTTGCGCCATGAAACTCAGCCTCCAAGCTCGTTCAATGCGTGCGGCCGAGACGGGTTCCCGGCCGTGCCTCAGGTCCTTCGTTGGCTCCGTCCGATACGCCGGACGTAGCCCGCTCCGGTGCAACACAACGCGATGCGGCGAGGCGCGTCTAACACGGGGACGACGGCTTGCCAACCGGAGCCGTCGGTGTCCAGCTCAGCCTCGGAACGGGCGCGCGGACCATTCGCACAACCCGCTGAAATACATCGCGATTATTGTCCAAGCAAATCGTGAAAACGAGAGGCATAAGGCTCCCATTCAGGACAAACCGCGACGGTCACCGTCACCCGAGCCGAACACCGAGAATGCTGGTCGCACTCGTCGCAAAAGCGTTCGCGTGACCACCGATCCAAGCGCCCACCAGCTCGAGCGTGGTGCCTCCCGCCAGATCGTGAACTTCTTCTCCGATCAGCATGCCGGTGTCGGAGTCCGACGGCATGCTCAGGTAGACCTTCGGTCGGAAGTGCGTGGCATTGAACTGATTGATGTCGACCAGCACTTCTCCCCACTTCTCTCGGGGAACGGGCAGGTCGATCGCACTGGTCGCCACGAGCCGCGCGCCAGCGACCTTGAGCCCCACGTGGATCGAGGGAACGTCGGGTGCTTGAAAGGTGACGCCGACGCCATCCTCTTCCTGCACGAACTTCCACTCCAACGCCCGCAGGGCGTCCAGCACCACATCCATCGAAATCGATACGCTCTCGCTCATTTCCATGTCCTTGCTGCCATGCTCGCGAGCGGGCCGCCCGGGAGCCTGATGATTCGTCTCCCTGTTCAACGCACGACGCTCAGTCGCTTGCGCCGCGAACGGAGCGTGCGATCCACTTGCTCGACAAGCCATGCGCGCTGGTTCGTGGACGGATCCGAGGCTTCCTCGCTCTTGCCGCGAACGACCTGAGCGGTGGCCTTGGCAAGACGAGAGGGCGCCATTGCATCGGTGTTAGCCAACCGTTCTCGCTCCGCCTTCGCTCGCGCCACGAGCTGGTCGATCTTCTCGTGCATGGGACCGGAGGGCGCACGATCCAGGATCCGCAGGGTGGCGTCGAGGTGAGCGATCTCCTCGTCCCGCGAGGTGCTCACGAGGTAGAGGTTGAAGTGCGCCACCGCGCGATCGAGCGGCAGGTCAGGGTGCTCGGGGTAAAGCTCGGCCAGGTAGTCGAGCACCGCGAGGTCCTTCTCGAAGAAGAGCTTGGCAGCAACGCCGTTGCCGACGGCGCGGTTCATTCGTCCGGCACCGTTGAGGCAGCTGGACAGGTTGCGCTGTTGCTCCACGTTCTTGGGGTCGGAGTCCGCGTCGGCCCGCGCGAGGGGCACGAGTCGCTCGTAGGCCCCAGCAGCCATCGCGTGGTCGTGAAGCTTCTCCCCGACGGTTGCCTGCTCCACGAGTGCTTCCATCAGCATGGCACGCACCCGTTCGTCATCCGGATGGTCGGCCTGACAGATCTCGACGACACCGACGAGCTGACTCATGTAGACGCGCGCGGGGTCGGGGTCGCCGGCTCGCAGGGACGTGGACGCGAGCCGCCCACAGAGGCTCGCGAGCTGGAAGACGGCATCCACGTCGCCGGGCGACTGCTCCACGGTGCGAGCGGCCTCGTCGAGCCACCCCTTCTCGGCCTGGCCGCGGTCCCATCGGTGGTCGCGCGGGGACGCGTCACAGAGGTACGCCTTGTCGGGCAGAGACAAGTGAAGGTCTGCCCCGCATGTCTCACAAGCAAATGGACGCATGGGCGGTCTGTATCGGCGAGCGCCGTCATGGTCAATCAGATACGGAGGGCGGGTCTATCGGAGGGGGAACGAGACCCATTTCTTGGCCTGGCTCGCGAGCCTTGGGCATGCTGCCCCCCGGAGACCAACACCCATGGCAAACCGCACGAACTACGCTGGCCCGGAGAGGCGCATCCACAAGGTCTACGTCACGCGCAACACGGAGTATCACGTGCGCGGAGGCGTATGCGTGGCGGTCAAGCCACGCCAAGACGCGGGTTGGACCGCCGAACACGGCGCCGTCAAAATGAAGCTCGAGGGGCACGTCAAGCTCGGCACGCTGCTTCCCATGCCCGGCCCCCCCAAGATCGGGTTCCGCATGTACTTTGCCCGCGGCGAGGAGGACATCCTCACCAGCCCCGTCGTCGCCATCGTCCGCCCCCCCAAGAAGATCGTCGACCAGTATCCGCACGACTGATCCGCTCACTCGCCTCAAGGCAAGCGCAGCGTGCACCCGATCCCGACGTCGTTTTGCACCTTCGCGTCAGCCAGCTTCCGGGTGTCAGCGCTCACCTTCACGCCGACACGGACCGATCCTGCAAGCGCGAGCTTCGCCGCATCGCCGAGAATTTTTCCCAACTGCACGCCGAGTCGAGCCACCGCGGCTGACCTTGCGAGCGCCGTGCAGGGGATGTTGCCAGCCATGGTCATCACCACGGTGGCGTGGTCGTCTTTGCGCTCGATGACGCCTCCCCCATCGAGAACGAAGGCCCCGGCCGTCAGCCGACTCTTCTCCAAGGTCACCGTGCGACGGTTCGCGGCAACCCGGATGTCCGTGTCGAACGTCGTCGTGTCACCAAACACGATGCCCTCGAGCTCGCGAGGATGAGGCGGGACGTAGCCGCGAAGCCGGAGGCTCACGATGCCATGCACCTCGTTCGCCGGACCGGTCGGCGTGAGTGACAGCTCTGCGTTCCCCTCGACGAGCACGGCTGGACCGACCGGAAGGTCGACCCCCAGAGGCGCCGCGAACGCAGCCAGCTTGCCTTGCCGGAGCACCATCTTCGCCTTGCCGGTCGAACGGTCCACATCCATGCGCAACGTGGCCGCCGAAGGGTCCACATGGCCGAAACCGAGCGTGGCGGTCGCGAGATCGGACGCCCACATCGCGCCCACCGGGCCCACGGAAACCCCAAGCACGACAGCGTCGTCGGCGGTGACCTTGGCCCCACCAGCCATGGGAACGACCAGCCCTCCATCGAGCATCAACCACGGGGAAGCCGACGGCGACTCACGCCAGATCACCTTCAATCCGTCCGCGGCGATGGGAAAGGTCAAAGAATCCGCGTACCGCCGTACCCAGGTTCCCACGTCAACGACGAAGTCCGCCGGCGAACCGTTCATGGAGACCGACAAGCCGCGCAGCTCCACTCGGGAAGGTGAGAAGCCCTCGAGGTCCACGGTCACTCGCTCCACGGTGGCGCCGATGCCCGGAACCCCTTCAAGGCCGAGGTGCACCTCACGAAGCCGCACCCATCCCCAGCCGAGATCGATGTGTCGCGTCTCGAGTTGAACGCCGTGAGCTTTCGCTGCCGCAACGACCATCGATCGAGCGAGGGGCTTGGCGGCCGACCAGATCGTTACACTGCCAACGACGATCAGCAGCAGCAGAGCCATCGCGGCCACTAGCAGCTTCCGCTTGCGCATCATCTCGCGTATCCCGTCAGCGCGACGCGGCGGACGTCACGTAGAAGAAGTCCCGTGCCATAGGTGACTGCACGTAGTCACCTGGGGAGAAACTGAAGCCTGGGCACAGGGGCGCCACCGCCTCGAGTCCACCCCCGGAAACCTCCCCGAAGAACACGAACCGGGGGAAGACGTGATTCACATCCAGCTGAGCCACGTCGTGAGCGCCGGCTGCCTTCATGCCGTCCGCAAGGGATCGAGCGGTGAGGGAATCCCCCATGCCGAAGAACAACGTCTTCCCATCGGCGCTGATGCCCAGGGCAGAACGGCGGATCACGGTGCCCCCATCGACCACGGCCCCCCATGACGTGTTGTATCGGTTCTCCAACTCGGGATGGCGTTCACCGTTCTCGACGAGACAGCGCGGCGTCTGGCGGTACGCCTTCATCCTGTCGACCTCACCTTGGAGCACTGGCCACGAACGGATGCGGATGGAGCCGTCACGATAGAGGCCGACGGTGCACGCGTCGGTGCGCGGCTCGCCGATCGGGTGTCCGTCGACCATCATGCCGTAACCACCGTGGATGGTCTGAAAGCCACCGTTGAAGGCCGCGATGAGAACCGTAAGCTGGTCGGGAGGCACGGTTCCCGAGCGCATTGACTCAGGGAACGTCCTGTCCCGGGGTTCGATGGTGCCGGCCGCCGCATGAATGCGGACGCGCGACACATCCATGGCAACGAGCGCCAGGACGGTGTAGGGCCGTTCGTGGTCTGGATGGACCATGGTCTTGACCATGGCAGGCACGCCATCGACCTGCGCCCGACCGACAACCGGCACCCAGACACCGTCCCCCGGGGCTGCGACAGCGCGGAGCGGGGGAGCGACAGGTACGGGGGGGAAGGCAGGGGCGACGGAGGCGGCGGGAGCGACGGAGCCGATGGGAGGCGGGCTTGCGGAAGCGATGGGCACGAAGTTGCCGGGTACTTCCCAGTACGTGTGCGGCGCGTCCTTGCCGTGGCGCCAGCGGTTCACGCGATCTTGCCATCCGTAGGCCAGATCCTCCGCCCAGGCCACGGGTGCCGGTCCGACGACGGAACGGACGCCGTCCGCCAGGGCCGGCCCGAGCCACGGGATCTCATGGATGGCAACCCACAGGCCAAAAGCCAACACAACGACCGCAGCCGCTCCCACTCCGAGGGTGCGGAGGGTGATTCGACGGCGCGGCTTGGCTGGCTTGCGCTGGACGGACAGACGGTCGCTCACGACGAATTAAGCCTAGTGCTCGAACCGGGTTGCGTCGAGGAGCACCCGCGAGATCAGGTCAAAACGTCCCCAACGGCAATTGGGCGAACGAGGACGGCGGCGGCTTCGTCGAAATCCATGACCATCTCGCAGCCTTGGACCACGAGTTGGACGTCGTGATGCTCGGGGCCGGAGCGCCGAACTTCCACCACGACGTTCGGGAGTAACCCCGCGTCCACGAGTCGCTTTCGAAGCGCCAGTGGCGCCTTGAGTCGGACGACCACGCCGCAATGGCCGGGCCCCAACTGGCTCAGGGGCACCAAGTCATCATCTTCAGAGCCGCCTGCCGCGCATTTCTCGCCGGGCGTCTCCGAGGTGGCGTTCGCGCACCCGAGGTGCACCGCCGCCGGGTCGAAGGACCCTTCCTTCCGAGTGCAGCAGGTCTTGTACGCTTGGAGGAAGTTCACCCCCACCCGCGGGCACGAACACACGAACTGATAGAAGGTCGAAAGGGCCTCCAAGGTCTCCGAGGACAAGTGATGCTCGAGCGCGCACGCGTCTCTCTCGGCCCCCGTCTCTGTAACCTGGAGCACGTCGCGCAGAAACGAGACCAAAAACTCGTGCCGTCGCAAGATCCGATGGGCCAGGTCCAATCCCAGGTCAGTCAGCTCCACGAACTCGTGGGCTTGGTGATTCACGAACCCGTCTCGCGCCAAACGATGCAGCGCGTTGGACACGCTCGCGTTGGAGACCCCCTTCTTCGCCGCGATGTCACGCACGCGCGCCACACGCTTCTCTTGCTGGAGCTGAAGGATGATCTCGAGGTAGTCCTCGAGACTCTCCGAGAGCTCTCCTACCCGAGCATGTCCTGAGTCAGGCTTGGAAGCGTTAGGCACTGCTAACGAGTATAGTTCCCACAAATGACAGTCAAGGGAAATGCTTGGTTTCTTCGGTCACCGCCGGTATGTAGCCATCCCAGGCGAAATGGCCCCCCGGCTCGAAGGAAGCATGGACGCACTCCGTAACTTCTGGCGCAAGGCGGACGTGTCCGACCCCGCATTCTGGGCGCTCGTGCTCACCGGCCTCTACGTCTCTCTGACCGCATCCTTCTTCGCGCGTCTCTATCACTTCAACGTAGTGGACGACGCCTACATCTCGTTCCAGTACACCCGGAACCTCGTGTTGGGACGGGGCCTGGTGTTCAACCCGGGCGAGCACGTGGAAGGCTATACGAACTTCCTCTGGGTCGTGTTGCTCGCGCCGTTTTACGCGGCGTCGCGCTTGCTGAGCTTGGACTTCACCCGCGTGGCCATCGGGGTGTCCGTCGTGCTGTCCATGCTGGATCTTGCGCTGGTCTACGCCATCGGGCGGAAGGTGTTCCGCCGGGATTGGTTCGCCGTCTCCCTGGCCCTCGTCCTTTGCGCGGTCGACAACGCCTACCTCGGGTACGCGATGAGCGCCCTCGAGAACCCCTTGCTCATCTTCTGCTCGCTTGCGGCCGTTTGGGCATGGTTGCAGTCGGGCAGGCTCCGCGGCGTGTGGACCGGTCTTGCCATGGCGATGGCTTGCATGACCCGCCCGGACGCAGGCTTGATCGTCGCAGCGTTTGGCGTGTCCGCCCTGCTCGCGGTCGTCCTCGGTGATCCCTGGCGTCCTGGGGAGAGCCGCCGCGCGACGCTTGCGCAAGGTGGACTGGCTCTGACGGTGTGGGCTCTGGTCTTCGGCGCCTACTTCGCGTGGCGATACCACTACTACGGCGCGCTGCTCCCGAACACGTTCTACCTGAAGGTCGGGACCGAGATCGACGCGACGGAGCGCGGTCTGGTTTACCTTCGCAGCTTCTTGGAGGACCGCTACTACGTGCCTTGCCTGGCGGCGCTTGCGCTGCTGTGGCCGCGGCACATGGTGATCCGGTGGTTGCTGCTGTGGGTCCTCGCGCATGCGTCCTACGTCGTCTACGTGGGCGGGGACTTCTACAGCGGTCACAGGTTCCTTGTCGTGCTGCTCCCGGCGCTCGCGTTGCTGGCAGGCTGGGCCGTGCACCGGGTCCGGGAGCGGATGGCGCGGTGGCGCGTCGCCGGCTGGATTCGGGCTCGCACGTTCGCCATGGCGCTGACGTGGGGTGTCGTGCACGGGTGCCTCGCGCTCGGCCTGTCCTTTTTCAGCGTGAGGGGGTTCGAGCGCGGGCCGTATACGCACGAGATCACGCTCTTTGGCGAAGGCGTGAACAACAACATCCAGTTCACGCGATGGCTGGGTAGGTTCACGAAGCCCGGCGAGAGCATCGTGGTGGGGGACATCGGTTCGGCCGGTTTCCTCACCGGCCTGGTGGTGCACGACGTGTACGGGGTGATCGACCCTGCCATCGCGCACATGAAGGTTCGCCACTTTGGGCGGGGCAAGGCGGGTCACGAGAAGCGCGCATCACGCGAGTACCTACTTTCGAAGAACCCGACCTATGTGAAGTGGGGTTATCTCCCCGGGGACCTGCGCCCCTTCGGCTACTACGCCTTCACGGACTTTCCGCCTGGCTTCCAGCAGCCGGGTCTGTGGGTGCGAGAGGACCTTGGGCCTGGTTATCACCTGCAGGACCCGGCGGTCCGATTCCAGGCTTCGGACCTCGAGGGCTGGGAGAGGACAGGCGACTCGTTCGCGGGTGCACCCACGACCCGTCCGGTCACCGGACAGGCCTACGTGTTTGGGCACACGGGGCCGTACTTGAACTCCTTCGTGCCAGGGCTCGGCGATCGGGCGATGGGGACGATCACGTCACCGCCGCTGGCTCTGCGGGGCGACCTGATGGTGCTCGTCGTGGGTGGGGGAAGGGACCCCGAACGCTTGCGTGTGTCTCTGGTCGTGGACGGGCGACGGGTGGCGTCCGCGACGGGCCACGACCAAGAGGTGCTGGGGCGCAGGGTCTGGGACATCGCGCCGTTCAAGGGTCGAACGGGACAGATCGAGGTAGTCGACGCAACCGCCGGCGGCTGGGGCCACATCATGGTGGACGAGATCCTGCAATGGGTGAAGACCGCTCCGTGAAGGGTCAACTCCACCGTCGCAGCATGTGGGGCAGCGCGGAGGCCATGCGGTGGACCTTGCCCGCGTTGGCGTCGATCAGCGCATCGAGCAAGCTGCGAAGCCGATCGTTGTAGGGGTACCACCACAACTCGCGCGCGCTGTTGGCGTCGACGAGGAGCGTCTTGGGGTGGGTCATCTCGTGCAAGATGTACTTCGAGTTGGTGACGCCATAGCCCGTGCCCTTCACGCCGCCCCAGGTGGCCTGCGGCATGGCAGCCGTGAAGCTCGCGTTGTTCACCATCGCCACGCCCACGTCCAACTCGGCCGCGATGCGCTCACCCAGGGCGAGGTCACGCGTCCACACGCCAGCGGTGAGCCCATAGGCGGCGTCGTTGCACAAGCGGATGGCTTCTTCGACGGTATCGAAGAGGACGATGGGCAAGGTGGGCCCGAAGGTTTCCTCGGTGATGGCGAGGCCGTCGTGGCTGGGCATCTGAAGGACCGTGGGCTCGTAGTAGAAGCCAGTGCCTGTCGCCCTTCCGCCGCACAGGACCTTGGCACCGCGTTCGACGGCATCGCGCACGTGAGCTTCGACGGTATCGAGCTGGGCCTTGCTGCGCAGGGGACCGACGTCTTCTCCGAGACGCAGGGCGAGGGTGTTCTCGACGAGGCGAGGAAGAAAAGCGGGGGCGAGGTCGCGGTGCAGGAGGAGGCGCTCGATGGAGGCGCAGTTCTGCCCGGCATTGGTGAAGGCCCCCCAGACCACGCCGTGCACGGTGCGCTCGAGATCGCAGTCCGGCAAGACGATGGCGGCGTCGACGCCGCTTAGTTCCCAAGCGGACGGGATCATCTGCTCTGCGCACTGATGGGCGAGGGCGCGACCGGTGGAGGTGGACCCGATGAAGTTGAGCTTGTTGGCGTTGGCGACCACGGCGCGGATGACGTCACGCCCGCCCTGGACCGTGGCGAAAACACCGGCTGGGAGATTCTCTTCGAAGATCTCGCCGAGACATGCACCCGTGAGGGCAGCCTCCTTCGAGGGCTTGAACAGGACGCAGTTGCCCGCGAGCAGCGCCGGCACGATCGCCCGCATGGGCAAGGCGATGGGGTAGTTCCAAGAGGAGACCACCGCCACCGTACCGAGAGGCTCGTGGTGGATGGCCGCCCTCTTCTTGGGGTAGTTGATGGGATTGATCGGCAGCGGCTCGGGAGCCAGCACCGATGGGGCAACCTTGCAGAAGTAGCTGAACAGGTCGAGGTTCGCGAGGATGCCTGCCGTCAACACCTCCACGTCCGGCTTGCCGGTCTCTCGCGTCGCGCAATCCACGAGCGCATGGCGTCGCTGATAGAACGCGCGACGTACGCGTCGGAGGTAGATGGCTCGTTCGCGGACGCCGAGGGCGCGCCAGGATCCGAAGGCGGCTCTCGCCGCACGACCCATCTGGTGCACGGTATCCACAGAGGTCTCTTCGATCGCGGCGATCACACCGCCCGTACGCGGATCACGAACGTCGAACGTGCCCATGCGCCTCTCCTTGTGTCGGTTCGTGGCCTAGCCTAGCTGACGGAGGGGAACTCGGAGGGGAAAAGGGTGATCACTTCACGCCGGGACACTCCATGCCCCCGGCGGACGCCTCGTTGTTGTCCTCGAGGCATTCGTCCACGGTCCCGGTCACCCCTGCCCCATCGACGGTGACGAAGAACGCGAAGGGCGGTACTTCGGACCCGATGGTGAACACCTGGGTCACGACCTCCGATTCCCCGGGCAAGAGAGGCTTCGAGGTCGCCGACTCCCCGATGAGGTCCCCTGTGGCGTCCGTCCCGAAGTGGAAGGATACGGAGACTCCCGCAGGGACGCCGAGGGACCCGGCGTTCTTCACGCGCGCGCGAAGCTCGAGCCCGACCGGACACGCCGCCGAAGAGATCTCGAGGTCCACGCGGAGGTCCGGGGCGTTGAACACACCCGCGCCCTGCGTCGACACACGGTAGTTGTTGAAGCCGTGGGGCGGTAGCCAGCTCGCCAGCTCCGGGGTCGGGAGCACGCCGCCCGCGTTGATGTTGGTGATGTGATAGGCGTGCTGGTTCCAGATCCTTCGTGTCCGCACCCACTTGTCGTTCGCGTCGCCGTACACGAACACGCCGTGGCGGGGCGCCTCGCCCGCGCCATACCCGGGACAAGTCGTGGTCCCCGTGCCGTGGTTACGGTCGTTCGACACCACCACGACCTCCGTGTTGTTGTCTCCGTCCACGTCGGCCACCACCGGGTATTCGTGGATGGTCGCCGAGCTGCTCGCCGTCTCGAACAGCACGTCCCCCGTTTGGCCGCTGTACACCCGGAAGTAGCACTCGTCGCCGTAGACGACCTCAGCGGCACCGTCGCCCTCGAAGTCGAACACGCTCGACCCGGTGACGTTCGACGACGCGTCTTGTGTGACCTTGTTCCACTTCACGCTGAGCGTCGGGGTTGGCTGGGTTGCGTACTCGAACACCGCGTAGGCGGTGCCGTTGGCGGAGGAGATCTCCATCACGCCGTCGGCATCGAAGTCTGCCACGGTCGGAGGTCCGCCCTTGCCGGAGCCGGGCATGGTCACCATCGCGAGGACCTGTCCGGTCGACGCGTCTTGCACCCGAACTTGTCCGTCCGAAACCACGATCAGCTCCGGGAGTCCATCGCCGTCCAGGTCGGATATCGCAGGGTATCCATCGGGCTGCCCGTTGTTCCAGATCTCGACGCCGTCTGTGGTCCAGGCCGCCGTTCCCGTCACGACATCTTGGCTTCCGTCTCCATCCACGTCGGCGATGATGCTGACGGCGCCATAGCCCGCGACGTTGGCGCCCGCTTGCGTGCGGCCCTGCCCCGACCGCAAACGTCCATTCGCGTCCAGCACCACTCCCCCGAGCACGATTTCTGGAGAGGTGTCGACGTCCATGTGGGCAATGGCCGTGGTAATGCTCAGGGTGGACTCGAGCCAGGGCGTGGTCCCGTCCGCCTGGGTGGACTTCCAGAGCAGGGAGCCATCCGACCGGAACGCGATGGCCCCTCCCGCGGATGCTGCGGCCACGATCTCGGGGACGCCGTCGCCATCGATGTCTGCCGCCGCAGGGGTAGCTCTGGGGTTGACCTCGTTGCCCGCCGCATAGACTCCCGCCGATGCGTCCCACTTCTCGAGCCCGGTCGAGCCATCCAGCGCGCGAAGGTACCCGGGGTCGTTCGCGTTGTAGGTCTCGCTCGTGACGATCACAACCTCGGGAACGGAGTCCTGATCGAGGTCGATCACGACCGGCATGTTGATGACTTGCTTGGCGGTGGGCTTGATGGTCGATCCGGTCCACGACCACTCGACCACGGCGTCGAACGGGAGAGTCGGGGGGCGATACTCGCAGAGATTGGCGCCCGACGGCTGGGGGAGGCACTGGTCGAGGGTGGGCTCGCAGAAGTAGCCCTCGTCGCAGTCGTAGGAATCCGCGCAGGGAGCGCCCGGCGTGACGCACGCCTCCGACAGGCAGACGTCACCGGAGGAGCAACAGGTCAAGCCATCGGCGCCGCATCGCACGCCCGTGGCACAGGCGACGGCGCATTCGCCGTCCACGCACTCGGAGCCTTCGGGGCAGCAGACGCCAGCGGGACCACAAAGAATGTTCGAGGGGCACCCTCCCGCGTCCGGGTTCAGCACGCCGCCCGTCCCAGCCGTTCCGCCGGTCCCACTGGTTCCACTGGTTCCACCGGTTCCGCCCGATGGCCCGGCGTCCTCCCCGCCCGTCCCGCCGGTTGCTGAACCACCGCCTTGGTTGCTGGCCTCGCCGTCGTCCCCCGAACAGGCGGGAACACCGACCACGACGCACGACACCACCGCTCCAGCCCATGGCCATCGACTCATGCGGCGAGTCTACCGTGCTCGCCCGGCACTGGTCACCCCGAAGTCAGACGAGCCCGGCGATCAGCCAGCCGACCCGTCGAGGTTCGGAAGCGACCAATCGCTCTGGAATTCACGGTACGCGGACTCGGGGAGTTGCACGAGCACGGGGCGTCGTTCCAGGTCCAACCAGGGCAGCAAGTCGGCAAGATCGTCGCGCGACATGGCGACGCAGCCCTGGGTCGGGTGATCCGGCTTGGCCCAGACGTGGAGGAATACGCAGGAGCCAGCCCCGCGCAGGACGGGCGCGGTGTTGTGCATCACGAACAGCATCCACTCGAAGACCGTCTCACGTCGTGCGATCCCGGCGGACGGGGGCAAGGGCATGCCTTCGGTCGAGATGAAGGTGTTGTAGGCCTGCGAGCGGGGGTCGTCCATGCATCGGGACCGCGTGCCGGAGTGCTGGAACGGCCAGGTCGTTCGAGACGGTGGGTCGGTCGCGTACCCCCGGGCCTCGCCCAGGTCGAAGACGCCTGCGGGGGACCGGTGGTCCCCTTCGAACTTGGTCGGACCGTCGATCTGCTCGGGATGAAGGCCTCGTCCCCATGCGAGCCCGTACCTGCCGAGAGCGACGGTGATCGGGGCCCCATCCGAGGATACCCAGGCGGCGCCGCCATCCCGCCGTTCGAAACGTCGCAATTGACCGCGATAGTCCTTCCAGGACGAGGTGGTCACGACGATGGCTTGGGTGGCGTCGTCAGGGACGCCCGGGCGATGGGGGCGCGGGAGGAACGACGCCGGCTCGTCAGGCGCGACGGAGGGCTCGTCGAGAGGAGTCAGATCCTGGACGGGGGGTTCGGTCGGCTCGTCCGGCGCGTATGGGGCGCTATCGGAGGCGTCGGTCGAGCACGAGGACGCGAGCGCGGCTGCCGAGGCAGCGAGCACAGCGAGCCCGAACGCGAAGGGGAACGCGCGCGGGACGAAGGGGCGAAGGGTCGGGGAGGGCAAGCAATCCTTGGGAACCACGCGGGGAGAGATTCGTCAAGTTCCGAGCGGGGACGGTCAGGAGGCGAGCTTGGCGCGGATGCGCTGAACAGCTTGCACCAGGGCACGCCGAACGTCTTCGGCGTGCAACTGGCGGATGGGGGTTCGCACTTGCTGGCCGCGCAAGGTCACGATGACCTGCACGGCGGTGCGCGACGCGCGGGTACTCCACAAGCCGCCGCGACTGTCGAGCCAGTCGATCGCTTCTTCGAAGCTCAAAGTGCCTCCCGGTTTGGGCCAGCCCATGGGGCCGGCCTTGGTTGTCGGGGGGAACACGGCCTGGCTCGATGTTGTTCCCGTGGGGGCGAAGATTACGTGTTCTTCCCCTAAGTCGGGCGCGACCTCAGCCCGCGGTCACCTGGATCTGGCGGGGCTTCACGGAGTCGCGCTTGGGCAGGTGAACGGTGAGCACGCCCAGCTCCAGCTTCGCCGAAATCCGGTCCCCGTCGATCGTCTGGGGCAGCGAGAACGACCGGGTGTAGGTGCAAGGCTCGATCTCGCAGTTGAGCAATCCCTTCGGCAGGTCGAAGGACTTCTTGCCTTCCACGACGAGCACGTCCTTGTCGATCCGGACCTGGAGGTCGTCCTTGGCGACGCCCGGCATGTCCGCGACGAGCAGGATCTCGTCCTGGTTTTCGTAGATGTCCACGGGGGGCGCCTCCTGGCGATCGGTGCGCGTCTCCTCAGGCAGCGTCTCTTCATGCTTGGTCAGCTTGTTCTCGGTCGTCATGGTGTCCTCCTTTCCTGTACGCGACTCATTCGGCCTTCACGGTGATTTGGCGAGGCTGGGCCTCGACTGCCTTGGCGAGCTGGACGGTCAGCACGCCGTTCTTCACCGAGGCCTTGACCTTCTCCAGGTCGACGTGCGACGGGAACGAGAAGGACCGAGAGAAGCGCACGGGAAGGCGCTCCCGACGGTGGGCGGTGTATCCCTCGGGGGCGTCGCTCTCGCGCGTGCCTGCGACGGTGAGCACGTCTTGGTTGACGGTCACGCTGATGTCCTTCTCGGACAGTCCGGGGACCTCTGCGCGCAGGACGAACTCGCTGCCCGCGTCATAGAGGTTGGTACTGGGGAAGCCGCGCGAGGCGCGCAGGTCGAGCCCGAAAGCTGGCGCTGGGAAGGCCCTGTCCATTTGGCGCCGGACGCCTTCCATCCAGGCGAAGGTCTGGTCGAAGTCGTTCCACACATCATTCCATCGACGCAACATGATGCACCTCCAAGTTCGTGGTCGGGGCTGACGCCGGGCGAGGCGGTGAAGTCGAAGAGGGTTCGTTCACCGAGGTGGACGCCCACTTGCGTGTGGCCCCTGTTGGTTGCCTCTAATTGATGACCCGAAATTGTGCACGCAATGGTGCTTGTCAAGGGGACCGATCAACCGTGCGAACGTTCTTACGGTTGGAGACTGGGACCCCAAGGGACCAGGTGCGAGAGCATTCGTGCTACGTGCCCGAAGTCCCTACCGGGTTGAGGCCAGGCTTCGACAATGGACGGATGACGGACATCAACTTAGGAGCTGAGAACCCTTCTGTGCCTTCTGCGTCCTCTGTGGGTCTCCGGAGTGCGATCCCGGTACTCACTTCGGGCACACGGTACGAGCATCGTCGGAAGGCTCAGATCGGGGGGGGACAAAATGGGCAACGCCCGGGACGTGGGGGGGGCTATTCGTCGACCGGGCGTTGAGAAGTAGTGACAACGTCAGGGACATGGTCAGTCACGACCGACGCTGCGGGCGAATCAGAGAGCATGCCTCGTGCCAGTCCAAATCGATGAGAAGTCGAGGAGTTCAACACGACCGGCGCGGGATGGATTGCAGTCGTGAAACGCGCGGGTTGCGTAGTCGCGAAACGGGTGCTGAACGGCTGCAGAGAGAACGGATCTCAGGTGGCGACGTCGAAGGGGTACTTGCCTTCTGCGTAGGTCTGGTCCGCGATGGACATACGGCGCCAATCCTGGTTCTGGTCGAAGCCGCGGTTGTTGCATCGGAGCCTCTGTTCGGCACCGCTGGAGAAGGTGCGGGTGAGCTCGATGGCGAGGGAGGCGCCGTCCTCGCCGAAGCGCTCGATCTCGCGGGTAGTGCGAAACAGGCAGGCGGTGAGGGCGTACAGGTCGATAGCCATCTCGGCCATACGGCGCTGCACGAGCTCACGCTCGGCGATTCCCTTTCCGTGGATGCGGATGCTCCGTTCGACGTTCCTGGCGAGCTCGGCGGCGTAGTCCTCGAACATCTCCACCTCGGGGGACAGGACTGGGTGCACGCGGGAGAGCCGTTGCCGACCGAAGGCGTTCTTGGCTTTGCGCACGGCGAAGTCGCTGAGCAGTCCGAGGCCTTTGATGGGCTCGCGGATGGCTTTGGTCACCTCGTCCATGGCGCGGGCGGGACCTTGCATGCCGCTCAGGGCGATGAAGAGCCGCAAGATCTCGTTGGTGCCTTCGAAGATAGGGTTGACGCGGGCGTCGCGCAGCATGCGCTCGAACGGCAGGGAGGACATGTACCCCGCGCCCCCCGCGACCTGGAGCGCCTCGTAGGCAACCCGCCACAGGGTCTCGGACCCGAAGGTCTTGCAGATGGCGCTCTCGAGCGAGTAGTCGCTGACCCGGGCGTCGACCAGGCCGGTGGTCAAGTACGTCATCGACTCGAGCGCCCAGGTCTCACTCATCATCCAGGCGATTTTGTCCTTGATGAGCTCGAATTCGCCGATGCGTCGCCCGAAGGCGCGACGCTCCTGGGCGCGCTCCGAGGTCAGCCGGATGAGGCGTTTGCAGTTGCCGATGCAGCCGGAGGCCAGGGACAGGCGGCCCGCGTTGAGGACTTCCATCGCCACCTTGAACCCACGGCCCACCTCGCCCAGCACGTTGCTAGCGCGCACGGGGACGTCGTCGAACACGATCTCGGTAGTGGAGGTTCCACGCACGCCCAGCTTGGCCTCGGGCTGGCCGCTGCGGACGCCTGCGCTTCGGTCGACGATGAAGGCCGTGATGCGTGGGCGGTTGCCTCCGGTGCTCGGGGCTGTGCGGGCGAAGACGGTGAACACGTCGGCGAGGCTGCCGTTGGTGACCCAGCACTTCACGCCATTGAGGAGGTAGGTTTCTCCATCGCTTGCGAGCTCGGCGCGCGTGGTGATGGCGGAGGCGTCGGACCCGGCGGACGGTTCGGTGAGAGCGAAGGCGGCGATCCATTCGCCGGTGGCGAGCCGCGGGAGGTAGCGCTTTCTCTGGGCTTCGGAGCCGAACTGCAGCAGCGCGCGAAACCCGATCGCTTGGTGCGCGCCGAGCACGACCGCGAGGGACGCGTCGTGGTAGGCGACTTCCTCCATGACGCGGGCGAAGGCGGTGGTGGACAGCCCGATGCCGCCGTAGTCAGGCGGCACGACCATTCCGAACAACCCCAGCTCCTTCATCTCCTTGAGGACGGCGTCGGGGATTCGGCCCTCGGCGTCGATCCGTGCGGAATCGACGTGCGATTCGGCGAAGCGACGGACGCTATCGAGCATCATCTTCACGTTCTCGCGCTCGTCGGGCTCCATGGACGGATAGGGGTAGACGAGCTGCTCGGCCAGGACGCCCTGGAACAGCGACTTCATGAAGCTGCGGTCCATGGGGAGATGGTGGTTAATGCAGAGGGGTGCGGATGTCACGCACGACCTGGGAGCGCAGGCTGGTCATGCGAGGGTTCGTCGGGCGATCCGACCTGTCAGGAACCTGCTGCGCGGGGCAAAGTGGGGGAGCCGGAGCCGGCTTCGGGTCCAGCATCGTCCGCGGGGGACTCGTCGGGAGGGGCCGGGGGTGGCTCGGCCATGGGGACGACGTCGCTTGGGCGGGGGGTGGTGAAGCTCTGGGCTGGCTTGCGCTCCTGCTGTCGCTGCCAAGGGTACTTGATCCGGCCGTGGTACATGTTGACGAGGGCGTGGGCCATGCGGTCGGTGAGGATGTAGAGGTCCTCCATGGACAGGTTGGAGTGGTTGAGCTGACCGGCCTGGAGCTTGGTGAACACGACCCGGCGGATCATCTCCTCGAAGCCGTCCTTGGTGGGGGGCGACACGGTGCGGGACGCCGCCTCGATCGAGTCCACGAGCATGAGGATGGCGGTTTCCTTGGTCTGGGGCTTCATCCCGGGGTAGCGGAAGTGGTCTTTGGAGAGGGTGGGCTCGGGGTTTTGTTGCAGGTACTTGTGCCAGAAGTACTCGACGAGCTGGGTGCCGTGGTGGGTGTAGGCGAATTCGACGACGGGCTCGGGGACGCCGCCTTCCCGCAGGATCTTGGTGCCCAGGACCACGTGGGCCATGATGGCATCGGCGGAGACCTCGGGAGAGAGGTCGTCGTGGGGCGACGGGCCATCGCCCTGATTTTCCACGAAGAAGGTGGGCTGAACGGTCTTTCCGAGGTCGTGGTAGTAGGCGCCGACGCGGGTGAGCAGGGCGTCGGCCCCGATGGCCGAGGAGGCAGCCTCGGCGAGGTTCGCCATGGCGCGGGAGTGCTCCCAGGTCCCGGGAGCTTCGTGGGCGAGCTTACGGAGCAAGGGGTGCTCGATGTCGGTGAGGTCCAGCAGCTTGTCGCGGGGCACGTGGCCGAGCAGGCGTTCGACTGGGTCTCGCAGCACGGTGGCGAGCAATCCGGCGAGCACGCCCCCGCCGACGCACGAGAGGATGTAGGAGCCGTCGAGGCGTCCCAGGTCTCGCATGAGGTCGAAGCTGCCTTCGAGGACGGTGGCGAGCGCCATGTACATGAGGGCGGAGGCGATGCCGCCCATCAGTCCCGTGAACAGCAAGCTCATGGGCTTGCGCCGGTTCATGAGCAGCAAGATGACGGTCATGCCACGCACGAGGGCGATGGCGAGAAACATCATGTCGAAGCGCAAGAGCGACGCGGCAAGGAACGCCATCACGATATTGATCAGAAGGGCGCTTCTTCGATCGAAGGCGAGGGCGATCCAGAGCGGGACGGCAGCGATCGGGGACCAGTACTCGGGCAGGTCGGTGAACAGGAGGATGCCCTTGGTCACGGCCATCATGAAGAGGACGAGGGCGAACACACCGATCTGGGAGCGAAGCAGGCGGAGCCTGTTCTGGCCGAGACGCTGGATGTACATGGCCAGCATCAGCGACAGTGCCGTGTAGATGGTGAACAGGGCGCCGAGGGAGATCAGAGTGGGGGGCCGTCGCGTCGACTCGTAGGCAAGGGCCTCTCGGTGCGACGCCAGGCTTCCGTCGAGGACCGTGCCTGGCGCGATGACCATCCTGGCGGGCTCGTAGGCGACGCGAGGGTCGTCCTTGTCGCCGGTCTGGACGATGCGACCTCCGAAGGGCACGCGGATGGCAATGTTGGAGGGGGCATTGAGGCTCGGCGACCACGAGGGCACGACGAGGTCGAACGAGCACAGGGTGCTGTACGCGACGGCAAAGACCAGGCTCAGGACGAGGATGGCGCCGGATCCGGCTTTGACACGCGTTTGGAGCATGGGGTCGCAGGGTGGTCCCGAACGGTGGGGACCATGAACACCAAGCCAGACGCTAGAACCCCTGGGGCCGTCTGGCAAGCGTGCGAGCGCGTCGGCCGCTCGGGCGCATCGCGCTAGAAACGGCGGGGAACGGACCTTGCTTCGCCGTGACGGCCCTGCTACCCGTAGGTCGTGGGTGCCCTTCGAACCTTGCTGGAGCGGCGTGAGCGCGACGATGACCCTGTGTTGATGGGCGTCGTCAATGTCACGCCGGACTCGTTCTCCGACGGGGGCAAGCACTTCGAGGCCGACGCGGCGCGGCGAAGGATCGATGAGCTGATCGAGGAGGGCGCGCAGGTCGTGGACATCGGTGGCGAGTCCACGCGTCCCGGGTCGGCTGCCATCCCGGCCGGGGAGCAAGTGCGGCGCACGCGTGACGCGATCCGGCACGCGGTGGATCGCGGGGTGGTCGTATCGATCGACACGACGAGCCCTGAGGTGGCGGAGGAGGCCATGGGGCTTGGCGCGTCGGTGGTCAACGACGTGTCGTGTTTGCGGGAGGGCGACGGGCTGGCGCAGGTGGCGGCGCGTGGGGGCGCGGCCTTGATCATCATGCACGCGCGGGAGCCGATGTCGCGGATGCGTGGGTTCTCGGTGTGCCCCGACGACGCGTACGGTGACGTGGTGGCGGACGTGCAGCGGGAGTGGGGCGAGGCGGCGCATCGGGCGATGCGGGCGGGATTGAGCGCCGCGGACGTGTTGTTCGACCCCGGGCTGGGCTTCAACAAGAACGCGCGGCACTCGAGCGAGTTGGTCGCGCGGCTAGACGCGTTTGGGGACCTTGGGCACGCGGTGGTGGTGGGACCGAGCAGGAAGTCTTTTCTTGCTGCGCGGGTCAAGTCGGACCCGGGTCGTCGCCTGGGCGGGACGATCGCGGCATGTCTTGCGTGCGCGGCGCGTGGGGCGTCCATCCTGCGAGTGCACGACGTACTGGAGGTTCGGCAGGCGCTGGCGGTGGCGCGAGAGGTTCGCGGGCTCGGGCCCCGCGACCTGCGGGGAAGCCGATGATCGCGGAGTGGTTTCGCATCTGGCAGTCCATGACCGTGCTGCAGATGGCCGTGGAGCTGCTCGACATACTTGTGGTGGCGTTCCTGCTCTACCGTGGCCTGCTGGTGCTCAAGGGGACCCGGGCCGTACAGATGGGCTTCGGGATCGTGTTCATTTTGATCACGTACCTGGCCGCGCGGGGGCTCGGTCTCGTCACGCTCGAGAACCTGTTCTCCTACCTGCTGTCGTCGATCATCCTGATCATCGTGGTGGTGTTTCAGAACGACATTCGTCGGGCGCTGATGAGGATCGGGTCGAACCCGCTGTTCGCGGTGTGGGGCCGGGCGCTCGAAGCGCGTGTGGTGGACGAGGTGGTGGCTGCGACCACGGAGCTTGCGCGTCACCGTACGGGGGCGCTCATCACGTTCGAGCAAGACGCGAACCTCGACGAGTTCGTGGTGGGGCAAGGCACGGCCATTGACGCGGCGGTGACCAAGGAGCTTTTGGTGACCATGTTCATCCCGGAGTCGATGAACAAGCTGCACGACGGTGCGGTGGTGATACGGAACCTTCGCATCGCGAAGGCGGGGGTGTTCTTCCCGATGCCGGAGGCCAAGAATGTGGACGCGGCGTACGGGTCGCGTCACCGCGCTGCCATTGGCATCACGGAGGAGACGGACGCGGTGGTGATCGTGGTGAGCGAGGAGCGTGGCACGATCAGCTTCTGCTTCAACGGGAACATCGTGACGGATCTCGACGGGGAGGTGCTTCGCAAGACGCTGCTGCGCATCTTTGGTCGGGCGCCGAAGAAGCCGGTCGTGGTGGACAAGAAGAAGGGAAAGGGGCCCGAGTCGGTGAGTCGCGTGGCGATCGCCACACCGCCGCCGCCGCGGGTATCGGGCGTCCCGCGGTCTTCGGCCATCGCGACGCCGGTGAGGATTGTGCCGGTGTCGGACGGTCCACGATCGACGCGAGATCTCTCGACGCCGATGGCGCCGGCGACGAGCACCCCTACGAGCAAGCCCGGTGACGTGACATGAAGCTTCCGCCCCTGACCCCCGCGGCGCTGTGGCGCGCGGTCAAGCCGGCCTTCACGCGCAACCTCGGGCTGAAGCTGTTCAGCCTTGCGTGTGCGATCGCCCTGTACGCGTTCGTGCACGGCGCACAGGACGCCCAGCGCATCATGGCGGTGGACCTGGTGGTGCTCTTGCCGCCCGCTTCGCAGAACCGCACGCTGACGACGGATCTTCCCACTTCCATTCGTGTGAGCTTGCACGGGCCGCGATCCATCGTGGGGGACCTGCGATCGTCCGACCTCGGCAACATGCAGCTCGATCTGCGCACGGGGCGTTCCGGCATCATCCCCCTGGAGCCCGGCATGCTCCGTGTCCCCGGGGGTGTCGCCATCGACTCCATCGACCCCTCCACGCTCAGTATTTCCTGGGACGACGTGGTCGAGCGACCGATCCAGGTCCAGGTCCCGGTCACGGGCGCCCCGGCGGACGGCTTCGTGATCAAGGGCAGAGCAGCGGCGACCCCGGACACGTTGATGGCACGCGGTCCCAGCCAGGTCGTGGGCAACCTGCAGGTCGCGCGCGTGGAGGCCTTCGACATCTCCGGGCTGACCGACGGGGTACATCGTCGCACGCTCGTGGTCGAGCGCCCGCCGCCACGGGTCACGTACGATGTCACCCACGCGACGGCGTCGGTGGAGATCGCGCGCAAGCTGAAGGAGCGCTTGTTCAGCAAGATCCCGGTTCAAATCGTCGGCGTGACGAGGGCCACTGCCCTACCCTCCCTGGTCGACGTTCGCGTCACGGGAGCCCCGGACTACGTCTCCGACCTACGTGTGGATCAGATCGTGCCTCGGGTTACGGTGAAAGAAGCCGATGCTACCAAGAAGCCCAGCACGCTCGCCTTGCCGATCGAGCTCGAGATCGACGGGGTCCAGGTCACCGTGATCCCGAAGACGGTCGTGGTGAAGTGGTAGGGACCTTGCGATCAAGTTTGCGCAAATTGATCCCCGGCCAACCACAGAAGGCACAGAAGCCACAGAAGGGGTGGGGGGTTGGTGCGGAGGGTGGCAGGGCTTTGGGTTCCGCTCATGCCGATCCCGAGCCCGGGTCGGTACAAATCCGCCGACGTAGGGACTCGACACCGTCGAGTCCAGCGTTGCGCGCGGCACCGCCGCGCCTGAGCCCAGAGACCAAGGTTTCCAGCGGGGGAGGTTCGCATGATGAAGGTCGTGGTCGTTCCTTGTTTGTTCGATAACTACGCGTACCTGGCCATCGACGAGGGGACGTCGCGCGCGGCGATCGTGGACCCGTCGGAGAGCTTGCCGCTGCTGCGTAAGGTGGAAGAGCTGGGGCTGGAGCCCGTGGCGGTTCTTTGCACGCACCACCATGGCGATCACGTGGGCGGGCTGGGAGAGGTGCTCGATGCGCACCCGGGCATCGAGGTGTGGGCGCACGAGCGCGACCGGGATCGGATCGCGGGCGTCACGCGCACGGTCCGGCATGGCGACGACGTATCGGTGGGGGGCATGAATTTCGAGGCGCTTCATGTGCCGGGGCACACGATGGGGGCGATCGCCTGGGTGTCGTCGGGTGTCGCGTTCACGGGGGACACGCTTTTCGTGGGTGGGTGCGGTCGCATCTTCGAGGGAACGGCGCCGATGATGTACGCGTCGCTGCAGGACGTGCTGGCGGGTCTTCCCCACGAGACGAACGTCTACTGCGGCCATGAGTACACGCTTTCGAACCTGCGGTTCGCGCAGCAGGTCGAACCGTCGAACGAGCGGGTGCGTGAAGCGCTGGCCCGGGTGGAGTCCCTGCGAGCCGCGAAGGAGCCGTCGGTGCCGTCCACGATCGGGCAGGAGCTGATGACCAACCCGTTCTTGCGGAGCGGGGAGCCGGCGGTGGTGGAGTTCGCGCGCCAGCACGATGCGGGCGGTGTGGATCCGGTGTCCGTGTTCGCCGCGGTTCGTGCGGCGAAGAACCAGTTCCGGGGGTGACAGGATGCGAGTGGAGTCGATCGCGTGCGTGATGGAGAGGATCGAGGCTGCCGGCATCGATGGGGAAGCGGTCGTCACGACGGATGCGGACGGGACGTTGTGGTCCGGGGACGTGGGGGTGGACGTGTTCGAGGCCTTGCTGGAAAGCAAGGGAGTGAGAGAGGACGCGCGCGACGCGCTGGTGCGGGAGGCGCAGTGGGCGTCCATCTCGATCGAGGGGGACGTTCACGAGGTGGCGGGGCGAATTTGGCAGTCGACGATCGCGGGCGCGTACCCCGAGGATCGCTGCTACGAGATGATGGCGTGGGCGTTCGCAGGCTGGAGGCTCGACGAAGCCTTGGAATTTGCGCGAGGGGTAAGGGAGCGGCGCGGGTTACGAGACAGGCTCCACCCCGAGATGAGGACCATGGTGGGGTGGCTCCGGGAGCGGGGGGTCGAGCTGTGGGTGGTGTCGGCCTCGCCGCTTTTCATGGTGCAAGCGGGAGTGGAGCTGCTGGGGATCGAGGCGGACAAGGTGATCGCGGCATCGCCGAAGGTGCGGGCGGGACGGCTTGCCCCGTGCATGGCGGCGCCGATCCCCTACGGGCAGGGCAAGGTTCGAGGGGTCGAGAGGGCGGTTGGGGACCGTGAGGTAGTGGCGGCCTTTGGGGACGAGGTGTTCGACCTGGAGATGCTCGCGCGAGCGAGAGTGCCCGTGGCGGTCCGGCCGAAGCCGCGTCTGAGGAGCCGCGCGTCGGAGTTGCCGTCGTTGGTGGAGTTGGGGCGCGAGGGCTGAGTAGAGAAACCACAGAGGGCGCAGAGGACACGGAAGGGAGAAGGGGGAGAGGGGCGCTTGCACACGCGCCGTCGTGGTTCTGATGTTCTTGCGGGGATGTTGCGGAGGGCGAGAAGCGCGCCCCCGGCACGAACCCTCGAAGCGGAGGACTGAGGCTACTTGCCTTCCTTGATGCGCTTGGCGGCGCTCTTCACGAAGAACTCCGAGTCGTTCTCGTACTTGGCGGCGAAGGCCTTGCCCGCGGGGTCTTCCTTGCCCACGAACTCGAGGGCGGAGCTGCGAGAGGAGCCGTCGTTGGCCGGGTTGGCGACGAGGACCTTGGCGACCTCTATGGCGCGCTTCTTCTGCGCGTCGGTGGCCTTCTGCTGCCCGTGGAAGTACTTGAGGGCGGCGGCCATGAAGCTCGACTTCACCTGGCCGGCCTTGGATTTGCGTTCGATCAGGGACAGCAGCGCGTCCCACTGCCCCGTGCACCCTCCGCCGGAGGATGTGAACGAGCAGTGGTAGGCGGAGTGGCCGGCGAGGTCGTGGTCGGCGTCGTCCGCGAGCTCGAGCCAGAGCTTGCAGACGTCCTCGTTCTTGCCGTTGGGGGTGCCGGTCCAGAAGGCGGCGGCGGCGGCCTTGCGGACCTTGGGGTCCTTGTCGGTGCGCGCGAGCTTGACGAACAGGTCGTACATGCCGGTCGCGTCGCGGTTACGGAACAGGGTATTGCCTGCGAGTTCCTGGCGCAGCTCGGCGTTGGTGTGACCTTCGAGCATTTTCATGACGCGGGGGGCGAGGCCGGTGGCCTGCAGGTCGGCGTTGCCGGCGGCGCGAGCGAGGGCCGAGACGACCAGCTTCTCGGTGGCCTTGTCGGCGGCGTCGACGACCTTGGACGCGAGGGCCTGGTCCTTGCGGTAGAGCTGTCCCTGACGGGATAGGGCCTCGGCACCGAGCCACTGCACCTTGAAGTCTTTGTCCTCGAGGAAGTTGACGAGGGTCTTGTCGCCTGCGCCGTTCTTCATGGCCTCGAGCTTCTTCCAGGTCTCGAGGGCGGCGCACTTCGAGTCGAAGCCGTAGCTGCCCCAGGTGCACGTCAGCACGGGCTTGGCTGCGGCCACGATGGCGGGATCGTTGCTCGGGTCACCCAATCCTTTGCCGTCGGTCGACGTGGAGGCGGTCCCGGAAGGGGCCTCCTTCTTGTCTTCCTTGCAGCATCCTCCGAGCAGCAGAGCGGCAGAAGCAAGCGCGAGAATCACGATCTTTCTCATGACAGGGCCTCCCATTTTCGTACAGCTGGCGTAAAGCGTCTCCGCGAGCCCGTCAAGAAGAGAGGGACGGCTCGTCCCGGGCGGATGTAGACTCGGGCGCAGTCGCTTTCTCAGATCCGGGGGGACCGACCTCTCCTGTCGGAAGCCAACCATGACGGTGCCCGCCGCGCTATCGATTGCCGCTGCCACGCTTGGCGTGCTCGTTGCCGGGCTCTGCTGGTGGCTGTCGCGCGCGCCCGGGTGGCAGGAGATGAAGCGCTTCGCCTTGATCTCACTGACGGCGGGGCTTTACTGCCTGGCCGAGTCGATCACGACCGTACGCGTCAGCGAGAACGTGGTGACGTGGGGTTCACAGCTCGGCATGGTCGTGGCCGCGTTCCACGGGCCGAGCTGGGTGCTGTACATCGCCGCGCAGCAGAGACGCCGTGCGCACCTCTGGGAGCAAGGGCTTGTCGTCGCGGCAGCGATGGTGGCGATCCTGGCAGCCATCCCGGGCGTCATCGTGTCGGGCGAGGTTCGGTATCACGAGGTGGACTGGCTCGGCGTGACCTACGCCGACGCCCAAGCGACCACGCTTGGGGCGTTGGTCTACGGTCTGTACTGCACCACGCTGTTGATCCCGCTGCGCGTGTACATCGTGGATGCGCTGCGGGGAGGGGCGACGGCACGAGCGCACGCGCTCGGGGTCGGGTTCCTGGTCGTGTCGGCCATCAACGACGCGTTGGTCGGCGCGCGCGTGTACGACGGTCCCTACGTGCTGGCGGTGGGGTTCCCGCTCGCGGTGGCGGCCACGGGGGGTTCGATGCTGCGACGGTTCGTCGATCAGGCGCATCAGCTGGAGGGGCTGTCACGCGACCTGGAGACGATGGTGGCCCAGCGATCGGACCAGCTGGCGCGGACGCAGGACGCGCTGCTGAGATCGGAGAAGCTGGCCTCCCTGGGGCGTCTCGCGGCGGGGGCGGCCCACGAGATCAACAACCCTTGTTCGGTGGTGAGCACGAACCTCGCGTACCTTCGTCTCGAGCTCACGCAGCAGGGCAAGCTGCCGGAGGATGCCGAGCGGTGTTTGGACGAGTCGATCGACGCGGCCGATCGCATCGCGCGCATCATCCGCCATCTGGTGGACGCGGGGAGAGCGGGGGGCGGCGCGCGGATCGACATGCACATGTTCCCGGTGCGGGAAGCGCTCGACAAGGCGGTGGCGAGCGCGCGGGTCAGTCTCCTGGGGTTCGCCAGCCTGGACGTGGAGGGGGACGCGTCGATCCAGGCGCAAGGGGACCCACCGTTGCTCCAACAGATCATGGTCAACCTCATCATCAACGCGGCCCATGCGGTGGAGGCGCGGGAGGCGCCGGGGCGGGTCACGGTCCGCGTGAGCGAGGAAGATGGGCGCGTGTTGATCGACGTGGAGGACGAGGGGGTGGGGATCGCGCCGTCGGATCTTCCGCGCGTGTTCGAGCCGTTCTTCACGACGAAGCGGCCGGGTCACGGGATGGGGCTGGGGCTTGCAGTCTCGCTCGGCCTGGCGCGGGCGCAGGGGGGAGACATCACGGTGCTGCAGACGAGCCCACGGGGGACGACGATGCGGGTGATGCTTCGCGATGGGGCGTCGCCACCGGCCTCGGCGCGGCGGTCGTGGCGTCCGGGGTGAGTCGGTTTTGACGAATGCGAGCGGATGGGGTGGATGAACTCGGAGCTGAGAACAGGCCACGTGCCTCATGGCCCGCGACGGTCACCACGGACAGGGGCCCGACGCCCAGCGGGCTCCCGTCGTGCGTTGGACGGGTTAGGCACGATTGGGGAGCCCGCGGAGCGGGCTTTGCACACCCCGCAGGGTGGCCGGCCATGGTGTGGGAGTCGCCTTTCTCTCCGCGGTCTTCGCGGTGGGATGCAGCGGGCACCCGTGGAATCTGGCTCAAGGGTCAATCAGCTCGTGGATACGCGCGTAAGCGCCCACCTGATCGTCGGCGGGTGACCCTGCCACGGGCCGCAGGTCCTCGATCGTGAGTCCTGGCCCCGCCTTGGCGTTCTCGTAGTAGTCGTTGTAGAAGAACGCGCCGGCGGGGTCTTCGTATTGCAAGGCGTGGTTGGTGCCGCTCATGCCGGCGTTCGACAGGTACGTCGAGGTGACATTGTCGTCTTGCGTGCCGACACCGTGGATGGTGACCTGCTTGTGAACGAGATACACGCCATCCTGCTCCGCGGCGAGGACCGTGTTGTTGTTGGCGACGCAGCTGGCGCAGTCCACGCTGATTCCTCGCGTGTGACCCGTGTAGATCACGTTCTGCTCGAACAAGATGTTGGCGAACACGCCATTGCCAAAGAAGAGACCTTGGAAGGAGCTTGTATTCATCAGAGCCACGTTGCCTCGGAACACGCTGTCGGACATGTCGCCCTGGGCCTGCATGAAGTCGACGTGGGCTTCGGGGGAAGAGTGCACCTCGCGCATGCCGGTGTTGTTCTCGACCAGGGCGTTGGTCACTCCCGCGAACTTGAACCCATCCGATTGCAGCCAATCCGCGGTGTTGCCGCGTACGACAATGTCGCTCACGCCGAAGAAGACGAAGCCGCTCGAGAGGATGTCGTGCGCGTAGTTGTTCTGAATCAGCAGGTGGCTCGAGCCCTCGTTCGCCTGCAGTCCGTAGAGCTGCGTGACCTGTGAGTAGTGGGGATCGTTGCGATCGAACATGGCGGCGGCGCCGTAGAACTCCGAGTCGAGGACTTCGATGTAGCTGCTGCCGCCCTCGATCAGCACGCCTTCGCGTCCGCCCGTGGTCGTCACACCGCAGATACGAAGGTGGCTGACGTTGTGGACGCCGATCTTGGTGAAGACAGCTTGACGCGCATTCGCGGCCATGATCGTGACGTGGTCCGCGTAGTCCTTGTCGCTGACCTCGACGCTGTCGTAGTTGCCGTCCTCGAGCACGATCGTCTCTCCGCCCGTGGCGGCGCCCAGCGCATCCAGGAGAGAGGCGTTGTCAGCGACCCTGATTGCGTCGTTGGGGATCGTCGGGCACCCTGGCGAGACCTCCGGCGTTGTCGAGCCATCCTCCGCGGAGTCTGGTGTCCCGGCGTCGGTGACTCCGCTGCCCGCGCCGCCCCCACTGCCTGCACTGCCAGCAAAGCCCGCGCTGCCAGCACTGCCCGCCGTGCCTCCCGCATCAGCACCGCTGCTTCCTCCCGTCCCACTGGTCCCACCGGTCCCACCGGTCCCACCGCTTCCTCCGGTGCCTCCCTGGGCGGTGTCGCCAGCTTCGTCCCCGCCACCACACCCCCCGGTCAAGGCCAAGAGCAGGCCCAAGAGGTAGGGATATCTGCCTACTGAGCGTTCGAAGGTCGTCGTGGGCATCGCTTGTTCCGTTGTTTCGTCGTGCGTTAGGGATGAGTTGGTTCACTTGCGGACGAGGACGGTCCAGTCGGAGGTGCTGTCGGAGGGGGGCGTGCCCAGGCTTCTCATCCCCCCGCCGGAGACGGAGGACACGCTCCCGGTCTTCAGTGCGCCGCCTCCTCTGGGGTCGTACCACCGGACCGTGAAGGTGCCGCTGGCGCCGCTGAGGTCGAGGCTGGTCGTGCCTCCGTTCTTGAGGTAAACGACGTACTGATCGCCGTTGTCCGCGAAGCAGTAGTCGTTGCTGGCGGTGCTGAGGCTGTTGTCGTTCGTCATCGTCCAGAATGGGACGTTGTTGTTCTTGAAGAACTCCAGCGCATGGCGGGCGTAGTCCCACCACTTGTCGCGGCTGCGGAAGTCCTGGCACGTGAGGTCGGAGTGGTCGTGGGAATAGCCGAAGTACCACTCGTTGCCGGCGCCACCCGCCATGATGGTTCCCCAGAGGCCGTTCTTCCGGCCGTCGGTATGGCTCGTCCCGGCGTCATCGTCCGGACGCAGCGCGTGGCTGGCATCCCCTGGTTCGTCCACGGCGACGACCCACTTGCGCCCGGCGGCGGCTGAGTCCTGGACCCACTCGAGGGTCTGGCCGTGCACGTCGGAGAAGTCCTCTTGACCGAGCTGGAGGGACACCCCCGTGAGCTTCGACGCAGTCCCGAGCAGGGGTGTGTAGACACTGGACCACTGGCCCGGGTAGGTGTGCAGGACGACGTTGTGGCGATACGGGTCGTGGTCGTAGAAGTACTGCGCCATGTCTTTGCGCTGCGTATCGGTCTGCGTGTTCTCTTCGCCCAGGTTCCAGTTGAGCGCCAGATGGTGGGAGAAGCGCGCGATCAACTCCCGGTAGTACAGCTTGCGCTCGTTGCCGAGGTTGCCGCCGTCGAGCAAGTCGTCGTTCTCGGTCTCCTGGGTCTTGAAGTGCAGATAGATGCCCATGCGATCCATGTGCTCGAACACGGCCTCCCACTGATCGAGCCGGGAGCAGTCCATGCGCTCGCGTTCGCCGTAGGTCGTGTAGGGAAACACGTTCTGGTCGTCGCCGTTGATGTTCATCGTGAGAAAGGACATGGCGTTGAGTCCCTCGGACGCGATGTAGTTCACGGCGCCGACGAGGCCTTTGCCCTTGCCGCCCGCCCAGGTCGGGTCCCCCGCTTTCCAGTCGCCGACATGGGCGCTCCAGGTCTTCACAAGGTTGTCCTTGTGACCGTCGGTCTTGAAGTCTCCATCGAAGTCCGCGTAGGCGAGGAGATTCTCCGGCGCGTCCGCGCCCTGCTTGAGAAAGTACTCGCCAGTCTCCGCGAACTTCAGGTGGTGCAGTCCGACGTATTCGAGCCTTCCCTTTCCTCGGTGGTCCCTGCCCGTCTTGTCGGTGTTACCGACGGTGAAGGTCCCAGTGTGGCCGTCGAAGTAGCCCGCGGGGGTTCCGTCGTTGGCACCGGTGGAGACGGCGACATCGGGGCCAGTTCGGAAGGACACGGCGTAGGACCAGGTACCGGTGGCGTCGGGGGCGAAGTGTACTTTCCACACGTTGCCGGAGGTGGCGCCCGTGTCGCCGGCGTCTCCGTCGGCGGCGAAGTAACCGGGGACGGTATAGGTCGTCGAGCCGTTCTGGAAGGTCACGTTCATGCGGTAGTCCGCGAAGGGATTGGGGGAGGCGGACTCACTGGTTTGGGGGCCTTCGAAAGCGATCGTGATCTTGTGCCACTTCTTCAACTCTCCGCTGACGACGCCGCTTCCGCTGGTTCCGCCCGCTCCCGCGGCGCCGGCGTCGACGGTGTGCTTGCAGGGGACTCCCCCGCAATCGCACCAACTCTCTTCGCTTTGACTGTTGACACAATCCGTGGCTTCGTCACCGTAGAACGCTTTGCACTCCGCGGTGGTGTCGCATTCGTCGACCACGACGGAACCGCCGGTGCCGCCGGTTGCCGAACCTGCTGAGCCGGCGCTCGATCCGCCGGTGCCGCCGGTGCTGCCCGTTCCGCCGGCCACGCCCGCGGAACCTCCGACTCCGGTCCCACCCGAGCCCGCGGTCCCCCCGGCGGACGTTCCGCCGGACCCACCATTCGTGGAGGTGCCCCCTGTTCCGGCTCCCCCGGAGCCGCCACCCGACGCGGAGGAACCGCCGGTACCGGAGACTTCGCCGCCGTCGGAGCACGACGCAAGCACCTGGACGACCGCAACCAAAGCCACCCAACGCATCTTCTTCATCGGACCCCTCCTGGCACTTCTCGGATCGTCGGACCCTACGCCTGCGACAGGCGAGGTGTTTCTAAGGCTGTATTCCGGTCTCCGGAAGAGCATCGAAGCCCGTCGTGCCTGCCGCTCGACAGTCCGCCAGGGTCCCGTCGACCCGGAAAAGAACCACCTTGTCCATCGCATGATCGCGCGAGCGTCCGTGGATCTCCATCTCCTGGATACCTTCACTGAAGTCGAGGCACACGCGCTCCTTCTCCTCATTGATGTCGTACGTCGTACTCCAGTTCCACGTCCCCTCGCCTCCCCCGTAGACTTTGAACGGGATCTGGAACTTGGCGTCGCTCTGGGTCGTGGGGAACGCCATGAAAGAGTCGTTGTTGCGATCGCTGCCACAGTTGCCGTCACGGTGATCGCGAAGGTTGCGCCATACCACGCGATAGCGGCCTGCCGTCTCGACCCGGAAGCGAATCTTCATCACGCCTTCGCCGGGAGCGCTGTTGTTGCAGGGGGTCGCCCCCTTCCACTGGTAGAATCCCGAGCCGAGGGGTTCGCAGCTCGCGGGCGTCGCACACGGACCGGTGGAGAGGAAGGCCCACGGACTCGGCGGCGCAGTGCCCGCCACGGACTCCACCTCAAAAACGATCCTGTCGTTCTGGTCGGCGAGAAACGTGCCCGATGGGATCGTGGTCCCGCCGCCCGTTCCCCCCGTTCCCCCCGTGCCTCCCGTTCCACCGTCGACCATGTCCCTGCACGGCACGCCCCCGCAGTCACACCAACTCTCGTCGCTCTGGCTGTTGACGCAGTCCGTAGCCTCATCCCCGTACGTGGTCTCGCATTCCACGGTCGAGTCGCACTCGTCGACGATGACCGCTCCGCCTGTGCCCCCGCCCGCAGACCCCGCCGCGCCCGCGGCCGAACCACCACTGCCTCCGGTCGACCCTCCCGTACCGCCGAGACCAGAGCCTCCAGTCCCTGCGGTTCCGCCTGTCGCTGTTGTGCCCGAGGCGCCCCCGGCACCTCCCACGGCTGAGCCTCCGGTCCCCCCTGCCCCGCCGAACGCCGACGTACCGCCCGAGCCCTCAGGGTCCGAGCCATCGCTCTCGGAACAAGCCACCAACAATAGCAATGCCGCAAGCAGACTCGTCGTGGGCGTCGTCTTCATGACTCCTCCGGAGCTGTCCCAATGCACAACCATACATGAAACCCAGGCAACAAGGGCGTTACCGGCGACGGGCCGCGAGTGACAGCGCGCCTACAACCATCAGCCACAACCAAGCCGGGCTCGAGCCCGCAGCCCGACCGACCGTCGAGCAACCACCCCCTTGGTCCTCTCCCGCGTCGTCAGCGTTCATCGGCACACCGGTGCTACCGCCTGATCCGGACGTCCCTCCCGAGCTCGATCCGCCTGAGCCCCCCTCGCTACCACCGGAGCCCGACGAGCCGCCCGCGCCCGCATCGGGAACCACAGGATCGCCCTCGTAGTACTCGTACGCACCCACGTCGATTCCGTTCCCCTGCGGTCGAGGGATCTCGTCTCGGTCCAGGTTCGGCGCCAACTCATCTGACCCCGTGTCGACGGCCGGGCTGGTCTCGAGCAGACGCAGGTCGTGATTCCCGGGGTCCACGAAGTGCTCCGCGGGGTCATTAATGATGATGTTGTTGTCCTCTTCGACGTCCTGCCCGTCCTCGATGTTGATCTTGGTGGTCAGGTTGTTGCGGACTACGCAGCCCTCGCTTTGGGTTCCGTTCTTGTGTGCCGAGATGCGGATCCATGGCGGGCCAGGCTCGGTATCGTTGAGATCCAGCACCGTGTTGTTGACGATGCGGCTGTTGCGCGCGCCCATCAGCGTGATCCCGTGCCAGTGGTCCGTGATGATCACGTTGTTCTCCACCACCCAGTCCACGAACATGCCGTCGAAGCAGCCAATGCCCTGCAGGGTCCCGCGGAACGGCTGGTCGGGGTCCTCGTAGTTGATGATCGTATTGCCCCGCAACGTGACCCCGATCACCTCGCCGGACCCGGGCTTGCCGTCCTCCCCCACCGACCACGACTGGAAGCCGTCGTCGTGATTGTCGTTCACGTCGTAGCAGTTCTTGACGACGTTGTACTGGAACACGCCGTAGTCGCCCAGGCCGCGGAGGCCGTCCCCCGCGAAGCTGTCGATGGTGTTGTGCTCGACCAAGGCATGGTCGCCGCTGACGCTGATGCCGAAGTTCACGTTGCGGATGCGATTGCCCCGCACCGTGCAGTCGCTCCCTTTCACGCTGACGGCGTTTCCGGGAAGCTCGTTCCAGTCCTCCTTGGTCCACCCCGAGACGTCGTCCACCGAGAAGATGTCGCACCCCTCCACGACGACGTCGTGGGTAGGCCCCTGGTAGTCACTGGTGGAGAGGGACACCAGGGTGGCCGCTTCGTAGGATGGCGCATGTTGCAGACTGATGGATAGATTCCGAATCACCCAGTGGCTGGCGGCCTCGACCGTGAGGGTGCGAAGCCGAGGGACGTGTCCCGTCTCCGCCGCAATCGTGATGACACCCGAGTTGTATGCCTGTCGAATCACGACTTCGCCGTGGTAGCCGCTCCGGAGCCAGATCGTGTCGCCGGCCTTGACCGGCGCGCCGGGGTTCTTGGGCACCAGGGTCGAGTCCGTTTCGTGCGGGAGCGTGTCCCAGGTCTGGGTCTCGACCAGGTCCGCTTCCATGACCTCCCGCAGCGTGCTCCAGGGATGCTGGGCGCTGCCGTCGTTCTGCATGCTTCCGGCTTCGGGGTCGACGTAGAAGTCGGCCGCGCGGGCCGCCTTCGGGGCGAGCCCAACCACACTGAGGAGGGCGAGGGAGACGAGGAAGAGGGGGCGCATGGGATCTGTTCCAGGCAAACATCGGGCCGTCGCGAGCCGCGAAGAAACCCCATGGGTTCGACGTCAAGATGCGACGTCGCATGTCGCACCCGACCAGGGGGTGCGACGCCGGACGTCGCACGGAGGCCCCTTACTTGGCCCCCGTGCCGTCCCCTCTGATAGGTACCACCCCGTGGCAGAAGTCGAGCTCCGAGACGTCACACGGCACTTCGAAGGAGCGCAAGCGCGCGCCGTCGACAGCCTCTCGCTTCGCGTGTCCTCCGGCGAATTCCTCGTGCTGGTGGGTCCCTCAGGGTGCGGGAAGTCCACCGCCTTGCGCATGATTGCCGGCCTCGATGACCCCGACCGGGGCGAGGTCCGCATCGAGGGACGGTCCATGACCGGGGTCGCGCCCCAAGACCGCGACGTCGCCATGGTCTTCCAGGGCTATGCCCTGTACCCTCACATGCGCGTCCGCGAGATCATGGGATTTCCGCTGAAGATGCGGAAGGTCCCGCGCGAGGAGCGCGAACGCAAGGTCGCCGAGGCCGCCGAGATGCTCAGCATCGCCCGGCTCCTCGACCGACGCCCCGATGAGCTATCGGGCGGTGAGCGACAGCGCGTGGCCATGGGGCGGGCGCTGGTCCGTCACCCCAAGGTGTTCTTGTTCGACGAGCCCCTGTCCAACCTCGACGCCGCGCTGCGCGGGGAAATCCGCGTGGAGATCGGGGCCTTGGTGCGCAAGGTCGGCGCCACCACCGTGTACGTGACCCACGACCACGTGGAGGCCATGACCCTCGGCCACCGGATCGCGGTGATGCGCGCGGGCAAACTCGAGCAGGTGGGCACGCCCCGCGAGGTCTACGAGCAGCCGGCGACGGCGTTCGTGGCGTCGTTTCTCGGGTCCCCGGCGATGAACCTGAGCCCGGCGCGGCGTGAGGACGGGCGCGTCGTGGCGGACTCCATCCGGCTGCGCTGCAAGGGGCAAGAGCCCGAAGCAAGGGAGCTTCTCATCGGGGTGCGCCCCGAGCACGTGCGGGTGGGCGGCGCGGTTCCGTCGGGGAGCGTGGAGGTGGCGGCGAAGGTCACGGCGGTGGAGCCGCTCGGGGCCGAGACGTTCGTTCACCTCGACGCGGGAGGCACGCCCCTGCGGGCGCGGCTGCCGGGGTTCGACGCGCCCTTGTTGGGGGACAACGTGAAGGCGCACTTCACGCCCGATCACGTGCATGTGTTTCGGTCCGAGGAGCCGCGGACGCGGGTGCAGGTCGCGCTGGAGGCCGGATGACGGTGGACCGTCGGTCGGTGTTGCGAGGCCTCGCGGCGGCGGCGCTCGGAGGGACGGTGGGCTGCGGTCGCGACCCCCTGGCGCGAGGAAGGCAGTCCGTGTCGCTCTGGTTCTCCTACGGCGGGAAGAACCGAGAGGTGCTGGAGCGCATGGTCGCGCGCTACAACGCGAGTCAGCAGGCCGTGTACGTGCAGGCGACGTTTCAGGGGGACTACTTCGAGGCGCTGGCGAAGCTTCGGACGGCCATCGTGGCGGGGGCGGCGCCTGCGATGAGCCACGTGGTGGGCGAGGTGGTTCCCTATCTGCACGAGGCGGGGGTGCTCGAGCCGCTAGATGGCTATCCGGGCGCGTCGGACCTCGGTCTGGTGCGGGCGCTCGCGCAGGAGGGGACGTACACCCCCATGGAGCCCAAGCCCTTGGTGGCGCTGCCCTTCAACCGGTCGACGCCGATCCTGTACTGGAACGGGTCGATGCTCGAGAAAGCGCGGCTCACCGTGCCGGACACGTGGGACGCCCTGCGCGACGCCGCCAAGGCGCTGACGAACCGGAGCGGGGATCGGGTGTCGACCTGGGGACTGGAGTGTCCGATCTCCTGGTGGTTCTGGATCGCGCTGATGGGGCAAGCGGGCGGCGAGGTGATGCGGCAAGATGGGTATCCGCTGCTCGGCGAAGAGGCGGGTGTCGACGCGCTTCAGCTATGGCAGCGCATGGTCCACGAGGACCGGACGATGCGTCCCCCGCCCGGTCGCGACTACAACGCATGGCAGGTGACGAACCAGGACTTCCTCGCAGGGCGTGCCGCGATGATCTACACGTCGACGGCCTTCCTTCGTTACCTGGAGGACAATGCCACGTTCCCGGTGCGCGCGGCGCCCTTGCCGGGGTTTCGTCGGCGCGCGGTACCGACGGGGGGGACGTTCTTCGTGGTGATGAGGGGTGCGCCCGAGGGGGAGAAGCGTGCCGCGTGGGACTTCCTGCGCTGGATGATGCTGCCGGACCAGACGATCGAGTGGGCGACGAGCACGGGGTACATGCCTGTGGCGACGGCGGCGGTGACGCGGCTGGAGCGGGAGGGGTTCTACGTGAAGAGCCCGAACGACCGGGTGGCGATGGATCAACTGCAGCACGCGATGCCGTGGCCCTGGGCGGCGAGCTTGTTCCGGGTCCAGCGCGAGTGTGTGGACCCGCGGCTGGAGGAGGCGGTCCTGGCCCGCCGGGACGCTCGCGAGTTGCTGGCCGAAGCGCGCAAGCAAGCGATCGAGGACACCTGAGGCACACATGCTTAGACCCCGCCACAGGCTCCACCCGTATCTGTTCCTCGCACCGACGCTCGCGGTGCTCGGGCTGTTCTTCCTGTTCCCCCTGGCGCTCGCGGCGTATCGCAGCGTGTTCCGGTGGGACCTGCTCACGCCCCCTCGTTACGTGGGACTCGCCCACTACGAGCGACTCTTCGCCAGCGGGGAAATCACCCGCGCCCTCGGCACCACGGTCTCTTACGCCATTGTCGTGGTGATCGGGTCGATGGTGCTCGGGCTCTTGCTCGCGCTCGCGGTGAACCGAACAGGACGGTTCGTGGCCTTCGTCCGCAGCTGCGTGTTCAGCGCCTACGTGGTGAGCTGGGTGTCCGTCGCGCTCTTGTGGATGTGGATGTTGGACGCGGACGCGGGGCTGGTGGGCCGGGCGTGCAAGGCAATCGGGATTGGGGAGTCCGGGCTGCTCACGAGCCCGGAGACGGCGTTGTACGCCCTGGCGGGGGTTACCGTGTGGAAGATCACGGGGTTCTCGATGGTGGTGTTCCTGGCGGGGCTGCAGGACATTCCTGAGGAGTTGTACGAGGCGGCGTCGCTCGACGGGGCGGGGCCGCTGTCGCGGTTCGCGCACGTGACGTGGCCTTCCTTGCGCCCCACGACGGCGTTCGTGGGGACGACGAGCCTGATCGTGTCGTTCCAGGCGTTCGACATCGTGCGGGTGATGACGCAGGGCGGGCCGACGCACTCTACGACGGTGTTCGTGTACGCGATTTACGAGCATGTGTTCATGAACTTGCGGGCGGGCCGGGCGAGCGCGATGGTGGTGGTGTTCTTTGGGGTGTTGCTGTTGCTGACGTTGATTCAGCTGTGGGCGTGGCGCTTGGGGAGGAAGTCGGGATGAGGCGAAGGGGTCCCGGCCGCTGGGCGCTGAACGCGGTATTGCTGGTGGTGGCGGTGCTGTGGCTCGGCCCGTACCTCTGGATGGTGCTGGGGTCGTTCAAGTCCCTGAAGGACATCATGAACGCACCGATGGCTCCCCTCCCCTCCTCGTTCCAGCTAGAGGCTTATGCGGAGGTGTTCCGGAGCATCCCGGTGGGGCGGTACTTGCTCAACACCACGGTGATGGCGCTGCTGATCGCGGGGATGCAGATCGCGCTGGCACTTCCGGCAGGGTATGCGCTGGCGAAGCTGCGGTTCGTGGGGCGCGGGGGAGCGTTCCTGGCGGTGATGGCGTGCTTGCTCATTCCCGCACAGGTGACCTTCGTGCCGGTGTTCCTGATGCTGGCCCAGGTCGGGTTGGTGAACACGATGACGGCGCTGGTGCTGCCCTTCGGGGCGAGCGCGCTCGGAACGTTCATGGTCCGGCAGGCGCTGCTGTCGGTGCCTGACGAGCTCATCGAGGCCGCGCGGCTGGACGGGGCGTCGGAGCTGACGATCGTGTACAGGATCCTGGGGCCGATGCTGGCGCCGACGCTCGCGTCGTTGTTCCTGCTGAGCTTCGTGTTCCACTGGAACGACTACTTCTGGCCGCTGGTGATGACGACGGACGAGACGGTTCGGACGATGCCGCTGGCGGTGGCGTTGCTGCGGGAGCAGGGGACCGGGGTCCGGTGGCACATCGTGATGGCGGGAAACGTGATCCTGAGCGGGCCGGCTTTGCTGGTGTTCGCGCTCGCCCAGAAGCACTTGCTGCGAGCGGTGGCGGCGAGACGGTAGATCACAAAAAGGCAAGCGCACGAACCGGAGAGGAACGTGCGCTGCCCAAAGGGAGGAGGCTGCGAGAATGCTTGCGGTCGGGAACTCCTTTCGCTGGGGTTCTGTCGTCGTTCGCCCTGTAGACACGTGGGGGCTCCGATCGATTCCCGCCCGTGAAATATTTTTAGGTCTACCACGAAGGCGTGCGCCGAGGCGCGACGGCCCGGCTCGCCACCTCCTCGATCAATCGCACCACCCCATCCGGTCCCACCGACCGCGGCACGAACCACGTCCAGGCCCGCTTCCACCGCCGGGCCTCCAACGCATCGTCGCCGGACGAGACGACCAGGATCGGCGTCTGGGGGCACTCCTTGCGCAACCGCTGGTGCAGCGTGTCCGACACCGCCCGCCCCGCCTCGAGGTCCAGCACCGCTGCGATCGGACAGCACGAGTTCGAGAGCGAAAGCGGCTCGCCCGGCTCGAAAAACTTCACGGCGTACCCGGCCTGACGAAGCGTCTTGGGCCAATCGGTTCGCACCGTCGATTGCACCGGCGCAGCCACGAGCACCGACCGGGCAGGGGCCACCTCACGCAACGCAGGCGGCCGCTCGCGCGGTTCGCCTCGCGCGCTGTCATGCGAGTTCTCCACCTGCTGCACGACCCCCACGGGCTCGCGCTGCCGATCGGCCACGAGCCTCGCGAGGATGCGACAGTCCCCCGGCACACGCTCCACCATCGTGCGCAAGGCCTCCACCTCCCTTGGCGAAGCGGAGAACGCCCGGCGCAACACGCAAGCCTCCGTGTGACAGCTCGGCCCACTCAAGAGGTCGTAGCACTTGCTCCCCACCACATCGTCCGCGGGCTTTCGCAACAAAACGCACATGGTCTCGTCCGCCACACGCACGACGAAGTCCGTGTCGATCACCCACGTGCCTGCCCCACAGGAAGTCAACTCCTCCACACGCGCTCGAAGCGCATTCAGCTCCTCCACGAGCTGGGCTTTCGTCTTCCTGTGATCGTCCACGACCTTTTCCCCAGGCTGCCTCTCACGGGTAGCACCGCACCTGAGCGTCCACAAGGACGAGCGGGCCTTCTCGCCCTCGAGAACGACTCCTGCGCACTTCCCCGCAGGAGTCCAAATCGCTCACCACGCTCGCTCGGTCGGCAGTCCCACCCAACGCGTCGAGGCGCCGTCCCCTACCCCCGCCAGATCCCGCGTCGCCATCGGCGCGAGATCGAACCAGCGCATGCGCAGAGACCCGTCGCGCGACACCACCACGAACCGATCCTCCACCGCGCTTCGGCCACACGCCTGCACGGGCGAGTCGACCACCCGCTCCACGATCACCGACTTGCTCTGCGTGTCAAACGCCACCACCGAGCCCAGCGAAGAGGCCGCGAGAACCACACGCCCCGACTGGGAGAACGCGAGGCACGTCACACTCCCACGAACCCGCCCCACCTCCTCCACATCCCGCTCTTCGCTCGCTATGCCCACCCGCCCGCGGTCCGTCGCCACCGCGAACGAGAGCCCATCGTCCGCCCAGGTCCCAGCCACTACCAGGTCCTGCGCCCCCAGCCCCTCCCACCGACGGCGCACGCCACCTCGCATCACCACGTCGTGCGCGTCCACGCGGGCAAGCCACCGACCGTCACGCGCCACCGCGAGCAGCCGCCCGTTCGCCAGCGTCGCCTCGACTTTGCCTTCCACCACCACCTTCAGCACCGACGCGTGCTCCCTGCCCGAGACAAGCTTCCCCGCCGCCCCATGGCCGATCCACGACACCCCCTCCCCCTCCTTGCGCCCTTCCACCCAAGCATCTTTCGCCGTCGACCACGCCACCTGCTTGCCATCGCTCGTGACAGCCAGGGCCAGCACCGCGTCCCGCTCGCGCCGTTCCACCGAGCGATGTGCCTCTCCCACACTGCCGTCGATGCGCTCCACGTCCACGCGGTCGCCCCATGCACAAGCCACCCTGGAGCCATCCGGGGACACCGCACAGCGCTCAGGCGCCGTCGCCGAGGGACCTCGCTCAGCCCGCCACGCGGCCTCCTCCAAGGCAAAGGCTCGCGCACCGCGAAGCGTGGTCCCCACCAGCCACCGCCCGCCCGCGTCCGCGTCGAGCCCCAGCACCGCACCGCCCTCGCCCGCAAGCTCGGCCAGCACTTCCCCCGTCCGCGTCGACCAGACCTCGATGTCGCCGCCGTCGAGCGCCACGACCACCGCTCCCCTGCCCGGCACCCACGCAAACGCCTCCCGCGCCCCGCCTGCCGCTCGCAGCGACACACCCCGCTCGGTCGTCAGCTTCGCGTTCCCATTCACGTCGAGCGAAAGCACCACGTTGCCTTCGGAAGCCAAGCGAACGCGGTGGACCGCCGCATCGTGCTGCGCGATCACCAGCGGCTTGCCCGCCCCGTTTGCGAGCCACACGCGCCCCTCGCGATCACCAACGACGACACGTCGCGTCCCCGGGTCCGCATCCGCCCACGTCAGCGCGGCCCCGTCGACACGCAGGCCCTTGGCATCCTCCCTGGAGGAACCGTCGAACCAAGCCACGCTCCCGTCCTGACGGACCAACGGGTGCGGCAGTCCCCGCAACGCAGCGGGCACCAGCCCGCCCTCCACTACGGTGCCGTCGCCGCGGTGAATCGCGTACGTGCCGTCCTCGCCCTGGCACTGCGCCAAGATGTGGTCGCCGGACCAGGCCAGGGCGCGGGTGATGCCGTGGCACACGCGCCGGCCTTCGAAGGTGCGGTCCACAATCGCGCCCGAGCCCACCCAGCCGGCGGACGTACCCACGGCGATGCGCTTCTCGTCCTTGGAGAAAGCGAGGGAGGACACGGTGCCGACGGACTCACCGCGCACCTCGACCGATGCACGGTTCTCGTTGGTGCTGGCGAGCAACTCGACACGACCGCTCAGCCCTCCCAGCGCGATCCACGAGCCAGGATCGGAGAAGCGCACGATGGAAGCTCCCCCCTCGGGGGACGGGACGGGACGCGCGATGCCCCTCGCATGAGCGCGGTACGCGACCGTATCGACGGCGGGGTGGGACTCGAGGTCGTAGCTCTGGGCAGCAAGGCGAAGGGCCTCTTCGGGATGGTCCTCGAGCCGCGTTTCCGCCAGCAAGCGGAGACGACTGGCCTCGGCCTTGCGGAACGCCTCGTGTGCCCGATCACGCTCCAGGACTGCGCCCTCGAGCGTGGCTGCCATCGCACGCTCGTTGGACTTCGCCACCACCACGAAGCCGATCGCCACGATCGCAGCGCACACACCGATCGACCGGATGAGCAAGCGCCTACGCGCGAGACGTCGCTGCACAGCCTCAGCGAAGGACAGCTCGCCCTGGGTCAGGGTGGACTTGGTTGAAGCGATCCAGCGAGCCAACTGGGTGGCTTGCTCACCCGTCCACAGGGCGCCGTCGACGCGCCCCTGGGACTCCCAGACGCCCGCCGCGGCGGTGAGGCGCTCGCGCATGGCCCGGTCCTCACCCAAGAACTCGCGCAGCGCTGCCAGGCGCGGCCAGCGCCCGATGAGCGCATCGTGCACGATCTCGACCTGGTCGAAGTTCTCTTGGACGATCCGAGCTTGCAGCAACACGTCGAGGGCATCGGCCACGTGGGGAAGCCCAGATGCGGGGTCGACGAGCTCCTGTCGGGACACGCGGCGTCGGGACCCATCCTCGCGTACCAAGCGCAAGAGCGTGGCCTCGACGGCAGCACGCAGGTCCCGGTCGAGGGACGCCACGACACTCTCCGCGTTGCGCACGAGGGCGCCCGCAACGCCCCCAAGCTCGCGCCACGCGCGAGAGGGAAGGATGCGACGTGGCTCGTCGCGCATCGACCACCAGGCCTGCATGGCGAAGGAAACCAAGGGCAGCCCTGCCTCGAGCCCCTCGGCCTCCTCGAGGATCTCGTCCACCACCGCCTGGGACTCCAGCTCGAAGCCTGCGGCGCGAGCCGGCTCGATCAGCACGGAGCGCAGCTGGTCCCCGCGCAGGGGACGAATGGGGTGAAAGCCTCGCACCAGCCAGGGCCGAAGGGACTCCACGGCGAAGAGACGGTCCATGCGGTCCGCGCGCACGCTCGCCAGCAGACGAAGCTCGGGGCGAACGGGCTCGAGCACCGAGGCGATCGCATCACACGCCGCGCGGGTCTCCGCCGGGTCGACGTCGTCCCCGGCGAGTGCTTCGAGCGGATCGACGACGACGAGGTAGCCTTCGCCCTCCTGCAGCGAGTCGCGAAGCGCCGCGCCGAGCCCCTGCGGCGTGCGTTGCAGGAACGTCCGTACTTCCTGCTCCGAAGCGTTCGTTGCGGTCGCCACGGCAGCGGCGATCGCCTGCAAGGGTCGACGGCTCGGGAGCACGACGAGGGGCCGGTAGGCGAGCGATCCGCCGAGGGCACCGTCGAGGATCGCGGGGATGACACCGGCCTCGAGCAGCGAAGACTTACCCGACCCCGAGGCCCCGACGACGACCACACCCGCGTGCAGGCGGACCTTCTCGACCACCTCCGCGCTTTCTTCTTCGCGACCGAAGAACACGTCACGCTCATGGTGCGAGAAGGCTTGTAGCCCGCGGTACGGGCCGGAGCCGGGGACGCGGCGAGCGCGTGCGTGTCCGGCCGCGGCGAGAAGCGCGGCGATGAGGTCGTCGACCGTGGCGAAGCGCTGCTCGGACGGTTTGGCCGTGGCCTTGCGCAGGACGTCGGCGAGCCGGCGCGGCAGGTCTGGTCGGGCGTCGCGCGGGTCGGGGAACGGGGTGGGCTCGGCGATGGCCTGGAACGCCTCGAGCACCGTGGTAGCGTGAAACGGCAGGCAGCCCACGGCGGCGTACGTAAAGGTGAGCCCGAGGGCGAAGATGTCCGTGCGGGGTGTGGCGACCTCTCCGGTCCACAGCTCGGGGGCCATGTACACGGGGGTGCCGCCGCTCAGGTCCGCGACGAGGGAGCTTCGGGGTTCCTCGCGCTGGCGCGTCTGATCGGCCGTGGCGAGGCCGAAGTCGATGAGCTTGAGGGAGGTCGGCTCGCCATTCTTGTCCTCGAGGACGACGAGGTTGTCGGGCTTGAGGTCGCGATGCAGGAGGCCGACTTGGTGGGCGGCGGAAAGTCCTCGTGCGGCGTCGAGGAACAGGGCCAGCCACCGGTCGATTGGGAGGTGATGCTCAGGCTGCTCTCGGATGAGCTTGGCAAGCGACGATCCGTGCAGGTACTCCATCGCCAGGCACGGCCGGCCTTCCATCTGGTAGATGGCGAAGACCTGCACGACGTTCGGGTGGGAGAGCTTGGCGAGGACGCGGCCTTCGCGATGGAACTGGCGCACGCGAGCGGGGTCGAGGGCATGGTCCGAACGCAAGAACTTCAGCAACTCCCAGCGATCGAAGGCCTCGTTGAAGCCGCGGGCGACGATGCCCATCGAGCCTTGCTCACCGATGGTCTCCACGCGGGTGTAGGGGCCGAAGGGTCGGAGGTCGATCTCGCCCGTGCTCTCCGGGACCCCGGACAGCGCGCGGGTGGCCGAGAAGGCCGCCATGCCAGCGCTCGAGGGTGCGTCGAGCGCGACGGTCTCCGCGGAGCCCACCGCGTCGCCGTCCACGGCCACCGTGGCGCCCAGCACGTCCACGTCTTCCCGCGTACCCACCATTGTCCGCCGAGGGTATCACCGCCCCGCCGCTGCCGTCAGGATTGCGACACCCCCTGCCGTCAGCGTTTCAACAGGTCCGTTGGGGGGACTACGGGGCCGCTTGCCGGGCATGCTGCCAGCGTGCTCGCGCGTTGGCGCGCCGCCAGGCGTGACGCCTGCGTTCACAGCTTCCCCATGACGCATGTGCCTCACGCTCTGGCACATGTCGACACAACCAGCGATCCCCATGAGCCGGTTTCGACGGGTGAAACCACCACGGGTACAACGGCCCGGATCTTGTACCAGCAAGAGCCAGGTCGTTCACGGCCCCCCACTCGAACCGACCGCAGGTGATGTCATGGCGAGGCGAAACCACAAAGCGAGCAAGACGAACCGAAAAGCCCGGACCTCGAAGGAAGCCCTACGCTCCGAGCTCGTGGCAACGCCCTCCCCCGCGGCCGTCGGGCCCGTCGAAGCCCGCGCCGCAGAACCTCCCGCGCCGGAACCGCTCCTCGACCCGCCGCCCGTCAGCGTCGCGCCGAACAGCGAGCGTGAGAGGGTGACCGTCCCCGAAGTTCCCATCGTCCAGAAGGCTGTGCACGGCGACCCGACGCCGCCCAAAGAAGACATCGCGATCACAGAGCCCGCCGATGCCCCGCGGGTCTCCCTCGACGCCCTGGACGAGGCTTTCTTTCAGCAGGCGGACGCCATGGAGGAGGAAGCCAGAGCCAAGATGGAGTCCTTCCCCCCCGTCGCAGAGGACCTCTCCGCGCAAGCCAAGGTTCAGCCGCCCTCGCCTGCCGTCCTCGCACGCCGAAACAAGTTCCGCAAACTCGTGGCCGCTGTGGTCGCAGCGGGCGCTCTGTTCGTCGTCGGGGGAATCGGCAAGTCGCTCGTGAGCCGCTCGGCCGTCGCAGCCGAACCTGCCTCCCAGACCGCCGCGGTCGCAGCCGAAGAGCCGGTTGTAGAGCCGGCTGCAGCGCCGATTGCACAGCCGGTCGCAGCGCGGGTCGCAGAGCCCATCGCGGTTGCAGAGCCCGTAGCGGTGGCTGCAGCGGTCGCAGCGGAACCCAAGGCCGAACCCGAAGCGCAAGAGAACTCCGCGGGCGGCCCGGCGATTGCCGTCGTCGAGAACCCCCGCGACAAGGCGCTCAAGCTCCTGAACCGCGGTAAGCTCAAGGAAGCCATCCCCATGGCGTCCGCGGCCATCCAGCAGGAGCCCGACCACGCCCTCGGCTACCTCTACCTGGGCGCCGCGCTTCAGGACAGCGGTAAGCACCGCGACGCGGTCGCGGCCTACAGCGACTGCGTGCGCAACGCCAAGAAGGGTCCCGTGTGGGAATGCCGCGCCATGGGCGGTCGACCCTAGACCCTGGGTTTGGGGCTATCCGAACCGAAGGCGAGGCGTTTTGCGGTGAGCCGCGGCGCGTGTTCGGCGGGTTCGTCTTCGGGTCGCTTGGACTGTTGGCCTGCGCTCTCCGATCCATTCCCCCTTCCCGGCTCCCACCTCCCGGCTCACCAGTTCTCCGGCCTCGCGCGTTCGCCTCCGATGCTAGCGCATTCGCCTCCGATCCATTCCCCCTTCCCGGCTCCCAGCCCCCAGCTCACCAGTTCTCCGGCCCGTGCCGACCCTGGACCCAAACCTCCCGCGCGAACCACCCTGGTTCCGCTCATCAATTGCCGTTGCCACTCGATTGCTGCAAGCTTCGGTCATTCGCCTGCACCTGGGCCGGACCATGAAGCGAACCCCTCTCTCGTTCCTCCCCCTCGCCCTGCTCCCAGCTTTCAGCTGCTCGGACGAGGCTGCGCCCGCCCCCCCGCAAGCCGACCGCCAGGCCGCGGAACTCCACGCTTCGCTCGCCCTGGCCCCGACGTTCCCCCCTCGCCCCACGGAAGACGGAGCCTTCCTCGTCCAGCCGCGCCACGCCTCCAAGGACGGCAGCGCGGGAGCCTGGCTCGGCACCTCGCGGTTCCCCGGCGCATTCCTCCCCCTCTCCGCAGACGGGACGATGCTCTTGCAGGTTCCCTCCGGACCCGCGCTCGCTGTGCGGTGGGCACATGCCGCGCCCGTCGTTGCCAAGGAAGCCAAGGGAGTCCTGCACTACCGCCGCCTCCGCCCCCACGTTGACGCGCGAGTCTTCGCCACCGAGCACGGCGTGGAAGACCTGTGGACCGTCCACGCTCCCACGAGTGACCTGGGCTACGACCTCGAGCTGCCGACAGGCTGGTCTCTTCGCGCCAGCGAACAACTTCCCTTAGTGGAAGTTCGCGACGCCACCGACACCTCGCGATTGCGCGTCTGGGCCCGCGCGGCGTGGGCGGCAGACGGCTCCCGGCTCTCCCCCACCCTGCACGTGCAAGGGTCTCGCATCCTCGTGCACTTGCCGAACACGGCTTCCTGGCCGGTCATGATCGACCCCGAGTGGGCGGGCGCTGACACCTTGGTTCTTCCGCGACGGGCCCCAACCCTTACTCCGCTCCCCTCCGGCCAGATCTTGGTCGCCGGCGGCGACGCCACCGGGACGTGCGAGCGGTTCGACCCGGTCACTGGCACGTTCTCGGAGGACGCAAAGCTGCTGTTTCCGCGGGAAGCCCATGTCGCCCACGTACTTCCTTCGGGCAAAGTGCTGCTGCTCGGCGGCCACATGGACGGCGTGCCCGTGCTGCAACCCGAGGTCTACGACCCGGTGTTGCGCACTCTCTACGCCACGTCGCTGCCCGAGCATTCCACCTCTGCGAGCGCTAGCGCATCCCTCGCCGACGGGCGCGTGCTGGTCGCGGGTGGCTCCGTGCAGGTCGCACACGCCGCGGTGCAGGTCTACGACCCCAAGGCCCGGGCCTTCGCCGTGGTCGGGAGCCTCGCGACAGCCCGCGCGCAGGCCACCGCGAGCTTGCTCGGCACCGGTCACGTGCTGGTCGCGGGGGGGCGCGGTGCCGACGGCAATCCCCTCGCTTCCACTGAAATCTGCAGCCCGGAAGGTGCCTGCGTGGCGGGCCCGGTAATGCGCGCCGCGCGTTACGGACACACGGCCTCGGTTCTCCCGTCCGGGAGGGTCGCCGTAGTCGGGGGGGTCAGCCCAACGGGCTTCCCGCCACCCGTTGAGGTCTTCGATCCCGCGACCTCGCTGTCGAAGGAGCTCTCGGTCGCGCCCGACCGGATCGGCCACCAGACCCTGCTCCTGCCCGACGGCCGGTTGCTGATCACAGGGGGACGAGCCCTCGACGGCAGCGTTCCGGAGCAAGCAGACATCATCGACCCTGCGTCGGGGACCACTGCATCCGACGGGTCGATCGGGGCCGGTCGCGACCAGAGCGCGGCCGCCCTGTTGTTCGACGGCAGGGTGCTCGTGCTCGGAGGCGATCCTGCGGGGCAGACGGCCTACCTGCGGTCCTTGCCGACGTATGGGGAGGTGGTGGACGCGAGCGCGACGGTACGCGCGGGCCACACGGCCACGCTCCTGCCGAACGGCGACGTCCTGTTGGCCGGCGGGGGCGAAGGGGCAGCCTCGGTGGACCTGTGGGACCGCAAGACGGGCTCGCTCACCACGACCGCCCCGATGACGTCACCGCGCACGCACCACGCAGCGGTTCTGCTGCGCTCAGGACGAACCCTCGTGACGGGGGGAACGTTCGGGGGGGTACCGACCCGAGCCGCCGAAGTGTACGAGTGGCGCCAAGGCACGTTCGAACCAGTCCAGGAGATGCAGATCGCGAGGGTAGACCACGCCCTAACTTTGCTCGGCTCGGGGAGGGTTCTCGTCACGGGAGGAAGCGGCGACGGGACCATCGAAGAGTTCGACCCGGTCGAAGCCCGATTCGAGGCCGTGGGGCGCCTGCTCACGCCCCGGCATTCTCACGTGGCGCTGCTGCTGCCCACGGGCCGGGTCCTCGTTGCGGGAGGGCTCAGAACCGACGGAACCCCGGCCGACGAGCCGGAAGTGTGGGACCCCGCCAGCCGAACGAGTGAACCGGTGCCGAGCACCGCGGTGGGAGGGGGCGTCGCCGCAGGGTCGATGAGCGCGGTGGGCGACGCAGTCATCGCGACCGATCGGAGCGCGTTCCACTTCTCGGCCCTGGATGGCCTGGTAGCGCCTCGCCCTGTCCGGGTGCGCGTGCCCTTCGCGGCAATTCCCAGCTTCTTCGAAGGCGTGCTGCTCTGCGGGCATCGACTGTCCGGCGCGTCCCTCGGCGGTTGCGTCGTCTCCGGAACGCTCGCGGACGGGACATCGAGCATCACCACGTACCCGGGGACCCTCGGCCACGCGACAGCCACGCGCCTGACGGACGGAGACCTGCTCATCAGGGGCGCCTCGGCAGGTGGGCCTCACACGTCCCGCGTTCGGCGGGTGCCTCCCGCAGCGGTGCGCCCGGCCATCGAGAAGGGACCCCTCGAGATTCGCGTTGGCGCAGACGTGCTCATCCACGGCAGGCGGTTTGCCAGCCCGACGGCGGTAGGGAGCGAGAACCTTGGTCCCGCACCGTCGCTCGTGCCGGGCGTGGTCTTCGTCCCGGCGTACGGTCCGCCCCTTCTCCTACCGGTGCTCTCGTGGGCCGACGACGCGCTCACCTTCCGGGTGCCCCCCACGACCTACCACGGGCGTGGCTGGCTGCACGTGATGGTGGCAGGCGTGCCGAGCGTGGGGTGGTTTCTGCAGATGGAGCCGAGGGCCCTGGGCGAGGCGTGCGCGATGGACAATGAGTGCGCTAGCGGGTTCTGCGCGGCGGGAACGTGCTGCGACGCGCGTTGTGACCAGGGTTGTACGTCCTGTGTGGCGCGATGGACCGGAGCACAGGACGGACTTTGTGCGCCGGTGCTCGCGGGCCAGGACCCGAACGACGCGTGCCAGCAACGCGTATGCGACACGACGGGGACATGTGACGGCAAGGGAGAGTGTGAGCTGTTCGGGGAGCGCCTTCCGTGCGACGAGGACAAGCTTTGTCGCGAGCGGTCGTGCGTGAGCACGCTGGGGGAGCTATGCACGTCCAAGCACGATTGTGCGGGTGGCCAGGTCTGCGGCGCGCGCGGCGTGTGTGAGGATCTGGCTCCGCGCGAACCGGAGCCGGACCCCGGGTCGTGCGCTCTTGGTCACGCGCCCCGGCGCGGGACTGGCCTGCTCTGGGCCGGCGTGTGGCTGGCTCTCGCCTTGGGCCGTTCCCTCACAGCTTGGCGTCGCGACAGGCCTGTTCGACCACGTGGTTGACGTTGCCTTGCACGCGGGCGATGCGCCGGGCCCGTTCGCACTCCCAGCGGTCCACCGGGTCCTGCTCGTTCCACGCCTCGAACAGCTTGCGGTTCTTGCGCGACACGACCCCGCGTCCCGGGTAGGCCTGGTCCATGTACAGGTAGGTGCGCGCGATGTCACCACGGACCGCGGGCCTGGGCTCCACCTTCCCGTCCGCGACCTCGAAGTCACACGTGCCGAACGGACGGCTCTCCCCCGGAATCATCGAGGGAGTCGCGGTCCCTCGCCGCTCGTTGACCTCTCCGACGGCCGGCTGCAGGTTGTATAGGTCCGCTTCCATGTGCCGGAAGGCCTCGGACACCTTTCGGGCGCAGGGACGGCCGCGAAATGCGTTGCCGCGACGGTCGACACACTCCGGGTGCCCATCCCTCCACGCAGGAAAGGCTTGCCCGAACGCCTGGGCCGGGACCACGTGTTCCCACTCCACACGCCGAGATCGGGCTCCCTCCGACACGGGAACGTAGCCGCAGCTTGCACGCTCCACGACGCCAGCGTCGTCGAAGGAGCAGCCGCAGTACAGGGTCGAACGGTGGTCCGCGTGGATCTCGGTGAGGTGCTTCTTGGCCTTGCCGAACGACGCCATCCTCGTGTTCGGGGAGACCCGCGGGGGAATCGTCTCGGGTGCGGGGGCCGTCCTGTCAGAAGGTGCAGGCGCGGCCGTGCGCACCTCCTGGGTGGACGACGGCTGGTGCTCGGGACTTCGGCAGGAGACGAGGCCTCCAGCGAGCAACAGCATGAGAGCAGGCCAACGCATCGGCCGAATGTAGCACGAGGAGAAACCGACTCCGGCGGGGCGCGGGCGGGTTCTCCCGAATTTCGCCTCGGACACCGACAGATCGCCGCGATATACTGACTTCGTATGCCTTCCCCGCGCGGAGACCGATGATGCCGACGCCGTTCCGAGCCATGGGCCCGATCTTGGTCGTGGCTGCCTTCCTCCCGCTCGCCTGCTCTTCTTCCGAGAGCGGGTCCGGAGCCCGCCCGGACGCTGGCGCGAACGCCGATGTCCACCAGGACGCCACGTCCGACGCGCTCGGCGACGGGGCGACGGAGGGATCCCACCCCGACGGCTGCATCGCGAAGACTTGCCTTCAGCTCGGGGCATCCTGCGGCGATGTGGACGACGGCTGCGGCGGCATGCTGGAATGCGGGACGTGCACCCCGCCCCTCACGTGCGGGGGCAGCGGCGAGCCATACCAGTGTGGTTGCACGGCCCGGTCCTGTGCACAGCTGGGGGTCAACTGTGGCGACTTCGACACAGGGTGCGGAGCGGTCGCCTGCGGGGAGTGCACGGCGCCCGAGACCTGCGGAGGTTCCGGGGTCGACAGCCAGTGCGGGTGCGTGTGCTCGTTGCCCCATGGCGTCACGTCCTGTAGCGCCGGCGCTTGCTACCTCGATGCCTGTGAAGACGGCTGGGCCAACTGCGACGGAGACATGACCAACGGGTGCGAGACCCACACGAACGAGAGCCTCTCGAACTGCGGGGCCTGTGGCGAGACCTGCTCGTTTCCGCACGCCGCGGACGTGAAGTGCTCGGACGGCACCTGCGCGATGGGCGGGTGCGAGCCGGGCTTCGACGACTGCGACGGGAACCAGGACAACGGCTGCGAGGCGAACCTCGCGGGGAACCCGAGCCACTGCGGGGCCTGCGACAAGCAGTGCCCGGCCAACGGAGGAACCCCCGCGTGCGTGTTCGGCACGTGCACCGTTTCGAATTGCTCTCCGGGGCTCGGGGACTGCACGACCGCCCCGGGGTGCGAGACGAACCTGACCTCGTCGACCTCTCACTGCGGCTTCTGCGGCAACGCTTGCGGCTTCGCCCAGGGAATCCCCACATGCGTCCAGGGCATGTGCCGCCTGGACGCCTGCAACGACGGCTATGGTGACTGCGACCAGAACGAAGCGAACGGATGCGAGACCAACACGCTGTCGAGCGCGACACACTGTGGGGCGTGCAACAGCATCTGCAAGAGCGCGGTCAACGCCACCACGACGTGCGTCGGAGGTAACTGCTTCTACACGTGCGTCTCGCCGTGGGTCGATTGCGACGGCGCCGCGGGCTGTGAGGTCAACGCGACCGCGGACCCCCTGAACTGCGGAGGGTGCAACCTCGCGTGCAGCACGTCCCATGTGTACGACGTGAGCTGCGGCAAGGGCGGCGTTTGCTTCGGCGATTGCGAGCCCGGCTGGGGCGACTGCAACAACGACCTGCGCACCGACGGTTGCGAGACTTCCCTCATGAACGACCCGCTGCAATGCGGCGGGTGCGGCATGGCCTGCAGCATGAACCACGTCGCGAACAGTCTCTGCAAGAACGGGATCTGCGGCGGCTCATGCCAGACAGGCTGGGGCAACTGCGACTACGACATGCGCACCAACGGATGCGAGACCAACGTGCTGACCAACAAGGAGCACTGCGGTGCGTGCGGACAGGCGTGCGGCGACTGTCAGGGCTGCAGCAACGGCATCTGCGTGGGCATGCCCTGCGAGTGACCCGCGCTACTCGATGCGCTGGATGATGTGGAAGCCGAACTGCGTCTCCACCACGTCGCTGATCTCGCCGGGTTGCAGGGCGAATGCGGCCTCGGAGAAGGCCTTGACCATGCGCTCGCGGGTGAACTCCCCGAGGTCGCCGCCGCGGCCAGGGCCACCGGGTTCGTCCGAGTACTCCCCGACCAACCCCTCGAAGTCGTCCCCCGCGCGGGCGCGTCGCAACGCCTCCTGGGCACGAAGAAACGCTTCGTCCCGGCTCCGCCCGATGGTCGCCGCCGCGTGCGCCGCGCCGTGATACATGACCAGGATGTGACGGGCGCGGATCTTCTTGGGACCAGGCTCCGCCGCTTGCACGTCCTCATCGTCGAAGGGCAGTTGCGGCTCCACCTCGATCCATGTCGGGGCGGGAACCCCCGTCCCCACGCGAGGGTGCACGGACTCCGCGCAGGCTCCGAGCAGGGGCAAGAGAAGAAGGAGGGGCAGGCGCTGAAGCATCGCGCAACGCTATGCTCGACCCCGCGGCCGCGGTCAACCTCCCTTGTGGCAGGCAGGGCTTGATTGGGGGTCGGACACGGGACACGGCACGGTCGCCCCATTCGAAAAGGCCGGCGAGGCGGCAGCTAGCCACGCCCTCTTTCCGGCTCCCCCTTTGCCCCGCTACACTTCGCCCATGCCCCGACTTCACGCACCCTTCTGCCCACGCTGCCGCGACGCGCTCACCCCGGGCAAAGCGCGCAACGTCACCCTGCACGCATGCGGACACTGCGGCGGAGTCTGGGTCGACCCCGTTTGTGCCGACCGCATGTTGGATGCCTACGAAGCCGACGCCCTCCTGCTCGCAGACCGCATCGCCCAAAGCGCAGCAAAACGCACTGACACGTCCCACAAAAGGATCCCGTGCGCCGTGTGTGACACCCCGATGCGGGTCCGTCACCTGCACGGTGTGGACATCGATCACTGCGACGACCACGGGACCTGGTTCGACGCCCATGAACTGCGCAGCGTCGCGGATGCCCAGGCACAGGTGCGTCGCGAGCGATTCCAGCAGTCCGCCCCCGCCTTCCCCGCTCCGGCGGCTGCCACCGCTGCGACAGCTGCCACGCTGGCGGCCGCCGTGCCCCCCAACCACCAGAGAAACCACGATGTCTCCCTCGTCGACGTGGGGGACGCCGTGGAGATCGGGTTGGACGTCGCGGACGCAGGCCTCGACGTGGGCGCGGACGCGGCGGACATCGCCGGGGCGGCCGTCGAGGTCGTGGGGGGAATCCTCGGCGGGCTGTTAGAGCTCTGAGACAGCGGTAGCGCTTCACCGCGACGCGAGGCGAAGCACCCGCACCGCGTTGCGACGGTAGATCTTGTCGAGCACGTCCGGCGGCAGGCCCACCCCCGCGATCGTCCATCCCCCCTGGATCGGGGTCGGTGATGGGATCTTCGGGTCCGACGTCTCCAAGTAGCGATAGGACGACGAGAAGAACAGGTCGACATCGTCGACGGTAGGAAGCTCGTTGCCGCTGGACCCTGGCACGATGTCGAGAGGGTCCACGCCGACGCCGAGGTCGGTGCCGTAGAGGATCCGGTCCTGGAACTCGACGAACAGCTCACGCATCTTGCCGGCAGGATGGCGCCCGAACTCGGGGAAGCGAGCCGCGGTGTCGATGACGAGATTCGGGTAGCTTCGAAGCATGCGGGCCACCCGGTCGGGGTCCTCCGCCGCGCAGCCGAAGTGCACCGCAATAAACGTGGTGTCCGGGTGGCGGTCGATCCGTCGCTCGAGCTCGTCGAGCAGCTCACGCCACGAGGGGATGGGCTGCCCGTGCAGGGACCATTCGGGGTGGGCCAGCAGCTCGAGGTGACGTTCGTTGGCCGGCCCCGGGGGCTCCCAGAACGCGCGGGGGTCCGCCGTGTGGATGGCGACGGGCATGTGCAACCGACCGGCAGCGTCGAACACGGGATCGAGCCGGGGGTCGTCTACGGGGACACGCAGACCGTCCTGATCGAGGTAGCCGAGGCCCAAGCCCTTGTACACCTTGAGGCCCCGTGCCCCCATGTCGTGCGCTCGCGCGAGCATGGAGGCGATGCGCTCACCGAAGCCGGGCCGACGCAGCTCCACACCGGGCAGGGTCATGAAGACGGTGATCGCGCCGTTCGATGCGGCGGCCTGCTCGAGGTGCGCGGCGAGGTTCGTGTCCGGGGTGCCGCCCGACAGGTCCACGATGTGTTCGAAGCCGTAGCGGCTCATCAGCTTCTGCACCTGAGGCAGGGAGCCCACCGAAAGGTGCGCGTGGCTGTCGATGCGCCGATGCGTCGCGACGGCAAAGGGAGTTGTTTCGCCCGTGAACAGCTCCCGCTTCCGGTTCTGCCGCAAGACCAGAACCAACGCGATCGAGAGCGCAAGGCAGACCGCCAAGACGAGGGCGAAGCTCCTCTTGCGCCGAGGCGACGGGACCTCCTGTCGGGAGTTTGTTTCCTCAGACACGTCCTCAGACACGTCCTCAGACGCCAAGCAATCGCTTGTGGTCGGGGAAGATCTCCCAGTCGCCGACGGGGCGTTCCTTGCGCACGCGGGCCACGCACAGGGCGTCGGCAGCGATGAGCAAGGAGACGAGATACCCGACGCCGCAGCTCAGAATCGTGGCAGCGAGGATGGCGATGCCCTTGACGGTCTGACCAAGCAGCATGTGCCCCACGCCGGGGACGAACACGCTCAGAACGATGGCGACGATGTCATTGGTCTCGAGCGTGGCGAGCGGTCCACTCTGTTCGGTCATGGCGGGGTCCTTCCTTGACGGGTACGGACCTCGACTTAAGCGCTGTGGACTGTCGGCGCAAGGGGTAGTTCGAGCGGGGACGCGGGGCGGGAGGGTCTAGGTCAGTAGTCGTAGCAGCCCGAGTAGGAGGAATTCATCGGGGCACTGAGGGCGAGGGATGCCACGGGGGTGGTGAGGTCATCGATGTGGTTGACCACCACGCCACCGTAGGAGATCGAGTAGACGAAGTCCTCGAGGAACAGCCCGCGACGCACTTCCATACCGTAGTAGCCGCCGCAGTATCCGTAGGGATCGGGGGCTTCGCCGAACAGGGCCGTGTGATCGACCGAACCACGGCGCTGGATGCCCAGGTCCTTGTCGATGTCGAACAGCTCGAGGGAGCTGCGCATGGTGCCGTCGTAGTTGCCCCATCCCACGAAGGGGAAGGCGAGCAGGCCGTGGGAGGCGTAGTAGGTGAATGCCTTGTGGTTGCTCTGGGCCTCGGAGTACCCGTACATGTCCTGGTTCGAGAAGACGTACTTGTGCTTCTGCACGGGATTGACGGGGTCGGAGACGTCGAAGATTTGCAGCGCGAGGCCTTCGTCCTGTCCGATGGTCAGGAGGTGGTCGTCCCCGAGAGGGTGCATGTACTCGCTGAAGCCGGGGATCTTGAGCTCGCCGAGAACCTTGGGGGCGGCGGGGTTGGCGAGGTCGAGGACGAACAGGGGGTCGACCTGACGGAAGGTGACGAGGTAGCCGCGATCGCCCATGAAGCGCGCGGAGTAGATGCGCTCGCCGGGCGCGAGGTCACGCACGCTCCCCACCACCTGCAGATCCTCGCCCTGGGCGCCGAGGACGAAGACGTGGTTGACCTGGCTGTTGTCCCAGTCCGTGTTGACGCGCGTATCGGTGGTGGCGATGCGCAAGTGGCCGTTGTGCACGTCGAGGGAGAACTGGTTCAGCACGGTGCCCGGCACGGTGCCGGAGGCGGTGTACTGGGGCTGGGCCGGGTTGGCGGCGAGGTCGAACGTGTGAAGGTGGGTGTAGCTCGTGCTGATCGGGTTGGTGCTGAGCGCCTGGCGCGCGGTCCCGATCCCGTCGAGGCCCATGGGGGCGGCGGGGGCAGGCACAGCGACGTCATCCCCGCCGCCCGAGCCCCACGTTCCCACCTGCCACACGCCCGGGTCGACCCATGCCTGCGCAGCGATCACGAACGTGTCGAGGTTGGAGTACACCGTGTCCACGGCGCCCACGATGCTGGTTCCCACAGGCACGCGCTCCGGCGCCGTCAGGTCGATCGACTGGATCTGCGTCATGCCGTAGGTGGTGCTCCCCGCGGTGGGGACGTAGAACTCGTCGCAACGCGCGAGGTTCGCCTGCACGCCGGCTTCGGTGCGAATCATGTAGTAGGGCAGCCAGTCCATGAGGGTTGAGCCCATGATGATCGCGGTGTTCTCCGCGCGAAGCTGCTCGTAGGCGGCCGTCCACTGGGACTGGGACTCGGGATAGCTGTCCGGCCAGTACTTGAGCTGCGGCCCATAGGCGGCTCCCTGGATGACGGTACGGACGTGCTGTCCCACGCGGCGCGACGACGCGTAGGAGCCCTCGAAGTACATCTCGCTGACGACGGAAGGTTGGGCGTCTTGCAGTTGAAGGACGGTGACCTTGGTCAGGGGGTTGGCGAAGTAGCCGGGGTAGCCGGGATAGGCGGGTTCGGCCATGCCCGCACCGCCGGAGTAACCGTAGTAGTCGCTATAGGTGCTGCGGGGCTCGATGCCGGCCGCGGCATACACGGGTGCGCCATCCACGGTCGAGTACACCACGACCTTGCCCGCGTCGGTCACATACATCTCGGAGGGCGTGCCCTCGATCGCGAAGGAAGAAGACTGGGCCAACTCGGTGGCAGGCCAGGCATGAAGGACGAGGAAGCTCTCGCCGTGGAGGAGGTAGACGTACTTGCCGTCGGTCTTGACGATGTCGGCCTCGTCGACGCCTTCGACTTGGGTGTTGGTGCCGGAGAACTCCTTGGCGGACTCGGGCTCGGGGGCCGTGTTGGTCGAACCACCGGTGCCGCCAGAAGCCGCACCGCCCGTGCCCGACCCGTCCGCCATGCCGGGCGCGGATTCGTCGTAGCCCCATCCCTGGCTCCACATGGCGATCTCGGCGTCGATGCGAGCGTTCATCTTGGCGAGCGCATCGGCTTTGATCATGCCCTCGAGGTCGTTGCAATCGGCGGCCTTGGTGAGGGAGGCCCGGATGACGCCGTAGGTCGGGTCGTTCTTGTCGGAATCACTGCAACCGGTGGCGAACAGGCCGAGGGAAGCGAGGGCGATCAGGCTGGTGCGGAGCTTGTGGGTCATGTTGTCACCTCTTGGTCGACTCCTTTTGCATGGTTCGTGCCCACACGAGACCCGTCAAATTGCGCGTGAAAATTGAGGTTGAATTGGGGCACAAGGACATCGGGGTCAAGTGTGCCAAGGAGCCTGGCACAGGGGCGCCGCACGCGCAGAGCACGAGCACGAGCACGAGCACGAGCACGAGCACGAGCACGAGCACGAGCACGAGCACGAGCACGAGCACGAGCACGAGCACGAGCACGTGAGGAGGCTAGGAACCCGCGGGCGGCACGGGAACCATCTCGTCCCACCCGTACTCCTCCAAGTACCTCGCATAGACACCAGGACATACCGGGCGATACCGGCAGGTCCCACACCCGGGACCGAAGGTTCGAAAGGCCGCATCCAGACTGGCCGTGCGAATCGAACGCAGACCCTCGGCGCCTTCACAGGGTGTGGCCCCCGGCGGACGAACCCCTTCGACCTCCACCTCGTAGTGCACGTGAGTCTCCACGAAGCCACGGTTGCGGTCCGGCAACCCGGCCGTGACGCAAGGCGGCACGTCGACGAGAAACGCCCGAACGCCCCCGTCGCGCGCCCCAACCAGGAGACGCTCGAACTGCGCTCGTACGTCCCGATAGCGCGGTACCATCCGGCCGAAGTGCGTGGCCGCCCCGCCTTGGACCTGCAGCGCGTTGAACACCACCTGCCGAACGCCCAGGTCGACCAGCACCTCGTAGATCTCGAGCATCGCCTCGACGTTCCTACGCGTCACCACGGTGGACGTGTGGACGTCGAGAGAGCCGAGAGAAGCTGCGACGCGCAGTCCGTCCATCGTCTGCGCGAAGCTGCCGGGGGTGCGCGTGAGACCGTCGTGCATCGTGGCGCTGAGGCCGTGAATCGACACGTAGATGCGATGCAGTCCCGCGCGCGCGAGCGCCTGAGCGTAAGGGGCATACGCGAGCCTGCGCCCGTTGGTCATGAGGCTCACGCACCGGCATCCTGCGGCACGGGCCCAGCGGACGAACGTGGGAAGCTGCGGGTGGAGGGTCGGCTCGCCGGAGGTGAAGCAAAGCTCCTCGGCGTCCCTGTGCGTGTCGATGATCCAACGCACGCGCTCCGAGGTCAGCGATCCGTTCACGCGAGACCGTGCCTCCCGGTCTTCCTCCATGCAGAAGAGGCAGCGATTGTTGCAAGTCGCCCCGAGCGGAACGTGTACGCGCCGACCTTGCCGGCGAACGCGCTCGACGAACCCGTCGCTGGGCGGAGGTTCGGGATCACGGAACACGTGGGGAGCATAGCCCGAAAGGCGGGTCGCGACGAGGCGGTCAGCGGCTGCTTGTTGAACAGCTCGTCACGCCGGTCCCTTGAGACTTGCGCTCCCCGCGCTGGGATGCGAAGCGTCCCCGCCGATGCCGGAATCCCCTCGCCGTCGCTCGGACCCCGGGCTCGACCTGCACCGTGGCCTCGCCGTGGTCCTGATGTTCCTCGCCCACGCGTGGCGCATGCAGGACGGGCGGGCGCCTTCGGGGGCGCTCCGGTGGCTCGACGACACCCTCGCGTGGATGGACCGAGGCGTGGCCTACGTAGCGGCATCGTTCCTTTTCATCGCCGGCTTCAGCCTGGTGCTGGCGCGTCGCGACGCCGCGCCCCGCACGTCCCGCGCGTTCTTCGTGGGGGTCGCGCGTCGGGCGGGTTGGCTCTACGCGATGTCCTTGCTGATGTTCCTCGCCGAACACGGCACGGACTTCCCGGACATCGTGGCCTCCTCGGGCATCCTCTCGGTGATCGCGGTGGCGGTGACGACAACCGCGGCGGCGGTCGTGTCCGCACGGCCTAACCTGGCGCTCACGGCGCTTGCCGCGATTGTCATGGGAGTGACATTCGCCCTCGAAGCGATGGGGCTTTCGGTGTCGGGTCTGAACGCGGGACCGGGCGGGGCGATTCCCCTCGTCGCGTTCTCCGCGGTGGGGGCGCTGACCGCGAGGCTCTACCTCGCCCGTGGTGTGAAGGGTGTGGCAGCGGTCGCCGCGGTCGCGTCACCGGGGTTCGTGATCGCCCTGGCACAGGACGACCGGTGGCTGGCACTGTACACGAGCGTGTACCGGGACCACGGAGGGCTCGCGATCGCACACTTCCTGGGGCTCACCTCTCCGGGACCGGGGACTGTGTCTCGCGTGTTCTGGAACCCATCGACCATGGGGGCAGTCGGGCTTCTTGCCCCAGTGGCGCTCACGACGACGCTGCTGCTCGCGGCGCAGAACCGGCTTGCCTCGTGGCTCGCGCTCCGCCCGTTGTTGCTGCTGGGGAGGCATGCGTTGACGGTGTTCGTGGCGCACTACGCGATGCTCGGGGTCGCGGACCTGGCGGGACTGCGCCCGCCTCATGGCGCCTGGACGCTGCTGCTCGTCGCGGCACTGGTCGCGGCGTGCACCGGGCTGAGCGCGATTGCGGAGCGGTGGCCAAAGCGGGCGCGCAGGGCGAAATGAGTACCCAAGGTTGAGTCTTCACCAGGTGCGAACCGAACGGACAGGCGGCTACTTCGGTGGCCCGAGCACAACCGCATCACAGGGAAACGACGCGGTGAGCTCGTGCTGCCCCTCCTTGATCGCATCGCACGCGGCGCCCAGGATTTCGATCTCGGAGGACCCGTTGAGGCGCCACCCGTCAGAATCGTCGTAGTCCAAGGGGGTCCCGTCCAGGGTCACGCTTCCCTCGGATTCCATGCCCGCTACCACCTCCCCGTTGAGCGTGAAGATGCAGGACGGCGGAGCGGTGATGATGGCCTGGAACGCGTCCACGAGCCCTTGTGCGTCGAAAGCTTGCCAGAAGGGGGCAGTCCCGTTCACGGGTTCGCCCACGCCAGCGTTGGCCATGTCCTGGAGGTGGACGGCTCCGACGCCGTCACCCACCCCAATGATGTAGATGCGAATGCCAGCGGCGAACGCGGCTTGCGCCGCTGCCACCGTGAAAGCGTTCGCGTTGCCGTCCGGGTCCGCGCAGGAATCCGGCTCTCCGTCGGTTGCCAACACGATGATCTTGTCGCCCTCGACGTCGAGCGCCTCCAGGTCTCCCGCAACGACGTGCAAGCTGTCGCCCGTGGGGGTGTCTTGCTCCGGCTCGGCCGAAGCATACACGGCGTTGATTTCGCTGTAGTTCATGATCTCCGGAGCCACGCTCACGTGCTCGGGGCACGTGCCGCCCGCCGAGCCCTTGTGGCTCGTGTACAGGGTGAGACCCAGCCGAACGTCGCCCTCGAGCTGCGCCACCACTCCCGTTCCGGGACTCATCAGGGTTTGCCGGACCGCGTTCCAGCGAGTCGTACCGCCAAACGACTCCGTCATGCTGCCAGACTGGTCGATCAAGAGCACCACCGTCGGCACGACCCGCTCGAGTGTGACCGCGACATCTCCACACGATTCAGGCGCAGGCCCATCCGAGACCGACGCATCGAACACGCCCCCATCGTGGATGTCAGCGACGCAATTGCCGTACGCATCACAAGCACGACCGGGACCGCAGGAGCCGTCGCCAGGCACGCACTCCGCCGTGCAAGTCGAGTCCAAGCCGCAGTGCAAGCCGCTTGCGCAGTCCGTGTCCTCCGTGCACGACTTGCCGCACTCGGCAGCGTACACGCCAGCGCAAGGGTCGCCGGCGTTCGAGGCAAGTCCGTTCTCGTCAGACGAACAACCGGCTGCCCCCGCGAGCGCGACACCGACGACCACCCGTCCCCATGGCTTCCAGTTTCGCATGGCACTTACCCTCTCACGCGGTTGCAGGCATTCCCGACTGGGATGGTCGCCCGGGCGTCGTGACCGCGGCCGAGTTGTCGACGACGGCACAGCGGACCGGGCTCGAAGGCTACGTCTTGCATCGCTTCGCACTGTACAAGATTCGAGCCAGTAACCACGATCTAGAATCCGTTGGAAAAATGCCACCGTCGTGGGGTGATCAAAACCGGGGTGAGAAGGTTTGGTTCCCATGATGGGATCGATGTCTGCCTTCCGCTCGCCCGGCGGGTGGTTTTCCTTCACGGGGTTCGGAGATGCTATCCTCCGCGGCAGCTTACACCACGGACGAAGGGAACCTCTCATGCATCACACGTGTCGCTGGATTGCGGTGGTCGCGCTTCTCTCGACAGCGCTGGGCTGCGGTTCCAGCGAGGACGCGACCGCGGGCAACGCCAAGCAGGATGCTGCGTCCGATACCGCAGGGGACCAGACGGCCGACGCCACGGAGGATACGGAGCACGACAGCACCCCGTCGGACGGGCCGGGTCCCGACGGGTCCTGGCCGGACGGTGGACCGGATGCGCAAGAGGACGGGGCGCAGGACGCCCCCGCGGACGCGTCGCAGGACGTTGCGCAGGAGAGCGCGCCCGACGCGGGCGCCCCGATGTACCTGGTGAGCATCGACCATCAGGCGAGCCCCTCGAGGCTGCTCGAGGTCAGCCTTGCGACGGGGATGGGCACGGTCGTGTGCAATCTGCCCGCGGGCGTGGACGCGGTGAACTACCACTCCACGACCTTCTCGCGGGAGGGCAAGCTCTACGCCTCGAACTACGAGAACGCGACGCTCGACCTCATCGACCCTTGCACGTGCGAGGTGACGGTGATCGGGCCCACGGGAGTCGGGGCGATCCCTGGCATCACGGCGAACAAGACGCTCGGGCTGTACGGCATCGACACGACGAACGACCACCTGGTGGACGTCTCCGTGTTCACGGGGGCAGCGACGGTGATCGGGTCGCTCGGTGCGGACTTCACCACGGCGGGAGCGACGTGGTCGGACGCCCTCGAGGCGGGCTCGGGAGGGTTGTTCGGGCTGAACGGCGCGACGAGCCAACTCTACGAGATCGACGCCACCACGGGATTGGCGACTGCCACGCAAACGGTAACGGGAGTCACGATCGGATCGGTGGGGATCGAGCTTCACCCGTTCGATGGCAACCTGTATGTCTGCACCAACGACGCTATCCTGTACAAGGTGGATCCGGGGACGGGAGTGGCGGTCGCGGTCGGGGCGGGGATGGGACACGTGGGGCCGTGCAACAACCTCGCGGCGCCTTGGAAGGTAGTGGCCTGTCTGGCGGATTGAGCGCTCCTTCGCACGAGCACGAGGTCGTGGACACGCTTGCACCTTCCGCGCGCGTTTCGTATGAGCATCCGTGCTCAAACACCCCCTACGAATACGACCCATGAAGCAGACTCTCCTGGTCGCCTCGCTCCTATGCCTGACCGTGGCCTGCGGCACGACCGAAACGAAGCACGAGCCGCCTCCCGCTCCCCCCACGGCCACCTCGGCCGCCGCGGTCTCACCTGGGCCCGCGCCGTCTCCGACCATCGCTCCCCCCGTGACGCCGCCGGGTCCGACGGCCCGTCTCGAGGACGAGCGCAACACCATCGACATCTTCCGGACCGCCGCCCCGGCCACGGTGTTCGTCACCCAGATGCGCCTCGTGCGTGACTGGTCCATGCGCGCGGCGGAGGTCCCTGCGGGCTCCGGCACCGGGTTCGTGTGGGATCAGAAGGGCCACATCGTCACGAACTACCACGTGGTCGACCCGGCCAGCAGCGGGCGCACCACGTACACGGTCACGCTCTACAACCGCAAGTCCTACGAAGCCACCTTCGTCGGCGGTGAGCCCAACAAGGACATCGCGGTGCTGCGCATCACGGCACCCGCCGAGGAGCTGACCCCCATCCGCGTGCTGCCCACCGCGCAGAAGGTCGAGGTAGGCCAGAAGACCATCGCGATCGGCAACCCCTTCGGGCTCGACCACACCCTGACCACGGGCGTCATCTCCGCCCTCGGCCGCGAGGTCACCGGCTACGGCGGCGTGAGCATCCGGGACATGATCCAGACCGACGCCTCGATCAACCCTGGCAACTCGGGCGGCCCCTTGCTCGACTCCAGTGGGTTCTTGATCGGCGTGAACACCATGATCTTCAGCAAAAGCGGCGGGTCCGCCGGCATCGGCTTCGCCGTGCCCGTCAGCACCGTGCGACGCATCGTGCCCCAGATCCTCGAGTTCGGGCGGGCCAAGCGCGCGGGCCTCGGCATCCGCATGCTCCCCGACCGCTACGCAGCACGCGCCGGCGTGCGAGGCGTCATCGTCGGCGAGGTGGTGTCCGGATCGCCGGCCGAGAAGGTCGGCATCCGTGGCCTGCAGCGAACGAGCTCCGGCTCCCTGCTGCTCGGCGACGTGATCGTCGGCATCGACGATCACGAGGTGAAGGACTACGACGATCTGTACAACGCGCTCGATCGCTACAACGAGGGCGACGAAGTCACGGTCAAGGTGCTGCGGGAGGGCAAGGTAGTGGGGATGAAGCTGGCGCTGACCGATCTGGGATGAGGCCCCCGTGGCTGTAACTTTCCCGCCTCGCCACGTGTGCGGACTTTCTGGGTGGTGAATCTCGACGGTTGTCGTTGCTTCAGGCACAATGCGAGGGATTGGTTTTGTGCCCATGATTCCTCGTAGCCCTTCCTCTCGCGATCGAAACCGCCGTGGTGCGGGATGGGGGCTCGGCGTGGTGGTGGGGGTCTCGCTGCTGACGACCGCATGTGTTCTCGTCATGGACGCGGACTTCGACAGGTACCAGGCGGCGGCGTCGGCAGGTCCTGGGGAGGATGCGTCCCCCGACGGCGCCAGCGGGATGGCGGATGCCCAGGTGCAGGACGCCGACGGGGATGCGAGCACGGGTGGCACCGGCGCCATGGGCGGCACCGGTGGAGCCGGCGGAGTCGGCGGAACCGGTACGGGAGGAACGAGCACCGGCGGCACGGGCGGCACCGGTGGCACAGGCGGCACCGGCGGCACCGGCGGCACGGGCACCGGCGGGACAGGAGGCACGAGCGGGACAGGCGGAACAGGGGGCGCGTCGCCCACGTGCGACGACGGCATCCGGAACCAGGGCGAGCAGGGGATCGATTGTGGCGGGCCGTGTCCCGCTTGCCCGCCCGTCGGGTTCACGCACACGGAGAACTTCGACGCCTTCCCCAGCTGGGGGCCCGACGGCGCGTACACGGTCATGGGCTCCTGCCACGAGGACAACTACGTCGAGGGGTGGGCCGTCACGAACGTGAACGACATCTTCTTCCCGAAAGCCTCGGGCTACTACGCGGCGATCTACACCGACGGGGTGCTATACATTGGTTTCCCTTGTGACGATTCCTTGGTGTCGCCCGAGTTGCAGGCGAACCAAGCTTCGCAGGTGACGGTGGACTTCGACAGCTCGCTCTTGACCGACACCGATACGAAGGCATCGGTGTGGCTCGTACGCGACAGCGTGAGCGAGGAGATCTGGCAACGCTCGACGGACAACCTCAACGAGCACGTGACCCTCGGGCCGCTGCCGACGGTCGGCGTGACGAAGCTGCGCATCTTCTTCCGATACGAGGGGGAGTTCGAGTTCTACTGGAAGATCGACAACGTGCGGGTCGAAGGCATGTGAGGTTCACCCCAGCCGCGCGCGCACGCTCGTGATCACGTGCTGGTCGACGATGTCCCACCGGGCATCGATTTCGAACGGGCCTTCCTGTCCCTTGAGGGACAGGACCACGGTGGCCTGATGGTCACCCAGGACTTGCACCCGTGCTTCATGGAACCCGACGTAGCGCTGGACGTGCGGGTCGATCGCCTTGAAGACGGACTCCTTGAGCGAGAACGCGGTCACGATGGCGCGCCATCGTTGCGCCTGCGGTAGGGTCTCGACGTGGGCGATTTCCTCGGCGCGCAGCACGAGGCGGGCGATCTTGGGTCGTGGCCGGTCCAGCTCTTCGAGGTCGACGCCCACGGTGTCGGACGCAGACCGTTCGGCAAGGGCGAGGGCGATACGAGGTTTGTGGGAAATGGACGCGGTGATGCCTGGGGGTAACGCCGGGGCCCCGCGCGGCGTCGAGAGTACGGTACCGAGTTGCATGCCGAGATGACGGGCGGCGTGGTGCAAGGCCGTGCGACCGCCGATCCAGGAGACGCGACGGAGCGGTGCGAGGGCGTCCGCGTGGGCTCGCTCCTCGGGCGAAAGCAGGGAGGGAATGTCGCGGATGTCATCGGTGCGTGCCGGCAGGTGGACCCCAGCGAGGACACCGTGCGGAGATTCGGTCAAAAAGAGCAGGGAAAACGCTTCAGGCACGGGCAAGAACTCCCGGGGCGCGACGCGATGAGCACGGTGGGTTCCTACCATCGATGAGGGTCGAAGGCTTCTTGGAAACAGTGGCCATGTCCAGTATGGGTGGTGCCATGCGGTGTGCCGTCGGGACGATAGTGTTGATGGGTTTGCTCGCCACGGCGTGCGGCAGTGCGAATGTGGCGCAGCGCCCACCGCCGGACCTGCCTGTGCCGGCCTCCGAGCCGCGCGAGCGCGTGGCGGCGCGCGTGGACATGGTTCCTTCCCGAGACTGCGAGGAAGCCTTCGACCTCGCCCTCTACGCGAATCGCGCCATCGAGCTCATCGCATGGGACAGCCGCGTGGGAACCTGCATCGACCGCCACGTGAGCATTCAGTTTCTCCCACGGAAGATCAGCCGCAGCCAGGTGGTCGATGCGGTCAACCAGCGTGCGACGCGCGTGACGGTGTACCGGGAAGGTGCCTTCAACCATGACGCGAAGAGGTAACAGCGTGCATCGCGACCGACGATCGAGCCGATGGCTTGGCCCGTTGCTGCTCCTTCTGGGGTTGAGCCCCGCGGGCCTGGTGCTCTGGCATGCGAACACCGGGGAGGCCATGGCCTCCGAGACCGAGGAGGACATGCGCAGGCGCGTGCTCGCCTCCATCCCGAACGACGCGTCCGTGCTGATCAACGTGACGGGCCGGGAGATGCCCGCGAGCCCTGACATTCTGAACCTCGGCAAGCGGGGGACGCGTGCGCTGGAGCGTTGCCTGTCCGACAACGTGGACGGCGACATCCGCACCACCTGCGCCATCCTGCTCGGGCGCTTGGGGGATCGTCGTGCGCTGGGGACGCTGCAGTCTGCCCTCGCGGACTGGGAGCCCGGGGTGCGCCACTGGGTGATCCAAGCGCTGCAAGAGATCCCCGACCGCACTTCCGTGGACCCCTTGCTCAAGCTGTACGCCCGCAAGGACGAGACGGCATCCAACCGCGCCGCCATCCTCCACACCTTGGGCTCCCTGTCCGATCCCAAGGCCGTTCAGGTGCTGCGCAGGGAGCTGCGGGCGACCCCGGAAAAGAACGAAACGGACTTTCGCGAGCATGCGTTCCGCGCGTTGTGGACCAGCCGCCACATGATGGCGCCCACCACGCTGGCAGGCGACGTGGCGACCGCGCTTCGCAGCGAGAACAAACGCCTCGTGCTCGCCGCCACGGAGGCGAGCGCCGAGCTTCGATCGCCGACCCATGTCGGTGCGCTCATCCCCCTGCTCGAGGACCCCAACCCTGACATTCGCAACAAGGCCGTGTACGCCCTCGGGCGCATCGGCGACGGGCGGGCCACGCGCGCCTTGCTCGACCGGCTTCCCCAGGTGCGGGAAGCGCGCACGCTCAACAACATCGCCTTCGCCCTCGAGCGGCTGGACCGCCCCGCCTTCTTCGAGGCCATCTCCAAACTGATCGAGCACAAGCAAGCCATCATCCGGCTCAACGCCGCTTTCGTAATCGGCGATGTCCAGCGCAAAGAAGGCCGGGTCTTGCTCGAAAAATCCCTCAACGACCCCAGCGACTACGTCAAGACCAGCGCCATCGTCGCCCTCGGCAAGCTCGGCGACGCCGGCGCCATCCCCGTGCTCGAAAGCTACGTCGACGACCCCAACCTGTCGATCCGACAGGAAGCCATCTACGCGATCAACGCGTTGACAGGAAACCGACGCCTCGACCTCGTGTACGAGAAGCTCTTCGTATCGAAGCCCTATCCCATCCAGCACCGCGCCGCACTCGTCCTCGGCAAGGCCGGAGACCCGCGCGCCCGCTCGTTCCTGCTCGCGTGCGTGGAACACGACGCCTGCCCCCTCGGCGAGATCGACACGTTCTTGCGAAGGAGCACGGATCCGTCCGTGTCCCAGCGCATGCTGCTGGCCTGGGGCCAGGGACGGAACGACCTGGCGGACATGCTCGCTGACATGCGGCCGCCAGGGACCCTCGGCCTGGCCCTCGGCATGGTCGATGCCGCTCACGTCCGTGGCGACGTCGAACAGGTCAAGAACGCGATCGACCTGGTGGGCGACCTCGGCGAAGCTTCCGCGTCAAACCGCGTCGCCCGCCACATGAGCAGCACGGACACGTGGCTGCGCCTGCACACGGCCGTCGCCCTCTCCAGGTTGGGAGACGTGGCCGCCGATACGCGCATCCTCGGTGACCTCGACAACCTCGCGGCGGACTGGCTACCGGGCCTTGTGCGCTTGCTATCACGCGTGCGGGAGCCCGAGGTGCGTGCTCGACTCCTGCCCGCGCTGCTCGAGCGCGAGAAGGGCGCCGACGTCGATGTGGCGCTCGCTTCGGCCGCGGTGCGGCTGGCGTGGGACCCTGATGCAGGCGTGTTTCGCATGCTCGATGCGCTGTCGTCGTCCAGCGCGAGGGAGCGCGGACTCGCCGAGCGATACCTGCACCGCGACCGGTCCCCGCGCGTCACGTGGCTCCTGCGTCGCGCCTTTGCCCGCGAAACCCGGCCCCACACCAAGGACATGCTCCGCAAGCTGCTCGACGCACGTCCCGGGAGCTGACGTCCCTTGCTCCGTCGCGCTCGCATGACCATCTCGGGCTGCTTGTGGCTCGCGATCGTGGCGGGCGTGGTAGCGGCTTCGCTGGTGTACGACCCGTCGGCCGCGGCGGCCCACCCCAAGCGCGTGGCCGGATTGCTGGTCACACTCTTCGCCGTCGTGGGTGTGCTCGCGGCCCGGTCACGAGGCCAACGACTCTTCGGCGGCCCCACGCTGAGCCCCGCGCTCTCCGGTTGGTTGGCATTCGTCGTCGTGTCGGGCGTGTCCATTCTCTGGGGCAAGCCCGCAGGTCTCGACGACGCGATGGGGTGGGTCGCTGGGGCCGGGGTCGCGCTCGCGGCGGGGGCCTTGCCACGTCGTGTGGCGCGCTCGGCCGCGCTATCGGCCGGGTGGTGGATCGGTTCCGTCAGCGCGGTGGCAGTGCTCGCTCAGTGGATGGGAGGCACGCGCGGGATTGCCTTGCACGGCGGTCATGGCAACGGCAACTGGCTCGGGTTGGTGCTTGCCGTCACGCTACCGCTCTCCGCGGGGCTCGCGAAGGCAGCACACGATCGACGGGCGCCGTGGTGGGCAGCCGCCGTGGTCGGCGTCGGGCTGCAGCTTCCCGCTCTCCTGCTCGCAAGCTCCCGCGTGGCGTGGGTCGCCTGTGCTGTCTCGATCGGGGTGGCGACCTGGCTCGCGTTCCCGGCCGCAACGACGTGGCGTCGCGTCGCAGGGGCGTTCGCGGTCGTGCTGGTCTTGTCCGCCGCGTCATGGACGGCGCTGCGGTTCGAGAGCGGGACCGAAAGGCAGGTTGGAGGGAACGCGACCACGTCGATCGCGGGACGCAAATGGATATGGAACGCGAGCCTCGATGCGGGAAAGACTGCCCTGCCAATGGGAACCGGGCTCGGAGGGTTTGCTCACGCTTACCTGGACGCGCAAGGGACGGCACTGGCCGGACTGCCCGTGACAGAAGCCAGCCGTCGCTTCCAGAACGCGACGACGGCACATCAGGAGTGGATTCAGGCGTTGGTGGAGACGGGCCCCTTGGGTCTGTCGTTGCTCGCGCTGGCGCTCGGGTCCGCGATGCTGGATGCGATCCGACGGCGTGACGCGAGCATGACGGGAACCTGGGTGGCGTTGATCGTGTGCTGCTTCGGAGACAGCCCGCTTCGCCAGCCGGCCATCGTGCTGTTGATGGGTCTATGCTTCGCTGCGCAGCGACGGTGCTGGTGGAAACGACCCACGCCGGCGCTCGGAGCCACGTTCGTCGCGTCGTCCGTGCTGCTCGCGGTTGGGGTGGCTGCGTGGTTGGCGTGCCGATGGGAGACGGCGGCGAGAGACGCATTGCCGGGCGACCAGGAAGCATGGCTCGAGCGGGCGGTGCAGCTGGACGATCGTTCCGGGCAAGCGGCGCTATCGCTGGGGTTGTTGCGGCTGGAGACAGGAGACGCACGAGGCGCGCTGACGATGCTCGCGGCATCGAGGGATCGGCTCGCGAACGTGGGGACGGACGTGGCGATGGGCAACGCGTGGATGCAGCTGGGAGAGCCTGCGAAGGCGGAGCGAAGCTACGAGCGAGCGTTGCGCAGACACCCGGGATTTTTCCGCGCGCACGCCAACCAGGTGGAGGCGCTCCGCGCCCAGGGGAAGCTGGAGGAAGCCGAGCAGCACATGGCCGAGGCACGAAGGCTCTATCCGGGGCATCCGAAGCTCGCGGAGATGGAGGAGGCGTTGCGTCGCGCACGTCAGGATCGGGAAGCCGGAGTTGCCCCTTGAGCGAGCTTGGCCCTGGGAATTCTCGTTGCCCGAGCGTTTGTCGATAACTTGCCTCTGCGGTCGCGTTCCTTAGGATGGGGCACTGCATGGAACGACGAAGCACGCGCAGTGACGCTCCGGACATGGCCTTGCATCTGTTCCTGCACGAGCGGGCACGACAGCAGCGCCTGGGGGCGTTGATGGTGTCCGATGACCGAGGAAGGCTCGTGGCGACGAGCCAGTCGCTGCCGGAGATCGAAGAGCTCGCGGCGATGGCGCCCAAGCTCGCGACGCGCGACCCCGAAGGAGAGTCTCTCGCCCATCAGCTGGGCATTCCCATCTACTTCCGCCACGTGGCGGTCCGCGGAAGAACGCTGGTTGTGGGCGCCATAGGCGACGAGTCCCGTTGTCAGAATGCGCTCGCCGACGTGGATCGGGGCGTTCGCAGGATCCTGGGCGAAGCGGTCTGAACCAACCGCTTAGCAACTGCGCAGAAACGAGTGACTCTATCCCCGATCGGGCTCGGGCTCGGGCTCGGGCTGACTCGGGCTGAGGAAGAGGGTTCCATTGTTGTTGCGCAGCTACTTAGGCTCTTGCGATCACGTCCGGACGCGGGGCTGGGGGCCGAGTGGACAGCGGTCGGTCCTGCGGATGAACCACGACGACGGGACAGCTCGCGCGTCGTACGATGCGTGAGCAGATTCCGGGCCCCAGCAAGTCGTAAAGCGCCCCGTGGCGATGGGAGCCGATCACGATGAACGCGGGGTTGAGCTCGTCGAGCGCTCGACAGATCGCTTTGCGCTGCACCGCGTTGGTCATGTGAGTCCGTGCGTTCACGCCTTCTTCAACGAGCCTTCCCCGCAGCGCTTCAAGCCGAGCAAGACGGTCCTCCTCTTGTTGACGCTCCCAGTTGATGGGCTGGACCATGCCGACGGCGACGCGGCCGTCGACGCCGGCCATCACCCACGGCTCGGTGGGTGGGGCTGCGTGGAACAGCACGAGCTCTGCATCGAGGGCCTCGGCGAGGTCCACAGCGGTGTCGATGACAGCCGGCGTGAGGTCGGAGAAATCGATGGCGGCAACGATGGTCTTCATGGCTCCCCCTTTCGAACCAAGAGTCGCTCGGATGGCGCGCCGTCCCCCGACGCGACACCCGACCCCATGGCTGGAGTGTGTAGTGAAAGGTGCACCTTGTCAAAGCCGATCAGGCGTCCGCGGCTCGATCGCGCTGGCCCCGCCGAGCTTCTGACCACCGGCAAGCTCCGAACGCCCGCTTGATTTCCCGCTTCCCCGACGTGCGCTATGCTCCCCTTGTCCGATACAATGCGGAGCCTGGACCGGAACCGAATCGATGACCGAACCTGAACGCGTGTTGGCCGAGCGCTACCGCTTGATCGAGCCCCTGGGCCAAGGGGGCATGGGAACCGTGTGGCGCGCCGAGCACGTGGAGCTCGGGTCCAAGGTCGCCATCAAGTTGATCGACGCCGGCATCGCCGAGTCGTCGGACGCTCTCGGCCGGTTCAAGCGTGAGGCCAAAGCCGCGGCGGCCCTAGCCAGCGCACACGTGGTGCAGATCTTCGACTATGGCGTCGACAATGGGACGCCGTACATCGCGATGGAGCTGCTCGACGGCGAGTCTCTCGGGGACCGTCTGGATCGCACGGGGACGCTGAGCCCAAAGGAGACGTTGCGCGTGCTGACGCATGCCGGGTTCGCGCTCGACCGGGCGCACGAGGCGGGCATCGTCCACCGTGACATCAAGCCGGACAACATCTTCCTGACCAAGGGCGAAGACGGTGAGTTCCTCGGCAAGATCCTCGACTTCGGCGTGGCGAAGGCCAAGACGCAGGACCTGGCAGGTGCCGCCTCGAGCCACACGCGAACCGGAGCGCTCGTCGGGTCTCCTTACTACATGAGCCCGGAGCAGGTCCGGCACACGAAGGACGTCGACCACAGGGCGGACCTGTGGGCTTTGGGGGTCATCGCGTTCGAGTGTCTGGTGGGTTCCCGCCCGTTCGAGAGCGAGGCCCTGGGCGACCTGCTCATCCTGATCTGCACGGAAGATGCCCCGGTACCGTCGGAGCGCGCCTCCGTCCCTGCCGGGTTCGATGCGTGGTTCGCGAAGGCCTGCGCGCGAAAGCCCGACGATCGTTTCCAGAACGCGAAGGAGATGGTGGAGGCGCTCCGGGGGGTCATTGCGGGAGAGGGTGCCACGTCGAGCGCCGGCCTGGCCGCTTCGGAGGGGAGCACGAAGGCCGCTTCCACCGCTTATCAGCAGAGCGCTCCGGACCTTGCGGGCACCGGCGGGGCCACGGACCTTCCGACCAAGCCCAAGACGACGCTGTTCGTCGGGATTGGGATCGCGGTGGTGGTCGTGGTGGTGGCGGTCGGTGCGTTCCTTTCGGGGCGGTCCGCGCAGGAGGCGGGTTCGTCCGGGCTGGTGCGGGACGCGGTCATGACGGACGCGGAGGCAGCGCCCACGCAGACGGCGGCGACCACGCAGACGGCGGCTGCTCCGGATGCCGGGCGCTTGGTCGAACCGATGGACGAAGATGCATCGGCAGGCACGGGTGGGACCGCAGAGCCGCGTCCCACGGCGACGGCTCGGCCGACGACGACAGCCCGGCCTACGGCGCCAGCCACGACCACGGCGGCCCCCACCGCGACGGCCACCCCTACCGCGAAGCCCACCGGACCTGACTACGGCTTCTGAGCTTCCTCGTCGGGGCCGGACCGTGCTACTGCGTCGGGCATGAGACGCTTTCGGTGGATGCTCGTCGCGGTCGCGTGCACGATGGTGGTGCCGTCGGGCGCGGTCGCTCAGGAGATCGATCCCCAGGCGCGCGCTGCCGCTCGCGCGCTCGTGGAAGAGGGTGACAAGCTCTGGACGCAAGAGGACTACGCGGGAGCGCTCGATCGCTTCACGCGCGCGCACGGGCTAGTGAACGCGCCGACGATCGCGATCCGCCAGGCCGAGTGTCTGGAGAAGCTCGGACGCATCGTGGAGGCTTCGGAGATCTACATGGCGGTGAGCCGTGCGCGGCTCGAGGCGGGCGCCCCTGACGCGTTCAAACGTGCGGTGGCGAGCGCTCTGGAGCGGGTCGCGGCGTTGCGCGAACGCCTCTCCATGCTCGAGCTCAAGATCGAAGGGGAGGACCTCGATGGCGTGAAGGTGTTGGTAGACGGCCGGCAGATCCCCTCTGCGCTGGTAGGCGCGACCTTCCCCATCGATCCCGGAGACCGCGTCATCGAAGTGGTCAAGGGCAACCGCAAGGTTCGCGAGACGGTGTCGATCGGGGAGAAGGAGACCAAGAGTCTCGTGTTGACGTTGCCGCCGGGCGAACCAGAGCCCGTGACTCCCCCCGTCGGGCCCACCCCCCAGCCTCAGCCAGGCCCAACGCCCGTCCAGGGTTCGGTGGAGCCTCCCTCCAGCCAGCCCACGTGGGGTTGGATCACGCTGGGGGTCGGGGCCGCCGGTCTCGCCGTCGGCGGGGCCACTGGCTTTCTCGCCATGGGCAAGCGCGGCTCCCTCGACGACACCTGCGTCGACGGCAAGTGCCCGCCCGCGCAGCAGGGAGACGTGGACAGCTACAACCAGATGCGGATGATTTCGACCATCGGGTTCGGGGTGGGGCTCGTCGGGGTCGGGGCGGGACTAACGCTCTTGCTGACTGCACCCGACCCGCAGCCGCGGGAGACGGCGGGCGTTCGACCTTGGGTGGGAGTCGGCTCTGCCGGCGTGGAGGGCACGTTCTGATGCGCGCGGCAACCAAGACGATCATGCTGGTTCTGGCAACCGCCTTTGGTGGGTGTCTGTTGCCGGAGTACACCGTAGACGACAACCTCGGCGGGCAAGGTGGCAGTGGCGGAAGCCTGCCGGAGCTGCCTCCTCCTCCGGCGAACTGCAACGGGCCTACGGGACCGACGATGGTTCCCGTCCGTGGCGGGTATTGCATGGATGCGACGGAGGTGACCTGGGGCGACTACGGGACGTGGGCGCTCAGTGCCTCGCAGGACCCCGACTTCGCCTCCTCGCAGACACCCGAGTGCACGTGGAACACCGACCCCAAGCCCGGCGCGGGCATGGGGTGCGCGGCGCCCCTCGGCGTCGACGGTCCGCAATACCCCGTCGTATGCGTCGACTGGTGCGATGCCCAAGCCTATTGCAAGGCCCAGGGCAAGCGTCTGTGCGGCAAGATCGGAGGCGACGGCCTGGGTTTGGCGGAGTACCTCGACCCGTCGGAGAGCCAGTGGATGAACGTCTGCTCCTCGGGCGGGCGTTACCCCTACCCCTACGGCGACACCTTTGCGACGAGCCAGTGTCACGCCTTGGGCACGCCCCAGGCCCAGCCCTCCAAGACGCTCGGCTATCCGACATGCCAGTCCACGCAGAGCGGGTATCTCGGTGTCTACGACCTGAGTGGCAATGTCGCCGAGTGGGAGGACGCCTGCAACGGGAGCGTGGGCTCCGGGGACAAGTGCCGCGTGCGGGGAGGCTCCTTCAAGGAGACCTCCGAGAGTGCCTCCTGCGGTGCGGATCAAGCGGTCACGCGCGACAGCCGGGTGGACTACATCGGATTCCGCTGCTGCTGGGATCCACCCTCCTGAACGCGAGCCGTTCCGATTCCGTGAGCTTGTGTGCCGGGTCGAAGGGCACTCACTCGGCGAGACCTTCGAGAACCTCGTCGCAGCCGCGGCTCGATTCCGTTTGCATCTCCGCCATGGCGGCGCGAAGTTCAACCGGAGGTGCCGGCTCCTTGGGAGCCCGGTGTGCGTGACACCATGAAGCGCGTGTTTCCCCCTTCCTTCCTGTTCGGCACGGCGACCGCGGCGACGCAGATCGAGGGACACTGCACCACGAGTGATTGGTGGCACTTCGCGACGCAGCCTGGCCGCGTGAAGAATGGGGACTTGCCCCACCCGGCCTGCGACGCCTGGCATCGATTCGAGCAAGACATCGCCCTGCAGCGGGACCTTGCGTGCAACGCCCACAGGATGTCCCTCGAGTGGGCGCGCATCGAGCCGGCGCCGGGCCAAATCGACCACAGTGCCCTCGACCGCTACCGAGAAATGATCGGCGCCCTCCGCGACGCATCCATCGAGCCGATGGTCACCCTCTTGCACTTCACGCTTCCGCGGTGGGTGGCCCAGCGAGGGGGATTGCTCAGCCCGTCCTTCGCGGAGGCCTTCGACCGGTTCGTCCAAGTCGCCGTCGAGCACCTCGGGGATCTGGTCCCCCGGTGGGTCACGATCAACGAGCCGAACGTCGGCGCGAGTCTCGGCTACCTCGTGGGGATCTTTCCGCCGGGGCGTCGGGACGCCCTGCAGGCGTGGCGGGCCCAGGAGGCGCTGCTCGACGCCCACGTGCGCGCGTACCGTTCGATCCACGCGATCGCGGGGCGTCGCGGGTGGGCCGTGGAGGCTGGAGTGGCCCATCACCTCCGCGTGGTGGAACCCTGGGACAGGACCAGTCCGGCGGACCGACTGGGCAGCCATCTGTTCGAGTGCGTCTTCAACAACGCATTTCCTGGCGCTCTGTGCGGCCTCCCCCCCTCCCGCACGGAGCGGGCGCTGCTCGCTCTCACGGGGACCAAGCGCCGAGAAGCCCGCGACACCCACGACTTCTTCGGGCTCAATTACTACGGGCGATTCCGGGTGCGCTCCAACCGCAAGGCGCGGGACGGCTCGTTCGTGTTGCTCGAGGCCACGCCGGGCGCCGAGGTGTCGGACCTTGGGTGGGAGGTCCTCCCGGAAGGTTTCGGCCACTTCCTGCGCACGTGGGCGCGCCTGTCCGGCCGCCCCGTCTACGTGACCGAGAACGGAATCGCTGATGCGAGGGACGTCCAGCGGGCGAGCTTTCTCGTCCGGCACCTGGCCCAGGTGGCCGACGCACTGGGCGACGGCGTGGATGTTCGTGGGTACTTCCACTGGACGCTGCTCGACAACTTCGAGTGGGCGGAAGGCTACGGGCCGCGGTTCGGCCTGGTCGAGGTGGACTTCGCCTCACAGGCCCGCAAGCCGCGACCGAGTGCCGACGTGTTCCGCAGGATCGCGGCGACGCGCGAGATCGACGAGGCCCTGTGGGAGCAACACGGCAGCACACCGGAGCAGGCTTGGCGGGCGGGGTAACGGGAGGAACCATGCGCGTGTACAAAGTAGCTGCGCAGAAACAATTGACTCCATCCCGGCTCGGGCTCGGGCTCGGGCTCGAGAAGAGGGCTCCATTGTTGTTGCGCAGCCATAAAGCGGCACTGAAGGGTACGAATGCGATGGATTCGCTCATTCCAAGGCTCGTTTCTCCACAGTTGGCGCTGCTGACGACGGCGGTCTTGCTCCTCGGTGGCTGCGAGGAGCACTACACGGGCATGGGTGAGCGATCCCTCCAGGTCGAGCCCGACTGTGTCTGCAACTGCACGGGAGGCGGCGAGGACGACGCCGGCCCCGGCGTTCTGGACGAGGACATCCTCGGGTTCACCTACCGGTTCACGAGCCTCGAAGCCACCGCACCGATCGCGGGTGACAACGCCGCGGCGCTGAATGACTTCTTCACCGACGGAATCGAGGCCAACACGCTGAACGTCATGCTTCAGGTCAAGGAGTTCACGCCGGACGAAGCCCTGGAGATGCGCGCCAGCGGCGCCACCTACCGCGAAGCCGAAAAGGACTACCTCCTCGAGGAATCCGGCTCGCGCATCGTGTGCTCGATGGAGGGCGCGAGTTTCGAGTCCACGGAACTGTCGTCCCTCGCGTTCGGCCTGGCGGACCTGAGCGAACCGCTGCCCGTGGTCAACCTCTGGATCACGGGGCGATTCTCTCCCACCGGAGACACCGTCGATCGCGGCCGACTCGTCGGCGCCTTGCGCACCGAGGACACCAAGCGCATCAAGCTGTCGGGGCTGACCCTCGACGGTCTCTTGCGGCTCGTTCAGGCGGTTCCCGAGCTCGACCTCGACAACGACGGAGAAGCTGACGCCTATCTCTTCGAGGGCAACTACACCGCGAACAAGGTGGACGGCCCGGGGACCGATGCCGATGCGGGGACCGACGCGGAGGCCGATGCGGAGGCCGATGCGGAGGCCGATGCGGCGACAGACGCTGGCAACGACGCGGGCAACGACGCGGGGACCGACGCTGGCAACGACGCGGGGGATTGACGCGGAGGAGACCTGGGATGCATCCGGACGTGCTGATCGACGGCCTTCGAATCGCCCTCGAAAACTTCAGAAAGCGCGGGCACGCGCAATACGGCGGGGACGCAGACGCGATCTGCCGCCAGGTGATCGACGCCTGCTGGAACGGTACGTACTTGAAGGCCGGGGCGGGTCACCTGGACCAGTTCTGGGTGCGAGACCTCGGGTGGTGCGTCGACGATCTGCTGAGGTTCGGATACGGAGACCGGGTCGAGGCTTCCCTGGACTTCGCGCTCGCCCGGTACGTGGCGGCGGACGCCGTGACCACGACCATCTTTCGGCACCGCACCCCCGCCGACGTCTACACCTTCGCCACAGACTCCCTGCCTTTTCTCCTGTACTGCCTCCGCAAGGCGAAGATGGAGGACCGCATCCACCGGCACCGGGAGTTCTTCCAGCGCCAGATTCACCTCTACGTGCGAACGGCGGTGGACGAGCTCACGGGCATGGTGCGCAAGGATCGGTACTTCTCGACGTGCAAGGACGTCATGAGATACGCGTCCACGTGCACGTCGAACTGCTTTCTCCACCTCCTGCGCCAGGAGATTGCCAAGCACGAGGGTCTTCGAGACCCCCTCGGACAGGACCCGGCTTCGCGAGACAAACTCGCCGCGGACATCGTGCGCGTCTACTGGCGCGAGGATCACTTCATCAACGACGATGTCTCCAAGAAGCCATTCATGTCCGCGGATGCCAACGTCTGGCCCTTCTGGTGCGGTGTCGTCGATTCGACGGACATGCTCCGGCGCGCGGTTCAGGCGGTGGGGGAGGCGGGTCTCGACAGCCCCTTTCCCATCCGGTACCACCGCAGCCTCGACCGGAAAGCGGTCTACCCGCTGGCGCGGGCATTCATACCCAACTACCAGGGAGACTCCATCTGGACCCTCCTCGGTCCCCTGTGGATCGGACTGGTGGCCAAGGTCGATCTCGCGAAGGCGCGCAGACAGCTGGACCGGTACACGGAGATGATCGAGCAGTATGGCACCTTCGTGGAGGTCTTCGAGCCCGACGGCCGCAGTCCCCTGCGCGGGAGGTTCGGGCACGGCTCCGCGTTCGGCATGCTGTGGGCCGTGATGTACCTCGGCCGAAAGGCTGACCTGTCGGAGGCATCCGGAGACGCTTCCCCTTCCACCCTCAAGGAAGACACCGACCATGAGCGATAGTCCCCTGGCTCGCCTTCACGCCCGTCACGGCAAGCGGACCATGCGCGCCACACTGCTCGTCGCGACCTTGCTCGGCTCGCTGCTCACCTCGCCTGAAGCCCAAGCGGGGGGGTTCCACAACCCGGACCTCGGCGTCCGCAAGACCGGAATGTTCTCGGTCGTGGGCAAGCCCGACGATCCGACGGCGCTGTTTCACAATCCCGCGGGCTTGACTCTCCTCGAGGGGACCCAGCTCTACGCGGCTGGGACGGCGGCCATCGTGGACATGGGGCTTCGCATGTACGACTCCGAGGGCGAGCTTCACCCTCGGGACCACGAGATCACCCCCACGACGTACTACGGACTATCGCCGTTCCTCGGCGTGGTCTCGGACTTCGACACGGAGCGGCTGCGCGTGGCCTTCGGCCTCTACGCTCCCAACTTCTACGGGGCTTTCCTCCCGGAGGACGAGCCGACTCGATATCACATCACCGAAGGCTTCTTCGTGGCTGCGCACTCCACCTTGGCGGCAGCCTACGAGGTCTCCGACCAGTTCAGCTTCGGCGCCGGGCTCTCTCTCGTCTACGTCCGCATGGAGATGAAGCAGTTCATGAACCCCCTCGTCCTGCAGAATCCCGATCTGCGCTTCAGCGACGACCCCAGCGTCCGGGATTCGGACCTTCGCATGTCGGTGGTGGGCGACGACTTCACGTACACGTGGAACTTCGGGCTGCTGTTCCACCCGTTCCCGGAGTTGGGACTGGGGGCTTCCTTCACGAGCGGCGCGGCCATGGACCTTCGGGGGAAGGTCAAGCTGACCCCGAACGACGGCGCCACGATGGAGACAGGCCAAACCACGGAGATGGTCATTCCCTTCACCCTGCGGGCCGGGTTGAACTGGGGCTTCGCGCCCAACTTCGAGATCGGAATCGACATCAACTGGTGGCACTACCAGGTCCTTCAGGAGCAGGTCACGCACCTCGACCAGCCTCTCGTCGGCATGTCCGAGCTGCGCTCGCCGAAAAACTACACCAACTCTTGGAACTGGTCCGTGGGACTCCTGCACAACCTCTTCGACGACGTGGACATCATGTGCGGGTATCAGGAGGACTACACGCCTATCCCCACAACCACGTTCAGCCTCGACAACCCTACGCAGAACATGCACGGGATCGCGATGGGAACGCGCTGGCGCATCTCCGAGACGGTGAGCACGGGCGCCTCCGTGGTCCGCAACTGGTACGAGCTCATCGACGTGCAGGACAACCAGAACAACCCGCCGGCCAACGTGAAGGGGCGCGGCGCCAATCTGGAGGTCGCTTCGGAGGTCAGCGTCACGTTCTGACGCTGGCTGCTCGGAGTCGCTACTGGATTGAGGTCCGGCGCCGACGATGATCGACTACCACACATCAACCAGGAATTGAGAACATTCACGCGACCCGGAGTGGACGGATGGATCCCTGACAAAGGGCTGCCAAGACGCACGATCACTGAGAAAGCAAGGGTCTGCGCAGTCGGGCGGCGTGACACGATGTGACACGATCCGCCACCATCTCACGTCGCGACGAGCGACTGGCGAGACACGCCCGCGGGCGCCTTGGGAAGGGGTTGTCATCTGGTTCTGCAACCTGTGGTCGCCTTCCGAAGTCGGTCGTAACGGGATCTGTGTTTGAACACAGATATTTCAAGAAAATAATACAAACACGTGTTGAGCGACTCTGACGACTCACCTACCCTACGTGCGTCCGGGTTGGACCAGCGGAGGCGAGCCAACATTTCTCCACCCTCGATCACTTTTCGCGCAACCAACCCGGCCGCGTGTCCGAAGAGTCTGCAGATGCTCGAAATCCGAGCCAACCCACGAGGAGAAGCCTCGATGCGAACGCACACGTTCACTGCCCTGGGCGCCCTGTCCCTGCTCGCGTCCTGCACCGAAACCACGAACAACTATGGGGTCGCCGACGGAGGGGTGACCTGCGGGCCGGGCACCGTTCTCGATGACGCCGGAGCCTGCGTGCCGGCCTCGGATGCCTCGACCGGCGGGACAGGTGGACAACAGGGGGATGCCGCGACCGGTGGAACGGGCGGCACCGGAGCGGGCGGAACGGGCACCGGGGGAGGAGGGACGGGTGGCACGGGGAGTCCCGACGCCGCATGCACCCCGGAGGTGGACGTCGTCTCGCCGTCCACGGCGGGGCGCAAGTCACGCACGACCTTCTCGCTGCAAGGCTCGTGCTTTCCTGACACGGCGGCTCCAGAGCTCGATGGGTGCGAGAACCTGGTGGTCGACGAGGTGAAGGCGACGGAGGTGGTCTTCACGTGTGACGTGTCGGCCACGATGGGCACGATGCAGGGCAGGTTGCTGGGGGCGCCGGGGGGAACGCAGGTTGCTACGTTCGAGGTGGAGGTAGCGTACGGCGCGGGCAAGCAGAGCTGCGCCTCGGGCCTCCTGTGCAACGGAGCGACGGGGCCGCTCAGCTGCTGCGACTCCATTGCCCTGGAGGGCACGTACCTGCGCGGACGGAGCCTTAACGGGACGGACGCATGTCCTTCTGCAACCACGTGCTGGCCGATGGAGCTTCCCGAGCACACGGCGACGGTGTCGTTGTTCGAGCTGGACCGATTCGAGGTGACCGTCGGGCGGTTCAAGGCGTTCCTCGACCAGTACGATGGGACGCCGCCGCCCGAGGGATCGGGGGCGCACCCCAAGGTTGCGGACAGCGGATGGGACAGCGCGTGGAACAAGTACTTGCCGCCCACCGCCGACGAGCTGCGCACGGGGCTTCACGCATGCATGCACAACATGAATCTGCACGAGTACGACAAGCTGGACAGCCCGATGAGCTGCATCGACCTGTACACGGCGTACGCGTTCTGCATCTGGGATGGGGGACGGCTACCGACGGACGCGGAGTGGGAGCTTGCCGCCGCCGGAGGCGACGAAAACCGCCTATATCCGTGGGGACAGACACCACCCACCGAGGCCCTGCTCAGGCCTTGCGAGTGGGTTTCGTGCTCTGGCTCGATCGACCCAGTTGGCACCTACCCTTCGGCGGCTGGGCGCTGGGGGCATCTGGATCTTGCGGGAAGCGTGGCGGAGTGGGTGCGAGATCACGAGAACGTGACGGAGAATCACGAGCCCTGGGCCGCGGGCTGCACGGACTGTTTGGAGCTGAGTTCATGCTGCGGCGGAGCCAGGTATATTCGAGGCGGAGGGGTGGCGATGGAGTCAACGTTATGGCGGGCAGCCGCACGCCGACGTTGGGCGGGAGTTGAAGAGGGCAATGGGGTTCGTTGTGCCCGTGATGTCGAGTAGGCGACTGTGCTGAGAGAACGTGGAGTCAGAGATGAATGTGAAGCAAGCAGAAACGACGCGTGCCCGCTGCGATCACGAGCCAGGCGTCAACGGAGGAGTCGGCTCTGACCCAGAGTCGAATCGGGCCGACAGGACAAAGCGCATGGCGTGGGGCCTACTCTTACTCCCCCTGTCGCTCGGCGCGGCGTGCTCGTCGGCGTCCGACTCGGGAGGCGGCGCTGAAGACCTTAACGTGACTTGGTCCGAAGCCTCGGGGGCTCCGGCAGTGCGAATCCTCGTTGAGGCTGCCGACGGCGTTCAGGAGACGTGGATTCCAGCCGTGGGCGCGCACGTCCCCTCGACGGACCCTCCCGGAATGCGCATCGCTCGCCTGCAGGCTCGAGAACAAGTGGTGGTTGGCAACCATCCAGCGGTGATCGAAGCTGGCTTCATGTTCCTGGCCGCCGCTGCTGCAGAGTGTGGCGCTTTCCCAGGAAACACGGCCCCGCACGGGTTGAACATGGCACCCCTTGTTGAACCATGGGGCGCGGATGGTTGGTTCATCTTCCCGCACGCCCCCGAGTCCTGCGACGAAGCGCTCCTTTACTCGGTTGGGCTTACCTGCATGGCAGACAAGCTGGAGGCCCTTGCGGAAGCGGTCAAGCCCACGCGGTGGAATCAGGTCGCAAACCTCGACGAGGCGACCTTCCCTGCGTGGAATCTTGTTGGGTCGCCGTGGATCATCCCCCCGATGGCCCCCGAGTCGAGGGTGGTCGTTCGTGACCTCGCGAGATATGCCCTCTCACAGGTCTCGCTACTCGAGAACTACAAGGTCAACGGCAGCAGCCAGACATGTGCAGAACGCTACGGGCAAATAGCATCCTCACCGTCTGCCCTCACGAACTCGGAGAGTCAGGACGTGTTTGGGGGACAAATAGGAGCATCCGCGGTCTATCCCCCTCTGAGGCCCTCGTCCGGAAACATGCAGAGTCCGATCACTCTGGCAGACGCTCCAGAGCTTGCGCGGCATCGGCTGCTGGTCGCCGGCAACAACCTTCGTGCCGCCAGCAGGCTGCTCGAGGGATCCATACGCGCGAGTGTCACCGAAGACTCGGCCGAGGCCGAGCACAGGCGAGCCATGACGGACGACCTCACTCGGTCCAGCGAGGCCGCATGGGGACTTGGAACCGACGGCTCCGTCGTGGGTCGGTTTGGCACCTATGGGCATGCCGTGAAGGTGCTGCGCGGGCGTCTGGAGATGGGCGCTTCGAGCTCGTCCATGAAGGACCCCGCGTGCGGAGGCGTTTCATCCTCCGACCTCGTCAGCCTGGTCAGCAGCGGCGCATCGAAGCTTCGCCCCGGCTTCGCGAAAGTCGTCACACCAGGGCAGCAGGCAGCGGTTTGCATGGTGGAGCGGCTCGGTTTGGTCGTTCCCGGGGCTGAATCTGCACCCATCGCGGATCTGCGCGTCAGTATCAAAGAGCAGGCCATGTACCACGCAGCTGCGGGCGCGGGTGTCGACCCCCAGGACAGTTCGGCGATGACGGCCTTTCTGGCCGGCCCCCGTGCACAGAGCGTGGGAGAGCAGGTCGACGCCATGGCGGACGGGAACCTTCGACTCGCGCTCACCATCACGGGTCAGGAGTACGGACTGCTTCTCGACGAGCCCCTGGCGGCCAGCCAGACCGCCCAGTGCGGAAGCAACGGGTTGCCGTGCTCGCAACATGTCGCGCCGAGTGTGACCCAGGCAAGGGGAGTCGTGCTCCACAACGGTATCCCGAAGGGCGACCTCACGACGAACGCTGCGGCGCGAGCCGGAGCTGTTGGTGCCGCCAGCGCCTGCGCGGAGGCGGGTGTCACCTCTGCGATCGAAGCTCTCGATGCAGGTTCCAACTCGAGGCTCGCTCACTCTGACCCTTTCGCCTTGGCGCATTCCTTCGGGAAGAGGCTGGTGGTGCTGCGAGAGATCGCCAACGAAATCGCGGACGACGACCTCATGTCCGTCGCCCGTTCTGGGGCCGCGGAGGTCGGAGCCTGGGCGGGACGAACGCAGATCGTGGTGACCACGGTGCCGAGAACGAACGGGAGGAGCGCCCGGTTCGTCGACGTCACCCTCGCGGGACTCGTACCCGAAGACGTCGGCGCGTTGACCGAGCGCGGGCTCGAGGACCAATTCGTGGTGGTCTACGGCACGAGCGCGGACGCCGACTGTGCAGCGGGCGTGCGCTCATCGTGCTCGGATGCCATGCTGTCGCGCAGACGGACGGCGCCCTTGTCGGTGACACGCCGGTCCCTCGCTTCCGACCCAGCCCTGCGCAAGCGGCTTGGAGCCGATGGCGTCGTGCTCGACTTCCGCTTCCGCGTTGAGGACATCAGCGCGCTCGGGAGTATCACCTACCCATCGCTTGGTGTGCCACGACGGACCTCTCACTTTCTGTACGTGATTCAGAAGCACGCGCCGGAAGAGGGCATGGGGGCGGGGAAAGTCATCGGTGCGTTCTCCGTCCGAGGGCCCAACGAGATCTTGGCGTCGGCCGTGAGCCCGATCCGAGACCGCATGCTGGACCGCGTCGTGGGAATTTCGAAGGACTGGGTGGTGGACGGGTGCCGTGCGGGGAGCCTTTCCCCAGCCGAAAGCAAGCAGCACTGCGCGGGGGCGCCCCGGTCCATGATGGTCCCGCTCGAGAACGAGTTGATGGACGGCGTTTCTGGGGACGAGCTCGAGCGGTCGTACCGGTACTTCCTCAGCCGGGCCAAGGACGCGGCGAATCGAGCGGACGACCTGGGCCGTCAGCTCATCGAGCAGGGAATCCGCGCAGACCTGAGGAGAGAGGCTGCTCAGGAGGAGCTCGCCGCTCTGTGCGGGTCGTACGCAGCCGCGGATCAGATCGAGTTCAACGACTACGGGAACATCAAGTCCCCGGAAGAGGGGACACCGCTTCGCACCTGTATCGACGAGCAGAAGCACCCCATCGTGTTTCTCTCTCGCGTTCCGGACGCGCTCAAAACGGATCCCGCCTGGCTGCGTTTGGTCCTTCAATGCGATGCTCAAGGGCAGTCCAACCCGATGTGCGCCACCAACGCTGCGTTCAAAGACACTGCGTCGCTGGACCTGGCCGACTGGATGGATCCGGAGGCCGTCGCGGTGCCGAGTTGCGCAGAAGCCAGCACGGGGGTGGAGAGCCTCGCGACAGGTTTTCGCGGCAAACAGCTGGCGGACTTCCTCGCGCAGAGCTGGTTCACAGCGGACGCCCTGCGGCTCATGGCTCGATTGGCACGCCTGGAGGTCGATTATGACGGCCAGTGGCGAGTGTTCTCGGGCGGGATTCCCATCATGAGCAGCAGCGCGTCGGACGGGCTGTTTCCTGGGTGCCTCCGCGAGCAGGCTACCGAATGCCGCGTGCAAACCACCGAACAGACCCTGGACTTTTCACGTGCGTTCCGGGAGCCTGGAGCGGTGGGCGCCGTACACGACGAGCCCAACCCGTGCTGGCTTTCGTCCTCCATGGCCATTCGTCGTCCTGACCAGAAGTGGCAGTGCATCCGACCTCTGGGCGGGGGCGATCAGCCTCCGGGGCACGGGTCTGCCGCAGACCGCGAGGCCGAGATGATCCTGTGGCGCGTACAGGGCGCGATATGGATGCTCGGGTCGATGGGAGGCGAGATTCCGGAACGCATGTTCTCTGTGCCGGTACTGGCGGCAGACTTCGCGAACACCTCAGCGTGGAACGACCCCCTCTATCCGAGGGCGCCCCTGCACACCGTCTACGGAATGAGCCGTTTCGTTCCGGTGTCCGGCACGCAGCATTTTCAGCTCGACCCCTACCTCATCCTCAGAAGTGAGGAACGAAACGCGCTGGCCGAGGTTGGATCGGTTCCGGTCGGCTCAGGAGCTTTCGCTTGGCCGGACTCGCCAGAGATCCCTCTCTGGGTCCGCGTCCCGTACCAGCACAACCTGGCGCACCCCGGTGCCTACCTTCAGGGAGTGGCTACGAGCTGGACGGAGCCTTCTGCCAGCATGGCATACGTGCCCAGGAGTGAACTCATCGACGAGATCGGTGCCTGGGTTCGGCAGCTGGACAAGATGGTTTGCGCGAGTGTTTTCGCTGGCTCACCGAGCAATTCCGCGCAATACGGGTCACTCCAGACACCGCTCTACAAGATCAACGGAGAGCAGTGCTCCATCTCCGATCCTGGGGTCCTCCTGACCGCGCTCAACCGAGGGCTCGGTGAGGGGTACGCGTGCGGGTTCGACGGTACCACGTTCAGCGGCTATTCCGCTCTTGGCGGAAGCTGTCCGGAGGAGACCCGGCAACCCGGCTGCAGAGCAGCTCCAGGGGTGAAGACATCGTGCGGGGCGACTGCATTCGGATACAATGCTTCTGGAACCCTGAATTCCGTCACGGGTATCGCCCCTTCCTGCGGCAGCACATCGGGGGCTGGGATGCCCGCCGACGCCTGGAGACCTTCCGAGCGGATTGCGATGGCCGTCAACTCCTACCCGGGCAATGGCATGTGCGGGAGCACCGCCCGGTTCGCCAGCGCGGTGACGCTGGCGTGCGCCATGGGGCGGTCTGCTTCCCTTCCCTGGCACGACACCCCACCGGAGGTCGCTTCGGTGGCGGACATTGCACAGCTCGAGTCCTGGATCTTCGGGCAATCCGTGAAGGCCCGTCAGATGCTGAGCCGGCTCTACCTGGAGCACATCCCCAAGCGAGTCGTAGAGGACATCCGGAGCGGCACCGTCGCCTCCGGGTCCAAGGACGGGCGGCACGGGATTCTCGTCGCCGAGATGTCTCCCGCTCTGCTCAACGTCGTAAATGGGTGGGTGGCCGTGGAGCGCGAGATCGCCGCGCTTGGGGCGGCCGTGCGGCTCGCGCGAATCCAGCTTCGTATCAGCGAGGTCGACGCTAACGAAGCAGCGGCAAGGCTCGCCATCGAGCAGCTTCAGCTCACCTCGGCGATGATGCACAACGCCGTGAACCACATGTCCAGCTTGGCAAACGTCGCCACGGGGGATGTCGGGGCCTTGTTGAGCTATCCTGCCACGGTCGGAGACACCTTCCTGCTCGCGCAGCAGAAGGCGCTGATCGACGATCTGCAGGGGCTGCAGGCCCTCAAGGGCGACTTGACCATCGCAAAGGTCTTGCTCGAACTATCAATGGGCACCGAGGAGCGGTTCTCGAACCTGCAGCTCGCGTTCAACCAGATCATGAGCGCCACGGCCCAGGTTCACGCGCTGGCCCACGAGATCCGGATGACCGAGCGACAGGCCCGGTGGGCAGCCGCCAAGGCCACCGGAGCCGACTTCGTCATGGTGGACGGCGAGGCCGTCGCGATTCCTGTGAACGCCGTATACAACCGTGACTACGACCTCACCAAGAGGCGGTATCAGGAAGCGCTCGCCGACGCGAAGTACCTGGCCTACGTGGCCCGCCTCGCCATCGAGCAGAGGATTGGCCGGCGCCTGCAAACCCTCGACACGGCGCTCGGACCGGTGGAGCCCCCATCCCGCTGGGCCGATGACGTGTGCCGGCTGACGGGGGTCGACTACGAGGCGATGCGGGAGGTTGACATCCGGCACTTCGCGGAGGACTTCCCGTGGATCGTTGGCGCTTCGACAACAGGAGGTTCCTCTGGGGGATCGACGAGCCCAGTCCAGGTCGATCCCGTGATGCTGGACGTGCTGCTGCGAGACGTCTCTCCTTTCGTCGGCGACTACGTAGCCAAGCTCGAGAACTTCATTGACTACTACAACTTGTCCTACCCGTTCCACGAGGGGGACGACACGGTGGTGTTGTCTTTGCGAGACCATGTGTTGGGCCCGCGAGAAGCGTGCACGTACCCGGCCCCGAACCTCCTTCCGTACTCCCACGCTCTGGACCAAGGCAGCGCGCCTGGTGAACCCGCGAATGGCTGGGTTCGCTCCGCATGCGACGAGACGAAAGCCAAGTGCGTGGACGTCCTTCCGGGAAGCGTGTTGGGGTCACCCGATGGCGTTGTCCCTGCGACACTTGCCCCGGTGCCTCCGGCCTCGACCGGCGAGACCGGAGCCACGTGGCTTCGGGATCTGCTGCCTGGCGAAGCCTCACCTCCAGAGGTCCCCACGGATTCGCAGGTGGCAGTCGACGGGGCAATCGAGGGGGTATCCCAGACGGTCCGTCTCGATCGGGCAGGAGCATATCTGATCTCGTGGTGGGACCAAGCTCGGAGCCGTCTGGATGTCGGTGCTTTCCCCAGCGCTGCGGAGCCTCCTGTGGCCTACCGTGTCGAAGTCCGCGGTCCATCGAACACCCTTGTCGCGTCGATCGCCGAGCTGCCCCACCTGCCGAATGTGGAGGGAACGCCCGCCGCGGAAAGCTGGAGTGAGAGGCGCATACTCGGGTTCACTGCAGACCAGCCTGGAGACTACACGGTGACGTTCCTGCCCTCGCATGTCGAGCAAGAGCTCGGGAGCGTGGTGATCGCGAACGTTCAGCTCGAAGCCGTGTCGTCCTCGGGCGCCGAACCGGGCCCGTACGCGGGCAACGGGGCTTCCGCCACCGTCATGGGCAAGTGCCGGTCCTTGCCAGCCGAGGAGTTTCGCGCTTCGTTCGAGCGCAGCTGCGCCCCTTCCGGCGAGTGCTTCTACGAGCTATCCGAGCCCTTGACCATCGATGCCGAGCTGCTGTCCACCCAGAACGACTACCTTGGCGGCATCTTCGCACGAGGCAACTACAACTTCCGTCACATCACGGTCGCCCTCAACGTTGCGGGCACGGGGGTCATCGATTGCACGGCAAACCCGCAGGCGTCCTGCTACGCGACGGGGACCCTCAGGTACTCGCTGGAGCACGATGCCTTCCGAACCGACATCATCGCTGGCTTCTGGCAGGGCGAGCTGGAGAAACAGTCGTTCAACTTCGGCTCGGGAGCCGTGCGGCGCGGTCAAGCACTGGCAGCGGAGCGCTACATCACAATGCCCGTGAGCAACGCTGACGCGGCGATGTTGGCACAATCAGGGCTGACGAAGGTCGAGCTCATGGGCCGCCCGATTGGCGGGTCGTATCGTCTTAAGCTCTGGGACAGCCCGGAGCTTGTGTGGGACCGGGTGGAAGACATCCAGGTCGTCCTCAAGTACCGCTACTGGTCCGCCGTGGCTGCCGGGAGATAGACGATGCACTGCGCCGTTCGACATGGGCACCTGGTTCGGGGTGCCCTCGCGTCAGGTCTGGCAACTCCAGCACTGCTTGGATGCGCGCTGGCGATGGCGTTGGGTTGCTCCGACCCCGGAATCGATCCCCCCGACGCGGGTGTGGACGCAGCCCCAGATGTCGAGCAGCCTGACGCCGCGGAGGAAGGCGAGGCGGGCATCGCACCCGACGCCCCCTCCGACAGCGCCGAGGACACGAGCGATGGGCATCCCCCAGACGGTGACTTGGTCGATGCCCCTCAGGACGCAGATGCTGCGGATGTCGAGCCTGACGTACCACCCGATACCGCGGACGCCCCGCCCGACGGCCCTACCGGCCCCAACATCTGCGGCGACGGGTGGCGCGACCCGCTTGTCGAAGAGTGCGACGATGGGCTCGACCCTTCGAGCGTCGAAGACCGTGCTTGCACCTCGACGTGCCTTGTGGTGGACAGGCTTGCCAGCCATAGCATCGATGCCCGGGAGCGTCGCTTGGGCGTGGGCCGGCACCCCGTCGCCGGGGGGGTCCACGGTCACGCGGTCGTTACGGTGCAAATGACAGGTGAGGCGGGAGACGCGGCGCACGTGGCCTTGGCCGCGTTCTCGCCCGTCGGGGTGAGGTTGGGACAGAGCTCGTGGGGACCGGTTCCGCTCGATGCAGATCCGGTCGTGGCTTCCTTGCCCGATGGGGACTACGCTGTGGCGTACACCGCCTTCGACTCCGACGGTGACGGACTGGGCATCTCGCTCGTGCGCGTGTCCAAGGACGGAACCGTGGTCACGCAGAAGGGGGCCGCGAACGCGACGAAGCTGTTCAGTCAACGGTCTGCTGACGTGCTGTGGACGGGAAACCACTTGGTGGTGGGCTGGGAAGACGAGAGCACGATCCCGCGCCGGGTGTGTACGAGGCGGTTCGACGCGCAGCTCTTGCCCGCGGGGGGCGAGAGTTGCACGGCTCTTCCCCTCCCCGCGAGCCGGGTCGCCCTTGCCACGTTGCAGGGCCAAGCCGTCACCTCGTTCCGTGTCGATGAGGAAGAGACGTCGAACTACCACGTAAAGCTGCCTGGTGGCGGAGCGTTTGTGACGGACCCGTTCGAGCCCGCCGCCTCCGGCGAGTCGCTGGCGCTGATCGATCTCGACGATTCCACGATGCTGGCTGTCTACGCCGATGGCCAGGGGCAGATGGTCGCCACGACGTTCGATGGGGCGGGCGTTGCGCTTGCGGAACCCACGGTGCTGGGGTGTCCCCGAGGGAGGCCCGCACTCGCGAAGACGATCGATGGCGTGTACCTGGCCTGGTGGGAGCCGGCCATAGCCCCGGACCCTGGAGACATCTGGGACCCGGCGTTCGATGAGCTCTGGCTGCAGCGCCTCGGCTGGGACGGCGCGGAGTTGGACACCTCCGCCGAGCCTCTCTC